>ERZ1673749.714-NODE-714-length-31959-cov-14.688284_pt1 | contig 31959 bp, 52 predicted proteins | sample MGYA00580204_ERZ1673749 | MGnify/ENA primary metagenome ERZ1673749 (study PRJEB41218, sample SAMN15661745) | gut metagenome | host: Homo sapiens | place: Canada: London | collected 2015-08-20/2019-03-30 | study: EMG produced TPA metagenomics assembly of...
TGAACTGCTGAAACTGCTGCATCATGTTGGGCTGTCTGTTGCCGCCCATCGCCTGGAAAAAGGGGTTCATTCCGCATCCTCCTTTGTGGTTGTTTTCTTTGTGGTTCTGACAGGCATCTCCTTTACCACTGTTAGCTCATTCAGACGAGCCTCCAGAGCTTCCACGCGGGATAGTGGTGCATACTCTACTACAGGGGGCTGTGAAGCCTGCACAGGCTTTTGAGTGCGCTCCACAAGATCATAGACTTTGATGGACGGCTTGCCAGAAGCGTCTGCTTGCTTGAGATAGATGGTGGGAGCGTTGCTGTCCCAAAGCGCCACAGCGCTGTTGGGGGCCACCAGATAGGCCATTGCCTCCGCTTCTCCGCTCACCCATACCATGCTTTGCCCACCAGTCTGCGCCTGCTGGGGCTGTACCTGCTGCATCTGCTGCGGCTGATACTGTCCCGCCCGAAGCTGGGCAAGGTTGTCCATCATGGGCGGCTGATAATACGGCTGATAGCCGGGCATATATTGATATGGCATACTCAATCCTCCATCCAGTAATACAACACGGTCTTTCCGCCGCTGTTCCAAGTATCTACGATGCGCCCGTCAAAGACGCAGACAATATGAGTGTCCAATGCCAGCAGATAGACGCCGTAGGGATGCTGATGAGCGAACTCCTGCACAGTTATATCCTCGTACTCTGGTAGATAGCGCCGCCAGCCTTTACGACGGAGATATTTGCCCCAAACAGGATTTCCTGACGGCATATCTGCGGCAAGGTAGCCCTCCCAGCATAACCCCCAATAGGTGGTGTCCCAATCCTGATCTAGGGCAACGGAAATTGCCCTGACGGTGCAATCGCCTACGTTCTTTCCGTCTCTATTGGCGTTGTAATATTCAAACGTACTGTTTCCTGTCATCGTACAAAAGCTCGTTCTGTCGGATAAACCGTTCCAATCCGGAGAAGTCTCCCTCCGCCGCATACTTCTCGCAGGTGTCTCTTGCTGTGGACTCCGTAAAGCCGCAGGCCACCAGCCGGGCCACCAGTTCTGAACCATTCAGGATCAACTTAAAACACGCCCTTATGTAAGAAATCAGGAGGCCGCAAGGAGGGCGGCGACGTGTACCAGCCCTTGTTCCTTACATCCTCCTGATGATATTTTCGCAAAAAAAGGCCCCGCCTGGGTGGTGCCCAAGCGGGGTTTAGGTGAAATTATGTGAAATGTAGTTTTTGAGCTGTGCTTTCAACTTTGTGGAGAATCCGTTTGACTCGGTGAGAGATGGTAGACCGCTCCCAGCCGAACTCCGCTGCAATGTCGATTTGCGGGACCTGGTCGATCAGGTAGCGCCTAGCAATGTCCGTATCGTCGTTCCCAAGATTAGCTTCCCGGATGGCCGTCTCCATTTGGGAGCGCATAAGGCCATCCAGGCTATCCGGTAATCTGACACGGGCAGTTGCCACAGTTTCACGTCCTTTCGATCAGCTCCCAAAGCCGATGCAACATCGTGCACATCTGCTGCCGGGTAACGGGCTGGGAGAGCATCAGGTCTCCCTCGCTGTTGCCCGTCAGGATGCCGTTCTTTACGGCCCATTCCACGCCCTCCTTGTGGGCGGGAGACGGTGTATTGTCCATGATCTTGACCTCCAGTCTCTTCTTGAACTCTGCCCACTTCTGGGCGTTCACCAAGTACGACGGGCAGTGCTTCCCTGTCACATCAAAGTGACGGTACACGTTCTCAATAGGGATGCCGTACTTTTCCATCAGTGTCCGGCCCAGGGCGGCAGCGTTGGCAAGAGTTGCTTCGCTGGCCTGATAGACACCATTCCGGATGGTATCACACATCTCAATGCTGATGGAGTTGGTGTTAGTAATGATGCCGTACATGGTGCCGCCGCCAGTCTTGTCGGCGTTGGCGTACTTGCTGCCGCCGACGGACCATGCCACTTTTAGATCAGGCACAGACCGCCAGACTGTAGTATCATCGACAAAGTAGTGGGCGCTGGCCTTGACGATGTTGTTCTGAAAATACTTTGCGTTGTTTGCCGCCTTGTCCCCGTCATTTCCGGTGTAGTGGTACACCAGATACCGGATTTGGCTGGCGTTCCGGGAACCGCCATAGTTCCCGGATGCCGCCAGCTGCTCCTTCAGCGTGTAGCTCACTGACTACCACCGCCAGCTTCAGTGTCGCCATCCACGGGTGCGGACTGTGTTACTGCCGCCGTAGTCTGCCCGGCGGTATCCGTGGCCTGTGCCCGTTTCTCCGCCTGGGTGCCGAAGTAGAACGCGACGACCACGGTAAACACCGTCAGGAACTGGTCCGCCGTCACGCCGCCGGTGCAGGTCAGGTAAGCGAACACCGCGGTCAACACAATGGTGACGATAGACTTCACCGCCAGAAGGTTTGCCAGGCGCTTCTGTAACGTCTCCATATCAGCCCTCCTCATAAATGATAGTGAGGCCATATTCGACAGCTGCATCATGCTCAATCCTGCACCCACGGGCCTTTTTCCAACCCTTGCAGAAGTAGGCCGCATGACAGAGGCTCATGTTTTCCAGGGACTTTGCGAGGAAGCACAGGGGAATCTGGACAACTCCACGCTCCTCCATCTTCTCTTTGCTGTACCACTCATCTGTGAACAGGGTGTTCACGATCTCATACCCCTTTTCCTTCAGGGCCGAGATAGCTTTCTCCCTGGTTGCGATGATTTCTTCATCGGTTTTTCCAGCCATCGGCTGGGACAGCATAGCTTTCATGTCTTACACCTCCGGCTCCACCAGGGTGTCACCCTTCAGCTGGTACTTGCGCCCGGCGATGTAGACATAGGCGGCCTCCTGGCCCATGTCCACGTCCACCGTGCGGCCGTTCACCACATGGACCTTCTCCAGGCTGCCCACGCCGTGTTCCATCAGCCCGTAGCCGTTGACGGTGTCGGGAGTCTCCCCCGCGGTGGTCGCCACAAACTCCTCCTGAGTGATAACGTTGCGGTTGGGGTCCAGGGTGAGCCCGCACCCCAGCTCCTTCAGGGCCTTGTTGGCCTCCTCCAGAGCCATTTCGCCAGTGGTGTACTTGTTCAGGATTTCGTTGGTAGTCATAAGTAGTTCTCCTCTCTAATTTCCGGCTTGACCGCCGGTTGATAATGATGTAAGATTCAGGTGTGCCCCCCTCCTTATTGATATGGTTTTACTTTTTTCCATATCGGGGCACACTGCGGCGCTCCTTCGGGGGCGTCGCTTTTTTACAGCCCAATGCGGGCCAAAACAAACGCAATCACAGCCGCCAGAACCGCCCACACGGACTTGTCCACGATGGCCTCCCAGCGGCGCCCTGGTTTTGCCGTCTGTTCCTCCTGCTTTGCCAAAAGCTTTTCGATGTTTTTATCCATGTTGGAAAGCTGCTCGTCCAGCTTGGCGTCTCGGGCAATCTGTTCCCGCTGCCAGTCATAGAACGAATTATGGAACTTCTTGGAGTCCTGCTGCCAGTCCTCCAGAGCCTTGATACGCCCCTCCAGACGGGCTGCTGCTTCCAGGCCAAAGCAGTCATGCCGGGGGTCTCTAACGCACTTCTCGTCAGCCATTGGACACCTCCCCCAGGTCCTCCCACTTCACGCCCACGCTTCCGGGTTCCCACACGTTGTTGTCCTGACCGGACCGCCAGACATGGCCGTCATACGTGCAGCAGTCCCCGGTCATATACGGCGAAGTGGAGACAGCGATAAACGGCAGGGCCTTGGCCGGGTCTGTGGACCACACAAAGCCCCACTGTGCGGGCAGGTCCTCCGGCTCTTGGGTGTTGTAGATAGTGCTGTCATAGGGCTGGAGGAGACGCACCACACGCCCCGCTGTGGAACAGCAGACAAAGCCCGCCTTGCGTTCCAGCATGTTCATGGCCTCACAGGCCGCCGTAAAGCTGGGGATGTAGTCCCCGGAAGCATACAGCTCCGTTCCCGTCATGTCCGAAGCCTGGGCCTGGAGTGTCTGTGCCCTCGCAATCCCGGTATCTCGCATGGTGGTAAGTACAAACTGCTTGTCCGTCATATTGCGTTCACGCCCTCTCTGATTGCTTTTGCAAGCTCCGCATAAGTGACATACTCCGGCTCAGGTTCCGGCTCCGGCTGTCCATCATTCTCCACTGTGATCTGCCCTTGATAGGCTTCAGCTTCTGCGATGGCGTAATTTGCATCTGTGTAAGGCATCGTAACACCGGAGAGCACTGTCTCGATGTCCGGCCCCTCGGGAGTGCCGTGGTTGATCTCTGTTGCCAGCTGATATTTGATGATCTTCATGTGCCCTCCTCAATCGGTTGTTTTTGTGTAACGTAATACCAGATATACATAACTGGCGGATACATCCGTATTTGTCGTGATCCGGATATTAGACGCATTGATCTGAATACTGTCAAGCGCAGGCGTTTCGATCAGATTGGCGCCCCCCATCATCCCTGTGTATGAGACAAGCTGGCTGAAATTCTCTATCCCATGAGAGACGTCTTTGTATGTGGCATTTGGTGCTTGACCGAAACTAATTGCTTTGGCATACACAGGTTTGCTGTTGTACCGCCCAGCAGTACGGTATTCGACGCCTAGTTGCATGGGCGGATTGATCCACTCTTTCGCGCCCCCATTCATGCGATAATAGCACCCCGAATAATCGGAATCGTTTTGCGCTGGAGCCGACCCAACCATAGCCGCAGTGTAGTCCCCGGCCTGGGGCACCACCACGCCACTCCGGCCGTTGAAGGAGGTCACGCCGCCAGCCAATCCTTCAGACACTTTTTTGACAGCCGCATCAATTTCTTCTCCACTGTAAGCACTGGTGTAATACTCGGTAGGCGGGGCCGTGATTGCTGCCATCTGCTGTTCGAGTTCAGCAACTTTTGCAGTAAGTTCTTCAATTGTTGCCATTTGTACCTCCTCAAGTAATAAATCTTCGACTATGCTTGTCCAAAAACCACTTCGCACCCGAAGTCACCAGCGGCCCGCGTTCCTGTGGAACGCGTCGGCTGATGTACAGGATGATACAGCCATCTCCTCCGGGACCACCAGTACCGCCATTTCCACCGATTCCTCCGGTTCCGGCGGTGATTGATACCGTGTAATCCGAGGAATCCGTGGAGCCGACGGCAAGCCCTCCTGAGCTGGCACCGCCACCGCCATAACCGCCACGGCCGCCTTTTCCATATTGGGTAGGCTTTTTGGGCGTCAGGGTTGGTGTCGCTCCATCCAGGCCAGATGCAGCAGTAGCCTTAATTGATGACGAGCGTACAGACACTGATGCATCGGGCCCGGGGCCGTTACCATTTTTACCAGCAGCTGCACCTGCACCTAAACCTCGACTATACCAAATGTAAGCGCCGTCATTTTCTCGTGTCTTCATAGCGACACGTTCTGGATCATCTGTATCGGATTCTGTCAAGCCTCCGTTCCAAGTGTTGCCGTCCTCGTCGGTAACGTTTTCAGCGGGGTCAAAGAGCTGGACAGTATCACTGTTGATGGTTGTGACTTTGGCCGCCTTCCCCGCGCCCTTGCCTCCGGGGATTCCCTGGTCACCGATTCCTCCGTATTTTTCCCCGGTGAGGGGATCTGTGTATCCAGCCTCCGGGGCTTGTGCTCCAGCTGTGGTTGCAGCGCCGAGTTCTGTATCGCTGCCGGCAGAGCCATCCGGATCATCCGGGTCATAGGCAGCACCCAGGCCACCTACGCCGCAGCTGTATACAATAGAGTCTATCCCGGAGATATCCAGGGTTCCTTCAAGGATTCTGGCACCCGCGCCCGGAGCACCGCCGTCTCCGCCCGCACCGCCGTTCGCAAGTCCGCAGCCGCGTAACTGGTTCTCAAATGGTGGAGGATTGGTCCAGGATACAGACGGTGACGTGCCAACATCCCCACCTTTTTGCCCGCAATGTCCACCTTGGCCTCCGCTTATTAAAACATAGCGGATTAAAGTTGTTTCGGTAGGAATTTGATAAGTCCCTGATCCGGTGAGCACGATGCGTTCATCAAATGTTTTGAAATCATCAACTTGCGACGGAATAAATCCAATTCGCATTTCGGCATTCGCTTTCAGCGTTGAAGACATGTTTACATCCATTGACTCAATACAAGCAGAAACGATTTCGTGATCGTATGGGTCCATGACCTTTACAACTTGTCCGGGCTTTTCCTTTTCGGTCAGAAACGAAGCTTGAAGTGTTTTATTACATGCATAGAAGCTCGCTAACCGTTCAGCAACTGCAACTGAATTCACCAAAGAAACAAGGGTTGCATTTTCTTTGCCTTTTTCATTTTCAGGTACATTTTCATTGATTACCTTTGCAATTTTTCGCTTGTTGTGGATATATTTCAGCCCCGTAAGCGTCCCTGTACCGGCAGAGATTTTTGCGTAGTTTGCTCCGCTTTCCAAAACGGAAAATCCGGAAGCAGACAGGGTGTGCATCGGCTCATTGAAAATGATTAGATCGCCGTTCTGAGCTGTGCCATTAAACAACTCCTGGCTTTCTTGTCCTTCCGCAAACTGATGTTCAATAACAGAGATCGCGCTAATTTTTTGATTATCTGTAACTGAGCCAGCCATGTCCGTCTTTTTCGTATCTATTGTCGATATGGTTCCATCCCAAAACGTCTCCACTCGCAAAACACCATTCAAATCGGTAGTAAGACAAGCGCCAATAGCAAACAGGACTTGATTGAGATTGTCTCGTGCGGAGCTGTTCGGTGGGCTACAATAGGGGAGCCATCCATACACCTTAACATTCTTTAGATTGCTTTTTACAATAACGGGGATTTCACCGCAAATATTCTTTATGATTGATTCTGCGGTCTGTCCGGTGTAAATTCCGCCGGGATGGAGCATAGTGTCTAGCTTGGATACCGCTGATATCGCATACAGATGATAGGAACTAGGCCCAGTTCGTTTGATACTATCTACATAGAGGGTTTGTCTTTGCTGATCTCCATGGTAGTAAACCACCTTTTCCCCAATGGTAGCCAAAATTGTGGAACTATCCAGTTGACTATTAAAGTCACAATCAAGCGTGTCCATTTCCAGGACATCGTTTAAAAGAGAAGTAGTTAAATTGACGTTTCCGGACGTCAGATTATAAATCCCCGTTATTTCTATATCACCAACGAGAATTCGATTAACTGCCATTTCTTTACCTTTCAATCAGAGGGAATGTGATTCCACCCCATAACTCTTTCCCATTTCTGGTCTTGATTAGGAATTGGGCGGGGATATTGTTTGAATACATTTGCTTTGTTACATCTCCGCCCTCCATAGGATCTGTGTATGTAACTGTGACATACTCGGGCAGAATAGATGAGAGAACGAGGCTTGCTTCTTCTAGCGTCAATGGGCGGCAAGTAATATCCAATCGATATTTTATGGCTATCCGATCTCTCGTAAGAAACGCATCATCGATTGAGCGTGTGGCATTTGGGCCGTCTACATCAGCCCTTTGCCACTGTACGCCGCCGAACGCAATATAAGGCGTCAAATCCGTTCCGTTTACAATCAATGTCACGTTTTATCCTGCCTTTCATGTAATGGGAGAGCCCTTTTCTCGCTGCGTCTGTTGGTTGTATTTGTACAGGCTCCTCGACACCTGACGGCCATCCAGAGAAACTGTTGTATCTTTATCGTTGACTGCCTTAGTAATCATTGCACCGATTGCCATGACCGCATTGATGACTCCGGTATTAGCAGAAGCGATACCGTCAACGATTTGGTCATTGTTCGCCACCGCTGCTCGGTTGCCTATTTGACCAACTAGCTCAGGCCCATCCTCACGGGCAATGAACATTTGCCCATGCTCGGGGAATCCGCCGGAGGCGTATGCAGTGATATCCTGAACAGAATAGCTGTTGGCCGAACGGGAGGAAGAATTTTCCGAACTATACGATGCGCCATTCCCGAGATTTTTGATGGCATCTTGCAGCAGGTCAGAACTGGTGAATCCCTTATACATGTTATCTGCCATTTGCTTTCCTAGATTTTCAAACTGGCTCATATCAATAGATTGGCTAAAATGATTGATTTCCGTTTTCAAATCTTCCATTCCATCAATACCGGCGTCTCCAACTCCAGATTCTTCTTGCTTTAACCCAATAATAGAATCTGTAAGACCTTGAGTTTCACTTTGAAGATCACTGTATAGCTGAACCGATTGCATGTATGTTTCCTGTGCGGCTTTTGCCGCTTCGGTTTCTTTCTCTCTTGCAGCGACAAGTTCTCTGGCTTTCCCCCAACTGAAAATGTCTGTTTCGTTGAGTTCTTTTTGTGTGTTATTTAATGCTTCTGCGGCCGCATCATAATCCTTTGCCGCCTGTTGCATATCACGCATTGCCTGATATTGCTCTTTATAACTCTCAACAAGCATTTCTCGCAAGGCTTCCATTTTGGCCTCTCGCTCCAAAGAATCAATCAGCTCGTCAACAGCGGCTTTACTTTCTTTAACTCGTTGTGTTGTTTCATCAATTTCCAAATGTAGCCCATCAATGTTCAAATCGTTCAGAACTTGAACTTTTACCGCCATTTGCTCTAGTGCATAAGCAGACGCATCTGTATTTTCATTAATTGCATAAATTTCATCTGCAAGCTGTCTGGCAACTTGGAAATCAGCAATAGACGAATCAAAATCTTCTAAACGATTTTTCATATTGGTAAACGCTTGGTCTGTGCGTTCAGACGCTTCTGTGCAACGGTCAAGAATGTCCGCCATGATTGCAAAATCTTCTGACGCCGCATACGCCGCATTTGCTGCCGCTTCTACACCAACAATTTCGAGAACAATGCCAACACCAAGTCCGATAACGGCACCAGCAGCAGTACCAATAACAGGAACAACGGAGCCGATTCCCGCACCAGTTAATACAGACCCGAGTATTGTCATCAGTCCACCAGAAAGAGTTGCGGCGCCCTCTTTAATTTGTGCAGTAATTCCCATAATCACAAGAGATAATCCAACCCCGATTACTAGACCGAAAGCGGCTCCAGCTCCTCCAGCAATGACTGCGCCGATGCCAAATCCAGCCAAAGCTCCGCCAATGAGGCCCATGATCCCATTTCCAATATTAAGCCCATCTTGAAGAATCGACGTGATAGACGAAATCAAGAGAGACACGCCAATTCCCGCAATTATGCCACCAAGAACCCCTTGCGCAGGATTTAGATTTTTTCTGAATGCAAAGTATCCGCCAAGCGCCCCTCCAGCCAATGCACCGCCAATAGCACCTAAAAGGACATTCCCAAAGTTCAGTCCGCCTTTGATTTGAGAGGCAATGGACATGACCATCAAGGAAAGTCCAAGACCGACAACAGCTCCAAGCAGCATTCCGCCAGCCCAAGTGAGGCCAAGTTTCTTAGCCAAAAGCAGGCCAAGTCCAGCCCCAGCAAGTGCTCCTCCAGCTGCGCCTTTTAGGATGTTTTCCCATGTTAGCCCATCCCCAAAAAGAATGTCTTTTACACTGTCAATTAGCAAAGAAATACCTACCGTGAACATCAACCCGCCTAGCAAAGCCTTGAGGCGGCCGATATCTGTAAACAACGTCCTTGCAATTCTCCACGCAAGCAGTGCAGAACCGATGGGAATGATATAGTTGTCAAGCAAGTCTTTCAAAACAGGTTTGATTTCGTCCACTTGCTTTTTTAACGCATCAAGTGCGGTTTTGTCCCAAATATCCGGGATTTCAAGATCGTCGGTCCATTTTCCGACTTCTCCAGTATCCAATTTGATTTCGTTGGATGCACCAATGATATTTAGTTCATCGATTCCTAAAAGCTGCTGCTTTAGCTTTTTTAATTCGTCAGTTGTATCGCTAACGGAATCGGCAGCGGAGTCAGCATTTTCTTTGATATCTTCTCCCCAATCATTGGTTTCCCATTCCGGCATTTCAAATCCGACCAGAACAGCAAACCGCTGAATTGCCTCCGTCAATATCTCAACAAATGCTTGAACCCATGGGATTACCTGAATGAGGATAGGAACAAACACCGTGCCAATCGCTCGACCAAGCTGAGTAATTTGCTGGCGCAGCACTCTCATAGCATTTGCGGGGGATTCCAAGGTTTTTGCGAAATCTCCAATAGCCCCGATCCGGGAGGCCCCCTCCATCAGAACCAGACTCCGCAGTAATGCCTTTTCCTGTTCTGTCATAGACATAACGCTTTCATCAATGCCATGAGCAAGCGCATATTCCTGTAAGGTGGCCTGACTAATCGAAATACCTAAGCGACGGATAGGCTCAATTTCGCCAGCAAGGGCAGACTGCAAACGTAAGACCGACTGTTCTGTGTCCTCGTTATACAGAGAACTCAGGTCATAGGCCAGTTCTGTCAAGCCCTCGCTTAGGTCATAAGCTTGTTGCCGTGCTAACCCAAAACCGTTTGCCATAGACATGAACACGCCTTGCGCACGCATCCACTCTTCGGGGTCGATGCCAAGTCGGTCATTGACCAGCATGGCATAGTTATAGGCTTCGTCATAAAACTCACCCATGGAGACCTGAAACAAATTGACTGTCTCAACGTAGTCATTAGCCGACTTTATCCAGCCGGAAATAACATCGGCAAGTCGCTTAAATGCTAAATAATAGATACTAAATTTAGCTACCGCAGAACTGATACCAGTTCCAAGAACGCCAAAACTTCTTGCCGCTCTGCTATTTGATGCCGTCAGACTTGCGTTGCTCTGAATAAGCCTCTGAATTCTGATCGGAAATGCTGAAAATCCATTAGATACCTTCTGCATTTCTGTCGCTAGCGGCCGCACAGCAGCGGCCACCTGCTCCATCTGCTTTGCGAATTTACCAAGGTCTGTCTTTTCGAGCGACGCACTAATCTCAGGAAGTTTTTTTAGTGCGTTGATCGCGGAGGAAAGGCCGCTTGCTTTTTGGATACCAGCCAAGCTATTCATTGCAGCCGTGAACTCTTTTATTTTTCCACTATTCAGATTTGCGCCATTGATTAGCTTTGCTGCTTCCGAAAGTGCCTTTAACTGCTTTGTGGTGGTTGTAAGCCCCGCCCCTCCTTTAGCCGCGGTTTTTAACCCGGTCAATGCAGTAGTAAGCGCCTCGATCTTCTTTGCTGCATCACTGGACGTCGCCTCGATTTCAATTTGCAGGCTATCAATATCTACGGCCATATTGCCACCACCTTTCTATATTGGCACTTGGCAATAAAGCACTTGGCACTAAAATATAAAATTCCGCTACCTCAAACTTCATAGAGATAGCGGAAACCTCGATACGCCTAGAAATAAAACGGCCCTCCGCCTATTCCTAAGCGGAGGGCGATCATTAAATTTCAGAACTTAAAATCTGAGGTTGAGTAATCATCAAACATGATGTTCCCACTTGCATGTATATCTTCTACTACTTCTGGCAATTCATCAAATCTGACCTCAACAAGATTTTCTTGATTTGCTGATATTGAATGGCTTGTGATATGTCCACTATCAACCCCATTTACATGCAAGTCAAAAAATCCAATTGTTAGATTTTGGCCCGTTTTATTGACAACAGAAAAAACTATTGCAGATTTTGGAACATCCAGATTATCAGCGGCATACACCGTTTCATACTCCACCATACCCTTATATGCAATAGCTATATTTCTATCATCATATAGTTCGGCTCCTTCTAATATTGTATAATTAGGAAGAGACTTCTCGTTGGGATACAAAAATTTTTGAAGCTCTATCAAACCATTGTAAAGATATTCATTCCCCGGTTCATCAGTATTTGCGTTAAAGAAAATAACAATTCTATTGAACTCCGGAATATCTGATAGATTTGTATTTTTGTATTCTTCTATGATATTTTCAACCTTTGCTTTTGCGTCCGAAAATGCTAATACGCCGTTTGTATAATCTAGTGTTAAATTATAGCATTCTTTAGCCGCTTCAATCACTTGTGAAGAAAATCTGTTTTCATCATTACTTCCTTGTAATGTTGAAATTTCTGCGTTTCCATCTGTTTCTGCAATTTGATTATTCATTCCCTCGTTGTCTTTGCCTATTTCAACAGTATTTTCTGTGTAATCATTACCAGAACACCCAATAAGTCCAAACAAAGCAATCAGCAAGAGTACAAAAGAAATCAGCTTTTTCATCTTGTTCCCTCCTCCTCCACATCTTACCATAATCCAGGGGATGAGGCAAGGATGAGAATTAAAGTTCCATGTAAGGATAAACTTTTTCCCAAACGCTTACATGGTAAGTATTGACTTCGCCATAATTGGCATCAAAAATCTTTTTAACTCCATGCCCTTGTCGTTGGCTCTCAAGTTTGAGCCTCCGCCAATCAAAAACTTTATATGATACTCCATTCAGATGTGCTACTCGCTTGATGGAATACCACTCTTTGCTCCTATCAAGTTCTGTCTCAAGGGCCATGCGCTTTTCTTCTGCGTCTGCAAGCGCTCGAAGTGCAGATGGATAATCTCTCGGAAGAATAGCACTTCCGCCAGTGATCTTCTCTCGCATTTTTTCAAAAGCTGTCACATAAGCCGCAGTGAACAAGACTCCCTTTTCACCAGTCATTTTATTGGCTACCATGTCGCAGCCTTTCCTTGTTAGGAGGTAGCAGGGACGTTCTTTGCCTTGTCCGTCTTTGTATGTATTTGGTATGAAGAAATCTAGCGAACGGAAATTTCCGTTGGCCAAATGATTTGTATAACCGTTGATTTTTTCGAGCAAATCAGCATGGCGAACATTTGTCATCTCCGCCACTTCCCGGCTGTCCACAACATCCTTACCGTTTGAATTGAATACCTGAAGCTCTTTCATCTGAGAGTTCTCCTTTCGTATATTTAGGAGAGGCGGCGGGGGTATATCCCGCCATGCGTAACCTCTCAAATGGTAGATTTTCAATCAAAATCTCCGCTATCTCTATGAAGTTTTCAAGGTGCAACGGGGACGCTATTTCTTCCCCCAGCTCTTTCCGGCCCTTACCATCTGGCTCATATACGCCTTGGCAAACAATGCGTCCCGCTCTTCCTGCTGTTCAGATTTCTCTTTGGGCTTATCTTTCCCAAACAAAGGATATGGCTCCGTTCGATACTCTATCGGTTTTGCACCATTTTTAGCAAAGGCACGAAGAATAGGGGAGACGTCGCACAAAGCCTCATAAATGTACATTCCCATCAAATGGGACTCCGCATTTGTTCGCTCCATACGACGTCTATCAGCCTCCCTATAAATGTTCACCATCCACACGTCTCCGTTCCAGTATTGCTCCCATGTCATACCGATAGAGAGATAATACGAACAGTCACGCACGAACAGTTCTTCAAATGACTCCGGACCCTTTACAGCTCCAGAGTCAGTCCGGAGTTTTTTGCGGCGTCCTCGTTAACAACGATAGAGTTGGACGCAAGAGCTTGCTGATAAAGCTGAATGAGCCGCTTCACCAGTTCCTCCGGGATACCGCCACCCCACTTTTCAATCAACTTGTCTGTCTTTTCCCTAGAGATATTCCGGTGGTTCTTGCGGAACGCATAGTAGAACAGGTCCCTCATGCCAGTAACAGGATACTCAATGGCATCTTCCAGCTTGAATTTGTTACGTTCAGCAAACACAATACTCTCACGAGAAAAATCCAGGACATAAACTTGCCCGGTCTTATCATCAGTCAGGCGGGCAGGCTTTACGATGTCCTGAATATCAATGGTCTTTTCGCTCATTTGTATGCCTCCTCAAGATTGTTAATCAGGGTTCCTCGGTGGGTTTTGCTGCCATCACAGGGGCGCTGTTTGGGGTGATATAAAGCGTGGTTTCCAGCATGGAGCCGACGCTTGCCTCGTTCAGGCCAAGGGGGGCCGGGGTGCCAACGAAGTAAGTAGCATCTGCCAGCTGCGGATGGACCACCGCAAACCACACCTGCTTTCCGCCCTCAACGGCTGTATCGTAAGCACCCATCAGAGTATCCCACGCATCAATCAGGTCCTCGGTCAGGTTAGCGCCATACTCCAGAGCGCCGCCCAGGTCCTTGAGGCCCTGGACGTAGGTCATGTACTCGGTCTCCTCCAGGGTGGTGGAGTCAATGGTGTTGGGGCTGGGATTGAAGCTGGGCATGGACTTTACTTCCGGGATTTTGGTATAGCCGGTAGTGGGGCGAGTACCCGCAGAAGTCTCAACGGCATACTGAAGTGTCATTCCAGCAGTAGAAAGTCTGGGACTTGCCATAGTAAATTACCTCTTTTCTGAATTAGTCTGTACGGTAAACCCACAAATCCTTGTCTACCGTGGCTGTGTATCTTGCCACCATTCTGTAGATCGTGGCGTCGCTCAGGTTTGAAATAGGATTGCACATTGTCCGCGCAAATCCCAGTTTGGAAAATTCGCCATCAACGGCTTCCATAATGTCTTTTGCCTCGGACTTCTTGTAGCCGACGGTATTGGTGTAAACATTTACCTCATACATCAGCGTTGCGGCATTTTCAATGTTGGCCGTTCGCATTCGCTGTACTATCGCATTATCGCTCTCCACAATAGTAACAGCGGGAAATTTGGCGGGGGTATCTACATATTCGCCACTAACGAATATTCCTGGAAAAGCCACCCGGAGGGCTTCTGCGACCTGACTGAATATCAGGCTCTCCACGTCAATCACTTCAACGCCTCCTTTGCCGCCGGGATGACCATTTGTCTGAGTTGCTGTGCCGTGTTGTACATATATGGCCTGGACGGCACACCTTTGGTCCAGTGCGCCCGCCCATCACGTCCAATGTACCACCACCCCAGTTCTCCGTGGTCGTTCACGTCATACTTCCACCCAGCGATTGCGATATTCGGGTGTTGATTGTTCTTTCCCACGATGCCGGTGCCAAAGCACACGAAAGCGGCATGGGCAGCGTCCGCTATGACATACCCAACACCAGACTTTTGCTCGGCGTGGATGCTGTTGTACAACTCCCCGCTGTCGTAGGCGTTCATGTCAGACACGTTCATTTTGGCAATCTCAACGCCTTGCGCTGTCAGGTATTCAATCAGCTTTTGCGGTGCCTGCTCAACTTTCTTCTGGTACGCCTTGACTTCCTTCAGCGCCTGATTGATGGAGTCCGTATTCAGTTTCAGCTTTATGGTCGGCATAGGCGGCCTCCGCTTTTGCTTTCTGCTCGAACAGGTTCTTTTCTGCCTCGTACTCCGACACAGTGACCCTCTTTATGGCGTACTGCGTAGAATTTTTCCACGGGGCTTTCCGCTTTACGATATAGTTATACGGACCGTCTGTATCGGCCCCGTCTACCCACAGCACGGAGTTCTCATCGATGGGGCAATGCGGGTCGGCGGTGGTAGCCGTCCGGTCGTAATCCTCCAGAGAGCCAAACTGTTCCACCTCAGAATTGCCCTTGTTAGGGGAGACGCAGAGCATAGTGGATTTCAATTCGCTGTAAATGGGGACATAGCTGCCGGTTGGGTTTCCCCACTCATCCACAATTTCCTCTTGGCCCTCGTAAAGCTTATAGAACACCGGCTGCTGGTTGCGCAGGAGGTTTCTCATAAGGCATCCACCTCCCGAAACGCTGCAGCAAGCTTGGGAAACTGCTTGGCGAACCAGTCCACCATTTCTTCCTCCTGCGCCCAGGTAGAGTTTTCTGCAAGGCCACTTTCGTAGAGAAAGGCGTGAATGATTTCGTGCCGGAAGTTCTTTTTCTCTTGGAGGCCCAGAGCTTTCTTGCTTCCCGACTCATCTCGCTTGTACTGCTTTACCACCAGTGTTTTGATGGTCTCGTCACAGTAGCCGTCGCAGTCTTTCAGGCCCTCGTCCTCTTCCTCCGGAATGAAATTCAGAGTGTATGTTTCGCCCAACACATGGACCGTCATCACGTCACCCTCCCGGCCAGCGGCGTCACTTCCTGCAAAAGCGATTCGGAAATCCAAGCGGACTCCCAAGTTCGACTGATAGAGTTTTCTGTGTGCCCGAGCTGGCCTTCTGCTCCAATTCTGTTGTAGAGGTCAAGCGCACACCTGAACTGCAAATCCAGATACCGGCTCTCCAGTTCCTCCGGCCACTCTTGAAAAGGGTAACGTCGGGCCATAATCGCTGACTTTGCGCTCTCTAGGCAATCTTGCAAGACAGTTTCGTCAACCTCTTCGGTTCGGAGTTTCAATCTCGCTAAGTTGTCCATTATTCCCCCTCCTCGGTCTCCCGGCCCTTCGTTCAGCAGCGGGAGGCGGCGTCGGTTCATCCAACACCGTCCCGTGCCGCTTCATCATATCCGCGTCATCGGCCTTGATAGAAAACTGAACACCAGCCTCATAAAACCGGCCTCCATAGCACACGCGGTAATTTGGAATAAACTTCATGCCGCCTCCTGCTTTTCTTAACTCTCGAATGTAGCACCAGTGAAATTGAACTTAACAACACTCTTGCTGTCTACCAGGACTTCAAAAGTATCGTTCTTGGCTACCCGGAAAATAATATCCGGGTCAAATGCAATGTCCTGCTTAGTAGGTGAACCATTTTTCTTAAAGGTCATCTTGCTTCCAGTTTTCGTCAGGTGAAACGGGAAATAGTACCCACTGTCTTCTCCAGGGAGAGAACTGAACTCAGAGTAACCAGTCACATGATGGAATGTACCCGTGACAGACCCGTCAGCATATACCTTCAGGTCATCTCCTACCAGCTCGGACACCTGCTTCCCCAATAGGGTCTGACTGCCGGGGAAAAGGGTTAGAGTGTCAGACCCGATTATTCCCCCAGGACGTTGAGCACCGCCACCTCGTCCATGCGCTCGAAGGAGGGCAGGACGATTTCAGACGCAAAGGTGTTGATATTTACAGGATGCTCCTGAAGAATACGGGTAATCGCAACGCCTGTATTCACAATGGAAACTTCGGCGCCGGAGGCTCCTTGAAGGTCTGCCTCCTCGGGAGTGGTGCCATACCAAGTACTACCAAGAGCACCGTCAGGAATCAAACAAACATAGCCATTGGGCACAAATGCATGGGCAACCTTGTCCTCGTCCCGGAACTGCTTGTCGTAAATTGCAATCCGCAGACCGGACGTGGACTCTACAACCGCCTTTACTTCGGCGTCGGTCAGATAGCCAAGAGACAGGCCGTTGGTGGTCAAGTAGCGGTTCTTTACGGCGTCCGTTTTAGCAAGTAGATTGAAGGTATAGGAGTTCATAATCGAGACCGTCAGTTCAGTGCCAGTCTTAGAACGGATAGCGTCCTTGACCGTCTTGAATGCCGCAAACGGATCAGCCGTAGAGGGCTTGTCCCAAGTGGCTGTATCAGTCAGTGCGGTGTAGTTAGAGGTCTTCCAGGAGCCGTCCGTATCATACCTGTAGGTATAGTTCACGCCATTTGCCTTGATCGCAATACCCACATCGCCACCCTCAGGGAACAGCAGCTGCATAATCATGCGCTCAGGAACAACGTTCGCGCCGTCAATAAGGTCACGGGTATCGTCAAATACACGGGCAATCACCTCGGCAGCATAGGGGTCGCTAGACTCCTGTACCCGCAGCATCTCTTGGCGGTCCTTCTCTTTGATTTTATAGCCCTCGCGGAAGAAAGGCATCTCGGTCTCCAGTTTCTCAAATCCAATCCGATCACGGAAGGTAGCCTTCGCGTCGAATGCGGAGGGCATCAGAGACACAGGCAGACCACGGGAACCTTTGAGCCAAGACAGATCAAGGCCAGCCTTTTTTCTTGCCGGAAACAGAGTGGCACCGAGATAAGGAATCTGATTGGAGGCAACTTCAGTCCAGTTGGCCGCAATCGCAGCAGGAGTAAAAACTTCTCTCAAATCCATTATGTATTCCTCCTTACTCGTTCACGCCAATGTTATCCCGCAGGATAATACCAGGCACATCAAAAGTTTCATCCAGCGTAATACTTGCATGGTCCTCGACCTTTTTCTTGTCCACAACTCCCTGTACCAGCAGAGCACCATTGGGATTCTCAGTCGGGTCCACATCATACAGCAGCATACCAACGGCGGTAGCATAAGAGGTAGCGGCCACCTTCTTGCCCGCAGCGGTCATGGGCATACCAGCAGGGACAGCAGAGGCTTCCGTGACGCAAATGGGGATTGCCACAAAATCGTCGGCAGCCAGAATTTCAACGGTGCCGCCAACAGAAGTCTTACTAAACTTCATCTGTTTCTCTCCTTTTCAATCAAAAGTAATGTTTCAAACCTTCGTTTGCATTTTTGAGGGCATCGGCCCGCTGCTTGCCCAGTTTCTTGGCAAACTCCACGGCCTCATCCTTGCCGCCCTCTCCACCACCAGCACCGTCAGGCTTAGGGTCCTGCTTCACCAGATCAGCCCGCAACTTCTTCTCATAGGCAGCGTTGGCTTTCTGCTGATTGGCAAAGACCACATCCATCTTGCCGTCAAACAGCGCCTCTGCTGTCTCGCGGGCCAGCTTCTCGTCATAGCCCGGCATGGCGATATAGCGGGCGGTGTGCTCGGCAATAGTGGACTTGCGCAGAAGTTCGGTGTACTTGTCCTCCAGCGCCTTGCGGTCAGCGTCAGCCTGCGCTTTTGCGGCCTCGTCATCAGTCATTTTGGACTTGAGCTGCTTTTTCAGTTCAGCGGCCTCGGTGGCATATTTATCCGCCGTATCTTTCGACACATACAAAGACAAATCCACCTTCTCAGGAATTTCAGCCTTCAGAAGTGCATCAACCTTCTGTTCAGCCGTCATCCCGTCAAAGCCCTCAATCGTGCTGGTATCAATGGTGGCCATAATCAATTCTCCTTTGCGCTTATAGTCATCTCCGACTTATTCTTGCGTTTGATTATTCTCACTTCTCTGTGAGCCTGCGAAATTTCTTTGATGAGCGGATTCTCTTCCCCTCATATTTAACTGGCATATCGCCAGATAAATCCATGAGCCGTTTTCCTATTCCCTCTGCAACACTCAGAAATGCCCCAATCGCTCATTTTTGTTTCAACATGGATCGTCCTTGAGTTTGGCCATCGTTTAATGAAGTTACCATCTTTGTCGAATTGGTCTACTTTCAAATTAAGCCGTCTTCCATATTTGGCAGTTTGTCTCTTTTCTTTATATCTTTCTGGATGCCTCTCCAATGAATATCGGATGTTGTATTTTTGGTCACACCATTCAAGGTTTTCTACGGCATTGTTTTTCGGGTTTTCGTCTTTATGATTTATCTGTGGCAGGTTTTCTGGGTTTGGTATAAACGCAAGTGCAACCAGCCGATGAATGAGCATACACTTTCTTTTCCCTCCATCAAGCAACTCCACCCAAAGTCTCCCGCTGTTATTACACTTTGGTGTAAGTTTTCTCGCGTATCCTCTTCCTGCATAATTAAGGCTCATTACATTGCCCAAATTGCTTATTTGGTATTTCCCCTCGTACCCATCAATATCTTTCCAGATTTCTTCCATCAACTATCGCCTCCAATAGTTAACCTTGTAGAATGAACAGGCGGCAGGTGGCAAGGCACTCCACTTTTCTCCCCGTCGGGATAGTCGCCCGTTTATTCACTTTTTCTCCGCCGGGGTATACCAGCACCGGCAACCAGGGTGGGGCTTGCTTGGTATGCTCCGGATGGGATAAATTTTCCCGTCTCGTTCCTTACAAGCGGAGCACTCACGCCCGTCATTCATGGTGTTCCATTTCACATAGCGCACGCCGCTGTCTTGAAATGCTTTCAGTGTGGATTGGTCTGTGACTTCCACCGCATACCATTCCGTCATCTGCGCCCAGTAGGAAAGGCCCCGTCGAAACTCTGTGACCTTTGCGGTGGTCGAGTTAATAGCCTCCGCTGTGCGGTCACGCTTGCGCTCCCATTCGTGGGAATACTGGTATTTCGTCACAGCGTTGTACGCCGCCAGCAATGCCAGTAACCACGCTAAATCAGGTGGTTCCTTTCCGTGCGGTTCGGTCTCCTGATACCGCTCCTGCGCCAGTTCAAGAAAGACATCTTGGTTGTCCTTACGCAACTGGTCATATAGCGCCCGGGTTCCTTCCAGCACATTGAGTTCATCAAAGCCCATCTGTGCCGCTTTGTCTTTGGCATCCTCAAACCGCTTGACCGCCCTCCTGTTCAAAAGGTCGATGGCTTTGTCGGTAAGGTCATAGTAGCCGCTCATTGCGTTTCCCTTCTTGACGAAACAGGAATACATAGATACAAAATGCTTCCAACAATGCGCCCAGATAAGGTCATATTGACTCTTGCCAGCCTAATCAGTTTTAACCTCACAAAAAACCAATATATACGGCCTAATATTGGTTTTTCATACTCGATTTCAACCGGGACTTTCATAATCTCAATCGTCTGAGTTTTCGCCATTTGCTCCACCACCACTCTCGCTGTGCCCAACCGCCAGTTCATCTCGCAGGCTCCGCTCCATCTTTTTCTGCTGTTCCTCGTAATAGGATTGTGAAATTCGATAAGCTTCCTCGGGGTCGCTGAATAGCCCGCTGTACTGGAACGCCAACTTCGGATGAATCTTGCTGTTGTTCAGCATCTCCGCCAGCACTTGCGCCTTGGACTGGATATTGGACAGGTTCTTTCGGGTGAACTCCGGTTTAATGTCGGACAACTGCAAGCCCAAATCTCCGGTTTCCCGGCAGATATACAGCACCAGCCGCAGGAACTCCCGCTCCGACCGTTCCCAGGTCTTTTCTGTGTCCTTGGCCCGGCTCTCAGCGGCGGACCAGCCGTCCCGGTAAATCACCGCCTGCCCGGTGTCGCTGGTAGAGGAACCGCCGTTCCGGTTCGGCATCCCGCAGATGGTCAGGTATGCGTCCTCCAGATCATCCACAATGGTCTGCGTGTTGGTTTGGTTTAGTTCAGAGGCAATGCGGTAGACTTTAGCCTCCATACCGGGCTGAGCGCTCTTGATAGTAATTGCCATTCCGCCCTTCGCCAGTTCCTTATACTGGCCATTCTCCAACTCACAGTTTTGGAACACATCAAAAGCGTTGACGAAATCCTGAATACTGTCAAGCCGATTGGATTCAATCATGTTGATGGCATTCAGAATGGGGATGACTGGCTCAAAGGCCCCCATGCGGGCATCGTTGTTTACATACTCTACAATCGGGATATAGGGGATGGTACGGTCTTCCTGCTTTGTAATCTGGCCATTCTGCACCTCGAAATACCATTTAGGAGTGTAAACGCAGAAGTATGGCTGGCCCTCCTCGTCTACCTGTTCCAGAACACCAGCGACCTTTTTCTGCCCTAAGCCGCTATGGTAAATGCAGAACGCCGCTCGCGGGTCGAGTGTGTAGATGGATGCCGGGGAACCGTCCTCCTCACCAGCTTCGTCAGGGAGTACCATGCGTACCGCTATTCCGCAAATGTGCATCCAGTCCGCTAATTCCTTGTCCAGTGTGTCTTTACTCTCAGATCGCATATACTCGTTGAGCGTGTTCACACTGGCGGAAATATCATCTTCTCCACCGTTGGACACATAGCGGATTGGGCCATCCAGGAGGTAAGCAGACTTGAAGGCCACGATTTCGTTTGCCCGGTTAATCATCACCTTGTTGTTGATCTCCGGGCGGACGATTTTATCTTTTAAGCGGATGTCCTGTTTTCCTTTGTAATAGTCATACAAATAGGACATTTCTGCCCTGTTCATGCGATGTACGGCCAGCGCCTTACCCAGCACCTCCACCACGTTTTCCGGGGTGACTTTCTTTTTTGCGGTGTAGATTTTGCGCCGACCAGTCAGGCCATCAACCGGACATTCGGATATAGCCCGAACAGTATCGTTTTCAGTCACCTTGTCACCTCCAGAACAACAAAAATGCCGACCAACTACCGAGGGGTCCTCGGTAACTGATCGGCACTTGGCACGCTTCGTCCAGGCATTGCCCGGAGGCACTTGGCACTAAACTATATATTTTCAGGCGCTCTTTTCGCCTTTCAATTCGATTTTAATGTTCTTCTTGCAAGCCTTACAGTATGGGTAAACAATACCAACTGCCTTACTATCCACCTGCATCAAAAGCCGCCCTTTTCCATGATTGATACCGGCGGCAGCGCAAACAGGACAATAAATGTCAATCTTCATTCAATGGACGACTCCTTTCGGTCTTTGGCACCGCCCCCGTCTCTCGCAACTGCGAGGCAACATATAGCCGGTTTGGACGCATCCGCCCCGGCAAGCGTACTCCGGAGAGATACGCCGCAATTCTGGTAGCCAGCTGTGGAGTCGAACCACTATCCTGCGGGTCAAAGCCGCCCGCTCTGCCATTGAGCTATCTGGCCGTTTATGTACGCTTCCCGCTTAATTGTCACACCTGCGTCATATGGATATGCCATATGGTACTTTACCCGATCCGGTACAGGCAGTTTTCAGCGGGATAGCGCGGTTGTGGATGGAATCGGGATTCGGTCACCATCCTGTGAGCATCTAAACCCTCAGTAAGCTCTCAATACATTTCGGGGCAGGTCATAGCCACCACCGCTTTTTTGCCCGACACTATGACTGTCAGCTCTGCCGCATGGAGGGCGCGACCCTCCGGCCCTGATTGTGAGCTGCATCGTGCTGCGGCATATATTCCCTGCTGCGTTGCAAGCCGCCATCGCGTGTTCAGGTGATATGGACCAAGACCATTGTCATACAGGGATTGGCACGGGTGGAAGGCTCTGTTCCCACAACCTCCGGTTTTGGAGACCGGCGCTCTCCATTGAGCTACACCCGTATATTGTTTGAGCGGGCCAGGATTTGCACCCGGCATAGCGCAACTGCGATCGGAGAGGCGGCCTTACTCGTCAATAAGGTGGCAGCACATTTCGTCCGCCCTCGTTGCCTTGTTTACTGTCTACCTATTCCAGCACCGCTCAGTCGTTATCTGCTCCGCATGTCGGCTTCGATTGCGAAGCTCTGGAGCAGGTTAACGTGAAGGGAGTCCCCCGGCAGGAAACGTACAAGAGAGGCTCTCCTTTCCGTTTAATATCTGCTTACTAGATGCCCTGCCGGGGGAGTGGGTTTTCCTTTGGGCCGTGGTTGGTCACAGCCCGAAAGGGGAGGAAAATTGGATAATTATGTTTACCTAAATATATTATACATCAATCGTTGTTAAGATAACAACCTATATATCTATATGTGTCTAATGGCTTATTCGAGATTTTAAAATGGTCGCTTAAACACTTCAACCTTGTTTCCCTCAAGTTGTTGGACATATTCGGCAAATAGGCTCCACGCATCTGGGACATCATCATTTCGATTCTTACCGACCATCGTGTACCCACAAAGAAAATTCAACATTCGTCTGTATTCTTTATCTTTTTTGATAACAGAGTTATCCTTAAACAAAACACGGTCTTTGATGAATGGACTATTGACTATGATCCGCGTCTCTTTGTTCGATGTAGTATATTTTGTTGTTATTTTTGCAATTCCCCCAGCTTCTTTCACTTCTTTTTGAACTTTTTCTGCCACTTTACCGCCAGCACTATTGCTTTCAAACTGGCCCATCTGAGCCTTGTGCTGAACGAGCTTTGACACCAGCCGCGCCTCTACAACCTCTGGATTGCTGTTGTCACATACAACATCTTCGCAATAGAAGTCATTCCCATATTGATAGCAGATCGGCATAACGCAGTAGTCAGTGCCCTTGTCCTTCGTATCGCAGACAAACAGGATTGCATCCGGTTTTCTATTAGGAAGCTCAAAATACCTGCGCAGCTCATCCTCATTGTATAGCTGTCCTTCACGCTCGATGGGCTGAGTCATGTATAGTGCCCTCCAGGAAGCATCGTCCATAACATCTCTCTGATTGTGATAGAATGCCGTGGTAAACCCAAGCCCATACGGATAATCAAAATTACTCTCATCATTTTCATCCAAAGCGGGTAGGTGGATAAACTCTGCCAGCGGGTCTTCTGCATGGGCTAGTTCAAGTCGGTCAATGGGGTCATGCAACGTCCAAGGTGTTTGGACAAGAAGCTGGACACAATCTCCGATCATACGCTGCATGAGGTCTGTATAATACTGCTGCCAGAGCTTGTCCATGCGCTCTTTGCTCATTGCGGACTCGATATCAGGTACAAGGTCATCTGCTACCAGAAGATTCGAGGCGCGTACTTTGCCCGCGTTACCAGAGCCTATAGACGAAAACTCAAAGGTCTCAAACCGCTTTCGTTTTCCAAGATCAATTCGCATGTCTTGGGCGTTTGTTTTGCAAACTTGAACAGATGGAAAAATATCTTTCCACAAATACTCCCCTTTGGGGTCTAACATCCGCCCAACTTCTTCATAAGCCCCACGTAGGAATGAGTTTGAGTGCGAACCCATCAGAATGCTTAAATCTGGATTCTTTAACCCCTCCATCACCATGAACATCAATTCAATGGTGGTCTTCCCGACGCCTGGGGGAGCCATAACACCCAAAATGCGTATCTTCCGTTCAGATAGCCGCTGCATAGCTTGAACAACCGGAAGTAACTGCTTTCTGCGTGGCATATAAAACTTCTTTTTCGGCTCTCTATCCCACTCAGCATATCTTATCGCCGCATCAAAATCATACGGCGCATCAAACAGCAGACTCCGCTTGTTCAACTCGAACATACGGAGGCTTTTTTGTTGTGTGGCGAATTTTGCGGACAGCCGCCGCACCTCTTTGTTTCGCTCATGAGCCAGCTTAAAATCAGCTGGCTCCAACAGTCTGATCGAATCAAACGCATCAGATAGCGCAGATGGGTCAGATAAGTCCCGCTGAAATGCTCTCTCTACCAGTGTTTTAATCTCCATTTCTAAATGCCTCCGCTACATACCACCGGCTCCATTCTTCTTCTGTTTTTTCCAGTTCAAATTTCCACCAGCATCTGCTTGTGTTCACTTTTCCAATAATTGATTCTATTCTCCTGATAGCAGGTCCTAAATAATCTGACTTAGTTTTAATTTCCTTTTGAAATATCTTGAATCGGCGGTTGTCACACTTCGGAAGTCCGTCAAATCCTTCTGGTTTTGGCCCTACTATGTCATCCCATTCCCATGAATTTAATCTACAAAATGCAAGCCCAAGTCTGTCAACAAAGTTTAGTTCCTTTTCCTGTTCCTCATTCAGATACATTTTTGACATAAAAAAAGTGCCTCCTATCCCGTAAGATAAAAGGCACTTGGCACTGTTAGCTCCACAAGGGAGAGGCACTTGGCACTACAATTATTCAATCCTCCGCCGGTTCCGGGTACGCAATCCAATGAGTTACTTCATAATCCTTTCCAAGCCCTTCCCAGTAATCTCCAACAGCATCCGCAAGCTGTTCCCATTCTTTGTACTCTGGATTGTATCGGGCATCAACCCAGGTCTGCTTTCCTCCATCATTGACTCTTACCGTCACCATTACCGGCTCCATATCCGGCGGCATCCTATCGGTGCATTTGATCCAGTCCATACTCAATCCTCCTCCGCCGGTTCAGGCCACGGCATCCAATGAGTTACCTTTGACCCGGCAAATCGACCAGATGCCCACCCACATGCAAATCCGTCATCTTCCCAAACATCATAAAAACCGTTGTGCCATCTTGCCTGTGTCTTCCACACATATCTATGCTTATCCATCCAACTTTCAATCGTGATAAGAATTAGTTCCCCGTCTGTCGACATCCTATCAGCGCATTTGATCCAGTCCATCTTTATCATCCTCCAGCTCTCTTGGCAAATCCTTCAATGTCCAACCAAAGTATGTTAGTCTTGGAGGTGCTTTCTTCCCTCTTAACGATAATGCAATCATATAAAACCCTTGCGCTATTTGTTTGATAGACCTTTCAGAGTCATCCTTCCCAAACTTTTCATAATTTTCGCTTGCCCATAGCTTCAAATTTCGAACTATATGTTCATTCCCAGATGGATCTACAAGAACCCATATTTTTGATGTTATGTTTTCTTCTGTCCGCTCAAACCTGGGGTCTCCAACTTTCCGTGCCCTCGCCCGCGCCGCAGCCTCGTCCATATCGTCCCAAAGCCCGCTTTCTCGCGCCGCTTTCTTTGATTTTTCACTCCACTTGAACCTTCTCCCGGTTCTTATATAATTCCCCCTTTTTTTGCTGCACTCTTCCGAACACGTTGTCTTTTTTTCGCTCGGAAACGATTTAAATAGTTTTCTGCAAACAGGACACACCTTCCAGCTATTACCTGTATATATTCTTGAGCAATCGGGACAGAATTGTGGAGTTTTTTGTCCGTTCAATTCAATATCAAACTTTTCCCCACATCCAGAACAAACCGCCCTAACCGTATCATCTATCTTTGGCCCTCTTGACACACATCCGCAGGAAACCGTCTGCTGTATTAAATTATTTGTAGAAATAACCGCTACACTACCACAATCGCACTTGCAGAACCACATTGTATGCCGGTCATCATTCGCCCGCTTTCTGACGGGTCGGATAGCGACCAATCGGCCAAACCGTTGCCCTGTTAAATCCTTCCTTACTTCCAAGGAGCATCATCTCCTTTTTGTTTTGCGCGGATTTTTAGGATTCTTCTTTTTTATCGTTCGGCTTAATTTTTATATTGGGGTATCCATCCACGGTGTCTCGCATCACCAATACAAGATCATATCCGAGAGCATCCGCAAACTTTAAAAGCGTCGAAACCTTAATCTCGTTTTTCTTAATTGGCGTCGATAAGCAGCTGTACGTTTTATACCCCAGCTTTTCAGCTAATGCCTTTTGCGAAGTGTGACGCAGAGAAATCATCTCTCTAATTGCGTCCCCAACTTTCATCGATCTCATGGTCTATTCCTCCATGTGTTTACTATGTTTTTAGTATATACTAACTTCTTAGTAATGTCAAGTGACTTTTTTGTTTTTTCGGTGGTAGAGAAACTGAGGTAGGGGGGCAGCGGCTCCGGCCTATCCCCCAGGGGTGTCCGGCTGGCGGTGCCCCTTATATATGATATTAGGAGATGCCGCAAAACAAAATTGAACAAAAAGAATATTTGTTTCAATTATTTTACTATTTCAAAAGAAAATAAATCTATAAAAGTAGATAATTTCTCTTGACATATCTATTATCATAGTATTATACTAACACCAGAACAAAAACAATGCAGACCACCCGGGAGAGAAAAAACATGGGTACTATCCAATATATCTACAAATACCGCAAAGAATGGAATTGTAGAAGGCCATACCAGAGCGAACAGGAGCGGGACGCATGGTTAGCGCTGGACAAGGCCAGCGGACACAAGATCAGGAAGACAAGCCCTACAGATTACACCGTATATATTGACTATTAAAAAGCCCCGGCCACCGCTTGCAACAGTGACCAGGGCAAAGAGAAGCCCCAGCAAGTACCGCCAAACCAGGGCACGCCCATTATACCACGGGCGGCCCTCCATGACAAGGAGAAAAAAACAATGGAAAAACTAAATAGAATGTGCGCCGACTGCCTGAAGCTGGGCAAAGAGTGCGAGGGCACCAACTGCCAGACCTGGACGGGCTGCGTGTATCGGGTTACAATCCTTGACGAGATGAAGCGCCAAGCCGCCGAGATCAACCGCCAAAAGGCCGAGGCCATCAAGACCGGCAAGAACCAGATCACCTATAACGACCACAAGGGACAGGCCCACACGCTGTATTATATCGGCGGGCGCTGGGTGGACAACGGCACCCGGCAGCGCATTAACCGGCAGTTTCCCCACGCCGTGGAGTATGGGAGGGCCGCACAATGAAAATGAATCAACTTTTTACGGCCTATTACATGGACAGAACGGCAGTTTATGAAAAAAGCCTTGATTATATCTATTCACATAACCCGGACAACTTAAGAGAAATTCGTCCTACAATTTGGCTGTGGAAAGGCGACATTTCCCCCGTTTTTTTCGTGGACTATGTGGGCGACGGCGTGGGCTGTACTCTTGCTACATTTGATAAGTTAGCAGACGCGCAGAAATACCGGGAACAAATCGGGGAAATGACCGAAGAAGAGTTTGAAAACTGGCTTATAAATGAGCGATGGGCGGCTCGGGCTTGACCCGCCCGCCGGAGAATGGAGGAAATGACCATGAAGAAAAGAGAAATTGACACTGCGGCCCGTTTTGGACTGCTTGACCGGCTGCAAGCGTTGGAAAACGATTTGACAGCGATTCCCGGAACAACGTACATTGATTTTGATTTGTCCGGCCTGTATGACCGTTGCCCGCTCTGTTTTGTCGTTGGCTATGATATTGACGTAAGACGGGAAGATTATTTTGAGGCCCGCCGAGAATGGATCAAGGCGGTTATCATGGTATTTTTGGCGCATGATTTGCCCCCGACAGGAGACACCATAGAGGACTACGGCGCAAGTTATTATTTTGTGCGCCGTATGGGCAAAACGTGGGAGGAGGTGACCCCCGCTTGATTATCCTGTTTATTTTGGCTCTTCCGATCATGATTATCTGGGAGACGGCGAAAAAATCTTGACTGCCCCGTGCGGGCGCGATACAATCAATACACAAAAATTAGGAGGTTGCGCCATGAAACCCTATTATTTCCCGAACTCTGGCTATGTTGACGTTATTTTCGGGGGCCAGTCTCCCGTGTGCATGGACCGCGCAGAGGTTGACCGCCTCTCCCGCGAGGACGGCGGATGGGAAAACATCTGGGAGCAGGTCCACGAGGCCAGCGATGACGAAATCTCAGAATACGGCGTTTACAACACCACTCCCGCGCAGATCAGCATCGACAATGGCGCGACCTACACCACACCCTCCATGGCGCTGGAGGAGGTCAGCCTCGACACCATGGCCAATTATATGGACGATAGCACCCGCGAGGCCGTCCATGCCGAGCTCGCTCCCTGCTCCGATATCGAGTTTTTGAAGCGCTACCTGGAAATTGCCCCTGACGATCTGATCATTGGCTAACAGTATACCCATCGCCCGCCCCAGGTTTCCCTAGGGCGGGCTTTTTATGCCCTCCATGCCGCCAAATGGGGGCGGCTATGCCCCTATACTCCCCGCCAGCTTTCCGCCGCTTGTGCGCCGTCCTACGGCCCGCAGGCGGCATTTTTGCGCCCGTGTCCAGCGGGGCAGGGGAGAGGCAAAAACACAAAACCTCCGTAAAGGCCATTTACAGGCCCGTAGAGCAGTTTTAATGTCTGTCAGTGTTCTTTATTCCCACGCTCTAAAACGTCCCACAGCGCCCCGCAGAGCGCCCCGCATGGCATAAAGCAACCCCGGCCCGCTCTATCAGGAGCAAGCCGGGGCGTTATTATCTCTTGCACTCATACCAGACCAGGAATACAAACAATATAATAACCCACGCAATCGCGGACAAGTCAATCATTGCCTATATCACCCTAATCATTTATTCCGGGCGATGGATAGCACCGCGCAGCGTTCCGCCGTCTGATCGTACCAGGCACAAGCACTTTTAATGCAGCCAAACATACGCAGTACGTCGTCTTCTGACACTCCCGGTATTCGGACAGTTGCGGCCCCGCAGATCATCATTGGGCAAGCCTTATAGTCCTCTGGAACACTCATAGTCGTTTCCCCTCCAAAAAGTCGTTTCATAGTCCATTGGCCTCCAGAAAGTTCCTGAAATAGTCGTTGATAGTCGTCTACTCCTCCACCACCACAGACCCAGCGATTCGCTCTTCAAGTTGCTTTTGGTCGGTGATAGTCCCCAGAGGATTATTTGGAGTGAGAACAACCTCAGATTTGTCCACGAGGCCGTCATAGTTCTTTTGCCACCAAACTAAAGTAACAGGGTTTAGTTTTCCGTCAGCGCCCAACATTTCGCGGTAAGCGGCGCAAAATTTCTTAACTTTTTTAATGAATTCGGAGTGCGCAGAGCTGCGTGAACGCCCATTTTCCCAATCATACACTTCATCTTTGTTCAAGCCAAGTGCAAGGTATGTTACTTGATTGGTCACTCTAACATCATGCTCCGAACAATAGTGAACGAACTTCCAGAACCTATCTTCCAGAGCTTGAACATCGGACTTATCAACATCCCCCCAACTAAGGATAGTCGCAAGCACTCCAGCATACTTAGCATTGTCGCCGGGCTGAGTATGTACCCCGTTATCTCCAATCACAGGAGAGTTCCCGCCTCTTGGCTTCATCTTGCGCTTAACAAGTTCTTTCCCCTGCTCCATAGTCGTATCATTCTTGTTCAGAGTTGTCACCCTCCTCCACGACATCAAATCTATCATCATGTCTCCATCCATAGTTGTAAGGTTTGATAGCGTTGCAGATCAAGTCTTTGCAGATGTTCATAAAGTCTTTTACCTGTTGCTCCGTTAGTTTTCCGTCTCCCCCATGATTGCGCGGATTGCAAGGCATCACATCCAGAACAGGACCCATACCACGCAAAAGTCATGAGATAGTCTTCCGGGTCCGGCTGGTAGGAATTGAATGGAATCAGATAAATCAAAGTCCCTTGATAGTCGCCATCATCAATTTCGTGAACTCTGTCTATAAAAAGATTCTCATTGTCGAGTCGGCTATCATCATTATAAATCTTATCAAAGGCAATCTTTACAAGGTCTACATAGCTACATTCATTCAGATCATCTCTTGAGGACAGTTCTGTTCTGAGCTTATCCTTGTTTTTATCCCAGAGTTCTTTCATGATTTTTAACATTTAATCACCTACCTTCGCAAACCCAAACCTCTCTCGCGCTCTCTTTGCCATGTTTTCACGCTGTTCGTCCGACAGTTCCTTTGGAGCGCGGACTTTAATCCACTTCTTGGGGAAAGTATATTCCCTCATTCCTTCACCACTTCTAAGTAAAGTAATTTCTTTGTGTTTTTCGGCAAGTACATCTAAGCGGCGGATCAGGGCACGGTCCATCGTGTAGCAGGAGGCAAGAGGCTCTTCCTGATTGTAGTTGTAGATAGTTTCCATTTCATATTTTGTTAAGTCCAATGTTCGTTCCTCCATTCGAGAAAGGACATCTTCTTGAAAATCATAGTCGCCACAATGTATTTGATAGTTCCTGAGTTGGTCATAAAGTAGAGTTTTGATAGAATAGGAGCGATGTCTTTGAAGTAAGGCTCCCATGTAGGATTACTATATTTCATTTTTTCTTATAAATTCCCATTAAATCATATATTATGATATTCTATTTGTCAACCTCTAGTCCATGATTTTTTGATTGGTCGGTAATACTTCTCAATTGTGGCCCATCGTTCTCCACAAAATTGACATTTCCTGTGACGCTCTATTCTACCTCCCATAACTGTTCGACTGTCATATACGACTCCCTCTTTGCCACAATTAGGGCAGATTCTAGCTGCTGTAATATTATCTGGCATCATCCACCTCCGCCAATGCGTTAAACTCGTCTCTGTTAAGCGGCTCCGTCGGTCTTTCCTGTGGTGCTAATCCTCGAACCCGCAACGCTGTTAAAATCGCATCTGTGTTAAGTCCCAAGAAAGTTGATAGCTGCCGCATAGAATATCCTTCTGCACGTTTGAGCGATACCCACTCCCACTGCGCATCAGAATACATATCTCCGGGGAAAGGATACCTACGCACGATTTTCCATCTCCATAAACTTCCGGCACATAGCCGCCACCTGGATAGCCTCGCAGGCGGCGTTTATAGCATGTTGCCAAACACATTTGATTTCACTTTCAGCAAGGCTTTCATCGCCCTTGATGTACTCCCATGCTTCTTCGAGATAAAAGCCAACAGCCGATGCTTCTGTGACAAGTTCTTCCGCTTCTTCCTTGATAACCGCATACCCCTCATGCGCTGAATGAAACTGTGGAAACCGCTCATTGGCGGCGGCAAGCTCTACGGCTATCAGTTCCCGGACTTGGTTCTCGATGGCGTTCATTAGTCGGCATCCTTCTTTCCAAAATAGTCTTTGAATGAATCTACGGCAATCTTATAAGTCCACGCCGCTGTTTCCGCATTGTTATTCCGTATGCCCAGCCTTTGAATCTGTCCTTCGCATTTCTCGACGGCACATTCTCCGCATACATTGGCTATGCAGTCTTTATTGCACTTCATCCGCACCTCCGACGATCTCCTCATGCCGTCCTCTCTCTTCCGTCTTGAAGCAGACAACCCGCACCACATCATA
>ERZ1673749.717-NODE-717-length-31907-cov-51.697287_pt1 | contig 31907 bp, 25 predicted proteins | sample MGYA00580204_ERZ1673749 | MGnify/ENA primary metagenome ERZ1673749 (study PRJEB41218, sample SAMN15661745) | gut metagenome | host: Homo sapiens | place: Canada: London | collected 2015-08-20/2019-03-30 | study: EMG produced TPA metagenomics assembly of...
CAGCGACAGGGATTATCACTTCTTTGCTTTAAGGCTCAAATGCGTCACCCCTGCTATTAGATACGCTGTCCTCGCTGCATGCCCCCTGTACGCTATCTTGTCGGACGGCGGACGGTCCCTTAATCCTCCACCCTCTTCCTTAAAGTATTTTCGTTGTTTGGGGCGCTTTACTTAAGGACTATTCTAATGGGATGTCATCAAATTGTAACCTACGCTTGTCAAAATGCGGGAAACCCGTCCTCTGATATGTTAAAATCAGGTTTCTTCACCATTTCGAGCCAAACTGATTGGGAATATTCGTTGGAAAACTTTAACATTGTGACTGGATGGTCAGTGGTATCGGCTCCATGAGAGCGGGAGAGCGAGTCCTCCCGAGGAGCTGACTGAGACTATTCCGGGCGAGGGCGGTATGACTTAGGACACTTTTAATTACTTTCAAACCAACCGGCGGGTGCGAGGCGCCCATGCCGGGCATAAAAACTAATCTTCAATAGCAAGTATGAAAAGGAAAATCGAACTATTGCTAGCATTCCTTCTGCTATCGATCAGTTGCGCCTTTGCTCAGAAGCTGACCGTCAAGGGTACCGTCCTCGACGAGACCGGTCAGTCGATCATCGGTGCCACGGTCCGCGAGAAGGGTGTGGCGACCAATGGTGCTTCCACTGACATGGATGGTCACTTCACGCTGACCGTCAATCAGGGAGCCACCATTATCGTCTCCTACGTCGGCTACACGACCCAGGAGGTCAAGGCAGCCGCACAGCTCACCATCAAGATGGTCCCCGACAACGAGCTTCTCGACGAGGTGGTCGTTGTTGCTTACGGTACCGCGAAGAAACAGTCACTTGTCGGTGCACAGAGTAATATCACTTCGAAACAACTAGAGGCCCGTCCTATTACGAACGTGACGAATGCACTTGCAGGTGCAGCACCGGGAGTGCAGTCCATCTCTGCACTTGGACAGCCAGGGTCTTCTGCTGCGATTCGTATTCGCGGTTTTGGCTCTGTGAATGCAGGCTCTGCGCCTCTCTTTATCGTCGATGGTACGGTCTATAATGGATCTCTCGCAGATCTTAACCCTCAGGATATCCAGAGTCTCTCTGTGCTTAAGGATGCGGCTGCAACGGCACTCTATGGCTCGAGCGCAGGTAATGGTGTCATCCTTATCACGACAAAGAGTGGTTCACGGGGTGGCAGCGGTAAGCCAACTTTTACGTTCAGTACTAATCAGGGCTTCAGTACACGTGGTCAGGAGTACTATGATACAGTAGGCATTGATGACTGGATGAAGCTGAGATGGAGCCAGTGGCGCAATCAATACCACTATCAGTATGGTCTTGATAATGATCAGGCTGCATATTGGGCAAACTATGAGCTGCACAGCAATGAGAACCTTGCGAATTACAATCCTTACGCCGGGATCCAGAGTGGTGTGGCTGTGGTAGGTATGGATGGTCAAAATCCTATCTTGGGCGCCTCCAAGGATATGTCTAAGTGGGAGGCTCCTCTCTATGTCCTCCCTGACGGATCGCTTAATCCTGAGATCACTGGTCTAAAGTGGGGCGATGACCTGAACTGGAATGATGCTCTCTTCCGTGTAGGTTACAGGGGTGAGTATAACCTGAGTGGAGCCTATAGCGGAGAAAACGTGCGTAGCTATATGTCTCTGGGGCATATTTCCGAGCAGGGGTATCGTAACTATACCAGCTACCAACGAACATCCGGACGTGTGAGTGTAGACTACAACGCTACCAAGTGGCTTGACCTGAGCGGAAATGTGTCTTTCGTACAGGCAGTCAATACGGCACCCAAGCGCAGTGATGGTAGCTTTAGCTCCAATTCATTCTACTTCGCAGCTGGCATTGCACCCCACTATCCCATCCATGCTCATAACTTTAAGACTGGAGAGCTGGTCATTGGGGATGATGGTAAGCCTCAATACGACTACTATAGAGGTCGTAAGTATATGGATAAGTTCAACCCTGTATATGAGGGTGAGCTGGATTATGGGATCTACACGAGAGATATGCTGACCTCTCGTGGCACTGCGATCTTCAAGATCCTGCCGGAGCTTAAGTTTACCACCAATGTGGCTTACGATCTGGTTAACCAGAAGTATAAGCAGCGCTTCAACAATATTATGGGTGATCAGCCTGCAGGAACCCTCCGTATTGCTGATGGTCGCTATACGACGCTGACATTTAATCAGCTGCTTGACTACTCCAAGACCTTTGGAGACCATAGTATTTCTGCCCTTCTCGGTCACGAGAGCTATAAGTATCAGTACCAGTCCTTGGATGCTAACAAGAAGGGGATGCTGATCCTTGGGATTGATGAGTTTGGTAACTTCAGCAGTCAGGATGCGCTCTCTTCCTTGACGGATAACTATAGGAAAGAGGGTTACTTCGGTCGTGTCAATTATGACTACTCCGACCTGTACAATTTCTCAGCCTCCTATCGTAGAGACGGTAGCTCGCGCTTTGCTCGTGACAGCCGATGGGGTAATTTCTGGGCAGTCGGTGCCGGATGGCATATTTCCAATGAGGAGTTTATGCAGAGCACCAGTGGCTGGCTGGACAACCTTAGTCTGAGAGCTTCCTATGGTCGCACAGGTAATGACGATCTGCTCACTTACTATGCCTATCAGTCGCTTTACGGATTTGGATTCAACAATGGATCTTCCGTAGGTCTTGCGCTCACTACCATTGCTGATCCTAAGATCAAGTGGGAGACACAGTCCAGCTTCGATGTCGCTTTGGAGTTCTCTCTCTTTAATCGCCTGAGAGGTTCTGTGGAGTTCTTCAATAAGGAGTCTATTGACCTGATCTTTGGTAAGCCTCTAGTCATCTCTACTGGTAAGACTGAGATCAATACCAATCTTGGAAAGGTACGTAACCGCGGAATTGAGTTTGACTTAAAGTACGATATTATTCGCAGCAACGATTGGGACTGGAGCATCTTCTTTAACGGTACTAAGGTGAGCAATGAAATTGTTCGCCTCCCGGATGCCAATCGTGAGGATGGTATTGAGCTGGATTACCACAAGTATGTGGAGGGCGGAAGTATCTACGATTTTTACCTCAACTCTTTTGTAAAGGTAGATCCTGAGGATGGTGTTGCCATCTACGAGATAGATCGTAAGAACTACCCTGACGCAAAGGGTCTCGGTGATAAGGGTACTGAAGCAGAGAATTGGACGAAGAATGGTAAGTTTGCCAAGAAGGACTTCTTCGGCTCCTCTATCCCTGATCTCTATGGTGGATTTGGTACCTCTCTGAGGTGGAAGAGCGTTGACTTCAACGTCAACTTCGCTTATCAGCTCGGTGGTAAGACGTTGGACAGCGGATATGCTAGTCTTATGGGTCGTAACATTGGTGGAGGTAAAGCTATGCATAAGGATATGCTGAATGCCTGGACCAAGCCCGGTCAGATCACCAATGTGCCTCGTCTTGATGCCGGTCCTGACGGACAGTATGACAACCTGATTTCTGAGAGGCATCTTATCTCCTCTACTGCTCTGATGCTGAAGAATATCAGCCTCAGCTACACACTACCAAATAGCTGGCTCGAGGATTATGGCTTCTCTAATGCTCGTATCTCTCTTGCCGGTGAGAATCTCTTCCTCGCCTCTAAGCGAAAGGGACTTAACCCAATGGGTCAGTTTGACGGTGTTGTAGGTGCAGCCGGGTATGCGTTTGCACGTACCGTAACGGCTGGCTTTTCTTTCAACTTCTAAAGTAGATACGCACCGATTATATTATGAAAAGAAATATTATTGCAACAGTGCTACTACTGTGTGGTCTGACGCTAACTTCCTGCTCTAAGGACTTTTTGGATACGGCTCCCACAGACGCACTTACCCGCGACCAGCTGAGTGGCTCCTTCAACGGAATGAAGGCGTTGCTTGATGGTGTACACAACACCATGTACAACTACGACTACTACGATGCCATGGGAAATCCTCAGGGCTTTGGAGTAGGCTACGGATCCTTTATGTACAAGATGGACTATCTCGGTGACGACTTTATCAACTCTGTCCCAGCCATCTACATGGGGTTGCATCGCTACGAGGATCACACAAATCCTTATGGTGAAATTAATGAGAGAGCTTGGCTGCTTTTCTACTCCATTATCAATCAGTCTAGCACTATCATCAATTCCGCTGAGGCTTCAAAGCTCTCCGAAAAAGAAAAGGATTACCTCTTAGGGCAGGCATACACCTTCAGGGCTATGTCTTATCATTTTTTGGCTCAGCTCTTCGGAAAGAGGTATGTAAAGGGTGGTGCTAACGACACGCCTGCTGTGCCTCTGAAGCTTGATGGTGAGAATATAGACCCACTGCCTCGCGCCTCTGTCAAGGAGGTCTATGATCAGATAGACAGTGACATAACCAAGGCTCTGGATCATCTGTCAAGAGTCGAGATGCAGGATAAGAACCAGATATCTTATAGTGCTGCTTGTGCTGTCGCGGCTCGTGTCGCTTTGGCTAAGCAAGACTATGCCGCTGCTGAAAAGTATGCTGCAGAGGGTATTGCGAAGAAGAATAGCAATATCAAGCTGCAAACGGGTACGGACTTGCTGGATGGGTTCAACGATATCAATGCCACCGAGTGGATTTGGGGCTACAAGCAGGCCTCGGATCAAGACATGGGGTATTGGGGGTATATGGCTCACGTGTCTTGTAACTTCAAAGCATGGCAGATCGGAGGAACGCACTTTGCGATCAATCGTGACATCTATGATCCCATGGGGAAGAATGATGCTCGTCGTAAGTGGTTCGTCTGCGCTGATCTTGGTGATGAGATCCCAAGCGGAGTAAATGAAGAGCTCTTTGCGCTGGGTAACTATGCCGGCGGCAAGTGGTCGTCTACGGGGCAGCAGGTGAAGTTCTGGTCTCAGTCCAGCGAGAGCTCCAGAGGTGATATGCAGATCATCAGACTCTCAGAGCTGTACTACATCAAGGCTGAGGCAGAGGCACGCCAAGGCAAGGATACTGCGGCTCAGAAAACGCTGGGAGAAATTATGGTGACCCGTGACCCTGAATACAATGCCTCTCAGTACTCCGGGGAGCAGCTTATCTCTGAGATCATGCGCAATAAGCGGATTGATCACTGGGGTGAGGGACTTCGCTTCTTTGATATCAAGCGCCTCGGAATTACCTTTGATCGCTCTACGGCAAGTAATGTGAAGTACCTTAGCGGTGCAGCTGCTGAGACATTTAGGAAAAGAAATACTGGAGATCTCGTCAGGTATGTCCCTAAGGATGTTAATTCGCCTGCTTGGGAATTTGCCATTCCTTACGATGAGATTAAGGCTGCCGGAGGTGTTCTTGAGCAGAATCCTCTTGTCCAGTAATTCTGATTTTACTCTAGCAATTTGCGTGTGAGTTACAGTCTCATACGGTGATAAATTGAGGGTGCGTCGCACGAGTTGCGGCGCACCCTCTTTCTGTTTTGTGTAGGTCTGTCGGTTCTTGACCCGGCTTATGACAGCGATTCTGTCTCAGACAGCTCTTCTCTACGCCGGCAGATCGGGATACTTGGCTGTCTGGTCTGCCCGCAAGGTGTGGGGTGGCGGAGTGGGCTGGGGAGCAGGGTGGAAGCGGCCCTGCCTCTAGTGCTTTTCTATTACCGGTATTAGTCAATACTAATACCGGGTTTAGTGATCACTAATATCGGGTTTAGTAAAACCTCTCATCGAACGAGGGCGCTTTCTTGTCGGACGGGTGGGATGGGTCGGATGGATCGGACGGGTGGGATAGGTCGGATGGGTGGGATAGGTCGGACGGGTGGGGCGCTGTACATCGGTCACCGCTGCGCGGATGACCGATGCCTATGGAGCGAGCACCCACAAGGGGTGCTACCCGATCCCGTAGGGGCGTAGCCCCGGAGGGATCGTCGTCCTTTAGCCCGGGTGTCGAGGCACGAAGTGCCGAAGACCCCGGGAAACGGTAGATCATCATAATAAATACGACCCCGGCAGGGTGTCGCACTCCCTAAGTAGGCTTGATAGTGCGACACCCTGGCGGGGTCGAGGGGATTTCTCCCCGCCGATCTATCCCGGGGTCTTCGTCGGGGCTTCCGCCCCTCCTCGACCACCGGGCTAAACACCGAACACCCCTGCCGGGGTGCCTCGACCGCCGGGTGCGCTAATTTGCCGGACGGGTCGCTTGCAGCCTGCCTGGGGTGGTATATTTGCAGCAGCCTCCGGTGATTTTGAGGAGGAGCTTGAATATAGTGAGCTCCTTGTCGCTTTGGCTAATGGGCGGTAATTAGACCATGCTTTATGCGTTATAAGATGCTGTCAAGCTCCCAAGCCGAAATATGGTCAATACCTTCATTCGTTGGAAGCTTGAAGTCATCCAAACTGACGACATACTTCTCGAAGTTATCCTCTATCGACAAAAGAGAGCGGTACTCTCGCTCTATGGTCTCTCTCTCCGTTAATTGTAGCGTGACCTGGAAATAGAGTCTCCTGCTTCCCTTGATAGCAACAAAGTCTACCTCCGCCTCTTTATTTGTTCCTACATAGACTTGATATCCAGCCCGTCTGAGGCTTAAATAGACAGCGTTCTCCAATAAGTACCCCATCCCATAGCCAAATCCGGAGTAGAGGTAATTGTGGTAGCACAGATCATTCAGATAGTATTTGCTATTGGCTGAAATAATCTCCTTCCCCTTGATATTATATCTCTCTACCCTATGCACGAGGAACGTGCTCTCGAGATAGGAGATGTAGTTGGAGAGTGTCTCGTAGTTTGTCTTCCTATTTCGTGACTTAAAGAAGTTGACGATGTTGGTGATTGAGATGATGCTGGAGGCGTTGTTGACCAGATAGACAAAGAGGTCATCCAGGAGCTTCACGTCCTTTACTTTATACCTTGCGACAATATCATGAAGCATAACAGTATCCTTTATCGAGGAGACGTAGTTTTGCTTCATCTCATCATTGGGGAGGTTGAAGAGCTCCGGCAGGGCTCCGGTCTGAAGGAAGTCTAAGTAACTCTCTTTATTAGGCTCTCTCCGGGTGATGCCACAGAACTCTGAAAAACTAAAAGGGAGTATCTCAAACGCTACATATCTTCCCGACAGTAACGTCGCAAGCTCACCAGATAGCAGACTAGAGTTGGAGCCGCTGATAAACACCTCGCAAGGCTCAGCATAGTCTTGAGCGTGTGAGTTGACAAAGCGCTCCCACTCCTCAATGCCCTGTATTTCATCGATGAAGAGGAATACTTTTCCCTGTGGCTTGAGGTCCTTCTTGTATTGCTGAAATAGGTTCTCGAGGTCTTGATAGTCAAGAATGTCTGAAAACTCAAGGTATTCCTTATTGATGTAAAGGATATTATTGGGAGGGGTGCCGTTGGCAATCAGCTGTGCCGCTAACTGCCTTAGGATATAGCTCTTCCCGGCACGACGCTGACCTACTAATACTTTGATTAGTTGGTTGTCAATGTACTGACCTATCTTCTCCGTGTAGAATGTGCGTGGGTATCCTAAGTCAATAGGACGCACGTCCCAGAAGTTGTATTTACGTATGGACTCAATCATGTCAAGTGTGCTTGAAATTCTTGTACAAATGTAGGTATTTTCAAGTACACCTGAAATTTTTTCTGCCGTGATCAAAATTTCAAGTGTGCTTGAAATTTCTGTTGCTTGCCCCTCGCGGGTCGGCGGTAAAGGAGATGTATGGTCGGCGACGCCCTGACGGGGTCGAGGGGGGCAGGGTGGGGCGCTGTACATCGGTCACCGCTGTGCGGATGACCGATGCCTATGGAGCGGGCACCCCTGTCGGGGTGCAACGCCGCCTGCCGATCCCGCAGGGGCGGAGCCCCGGAGGGATCGTCGTCCTTTAGCCCGGGTGTCGAGGCACGAAGTGCCGAAGACCCCGGGAAACGGTAGATCATCATAATAAATACGACCCCGGCAGGGTGTCGCACTCCCTAAGTAGGCTTGATAGTGCGACACCCTGGCGGGGTCGAGGGGATTTTTCCCCGCTGATCTATCCCGGGGTCTTCGTCGGGGCTTCGCCCCTCCTTGACCACCGGGCTAAACACCGAGCACCCCTGCCGGGGTGCCTTGCCGTCCGATCCCGTAGGGACATTAATCCCTTTGCCAATCACCATTACAAGCACCCCTACCGGGGTCGAGGGGAGAGACACCCCGACAGGCTGTATTTGAATAATCGGATGATTCTAAATAGATTTGACTATTAAACCCTCTAACCATTATGAACAGAGACACCTACTTTACCTTATTTTTTCACGTCACATTTTCGACAAAGCAACGCATGAGGCTCCTAACACCCTCAATACAGTTGCGACTGCAACCGTATATGATCTCATTCTGCAAGAACAATGGGGCGGTGCCGCTCATTATAAATGGAGTACGCGATCATATGCACCTTCTGTTTTATGTTTCAAGTCCGTCCTTTTGTCTTTCTGACTTCGTGAGAGAATTAAAAAAGTGCACGAATAAGTTGTGCAATGATACGTTAGGCTACAATGGCCTTTTTTCTTGGCAAAAAGGCTATTTTGCCCAGGCGATCAGTCGCGAGCGCGTGCCGGGATGTTACGAGTATATCAAGGATCAGCAGAAACACCATATCAGTATGACGTTTGCCGAGGAATGGGAAAAGATGAAGAAGGACTATCAGAAGGACGAAGACATCGTTGTTCGTTATAAAAAGTAGAGAGTCAAAGTGCCTCGCTGTCCGATCCCGCAGGGGCGTAGCCCCGGAGGGATCGTCGTCCTTTAGCCCGGGTGTCGGAGGAGCGTAGCTCCGACGACCCCGGGAAACGAAGATGCATAGTAGGTATACGACCCCGCCAGGGTGTCGCACTCCCCGGGTAGGCTTGATAGTGCGACCCCTGGCGGGGTCAAGGGGATTTTTCCCCACCGATCTTCCTCGGGGTCTTCGTCGGGGCTTGCGCCCCTCCTCGACACTCGGGCTAAACACCGAGCACCCTAGCGGGGTGCAACTCCGCCGATTGCGCTATCTTGTCGGACGGGTCAGACGAGTCGGATGCGTCGGATGCCCTGCCCAAACTTATCGGCTCACATAGCACGCCTGCATCCGAAGGATGCCCGTTCCATAGGCATCGGTCGAGGCACGAAGTGCCACTGACCGATGTATAAGCCATACCCAGAAGGCTACCCGGTAGGGGACCCCGGTAGGGGTCACTTCTGCATAGCCCGGTGGTTGAGGCACGCAGTGCCGAAGACCCCGGGTTAGCGGCGATATGCCTTATATATACGACCCCGCTAGGGTGTCGCACTGATTGCCTGACTGGTATGTGCGACACCCTAGCGGGGTCGTACATCTTTACCGGGGTCCTCTTTCCCGCGGTCTTCGGCACTTCGTGCCTCGACACCCGGTCTAAACAGCGAAGATCCCTCCGGGGCTTCGCCCCTGCGGGATCGGCAGGCGGTAGCAGTAGGGCTGAGATCAGTCGACGAGATGGCACAGCGACTGATTATTACTTCTTAGCTGTAAAGCTCAAATACGTCACCACCTGTATTGTTGGTATTGTGGAGAGGGAATGGTGGGGAAAAAGGTAACTTTGTGGAAATAGAATTGCGTTGCGTATGGAAATAGCTAAGATAGGACCGGCGGGACTGAAGGAGAGGATCCTGAGGTCTTTTCGCTCCCAGTCACCCTCATCTCTCCTGCAGAGCGACCCGGCTGACGATGCCGCAGTGCTGGAGCCGGGCGAGGGTCGACAGATGATCTCCGCCTCGGCCATGATGCTTGAGGGAGTCCACTTTGACCTGGTCTACTTCCCCCTCAGGTACCTCGGCTTCAAGGCTGTCACCAAGGGGGTCTCCCGTATCGTCGCCATGGGCGGCAGGGCTGAGGGAGTAGAGGTGTCGGTGGGGCTGTCGGCGAGGTTTCAGGTAGAGGATGTGGAGGCGCTGATGAGCGGCGTCCGCGAGGTGTGCGAGGTCTACGGCTGTGGACTGATAGGCTGCCACTTCACCTCGTCCCGCACCGGGCTGATGCTCTCGACCCATGTGGTGGGGAGCGTCGAGCGGGGACGGTTTCTCCGGAGCGACACGGCGCAGGAGAATGACCTGATCTGCGTCACGGGCGACCTCGGTGCCGCCTTCCTCGGGCTGGCGATGCTGGAGCGGGAGAAGCAGGTCTTCGATCGAATGGGGCAGGAGGACTATGCCCCGGACTTCGATGGTGGGGCTTACTTCCTCTCCCGCCAGATGCGCCCGATTGCGCGGTACGACCTTTGCCCTTCGCCCATCGGGAACGAGATACGTCCCTCGGCGATGACGGAGGTGACGGAGGGGCTGGCGGGCGATCTCCTTCGCCTATGTGACCTCTCGGGCGTCGGCTGTCGGGTCTATGAAGAGCGGCTGCCGATCCTCGCGGAGACGCGGCAGCAGGCGGAGACGCTGGGGCTGGACCCCACCGCGATTGCCTGCAATGGCGGCGAGGACTACGAGCTCCTCTTTACCCTTCCCCTCACGGACAAGGAGCTGATCGAGGGGCTGGAGGGCGTGACGATGATCGGCTTCGTCACCGATGCGAGTATGGGCTGTCGCCTCGTCAGCAGTGGCGGGAGCGAGACGCCCCTACGCTCACAGAGTACCACGACAGCGGAGTCATGAGGCAGTATCTCGATCTTTTGCAAAAGGTGCTGGATGAGGGGCACCGGAAGGAGGACCGCACCGGCACCGGCACAATCAGTCTCTTCGGTGCGCAGCTGCGCTTCCCGCTCAGTGAGGGCTTCCCGCTGCTGACGACGAAGAAGCTACACCTGAAGAGCATCATCTACGAACTGCTCTGGTTTATCCGGGGCGAGACGAATGTGAAGTACCTGCAGGAAAACGGCGTACGGATCTGGAACGAGTGGGCCGACGAGGCGGGCGATCTGGGGCCGGTCTACGGCGCTCAGTGGCGGCACTGGCTCGATGCCAAGGGAAGGACGCACGACCAGCTGGCGGAGGTGATCGAGATGATCCGGAAGAGTCCCGACAGCCGGCGGATGATCGTCAACTCGTGGAACGTGGGGGAGATCGACCGGATGGCGCTGCCGCCGTGCCACGTGCTCTACCAATTTTACGTCGCAGACGGGAAGCTCTCCCTCCAGCTCTACCAGCGGAGCGCTGACCTCTTCCTCGGGGTGCCATTTAACATCGCCTCCTACGCCCTCCTGCTGATGATGGTGGCGGAGGTGACGGGGCTGGAGGCGGACACCTTTATCCATACCTTTGGCGACGCACACATCTACCTTAATCACCTCGACCAGGTCAGGGAGCAGCTCACGCGGGAGCCTCGGCCCCTGCCGACGATGCAGCTCCGACCGGGCGTGACACGGATAGAGGACTTCACCTACGACGACTTTACGCTGGAGGACTATAATCCCTGGCCACACATCTCAGGCAAAGTATCTGTATGAGCAAGACAAGCACCCTCTCCCTCATCGTCGCCATGGACAGCGACGGAGCGATCGGGCAGGCGGGCGACATGCCCTGGGGGCGGAGCATGAAGGGGGATCTCCGCCACTTCAGGGAGACCACCATGGGGCATCCGATCCTTATGGGTCGCACCACCTACGAGTCCTTCCCCCGCCGACCGCTGCCGGGACGGCTCAATATTGTCCTCACCCGCCGAAGCGACTACGCCGTGGAGGAGGGGGCTGTGGTGGCGCACTCGGTGGAGGAGGCGCTGCGCCTCGCTGAGGGGGTGGACGAGGTCTTCGTCATCGGCGGTCGGCAGATCTACGAGCAATTGATCGACCGGGCGGACCGGCTCTATGTGACGCTGGTGCACCACACGTTCCCCGACGCGGACACCCACTTCCCCGACATCGATCCGGCGGAGTGGCAGCTGGTCCGGGAGGAGCCGCATCCCGCCGACCCGTCCAACGCCTTCCCCTACACCTTCACCACGCTGGAGCGACGGAAGTCGTAGGATAATCGGAGAATTACATTAAACTCTACCCGATGACGTATAACAATGGTATTACACCTCTCCCGAATATTCACAATACTAAACTAACTAGTAATCCTATGGTAAAGAGAAAGACTATATGCGACATAGCTGTTATAGTCACATTCATTATCCTCTCCCTTGCACTTACGGGCTGTTATGGGAAAGGGAGTAAGCCGGAGTGTCGAACGTTCATTGGAGCGGCATATTTCGGACGCATTAATCTGTGGATCATCCCGCAAGAGGGAGAAGAAGTGAATCTAGAAGCTATTGAAGTCATTGATAACAATAGCAATTCTCCCACTTCGCTGAAACAGCGCTCTACTGAGATAATGAAGGATGGGGTGGTAAAAGTCACTTACGGTGCTCCTACTGTCAGTCCGATCAGTTGTGATGTGCACTTGAACAATCGTGATCGTTTTACATCACATTTTACTCTCCGCAATCAAGCTTCTGAAATTCGTTTCGAGTGTACTTTTGAATATCGTTTTAACGATGAACCCAGACCTCCTCACTATTATGGGGACCCTCATATGATCCTACAAGAGGTGACTTGCGGGGACTTTACCTATACCCGTAAGAATGATAGAGAGGAGTTCCCCGTGGAGGATATTGACATAAAGCTACGCCTGCGAGACAATAAGCTGGAGCTAATCAAGCCGTGACATAAGGTCACATAGCGACTACATTACTATACGAGACGAAATGATCGATGCGACATTTCGTCTCGTGCTGTCTCGGGGGATACGCGAAAAAAGGTACCTTTGCCCTTAGTCACGATAAAGGAAAGAATAGTATGAATATAGCAATCGTCGGCGCCAGTGGTGCCGTGGGACAGGAGCTGATCAAGCTGGTCGAGGAGCGGGACTTCCCGTGCGACCGGATCCGCCTCTTCGGCTCGGAGCGCAGTGCGGGGCGGTCCTACACCGTCAAGGGTAGGGAGGTGACCGTGGAGCTGCTCGAGGAGGGCGATGCCTTCCGCGACATCGATATCGCCTTCGTCAGCGCCGGAGCCGGCACGTCTAAGGCCTTTGCCTCCACCATCACCAAGCACGGCGCCCTGATGATCGACAACTCAAGCGCCTTCCGTATGGACGAGGATGTGCCACTCGTGGTGCCGGAGGTGAATGCCTCTGCCGCCCTCTCCGCTCCCCGGCGGATCATCGCCAACCCCAATTGCACCACCATCCAGATGGTGGTCCCCCTGCAGGCCCTCGAGCGCAAGACGCACATTCGCCGTGTCCACGTCGCCACCTACCAGTGCGCCAGCGGTGCCGGTGCGAGCGGTATCGCAGAGCTGGAGCAGCAGGCGCACGACTATGCCGAGGGGAAGCCACTGGAGGTGAAGAAATTCTCCCACCAGCTGCTCTTTAATCTCATCCCTCATATCGATGTCTTCCAGGAGAATGGCTACACGAAGGAGGAGATGAAGATGTACAACGAGACCCGCAAGATCATGGGGAGCGACATACGCGTCAGCGCCACCTGCGTCCGGGTGCCGGCACTCCGCGCTCACTCTGAGGCGGTCTGGTGTGAGCTGGAGCACCCGATGACGACGGAGGAGGCTCAGGAGGCCTTCCGCACAGGCGAGGGCTGCATACTGATGGACGACCCGGCACAGCAGGTCTACCCCATGCCGCTCGACCTCTCCGGGAGGGACGAGGTCTTCATCGGCCGTATCCGTCAGGACCTCACGGGCCCCAATGGCCTATCCTTCTGGTGCGTGGCAGACCAGATCCGCAAGGGCGCGGCGCTCAATGCCATCCAGATCGGCGAGTATATCATTCGTAATAAGTAACATATGACACTACTGAAGAAACTCCTGCCGACACTTGCGTCGGCGCTACTCCTCACCACCCTCACCGCGACAGCACAGACCACGGCTGAGATCCACTACGACTTTGGGCGACACATCTACAACGACCTCTCGGGAGAGAAGCCGATCCTCATCAAGCTCGGCCACCTCTCCTACGACAAGTGGGGACGCAACTATGGCTACATCCGGCTCAATCCCGCCTCCGAGCGGCTCTACGACCTGGACGCCCGTCTGCAGAGGGACATCAAGTTTGTCGACGCACCGCTCGCCCTTCGCCTCGAGTACCACGGCGCGATGCGCTTCATGTCGGACCGCACCCACGCCATCTCCTCCGGTATCTCCTACCGATTCCACAACGAGTATGTTGACCTCACCGTGGCGCCCAGCTACCGGTATGACTTTGGCTACGAGAAGCCGCACAACTTCCAGCTCTGGGGCGATGCCGCCTGGACCAGCTGGAATCGCGTCTGGACCATCCGCGGCTTTGCCGTGCTGCGGACCAACCTCGGCGCCGATGAGGCTCGCCGTCGGGTGATCTTCCGTGCCGAGCCGCAGGTATGGTGCAATGTAAATCAATTTGTCGGCGTGCCGGACGAACTCAATCTCTCCATTGGTACCGAGCTGCGGATGGAGTACAATACCCTCCTCCCGGAGGCCTTCCACGTCCGTCCCACCATTGCAGCCAAGTGGACCTTCTGATCCTCTGAGGATAAAAGCATAAACAAGGAGCGAAGCGGTCATCGGACTGCTTCGCTCCTTTTTTATGCTCCCGACTGCCGATCCCGCAGGAAGAGACCATCGAAACTAATATCGGTAAAAGAATATCGGCATCCGCAAGGGGTGCCATCAGCAGGAGGTGCTGTACATTGGTCACCGCTTCGCGGATGACCGATGCCTATGGAGCGAGCACCCTTCGGGTGCCTCACAGATGAGCCCCTTGGTCTATGATTACCCCAATGCTCAAATGCGATTGCCCGGGGAATCGGGTGCAGTCTGCCCTCCAAATTTGCTAAAGATTGGTAAGTTTGTGGATGATGGGAAGGGTGGAGCCTTCGCACGATCAATCAATGGACTATATACAACTTCGGCAATGAAAGATTTCTTCAAAATGGTAGGCGCATCCTGTCTGGGATTTGTGCTGGCTAATGTGGTAGTCATCATCCTCTCGATGCTCATCCTCGGGGCGATGATCGGCGGTATCACCGACCTGATCAAGAGCAATAAGACCAAGACAGAGGTGACCCTCTCCTCCGGCAGTGTCCTACTGCTCGACCCTGTGGGCGAGATCGCCGACACTTCCGTGGACGACACCTTCAGCTCGATCCGCTCCCTGGGTGGTGACAATAGCAAGAAGAGCTACACTCTCCCCGAGATCATCGGGGCGATTGAGGAGGCGCGGTCCAGTGCGAAGGTGGACGCCATCGTGCTGAGGTTGGACAAGTGCTTTATGAGCTTCGACACTGCGCAGGCGATCCGTGATGCGCTGCTGCGCTTCAAGGAAGGAGGCAAGCCGATCTACGCTTACGGCAAGGCTTTTACCCTCGGCAATTATTACATCTCCTCCGTGGCAGACAAGGTCTACGCCGGTCCGGAGGCGATGATGGCGCTGTCGGGTCTGAGCTCGCAGATCCCCTTCTACACCGGTCTCCTGCAGAAGCTCGGGGTGAAGTTTCAGATCTTCAAGGTCGGTACTTTCAAGAGCGCCGTGGAGCCCTATATGCTCGACCACATGAGCGAGGCCAATAGGCTGCAGACGCAGACTTTCTTAGACGGTCTCTGGCAGGGCACGGTGAGCGAGATGGCTGCCTCGCGCGGGATCGATGAGTCGGTCTTCCACCGCTACGCCGATGAGGGGCTCTTCATGAGCCGCATCGATACCGCCCTTGTGTACGGGCTAGTCGACTCGCTCGTCTACGAGACCGACATCGAGCAGGTACTTGCCTCCAAGATCTACGACGATGAGGACGAGGACGAACTGGACGAGGTGCGGGCAGACCTGGTACTCAACGCGCGTAAGCCGGTGAAGTCGGTGAATAAGATCGCCGTCGTCTACGCCGAGGGCAATATCGTGGATGGCCGTCCGGCGAGCGACAACCCTTTTGCCACCCAGTCCAAGCTGATCGACCAGCGTATCGCCGACAAGCTCCACGAGCTCGCCGATGACGACGACATCAATGCCGTGGTGCTGAGAGTCAACTCCGGTGGCGGCTCCGCCTCTCAGTCGGAGCTGATCTGCCGCGAGGTGATCCGGCTCAAGGAGCAGAAGCCGATCGTCGTCTCTATGGGCGGCATGGCTGCCTCGGGTGGATACTACATCTCGTCCAATGCGAGCGAGATCATCGCCGGGCCCTACACGCTGACCGGTTCGATCGGCATCTTCGGCATGTTCCCCACCTTCAAGGGTACAGCGGACAAGCTGGCGCTCACCTTTGACACCGTGAAGACGAACAAGATGTCAGACTTCGGCGACGTCACTCGCGAGATGCGCCCCGAGGAGCAAGCGCTGATGCAGAAGTATGTGGAGGAGGGGTATGACCAGTTCCTCACCCGCGTCTCGGAGGGGCGCGAGATGACAAAGGCGCAGGTCGACTCGATCGGTCAGGGTCGGGTATGGCTTGGACAGGACGCCCTTCGTCTCGGACTTGTCGACAAGCTCGGTACCCTTGATACGGCGATCCAGGAGGCTGCACGACTCGCTGACCTCGACGACTACAAGGTGGTCGATATGGTGGAGAAGGAGGACTTCTGGTCGTCTCTCTTCGGTACCAGCATAGAGACTCGCCTGCGGATGATGACCGCCAGCCGGGAGGATCGGCTGATGGAGTACGCCGCCCGGATGCTGGACAGTCAGATGGGGGTCCGTGCTCAGGTACCCTACGAGCTGCAGGAGGGCCTCTGGATGAGCAAGCCCCGGGAGAGCAGCCTCGTGCCGGCTCTGCTGCGGTAAGGATAAGCGTCACTCGTCGTGAGGATCGGAAGCCACAATATCCTACTCAAGGTCCCCGCCCTGCTCTATGGGTGGGGCGTAGGGGTGCGCAACTTCCTCTACGATGAGGGTATGCTCAAGGGGTACAAGTCCTCCATCCCCGTCATCTGCATTGGCAACGTTGCTGTCGGGGGGACAGGCAAGACGCCGCATGTGGAGCGGGTGATCCGGATGCTTCGCGATGAGTATCGGATCGCCGTGCTGACTCGGGGCTATGGTCGGTCGGGCAAGGGACCTGTGGTGGTCTCGGCCACGGATGATGCCTCGAGGGTGGGAGACGAGCCGCTTCAGATCAAGCGGAAGTTTCCCGAAGTGATCGTCTATGTCGATGGTGATCGGAAGCGGGCGCTGCAGACTCTGGAGTTGATGCCGGAGGAGCTGCGTCCCGACGTGGTGGTGATGGATGATGGATTTCAGCATCGGGCGGTGATCCCCGCCTACAGCATCGTCCTCACGGCTTACGATCGTCCCTTTACGCGCGACAGCTACATGCCCTACGGCACGCTTCGCGACGATCCCTCCTCAGCGGATCGGGCAGAGTCGATCATCGTCACCCACACACCGGACGACTGCAAGCCGATTGACCTGAGGATGATGATGGGCGAGCTTCCGCTCAAGGACTATCAGGATGTCTACTTCAGTCGTCCCGTCTATGGCGCAGTGACCCCCCTCTTCGACCCCGATCGCTCTGCACCGCTCCCAACTAGAGAGTCACGTGTCTCCGCCGTTGCAGGTATTGCCGACCCGGACCACTTCTTCGACAAGGTGCGAGAGCTCTACCCGGAGACAGAAGAGCTGATCGTCTACGACGACCACCACAGCTACGACGAGGATGACCTGGAGGAGCTCAGGGAGCTGATCTGCGAGCCGGACTGCTTCCTCATCACCACGGAGAAGGATGGGATGCGGCTCCTGAGCCACGCCGACAGCCTTACGCCCGAGGAGCGCAGCCGGATTCTCTACCTCCCGATCGAGGTAAGTCTGTCGCCGAAGCAGGAGCGGCGGTTCCTGGAGCGGCTGCACCGGGCGATCAAGAATAACGGACTCCACCTCTGATCTCAATTTTATCCCATTTACCTATGCCTACGACCATTCGGATAGTGAATAAGAGCGGACACCCGCTCCCCACCCACGCCACAGCCGGTTCTGCCGGGCTCGACCTCCGTGCCGCTCTCGAGGAGCCGGTGACGCTGGAGCCACTCGATCGGGCGCTGATCCCGACCGGACTCTATTTCGCCATCCCGGCGGGGTACGAGGTGCAGATACGCCCCCGCAGCGGACTTGCGATGAAGCACGGCATCACGGTGCTCAATACTCCCGGCACCATCGACAGTGACTACCGCGGAGAGATCCGTGTGGCGCTGATCAACCTCTCCCGTGAGCCCTTTACCATAGAGCCGGGAGATCGGATCTGCCAGATGGTCCTCGCGCGCTACGAGCAGGTGGAGTGGGTCGAGACAGAGCAGCTGGACGACACTGACAGGGGCGAGGGCGGCTTCGGTCACACCGGTCGCAACTGACAGCGTAGGAGATAGTCGGGCGGTCTGGTATCCTTTTTGCATACCCAAGGATGCCGACCGCCCCTCTTGTGTGCGGTCCCATAGGAGACAATTGTATTTTATCGAGATATGAAGGAGAATAAGAAGCATAAGAAAGATCCCCACCAGGAGGAGCCGGTGGAGCAGGTAGAGCAGCAGGAGACCCCTACAACCGATGAGGAAATGGCTGCTCCCGAGCCCAAGGGAGAGGAGGAGTCCAAGGTGGACGACCTGCTCGACAAGTACGCCGAGCTGCAGGACAGCTACCTGCGACTGAGGGCAGAGTTTGACAACTACAAGAAGCGCACCCTCCGCGAGAAGTCCGACCTGATGAAGTATGGCGCAGAGCGCACCGTGGTGACGATGCTCGACGTGCTGGACGACTTCGATCGCGCCGTCGAGAGCATGGATCAGGCGGCCGACGTCGATGCGGTGAAGGAGGGTGTCCTACTGGTGAGGGATAAGTTTATAAGCGCCCTCCGCTCCGAGGGCGTGCATGAGATGGAGGTACAGGGTGTCGACTTTGACCCCGAGCTGCATGAGGCTGTCGCCATGAGCGACGGCACGGAGGAGCAGAAGGGGAAGATCATCGACTGCGTCCTCAAGGGCTACGTGCTCAATGACAAGGTGATCCGCCATCCTAAAGTGGTGGTCGGTAAGTAAGAGATATGGCGACGAAGAGAGACTACTACGAGATACTGGGGCTCACCAAGGAGGCCTCGGCCGATGAAATCAAGAAGGCGTACCGCAAGACTGCCCTCAAGTACCACCCGGACCGCAATCCGGGCGACAAGAGTGCGGAGGAGAAGTTTAAGGAGGCCGCCGAGGCGTATAGTGTCCTAAGTGACCCGGAGAAGCGTCAGCGGTATGACCAGTTTGGGCACGCCGGTGTGGACGGTGCCGCCGGTGCGGGAGGCTTCGGTGGTGGAGGCATGTCGATGGAGGACATCTTCAGCCAGTTTGGCGATCTCTTCGGAGGCTTTGGCGGTTTTGGTGGCTTCGGAGGCTTTGGCGGAGGCGGCGGCAGCTACAGCCGTCAGATGCGCGGGTCTGACCTGCGCATACGGGTTCACCTCACCCTGGACGAGGTGCTCAAGGGGACGACGAAGAAGCTTAAGATCAAGAAGCAGGTCCCCTGTGAGCACTGCCACGGCTCCGGAGCGGAGAGCCCGAGCGACGTAGTCACCTGCCCCACCTGTCAGGGATCGGGTACCGTGATCCGCACCCAGGAGTCCTTCTTCGGACAGATGCAGACCCAGAGCGTCTGCCCCACCTGCCACGGTACCGGTAAGGAGATCCGGAAGAAGTGCTCTCACTGCTCCGGTCAGGGGGTAAAGTCGGGCGAGGAGGTGCAGGAGATCCGTGTCCCTGCCGGCGTCGAGGATGGCATGCAGATGCGCGTCCGAGGCGGTGGCAATGCGGGGCCCAATGACGGCGTGAGCGGCGACCTGATCGTCGAGTTTGCCGTCCGCTCCGATGAGCGCTTCGTCCGCCACGGCAGCGACCTGCTCTACAGCCTCCTCCTGCCGATCGACGAGGCGATCCTCGGTGGCAAGGTGATCGTGCCGACCCTCGAGGGGGATGTCAAGGTGACGATCAAGCCGGGGACCCAGCCCGGTGAGATCCTGCGACTGCGCAATAAGGGACTACCCTCCGTCGATGACGCCCGGAGGGGAGACGAACTGATCTCGATCCAGGTCCACATCCCCTCACGTCTCAGCGGCGACGACCGCAAGCTGGTGGAGCAGATGGCGACACGGTCGGCATTTCACCCCACGGAAGCGGACCGCAAGGCACACGCCTCCAAGCAGCGCAGCCGTATGGAGCTGTAAGGAAGCCCAGTCGTCGGGCGACTTATAGTGTTAGAGCAGCTCTCGCTGCACGATGAACGAAAAAAGGCGGGCACCCTCCACACCGGAGGATGCCCGCCTTTTTCTTTTATCCTAATAGTGGACTTACTTCTCGATCGCAGCGATGCCGGGAAGCGTCTTGCCCTCGATCGCCTCGATGAGTGCGCCGCCACCGGTGGAGACGTAGCTCACCTCGTCAGCGAGGTGGTACTTATTGATCGCCGCTACGGAGTCGCCACCGCCGACGAGGGAGTAGGCGCCGTCCTTCGTCGCCTCGGCAACCGCCTTAGCAACCGCCTCGGTGCCCTTGCCGAACTTGTCAAACTCGAAGACTCCCGCAGGACCATTCCAGAGGATCGTCTTCGACTGCAGGATCACCTCACGGAAGAGCTCGATCGTCTTGGGACCGATGTCCAGCCCCTCACGATCATCGGGGATGTCATTGCAGGGTACGACCTTACTGTCAGCATCGGGAGCGAAGTCTGTGGCAGCGACGCAGTCGGTGCCGAGTACGAGGCGGACGCCATTCTTCTTGGCCGTCTCCTCGATCTCGCGCGCCACATCGAGCTTGTCCTCCTCTAAGAGCGACTTGCCGACCTTGCCGCCACGAGACTTCATGAAGGTGTAGGTCATACCGCCCGTGAGGATGAGGTTGTCCACCTTGCCGAGGAGGTTCATGATCACGTCGATCTTCGTGGAGACCTTGGAGCCACCGAGGATGGCGGTGAAGGGGTGCTTGGCGTTATTCAGGATCTCATTGACCGCATTCACCTCCTTCTGCATCAGGTAGCCAAACATCTTGTGATCTGCGTCGAAGTACTCAGCAATCAGCGCCGTGGAGGCGTGGGCGCGGTGAGCGGTACCGAAGGCGTCATTGACATACACCTCGGCGAGGTCTGCCAGCTCCTTGACAAATCCCTTCTGGCTCTCCTTGACAGCCTTCTTGGCGGCTGCGGTCTCCTCCTCGGAGGCGTCCTTGGGGAGTCCCATCGGCTTGCCCTGCTCCTCAGCGTGGAAGCGAAGGTTCTCCAGGAGGAGCGCCTCGCCGTCCTTGAGCTCCATCGCCATCCGCTTCGTCTCCTCGCCGACGCAGTCGGGAGCGAGCTTCACGTCCACGCCGAGCAGCTCAGAGACGTGGGAGAGGATGTTCTTCATCGAGAGCTTGGGGTCGGCGCCGGTCTTCGGGCGACCGAGGTGTGAGGCGATGATGAGCCGACCGCCGTCACCGATGATCTTCTTGAGGGTGGGGAGGGCGGCACGGATGCGGGTGTCGTCCGTGATCTGGAGATTATCGTCCAGAGGGACATTGAAGTCGACTCGCACGAAGACGCGCTTACCGCCGAAGTTGTAGTCTTGGATCTTTGCCATAGCTATAGGGTTTATTAGTGTATTGATCTCTTTCTTACCCTACAAATTTAGTAATTTCTTGGGGAATAAAGGGTAGGGCTATCCGATCGTGAGGATTGTCCAAAGGTCGTGGTACATTTGTCCATGCTTCAGGAAATCATCGATAACTTCAATCATCTGGGCGCCTCCAGTACGCCCTTCTACTTCCTCATCAATTATCGGGGGGATAGCTGCTACATCGATCGTATTGACCGGTCGGGCGAGACGCCTTTCTTCCTCTCCATAGAGGGTCGTGCGAATCGTCCGCTGGAGAGCCTGTCCTACGACGGCTCACCGGCTCCGCTGACGCTGACGGCTCATCCTGAGAGCTACGACCGCTATGCGGAGCGCTTTGCCGTGATCCGAGAGGGGCAGCTGCGGGGGGACTCCTTCCTCGCCAATCTGACGCTACGGACGGCAGTAGACTTCGCCGGAGACCCGCGTGAGCTGCTCGGTCGGGTGCGGGCGAAGTACTGCGCCTGGCTGCCGGGGCACTTCCTTTGCTTCTCCCCGGAGATCTTTGTCCGGATCTCCTCCGACGGGGTGATCAGCTCGTATCCGATGAAGGGGACGATCGACGCCACGCTGCCGGATGCGGAGCAGAGGATACTCGCTGACCCTAAGGAGCAGGCTGAGTCGGCGACGATCGTCGACCTGATACGCAACGACCTCTCGTCCGTGGCAGAGCATGTGCGGGTGGATCGGTACCGCTACATCGATCGCGTGGAGACGCGAGACGGAGCGCTGCTGCAGGTCAGCTCAGAGGTGACGGGACAGCTGCCCGCAGGATGGCAGGGAGAGCTGGGCACTATCCTGAGCAAACTCCTGCCGGCGGGGTCGATCACCGGAGCCCCTAAGGCGGCCACGCAAGCGCTGATCACACGCGCGGAGCAGCATGAGCGGGGCTTCTATACCGGGATCTGCGGATTCTTCGACGGAGAGAGTCTCGATACGGGCGTAATGATCCGCTTCATCGAGAGGGATGGCGAGCACTTCTACTACCACGCCGGCGGCGGCATCACGATCAATAGCGACTGCCGCAGTGAGTACGAGGAGGTGATAGAGAAGATCTACTTACCCCTATGACCTACTATATCGAGACCATCGGGGTGGAGGAGGGCGACCGGATGCCCCTGGCAATGTACCACCTCCGTCGGGTGAGCGAGACACTGCGCGAGGTGCCGCCCTTCCTCTCGTCTGAGGAGCAGCTGAGAGCGCTTCTCAGGGCAGCTCGACCGGAAGGGGCAGCCGCACCGCTCAAGATGCGCATCGTCTACTCCTCGGTCGGGATTGACGAGGTGACCGTGACCCCTTATACCTACGACATACGCACAGTCAGGAGACTGCAGCTCTACCGTGTGCCGGACGGCTATCGGTACGACCGTAAGTATCTCGACCGGACACTCCTCGACAGCATTGCCTCTTCGCTTCCCGATCACGAGACGGTAGCTCTGCTGATCCGTGGAGATCGGGTCACCGATACCACCTTTACCAATATCTGTCTGCGGAGAGCAGGGCGGTGGGAGACCCCCGACCGCCCACTCCTGGAGGGGACTCGCCGCCGCTCCTACCTGGAGTCGGGTGAGATCAGTGCCGTTTCCGTGACGATAGACGATCTCCTCGGGGGACGCTGGAGCGAGATCTCGCTCATCAACGCCCTCAATCCCCTCGGTCGCCTGATCCTCCCGATCACCGCTATACGTGGTCCCATCATCGAGGGGTGGTCATAGTGTGATAAAATGTGTACCTTAGGGGGCTGATCGAGGTATATTCGACCAGCCTGCAATAATCTATCTAACGTATATTTGAGCCATGGACTTGAATCCCACAGACATGAATACCGCTCCCCAAGACGAGGAGCAGAAGACCATCACCGGAGCAGAGGCAGAGCCGACCGGAAAGACCCAGACCACCGAGACCGTAGAGACAGCGGACAGAGAGGAGGCTGAGGTCCCCACAGCTGAGCCTGCCACAGAGACGACCCCGACGGAGGAGAAGATCGTCACGCCCGACGAGGGTGAGCCCGATGAGCAAGATGAGGAGGATGAGGTCCCCACAGCTGAGCCTGCCACAGAGACGACCCCGACGGAGGAGAAGATCGTCACGCCCGACGAGGGTGAGCCCGATGAGCAAGATGAGGAGGATGAGTCCGAGGAGAGCGAAGAGGGTACACGGAAGCCCCGTACCGATCTCTCCAAGCTCAGTGGCGACGAACTCTATGAGGCGATCAATGCCATGGTCGAGGGTGGTACCGTCCCGACACAGCGCGATATGCGCCGTCTCGAGCGCCAGATGATGCCTAAGGGCGGCGTCACCCCTGCGCCTGCCGCTGAGGAGGGTGCCGAGATAGAGTCGACCCCTGAGGACGAGGCAGCGATCCGCTTCATCAACCTCAAGACCCGCGCACAGAAGCTCCGCAGCGAGCAGCGCGAGCAGGAACGGTCGGAGCGGGAGGCCAATCTTGCCGCCAAGAGACAGCTGGTCGAGCGACTGAGAGAGCTCCTCAGCCCCACCAATACGATGAATCCGATCACCCTTCGCAACGAATTCTTCAACATCCGTCACTCCTGGAGCGAGGTCGGTCGTGTCCCCGATAACGATCGCAACGCCCTGATGGACGAGTACTCCGGTCTCCTCGACCGTTTCTATGAGGAGAAGGAGATCGGCGAGGGAGAGCGGATCCAGGACTACGCCGACAACCGCGCTCAGAAGGAGGAGATCATCCGCAAGGCAAGGGCACTCAGCGAGGAGCCAGATGCGGTCAAGGCCTTCCGCAAGATGAAGGGTCTCCTCGATGAGTGGAAGGAGGTGGGACCCGTGGCACCCGAGTTTAAGGACAGCCTCTGGAAGGACTTCAAGGACGCCCAGCAGGTGGTCTATAAGCGTCACGACGACCACTTCAAGGCGATCCACGAGGACGAGAAGGCCAATTATGAGAAGAAGAAGGAGCTAGTAGAGACTCTTGAGAAGATGCTCGTCACCCTTCCCGACAGCCGTCAGGGCTGGCGCCGCTACGAGAACGAGCTGAAGAAGATCCACAACCAGTGGATGTCCATCGGCCGCGTCCCCAAGGACCTCTTTATCGAGCTCAGGAGCCGATACGACCTGGTGAGGGACGAGTTCTACATGCAGCGCAAGGCTTTCCTCAAGGAGCTCTCCGCAGAGATCACGCCCAAGCTGGAGCGTCTCCGCGAGTTGGTGGACGAGGCCGACGCACTCAAGGACAGCGAGGACTGGGGACCTACGACCGAGAAGCTCAAGGCTCTGCAGAGAGAGTGGACGGAGAACTCCCGCTTCGGCACTCAGGTCGGCGAGGCACAGCGTCTCTGGAAGCGCTTCCGCGCATCCTGCGACAAGTTCTTCGAGCGTAAGGCTGAGCTCCACAAGCAGCGCAATGCCGATCGTAAGGAAAACCTCCAGGCCAAGTACGATGTCGTCGATCGCCTCGAGGCGCTCCTCGACCGACGCAACGATCCCTCCATCGCTGACGAAGTGAAGTCGCTCGAGCAGGAGTGGCGCTCCATCGGACCGGTGCCCAATGACGAGAAGGACGATGTGCTCAATCGCTACTTTGGTGCCATGCGCATCCTCAATGGCAAGGGCGGTCGCCGAGGAGGCAACCGTCGTGATGGGGGCAATAGAGACCGCCGCGGGGGCAACCGCCGAGACGATCGCCAGAGGGAGCCGAAGTTCTCCAAGGTCAATCTCGATAAGGACCTCACCAAGCTCTCCAAGGACGACCTAAAGGACGAGCAGAAGAATGTGAAGCACGGCATCTCCAAGCTGGAGGACGAGCTCCTGCAGCTGGAGACCAATTTTGGATTCTTCTCTGGCGACCCCAGCAATCCCATGGTCAAGCATGTACAGAAGAAGATCGATGAGGTCAAGGCCAAGATCTCTCAGTACCAGGATCGCGTAGGAGAGATCAAGGAGGAGGTGAAGAAGCCCGAGGAGGAGACTCCGACCGAGGCACCTGCTGAGACTCCTGCCGAGACTCCCGCTGAGACTCCTGCCGAGGAGAAGGCCGAGGAGTAATCCCATCTAGACCCTAAGCGGGGGCTGCATCCGGATCTGGATGCAGCCCCCGCTTTTTCTTCTCTGGCTGCGGGGTGCTCTCCCGCCCGTTCACCTCGACTGACGTTCTCCCTCACTTATTCGTAAGCTTCAGCGGTGCAAATATAGCACCCCCACCGAGAGGAGTTGTCTCTCGGAGTCTCTATATGTCTCTTCCTGTCTCATCCTAAACAAAATTGCGTTTCCTGCGGTCTTCGTCATCCCTGCTTACTTCCCGAGGAGAGCCGCAGACACCTGACGCCTCAGCTCCTCATACTCCTCAGGGGTGAGCCGCCGGGAGAGGGAGACGGCGCTGTATCCCCCATAGTTCATTGCCCAGTTATTGACATTCCGCACCGAACCAAAGCGCTCCACAAAGCTTCGCCCTTCGACTCCACTCTCCCCCTCTACAGCAGGGACTTGTTCCTCCGGCTGCGGTCTCTCATATGCTGCCAGTAGGGCAATCTCCCGCTCGTGAGACAGGATCCGCGCATGCTGCTCATCCGGCAGACGCTGCTGCACCTCCAGCGCCTCAGGCCAGAGACACTGCCGCCACAGCTCTTCTCGCAAGTCCTCCAGCACGCCGCGCTCCAGGAGTGAGCCCCTGCGGAGCGAGCCAAGGAGGAGGGACGTCTCTCTCCGGAGCTCATTCGGCGAGAGCTTCGCACCGCTCAGCAGCTCCGCCCACTCCCTCAGCGGACCCTGCTCGCCCAGCCGGATCAGCTGCTCCACCGCCTTTGCCCGATCGGACCGGTATGCCGTAAGCGCCCATGCTGCCAGCCGCTTCGTCTCCGGCGGATACGAGTCAGCGGTCAGCACCTCAGTCAGATGAGACCGGGCCGCAAGCGTATCCACCTCCATACGAGCCAGCGAGTAGGCCATCGCCGGGTCGGGAGCAAGCTCCAGGAGTCTCCTCAGACGGACGGTGTCACCGAGGAGTGCCGCCGCCATCATCGCCTGACGCTTATCCTGCGACTCTAGCGCCACCTCAGGGTGTCCCGTCCTTAGCCCGATCCGCTCCAGGAGAAGGGTATCCCCCAGAGCGTCGGCGGTGCGGAAGAGTTTCTCCCCCTCCCCGGAGGGCAGAGAGCGGAGCGGGTAGAGAAGGAGCGGATAGTCCGTCAGCTCCTCGGGGCGATCCTCACGCGAGAGGTCGGCAAGGGAGCGCCGGAGATAGGTCCGGGCGTTGAGCCGCTCCACCCGGTCGAGTAGAGAGCAAGAGGAGAGAAGTAGGGGAAGGAGTAGAAGGAGTAGAAGGAGCACGCCGCAGCTCCTTGCCCATCGGCTGAGAGGAGAGCAGTGGTCCACGACGTACGATCTCACTGATTCATCACCATGCTGAGGCGGTGCGTCACCTCGTCAGCGACGCCGGCAGGGAAGTGGATCCCCCGTCGATGGATACTGGTCACCCAGCCGGGCACATCCGCATCCTGCAGCGTCCGGAGGACGTGGCGAAACTCCTGAGTCTCCATCTCAGTATAGAGGTCTGCTGCCCGACCGCGGAAGCGATCCAGCTCCTCATCCTCGTAGTAGAGGATCATCGGTCGCCGCTGGTCCGTGAGATTGATCGGTGTCGTGCAGCCGACCGAGCAGGAGAGACAGCCACCGCCACACTCAGCCGACACCGCCGCGTCGGGTGCCTCACCGCCATTTTGCCGGATCATACGCACCAGCCGCCGGATCAGGAGTCCGACAGCCACAGCCAGTATCAGTAGTGTTATGAGTGTAGACATAGATGATATTGTGTTTCTTCTGCAAAGGTACCCATTTTACCGCAGGGTAGGGGTAAAGGGAGTCGGACGATCCCGCAGGGGCGAAGCCCCGGAGGGATCATCGCTTTTTAGACCGGGTGTCGAGGCACGAAGTGCCGAAGACCCCGGGAAGAGGATCCCGTGAAAGATATACGACCCCGCCAGGGTGTCGCACTTACCAGTCAGGCAATGAGTGCGACACCCTAGCGGGGTCGCGGGATCGCACGCAATGCCGGATCCCCGGGTCGTCGGGGCTACGCCCCTCGACCACGGGGCTAAAAAGCGGGCACCCCTGCCGGGGTGCTTCGCTGTCCACTCTTCATAATGAGTTGAATGGCTTATGAAAACTCATGTGCGTCACCCTAGGGGTAAAAAGGAGCGAGGGCCGCCTCCCGGGTGGGAGACAGCCCTCGCTAAGTGATTTCTATAGGGTCCGGAGATTACTCCTGTCCCTCAGCGTCCTCCATCTTCTCGCGGAGCTCGGCGAGTGCGTCGAGGTCTCCGAGGGTAGACTTCTCTGCCGGAGCAGAGGGGGTGTTGCTGAAGTCTGCTGCGGTCGTCGTCTCAGCGCTGATGCCCTTAGCAGCGTCCTCGTAGGTGCGAGTGTGGCTGACGATGATGCGCTTGGCGCTGCGGTTGAACTCGAGCACCTTGAAGTCCAGCTCCTCGCCGGTCTCTGCCTGAGCGCCGTCCTCCTTGGTGAGCTGCTTCAGGGGCGCAAAGCCCTCGATCTCGTCGGGGAAGTTGATCACGGCACCACGTGCGCTGATCTCGCCTACCTTACCCTTGTGTACAGAGCCGATGGCGTAGACGCCCTCGATGCTGGCCCAGGGATCGGGTGTGCACTGCTTGTGTCCGAGTGAGAGACGGCGGCTCTCCTTATCGACATCCAGTACGACGACGTCGATCTTAGAGCCGATGGTGGTGAAGTCGCTCGGGTGCTTGATCTTCTTGGTCCAGGAGAGGTCGCTGATGTGGATTAGACCATCGATCCCGTCCTCGAAGGTGACGAAGATACCGAAGTGGGTGAAGTTGCGCACCTCAGCGGTGTGCTTGCTTCCGATCGGGTAGCGCTCCTCGATGCTCTCCCAGGGATCGGGAGTGAGCTGACGGATACCGAGGCTCATCTTGCGCTCCTCGCGGTCGATGGAGAGGATGACGCACTCGATCTCCTCGCCTACCTTGAGCAGGTCAGAGGGGTGATGTACGTGCTTCGTCCAGCTCATCTCGCTGACATGGACGAGACCCTCTACACCGGGCTTTACCTCTACGAAAGCACCGTAGTCGGTGAGGACAACGACCTTGCCGGTCACCTTGTCGCCCACCTGGAGACCCTCCTCGAGAGCGTCCCAGGGGTGGGGGGTGAGCTGCTTCAGACCGAGAGCGATACGCTTGCGGTCCTCATCGTAGTCGAGTACGACGACATTGATCTTCTGTCCGATCTCGACCACCTCCTCGGGGCTGTTGATACGTCCCCAAGAGAGATCGGTGATGTGGACGAGGCCGTCGACGCCACCGAGGTCGATGAAGGCACCGTAGGAGGTGATGTTCTTCACCGTACCCTCGAGTACCTGACCCTTCTCGAGGTGAGAGATGATCTCGGCACGCTGTGCCTCGAGCTCCTCCTCGATGAGTGCCTTATGGGATACGACGACATTGTGATAGTCGGGATTGACCTTGATGACGCGGAACTCCATCGTCTTGCCGACAAACTCCTCGAAGTCGCGGATCGGACGGACGTCGATCTGCGAGCCGGGGAGGAAGGCGTTGACACCGAAGATATTGACCAGCATACCACCCTTGATACTCTTGTCGATGTATCCGGTGATGGTCTCCTTGGTCTCCAGTGCCTCCTCGATGCGCTTCCAGGCACGGTCGCGCATCGCATCCTCGTGAGAGAGCAGAGGGCGGCCGTCCTTGGCCTCCGTCTTGCGGACATACACCTCTACCTCATCACCGACCTTGAGATCCTTATTGTAGCGGAACTCGCTTGTGGGGATGACGGCGGGAGCGCGCAGACCCACGTCTACCTTGACCTCACGCTTGTCCATGGCGATCACCTTACCGGTGATGATCTCGTCCTCGTTGATGTTGGGGATCGTCTCAGCGTACTTCTTCTTCTCCTCCTCCAGCTGCTCAGCTGAGATGTCGGACTCGCGATTGTACTTGTCCCAGTCAAAGTCCGCGTTGGGCTTTGTCTCGTCGTACTTTGTAATCATGCATTAATAGCTCTACGCTATCATGTTTTTAAAAGGGTTAAACAATACGTTACTATGCCCGTCCGCCCCTTTCCCTCGGGAAATCGGTGGACAAGCACGGCGCAAAGGTAACGTAAATAATTGAAACCTAAAACCCTGTCCTCTTAATTGCACCCACGCCGCCGTCTCCTGCCGACCCTTACGCCAGAGCCTATCCGGGACAAGCCTTGGATCTAATATACAAATGTATGCATAAGTCGAGGGGCTACAGGACATTTTCGCGGGTCTCTATAAAGTGCTTGTTCTTTAGAATAAGCTATCTTTGCCATTGTCTTTTATTAGTATAAAGACCCATTCTGTATGCTGAGACATCTTATTCCCGTCCTTATAGGGCTGTCCGGGATGATTATCTATATCCGTAATCTCGTCGGACTTGAGCGCGAGAAGGAGTCGCTGGACAATCCCCTCTATGTGTCGGCGCGCCGACGGGAGATCTACCTCTGGCTCGTGATCTTCTTCGTGATCATGGTGGACCATATCGGACCGTTAGTTCAGCTGCTCTTCCATTGAGCAAAGTAGAAGAAGCCCGCCCCTCGATGTCACATCGGAGGGCGGGCGGATTCTTAAATAGTTCTTGGCTGTATGAAAAGACGGACCTTGCTACTAAGGTCTTAGAATATTATGTGCCAGAGAGCGAGCAGGATGATGACCCAGAGGGCGATGCTGACGGTCTTGACCGTCGTGCTGCTGTGCTTGCTCCGGAGGATCATCCCGATCGGGATCACCCCGACCACGTAGATCAGCAGGGCGGCGATCGGTAGGGCGGCAAGACCACCAGCGATGGAAAAGAGTAGCCCGGCCGCTGTGCTGCGGAAGTACTCCCCGTCGTGGAAGAAGTCGTACTGGAAGAGATCCCCGTCGGCGAGACCTGTGATGACTCCTCCCATGGCGACGAAGAGTCCCAGGATAAGCAGAATGGAGCCTGTCCAGAGTAGTCCCTTGCGCCAGGCGGGGGATAGGAAGTCGGAGGGGCGGGGGAAGGCACTCTTACGATCGCCCGACTCCTTGCCCTCCGCCTCGCTCTTGGTTATTGTCTCGTCGATGTCCTGCCAGATTGTCGATGGGGAGACCGGCTTGCCGTGGAGCTCAAGTCGCTGGGTCACTGTCTTGGCCTGAGGGACAAAGATTGCCATTGCCAAGTAGACGAGGATGATCGCCGGTGCGACGGGGGTGAAGAGTAATAGGATGAAGGTGAGGCGGAAGAGTAGGGCGTCCATGCCGAGGTACTCTCCGAGACCACCGAGGACACCGCCGAGCCAGCGGTCCACGGTGGAGCGGTAGTAGATGTGTCGGGGACGCGGCCCCTCCATGGCGGTCGGTGGGATCGGTGGGGTGGGGATCCTCCTCTGCTCCGTCTCGGTCTCGGGGGCAGCGGTGTCGGAGTGGATAGACTCATCGGCTGCCGGCATCTCCTCCTCAATAGGATGCTGCTCCTCCTCGTCGTCGAAGAGGCGATCCAGCGAGCCGACCCGCTCTATCGTGCGGCGAACGGCATCGATGGTGATAGTGGCTCCGGGCCCCTGCTGCCGGATCTCGTCGGCAAAGAGGTCGGCGATACGGCTCTCGAAGTCGGAGACGATCTCGCCGTCCGGATCCTCGGGAGCATAGTGTGACCGGATGCCCTCGATGTAGGCATTGAGGGCGAAGTAGGCGTCCTCATCGATCGTGAAGGAGCGGCCACCAAGGGTGACTGAAAGGTTCTTTTTCATGATGCTCTGTTTTTTGCCCTTATGGTTCTCTATTCCTTGTCTGTCGGTCGCATCTCATCGACGGGCTCCTGCATGGGAGCGGGGGTGATCTGCGGACCGTTATTCTCATGCTTGGCAGCTCGTATGCGGTCGACCTGAGCATTCATCTCCGCCCAGTTCTGATTGAGCTTATCCAGTATGCTTCGCCCCTTGTCTGTCAGGGTGTAGTACTTGCGAGGAGGTCCCTGGGTACTCTCCGCCCAGGTGTAGCCAATGATGCCGGCACGACGCATCTTGCTCAGGAGAGGGTAGAGTGATCCCTCCACGATGAGCAGGTCGGCCTCCTTGAGCAGATCGATGATGTCTGCCGAGTAGGCCTGGCGACTGTCGAGCAGGAGAAGTAGGTAGTACTCCAGGAGCCCTCGTCTCATCTGTGAGCGGAACTTGTCCGCCAAGTCAGTCTTTGCCATGATGCTCTTACTATCGTTAGTGAAAATGATTCTATCTCTATATTGTACGGCAAAGATACGTATAATCTTAGTACCTTGCAAATATAAGGTAGTTCGGTGTGGTGGAGGGAATAGGTGGATCGGAAGTGTTGGCGAGTCGGTAGGAATGGACAAGTCGCACAAGTC
>ERZ1673749.726-NODE-726-length-31673-cov-31.139920_pt1 | contig 31673 bp, 34 predicted proteins | sample MGYA00580204_ERZ1673749 | MGnify/ENA primary metagenome ERZ1673749 (study PRJEB41218, sample SAMN15661745) | gut metagenome | host: Homo sapiens | place: Canada: London | collected 2015-08-20/2019-03-30 | study: EMG produced TPA metagenomics assembly of...
TTCTTCTGCGCTCAGTGTTCTTGTTGTGTTTCCGTCATCAAGAACATAGTGAGTCTCTCCGTTGTCATCGGTATAGGAAGTCAAAACACCTTCGGAGGTTTCCGTCTCATAATAGTTCGTGTCCATAGACCCTTTACTCTCAGCGAGGGCGGAAGTTGCAAAGACCGTTGTCGTTCCCGCAACGATTACCCCTGCAAGGACCAGAGATACAACTGTTGTTTTCCGTGTTTTCATAATTGCTGTTATCCTTTCTTCAATCGCATTTCTACTGAAATTATTACAAAGAGGGGTGAAACCACTCCTTGTTTCCTCCATGCTGATCAGAACTTTGGCATAAACTGCTCTTGTATTTTCTCCGAATTGGCGAATCACCGTCTCGTCACAGGAAAGCTCAATATCTCTATTCGCCAGAACATACATGACCCATACCAGAGGATTAAACCAATGGATACAGAGAGCAACCGCCAGCACAACTTTTGCTATAATGTCAAATCGCTTGATATGCACAAGCTCATGTGCCAAAACATAATGCAGCGTTTCTTCGTTATTCCAGTCTGTGGTTTTCGGCAGTAAAATGACGGGATGAATCACGCCGTAAGTCAATGGAGAGGATACCAAACTGGATTGGCGCACGGTAATGGTTCTTCTCGTTGGATGAGTTTCCAACCACTTTTCAATCCCATCATTTCTGACGGGCAGGGACATTTGAAACTCTTTATAGGATTTCCAGTAGGCTACCGCAAAGAAGAACGCACAAAGTACGCATCCAAGAATCCAGATGATTTCCGGCACTGAGACATTTGCCACAGAGCCGACAGTGTTGTGAGGAATGGTGGCCTGTTGCTCCGCCTGTATCACAGGAATCAGCATACCCGCCGCCGTATTCATTCCCACTGTGGGTATTTCTCGGTTCCAGAGAGAGTAGATGCTAAACCATGAGGGCAAAGAGAACGGTATCATCAGCCGCACCAGCGCGATCCCCCAAAGCACCAGAAATGTCTTTTTCGGGACTTTGTTAATTGCAAGAGCACGAATGACAGTAACAGCCAAAATCATTACAGCACCCGTAAAACTCATTTGGAGCAGGTTCATTATCACCACCTCATTCCAGATCGCCAACAATTTGTTTCAGCTTTTCGATTTGTTCCTCAGACAGTTTTTTTCTCCCAAGCAACGCAGCGAACAGTTTGTCAGCAGAACCGTCGTAGATTTTGTTGATCAATTCATCAGTTTCGGCTTCTTGAACTGCGGACTTGGAAACCAAGGCATGGCACATAAAGCCCGGCTCGGAACGCGCAATCGCCCCCTTTTTCATGCAACGCTTGATAAGCGTATATGTCGTGTTGACATTCCAGCCCAATTCATCTGTCAGTACCCGGGCTATTTCCCTGGCGGGTGTATCCCCCTCCTTCCAAAGAACATCCATTACCTTTAGTTCGGAATCAAACAATTTAATTTCCAAGGCGGCTACCTTCCTTTCATAAGACCGCAGTATTATCGTTACAACAGCATAATACCACAGTCTTATGCCTTTGTCAATACTACTGCGGTCTTGCTTATATCACTACTAAACTTCACAACAATAAAGAACTTATCAACACCAAGACCGTAGCCAAAAAAACTGAAAGCTCCAAAGAAATAGAAGTTCCACAAGGCTTTCTTTGGCAAGGTATATGGAAAATGGATTATATAGCTTGTTCAAAATCAGTTCAGATCAAATCCCAGAATAGAAACGATGAGCTTCATTTCCAGCCGCTTGCGTAAATCTTCATCCACCTGGAAGCGGGGAAAGCCATTTGCATCATAGCTTGTCCTCACAGATAATGCGGCTATGTAACTGGAATAGTGCCGGATTACCCTTGCTATTGCGTCGGGATTTCCTCCCACCGCAGCGGCAATAACGGGGTAAGGGAGTAGCGCCACCCGCATATTTGCAGATTTAGTCATCCGCTTCACCTCCCATCAGCTCCTTCAGCAGCCGATAGGCGCTTTGCCTGCGGGCATTGACCGTCCGGCGAACCATGTGCAGATGTTCAGCGATCTCACGGTCTGCCAATCCCAAGAACCAGTACATCAGGAAGATGTCCCGATTATCCGGAGGCAGTGCGTTCAACGCCTCGGCCAGCCGGTCATCCTTGATTAGAATGACATCGCCTCCCACGGGGAAAGCGGTGTATTCCCAGGGATAGCGGTCATAGACCGCAAGCTGGGCCAATTCTTCCTCCGACAACTCACTAAACGGTGTTTCACGCTTCTGGCGGCGGCTGATCTCTCGATAGCCGTTATACGCTTCGCATTTCAACACCTTCTTGCAATAGCTATCAAAGGCGTGCTGTTTGTGCTCGTAGTGGCGGTCAGGTCTCAATTTCTCACCTCCCTCCGTGCCAGGAGGCAGGTCTTTTTGTCCCCTTTCGCCTACTACTCGTTCACCAAAGGGAGCTTTTAGCAGCCCTAAACCACATTTATCAGAAAAAATATTCTTCTCCATGACTGCTCCTTTCGCTTCGTGCGGTTGATGGCCGGATCGAAGCGAGGGGGTGGAGAACGGCAGCCGATAGAAAAACAGAAAAAACGACAAAAAACGCCTGCCCGCAAGTTGCGGACAGGCGTAAAGGAATTATAAGAAATATTTACATGAATTGTGTGTTCATCTTTATAACCGCAGCATCCCAGCAATCGGTGAAGGCTTTTTTTGACAATGTAAAGCCTATATGATTTTGCTTGAATATTGCGGCTTTCATGGCGGCGTCCTCCCTGGGCCGCCGATCCTGGTATCACTCTCCTTTAGGCAAAATAAGAGCAGCGGCCTTGATTTCTCAAAGCCGCCGTTTCTTAAAGGCACAATGATTGTCTGCTGGGCGACGGCTTTTTTTCTTTTGCCGTCGCCCGGCAGTTCTGGAGTTTATTTCACATACTGCTCTAATTCTTGTGCCTCTGTTTCCATCAGCTTTTCAATATTACCGCTCTTGTCACGAACCACTTTGAGATTGATCCCATCGTCTGCGCTGCTGTCGCAGTAGGTGTTGTGGTCTGCATCATAGAGAATATGGATGATTTTTCCATCATACATCCATTTTTGAGTAGACTGGTCATAGGAAACACCGAATGCGGTGTAGGCATCTAAACTATCATCACGATAGTTCGGATCGCCCATTTCAAAACTACCGCTGTTCCCGGTAATGCCGGCCGCGGCAAATTCTGCTTTGATTTCTTCCTGTTTTTCGGTTCTCGCTTTGAAATCGGCGTCCGAGGACTGCTTCAGCCCTGTCAGGGTGCCATTGGTATCCCTAATCGGCTCTACATCTACGACACCATCCTCAAAGAAGAACGAGTTTGTGTGCTCTGCACTGACCTGATCTTTGAAGTAACGCACCATCTGACCATTATAAAAGAAGCGGTCTTTCTCCTGATCGTAGGTCATGCCATAGGGTTCATACATAGAATACTGCTCTGCAATCTCTGCTCGGCGAACTTCCTCCGCCTTGGCCTGCTCCTCTGGGGAAATCACTTCATCGCTTTCATAGGCCTCTGCCGTAGAGGTGGAATTTGAGGAAGAAGTATCTCCGCTGTTGTGTGCTTGTTCCATGGGTATTGTGCTGGTAGTCGTTTGCTTGGTAGGCTCTTGTGCGGACGCAGCGTTGGCCGCACAACCGCTCAACGCCGCTGATACGCACAGCGCCATAGTAAGCGTGAGAATTTTGAGATTACGTTTCTTCATATCAGAAACAACTCCTTTCTGTTGGTACTTTTATGTTATCAAAACTTTTTGGAATACCATTGTGGTGAATATGTTTTTTATATGTAGTTGCAAAAGGATAGGGCGGTGGAAAACACCGCCCTATCCTTTTAGAATTGAATTGTAAATAAAACGCCTCTTTTAGTGTTTTCTATACTGTATTCCGCTTGATGCTGCTCCAGAATGGTTTTGACAATGTATAATCCCAAGCCGCTCCCGCCAGTTCTCTTGTTACGGGAATGTTCCACTCTGTAAAAAGCATCAAACAGTTTAGGAAGCTCCGAATCAGGAATATGAACACCTGTGTTTTCCAGCAAAAACCGAGCTGCCCCTTTTTCTGCAAAAGCAGTCAAATAGATGGCGCTGCCCTCCGGCGAATAGGCAATCGCATTGGACACCAAGTTATTGATTGCTTTTTGCAGTAGCGCCTTGTCACCAACAACACACAAATCGGGGGTAATATTTTCCTTCCAATCTATACCCTTCTGAACAATTAAATCTTCAAACAGCGCATACTCCTGCTTGAGCATATCCGAGAACGGGATGCTTTCTTTTTTCAGCCCAACTTTTGAAGATTTCATGCGGGAAACCGTCAGGATTTCCTGCACCATGCTTTCCATGGTATTGATGATTTCCAACGAGCGCATCAGGTATTTGTTGCGATCTTGATAATCCCCGATATTCAGGATCATGCCCTCGGTCTGCCCCTTGATAACGGTAATCGGCGTTTTCAACTCGTGAGAAACTGCGGAAAAAAAGTCTAATTGCGCCTGTTCCAACGCACGTTCTCGCTCAATATCCGCTTGTAATTTCTCGTTGGCACTTTTCAAATCTGCCATGGACGCACTTAGCCTTTGTGACATTTCATTTAGACTATGCGCCAATGTTCCAAGTTCATCTATTCTGCCTTCTTTACATTTCCAATTAAAATCCAGCTCTGCCATTCTTTTTGACACATCACTTATACGCAGAACAGGCTTGGTCACATAATGAGAATAAACCACAGAAGCCAATACAGCAACCAGCAGAACTACAAAGAGCAGAACGAGAAAGACCCCTCCTAAAGTATCTTTTAGTAAATCAACTTCCTGTGCACTTCCCGCAACCGCTAAGGTGTAAACCTCGTCCGAACCTGAAAATGTAAAGATATAACTGTGCGTCGCCCGATAAGCTGCCGGATCGTCACTTTCAATCGCTACTCCACTTGTGACGAGAACCGGGAACGCGGAGCTACTTTGTGACGGAAGTTCAATTTCGTTATTAGAAGAATCAAATAACTGGATCAGCACACCGTTCTGGTTTAATACAAATTCGTCAAAGAGTTTGCCGCTTTCCAATGGAGTGACACGTTCAACTTCTGCAAGGAATGAATTTACTGCGCTATCTAAACTCGTATCAAGGGTCGTGCTGTAAGTTTTGGGGACAAGCCATGCGATAACACCATACGTTATCATGCAACAAAGGCTCGTCAATAAAAATGTAACAATAAATATTTTAGCAAATAAGCTGCATTTAATTTTCTTTATCAATTTTGTATCCCACCCCTCGAATCGTCTGGATAAAGTCGATTCCCAGTTTCTTTCTTAGATTTTTAATATGAGTATCGACAACACGCTCGTCCCCAAGAAAATCATATTTCCAAAGGCGATCCAACAAATTCTGACGGGTAAGAACGCGCCCTTTATTCAAAAGCAATTCCCGTAAGACTTCAAATTCCCGCTGTGTTAATTCGTGGGACTCTCCATTTATTGAAGCGGAGTAGCTGTCTAAATCCAAAATCAAGTTCTTATAGGATATTGTTTGATGTTCCTGATCTGGAATCATTGTACTCCGCCGTAGAACCGCAGCGATTTTACGGATCAATATTGGCATGGAAAACGGCTTTGTAATATAATCATCTACTTGCAAATCCAACCCTTTGATTTGTTCTTCCTCTCCATTTAAGGCAGTAAGCATGATAATGGGAACCTGAGATTGTTTGCGGATCAGCTCGCAGACTGTGAAGCCATCAATTTTGGGGAGCATAATATCCAATATAATTAAGTCAAATTGCTGGCTGGTAAAAAAAGAGAGTGCTTCAACACCATCACATGCAATAGTAATTTCATAGCCTGCTTCTTGCAAGAAATTCCGCAATAGTTCTTGTATATCGAAATCATCCTCAACAACTAAAATTTTAGACATAGTACCACCTCCAAAACAGCATATCACGTTAATTTGTGATTAAAGTGTAGTTTTAGTTTTTTTGCTTTTATAACGTTTATCCTCAGGCTTCTTCGCAGCCCGAGGTATCAACCACATATAACCAATTTTACAAATACCGGGTATGCGGTTTTCCTCACATAACTTTTGTACCCTTCTTTCAGAAATGCTCCATTTTTTAGCAGCTTCAGGGCAAGAAATATATTCCATATTTTATTCATCCTCTCTTATTGATACCTTTAACTGTAATTATATACGGCTACCCGAACAATTCAAGGCTCTTACTGTGAACAAAATAAGAATTATATAAGCTAATTATGGGAACTGTATAGACATATCCAAAAAGAAAGATGAACCGTAGAATGTAATTGGGTGAATTTATATGGCAAAAAGACCTGTACCAAAATACGACTTCAAGGCGTTTGGGGCAGCAATCAAAGAGGCCCGGAAAGGGCGAAAAGAAAGCCGCAAGAAAGTAAGTGACGAGATGTATATCTCTCCCCGCTATCTTGCCAATATCGAGAATAAAGGGCAGCATCCAAGCCTTCAAATCTTCTATGAGCTTGTTGCCCGTTACAACATTTCGGTGGATCAGTTTTTCTTCCCGGACAATGAGGCCGAAAAATCCACACAGCGCCGCCAGCTTGACACGCTTTTAGACAATATGAGCGATGCCGGGCTCCGAATCGTGGCAGCTACCGCAAAAGAAGTGGTGGAAGTTGAAAGCGAAAAAAATTGATTTTCTGATGAATGGTTGAACGCCGTAACCTATGATGGTTACGGCGTTTTTCTTTGCAGAAATTCCCTTGCAGATTGCCATTTGGGGTGTCGTGAATTGTAGTATTGGTAGAAGGGAAAAACGAAGGGGAGAAACGATAGCAAGCACAGCAAGCGAGTACCCGCTTGCGATTTTTGGCTTTAGGGAACCCTCCCCCTAAACCCGAAAAATGCTTGTTGGGAACATCCCAAACCCTGATACGAAAAGAGGCGAGATACCACGATGGCAAACCGAAAACGAAATATCCAGGTGAAGTTCTATGTGACCGCCGAGGAAAAGGAACTGATGGAACAGAAGATGGCCCAGCTCCAGACAAAGCGGATCGGCGCCTACCTGCGGAAGATGGCGATTGACGGATATATCATCCAGGTGGACACCAGGGACATTAAGGAGATGAACAAACTTCTGTCCGCCATTGGCCGGAACATCAATCAGATTGCCAAGCGGGTCAACGCCGGAGGCCCCACCTATCAGGCCGACATGGAGGAAATCCGGGAAAGGCTGGATCAGATATGGCAGTTACAAAGACGCATCCTATTAAGTCAACGCTGAAAGCTGCGATTGACTATATCTGCAATCCTGACAAGACGGACGGGAAGCTGTTGGTGTCCTCCTTCGGCTGCGCCGCCGAGACCGCCGACATTGAATTTGAATGGACACGCCGCCATTCCATCGACAAGGGCACACACCTGGGCCGTCACCTGATCCAAGCCTTTGAACCTGGGGAGGTCACGCCAGAGGAAGCCCACCGGATCGGCATGGAACTGGCACGGGAGGTCCTGGGCGGCAAATATGAATTTGTCCTCACCACTCACATTGACAAGGATCACGTCCATAATCACCTGATTTTCAATGCGGTCAGCTTCACCGACCACAAGCACTACCATTCCAACAAGCGCAGCTATCACGAGATACGCCGGGCCAGCGACCGGCTGTGCAAAGAACACGGCTTGTCCGTCATCGTCCCTGGCCGGGATAAGGGCAAGAGCTACATTGAGCATCAGGCCGCACAGAACGGCACCAGCTACAAGGCAAAGCTGAAAGCCGCCATCGACCGGCTGATCCCCGTGTCCTCCAACCTGGAAGATTTGCTTGCCCGGTTGCAGCGGGAAGGGTACGAAATCAAGCGGGGAAAGTATATCTCCGCCAGGGCGCCGGACCAGGAGAGGTTCACCCGGCTCAAAACCCTGGGCGCCGATTACACGGAAGAAGCCGTTGTCTCCCGCATTGCCGGAGGTCCCAGGCCCTCCAGACAGCCCCAACAGCGCAGCGGGAAGGTCAGCCTGCTCATTGACATTCAGAACAATATCAAGGCCCAGCAGAGCGCCGGTTATCAGCGGTGGGCGACCATTGAGAATCTGAAACGGGCGGCCGCCACCATGAACTTTCTCACCGAACACGGCATCGGCAGCTATGAGGAATTGGTGGAACGGTGCGACGCCGTTGCCGCCGCATCCATCCGTACCAGGGAGAGCCTGCGGGATACGGAACAACGGATCGCCGACCTTGCCCTTCTGGGAAAGCAGATTGACACCTACCGCAAGCTGAAACCTGTCTATGACCGATACAAGGCATCAAAGGACAAGGAAAAATTCCTGCGCGGCTTTGAGAGCGAGATTATCTTATTCGAGGCGGCAGCCAGGGAGATCAAGAAGGCCGGACTCACCAAACTTCCTTCCTCCGATAAGCTGAAAGCAGAACTGGACGGACTCTCCGCCCGCAAGACCGCCCTGCAAACGGAACTTCGGAAGATACGGCGGGAGGAAAAGGAGTATGACACCCTCCGCCAGAATGTGGACGCCCTGCTGGAAAGGCCGAAGGAACAGGAACAGCAGCGGCAGCGGAGCAACGACTTGGAGTAACGGGGATTGGGCGTTTTTTACAGTCTTTGCCAAAACCCTGGGCGCATGGTTATCCGGCTGATATAATGGAACCAGGAATGGAGGTGCTGACTGTGACGAAATCCGAAGTAATCAAAGAGTTTTTCAAAAAGAGCGTGCTGCCCGTGGCGGTGGCGGCTTTGCTGTACTGCATTTTCAAATCCGCCTGCACAAAAGATGGAGTCACCGACTATGTATGGCTGTTCATCCTTTGCGGCCTGCCTTTTGGTATCCCACGGATGTTTGCCTGGATCGTGCCCAGCGGCTCTTTGGGAACCGCCCTTCCGTTGTTTCTGCTGAACTTTATTATTGGCGGAGTGATCGGCGGTTTCGTCCTGGTCTGGCGGCTGCTGGTGGCTGCCTGGTATATTCCCTTGACCATCTATCGACTGTTCATAACAAGAGGGACTTCCTATATCCCAGAATAGCACTATGGAAATGTGGAAAACGGCCGCTTCACCGATGGAAAACAAATATTCACGGCCCGATGGAAAAGCTGTCAGCTTTCCCACAGCCCGCAAACATTGTTTCCCACAGCTCCGCCCCTTTGACCGTTTACACACATTCCCACAGCACCTACTACTGCTACTGAAAATGAGCGCCATCACCGAAAGATGATGGCGCTCATTCTTTTTCTCCGTATCCTTCCCCAGCAAGATTTAGTATATTCTTTTTTTCTTTCTGCGCATAGCGCATGGTCTGATAAGCCCCGCCGCCTGTATGGTCCACATAGAATACAACGAGATCGCTTCGCTTCACCATCTGCCGGTTGCGAATTTGAAAAGCACCTTTCGGGTGGCTGCTGGCCGCGCTGCCGCATATTTCGATTTCATCATAATAGGCTTCAAAGTTTTCCGTATTGTTGTGTAACTCCGCCGTGGGATATGGCAGTATCCAAATCAAGGAACTGTTGTCATCCCGTACAATCCGCTTCTGGCGTTTGACAGCGGAGGAAACGATCTGGTCAAAATCTCCGTCCCGTCCGACCAGGAACTCCACATACTCCTTTTCCAAAAGCAGCGCATGAACCAGCGCCTCCACACGATCCTCCGCCTCACGAAACTCCGGGATGATCCTGTGTCCAAAAAAACTAACGGTAAATATGTTCACGGTTCTATCTTCGCCATTTTCAAGCCAGCCTCTCCAACAAAGTAAATAATCCACTTCTCATTATATACAATCATTGACTTAAAGTAAATAATCCTCTAATTGGTTTCAATTATAATTTACCTGTTTTGTTGGTAGCATAATATCAGGAGGTGATATTATGCAAACGGAGTTTCCAGAACGCTATATCACTTTGGGCTTGAAGATCGCATATTACAGAAAAAAGGCGGGGATGACACAGGAGGTCCTTGCGGAGAGGATCGGGAAAAGTGTCAACTTCGTTGGTCAGGTAGAAGGAACAGGTACGGTTCGTGGCGTATCTCTTGAAACATTGTTCAAGATTGCCCAAGTGCTGAAAATCCAGCCCTCCAAGCTGTTAGAGGATGACTGATCGACTGCGACGCAGCCAGAACAAAAAAAGAATGGGAGCGCCAACCTCGGATAACTGCATCCGATGTTGACGCTCCCATTTTGCTTGACAAAAGGTGAAAATCCGGCGTTTTCCCTATGTAGAAACACCCTGCCGCCCCACATGGGAAATCATACTGCCCCTACACGGAAAAGCCGCCACAGGCGGTTTCTTCGCCCATTTTGAACCCTAATTCCCGCACTTTTTGGAACGGCTGGAAAGATAGTGCGGACAGGACAACACCACCGCCCGGAAACTCTGCTTGCAGGGATGGACACAGCCCTTGCATAGCTTGTTATACTGGCGTCTGCCGTTCTCGCCCAGGAAGAACGCCCATTCCAGACGCCATTTCTTGCTCCGGCTCATAAGTCGCCCAGCTCCGGGGGCTTCTTCTGCGGGGCAGGCTTGTCCGGGCTTTTCCGTTCCGCGCACTCCCGTTTTGCGTCCTCCAGTCGCTCCCGGATGGAAGGCTTTTTCTCCGGCGTGGTCCTGCGCGCCTCGGCCTGGGCTTTCTCCAATTCCTCACCACGGCGGCCGTTGTTGATGATCCCGTCGATCATGCCGTAGTCATCCTCCAGGGTCATTTCCGCCGTGCGCAGCGGGTTTTCCGGCTCCACGGGAACGGATACGATCTGCCCGTTGATGCTGGCGAACAGCTCCGGCCGCTTGAATTGCTCGGTGTATTTCTGGATCATGTCCGGGGGCAGGGACGCAAAACTATCCGGCCCCAGGCCCACCACCAAGAAGGTGCCTGCCACAATGTCGTAAATCTCCCCATGCTCGTCCCGGAGAGAGCGGTTCAGGTCCAGACCGATAAGCTTGCCCTCGTCGTTCAGCACCAGTCCCACCGGATCGTCAAAGGGATAGGAGGCGGCAATGTCGCCGCCCACCTCCGCTTGCAGCGCATGGAGGCCGGGGTCGATTTCCTTCACATAGGGTTCCTTCATGGGCTCCACCACCAGGACGGTCAGCTTCTCCGGCGCGGTATGTTCGGGGGTGTCTCCGTTGGGGATGGCAAAGGCGCGGCTGCCGTTGGTCATGATGAGATACTTTCCGTCCTCGGACTCGTGGTGGAAACCGTATCCGGCCGCCTCCATCTGTTCCCGGCTCATATCCGTTACATGGAAGGTGCCCCTGGGGGTCCGCACCGTCTCGCCGGTCTCTCGGTCATCCGGAGTGGGCGCCGCTTGCTGCCCGTACAACTCCGCTTCATACTCCCGGTTTGCCTGTTCCGCAAAGGACAGCATCTCGTCCACATGGGACTGATCCGGGTTTTCAATGGCCTCCCGGATCGCCTGGGGGTCTACATCCAGAAATTCCTCATAGCCGGTGGCGTCCTTGAACTTCTCGATCTCCGAAGGCAGATAGTCCTCCTGGGTCTGCCCCAGGGCGGCCAGTTTCTCGTCCAGGGCGGAGATGCGCCCGGCCATCAGGTTTTCGTAGATTTCTTCCTTTGCCGCGTGTTCCTCCGGGTGCTCGGCGGCATACTGCGGATCGTTTTGCCGGAAAAACTCGTCCATATCGTAGGCAAGGTCCATGGCCCATTCCGAAATTTCTTCTTCGGGGATGTCATCCTGGAAGGTCATCACCCGGTATTCCTCCGGGATGCTGCCGCGCTCACCATCGTAATACTCATGGAAACTGTCCCCGGTGTCCCGCACATAGCCAAGGTCGGTGAACTGGCCGCTTTCCTCCAGGGCGATGTCCCGCCCGTAGGCCTCATAGTCGATGTAGTTGCGCAGATGCTCCGGCACCTGCATGGCGTCCAGTTCCTCGATGTAATACCGGCCCAGATCGTCGTGGTCGTGGATGTCGGGGTAAACGTCGTAGCAGTCCAGGTTCTCCGTCAGGTTGATAAGTTCCTGGATGCTGCCCGTGTGGTCGCCGATTTCCATAGCAGCCTGGAACCGCTCATATTCATCCTGGCTCATATCATCCAGTTTGGAGGCCAGGTAGTTCAGTTCATCCAGGTTGGCATACTCGCCCAGCAGGTCATAGAGGCCGTCCACATAGCAGTCGTAGTCCGTGATGAACCATTCCTCATAGGTCTGCCCAAATTCGTCCTTCGACCCAATCCCGATGCGCTCAAAGACTTTTTTCAGTTCCTCCGCCGTGGTGGGGAACTTCACCCATTCGCCCACAAGGGCGCCCTCGTTGTATTTGCCCAGGTTGGTGATGAAAGCGGCAAAGGGATAATCTTTGTCATAGTCATAATGGGGCATAGCGACACCTCCTTATCGCTCCGGCGCAGGCTTTTCCCGATGGGGCTGCGCCTTGCTCTGGTTGGCACATTCCTTCCGGCTCTGTTCCAGCCGTTCTTTGATGGAGGGCTTTTTCTCCGTCTGCCTCTCCCTGGGGCGCTCATGTTCCCACTCGTCGCCGGAGAGAGTGAGATAGCCTCGGCTCGTAAAGCAGCCCTGTTCCTCCTGCATGGCATGATTGCCGAAGGGAACGGGATCAATGGCGTCCAGCAGTTCCGGGGGCAGAAGGACGTCCAAGTGCTGCGCCAGATAGCGCCAGCCCACATCCTCCACCTTGCGGATGTTGGGCTCCAGGACAAAATATTCGGTATTCGCGGGAAACTCCCGGAACTGCTCCAGGGTGGTCAACCGGAAGGGAGACTCCTGGACAGCGGCCAGGAGGTCACGGTCCTCCGGGGAAAGTCCGGCAAGCGCCTGGGCCGCTACCTCCAGCTCGCTTGCGTCACCGCCTGCGGGGAGCAGCGGCTTCAAATGCTCCATGAAGTTGACCTCGGTTTTACTTTTTGCCATGCACACCATCCTTTCGTTTGGGAAACTCCAGCTTGAAATTGACATACTTGCCGCCGGTATCGTCCAGGATCACCACGGCGTCATAGGTGGAACCTTTCTTCTCCGACCACATCCCCTTGACGGAAGTGCGGCCCTTTTTCAGAAGGTCGGCCGCCATCTTCCGGGTCATTTCCTTGCGGCGGCTGGTCCAAAAACGGTCATTCTTCCACATGACGAACTGACAGGCCCGGTCCGAACAGGCGAAGTTCTTCTTGCCCTCGTAGACCGGCTTGCCGCAGCGGGGGCAGAGGCCCACCGTCTCCTTCTCCGGCTGGAACAGCTTTTGCCCATCCTCGGAAATGTGGGAGTATTTCCGCACCAGCTCCGCCGCCATTGCCTCGATCCCGTCCATGAAGTCCTCCGGCGACGCCTGGCCCTTTGCCACCTCGTTCAACCGCTGCTCCCAATCCGCTGTGAGCTTGGGAGAGGTCAGCAGCTCCGGCAGCACCGTGACCAGGTTGACACCTGCCTTTGTGGGAATCAGGTTCTTGCCCTTGCGCTCCACAAATCCGCCGGACACCAGCTTTTCAATGATGGCCGCCCTTGTCGCCGGGGTGCCCAGGCCCTTACGCTCTGCCTCGTCCGGCATATCTTCCTTGCCCGCATTCTCCATGGCCGCCAGAAGGGTGTCCTCCGTGTAGGGCTTGGGGGGCGAAGTGAAGTGCTCGGTGACAGAGGCGGCGACCGACTCAAAGACCTGCCCCTCGGTCAAGGCCGGAAGGACGCCCTCGGCATCTTCATCCTCCGGCTTCTCCTTCAGGGAGGAACGAAACACCTCCTGGATGGCCCGCCAGCCCTGGGAAAGCACCTGCTTTCCTTTTGCCGTGAAGGTATGCCCGCCGCAGTCAAAGGTGGCCGTGACCGCCTCATACACGAAAGGCTCCGCCGCCGCACACAGCAGCTTGTAGCAGACCAGCAGAAGGATATTGCGCTCGCCCACAGGCAGCGCAGGCACATCCGCCTTTTCCAGCACCAGGGTGGGAATCAGGGCGTGGTGATCGGATACCTTCTTGTTGTTCACCAGCGCCGCAACATCGGGGAAAAACTCCGGGCAGGCGTCGAAGGGCGGCATCCGCGCCGCCAGATGCAGGACCACGGAGGCGGTCTCCGCCATATCGTCCGTCAGATACCGGCTGTCCGTGCGGGGATAGGTCAGCAGCTTCTTTTCATAGAGCGACTGGGCGTAGTCCAGGGTTTGTTTGGCCGTGTAGCCGAATACCCGGTTTGCCTCCCGCTGCAAGGTGGTCAGGTCGTACAGTTTGGGCGGCTTCTCCGTCTTTTTCTCCCGCACCAGAGATACACACACGGCCCGCTGGCCGCCACAGGCATCCCGGATGGTCTGGGCGTCCTCCTGGGAAACAATGCGGTCGCTGACCGCCTCGGCTCCATCCAGCGCCAGTCGCACATGATGGTATTTCTCCTTGCGGAACAGGACGATCTTACCGTCCCGGTCGGCCAGCATCGCCAGGGTGGGCGTCTGCACCCGACCAATATTTAATGTTCGATGATACAACACCGAAAAGAGCCGTGAGGCATTGATACCAATAAGCCAGTCCGCCTTTTGGCGGTAAAGTGCCGATTGATACAGCGGGTCATAGTCCGCGCCGGGGCGCATGTCGGCAAAGCCCTCCCGGATCGCCGCATCCTCCATCGAAGAAATCCAGAGGCGGGAGAAAGGCTTGGAACATCCAGCGGCCTCATAGACCAGCCGGAAGATCAGCTCACCCTCGCGCCCCGCGTCGCAGGCGTTGACCAGCTCCGTTACATCGGGACGCTCCATCAGGGAACGGAGAATGTGGAACTGGGCGGCCTTTTCCTCGGACACTACATAGCGGAAGGGGTCGGGCAGGATGGGAAGGTCCTCATACCGCCACTTCTTGTAGCGGTCATCGTAGGCGGCCGCGTCCGCCAGCCCCACCAGATGCCCGATGCACCAGGAAATGAGCCAGCCACCGCCCTCAAAATAGCCATCGGCCCTGGATGTGACACCCAGGGCCGACGCGATACTCTTTGCTACACTCGGTTTTTCACAGATCACCAATTTGCTCAATTCTGGTCCTCCTGTTCTCCCTGTTCAGGAACATCCTCGTTTTCGTATTCCTCGTCCTCGAACTCATAATCGTCCGGGTCGGCGCTGACCTTTGCGCCCTGCTTGGGCTTGATGAACTTGATGTAGGCGAAGGCTCCGCCGCCGCCCAGGGCCGCCAGCAGCAGGATCAGCACCAGGGCGCCGCCGCTGCCAGACTCCTTCTCCGGCTCCGGTTCGGGCTCTGGCTCCACCTCCGGCGCTTTCCCGGCGCACTCGCTCATATTTACCGCACAGACCGGACAGGCGGTATTCACCGCACCGGCCTGGCATTTCTCGACGCAGGTGCAGACCGCGGGTTGTTCCTCCGTCTGTCCGTCCTCCAGCAGCGCCATCAGGTCGGCTTCGTCCACCTGGTTCAAGAAGTGAACGGCGGTCTCCTTGTCCTCGTTGGCCCGGTCGATCAGGATATAAAAATAGTTGCCCGCTTTCGTGGTCACGGTGATAAGCTGCTTATCGCCGTAATAATCGTCCACCAGCGTGGCGTTGCCCTCCGGGGTAAGGGGCTGGCCCTCCGGCTCCATGCCCCCGGTGGCCGGTTCCTCGGTGGGTTCCGGCGTCGTCTCGGCGGGCTCCCCGGTGTAATAGTCTCCATCCCCGCCGCCCGCAAAGGCGGTGACGGAAAAGGCGGTCATGCACAGGACCACCACCGTCAGGGACGCCAGAAGGCGGAAAACTCTGTTACGCTTCATCTTCGCCATCCTCCATTCCTTCCACATCCTCGTCGTCGGTGTCAGCCGCTGCCTCCGCCTCCATCATCCCGTCGGGCAGGGTGATAAGGCCGCTGGCGTAGGCCTTCAGGAAGGCGGTCAGTTCCTTGTTGTCCATGCGCACCGCCTTGACCATGCGGACGATCTCCAGGTTTTCTTCCTCGGTGAGCTGCGCCTCCAGTTCCCGAAGGCGCTTCTGCTGGGCGGAGATTTTCTCCTTCGTCTTTTCGATGTCTTTGCGGATTTTCTCAACCGTTGCCATGTGTGCAAAACTCCTTTCCAAATCGTTCTCTCCAGGAATAGTTCCGCCCCAGGCCCTTGACCGTTTTCAGGTTTTGACGGGCATTGTCCTCCAGCGCTAGGGCGCGGCGGAACAAATCGGGATGCTGCTCCCGCAGGGCGGTGATCTCGTCGGGTTTCATGCTGGGGCAGAAAAAACAGGACGATTTTCCCGGCTGGGGCAGCCCTGCCGCCTCGATCTGCCGGATGCAATCGTCCCGCGTCCATCCCCATTCCATCAGGGGATACCACTTGCTGTATTTTCGGTCGGCCAGGTCTCCCAGCAGCACCTTGTCGCTGCGGTAGCCCTCGCCTGCGTCGTAGCCGATGAACTTGACCACCCGTTTGCCCGCTGCCCACGCTTTTTGACAGGTCGGGTAATGGTTGCAGAACTTTTCCTGCGGCCCGATCTTGTGTTTCAGGGAACACCGCTTGAAGCCGTAGGCGATGGACGGCAGGCTGCAACTTTGCAGACATTCATCCTCCAGCGTCAGCCGTTTCCCGTCACGGGTGGTCTTATACACTCTGGTAATGGGAGGCATCCCGTGGTCCTTCAGCCAGTCATCCATCACATCCAGATAGGCGTAGGTGTGGGGATGCTCCGCCCCCGTATCCGCAAAGAGGATCAGGTCCACCGGGATACGGTGCTGGTGCAGTCCAATCAAAAGGGCGGTGCTGTTGGCGCCGCCCCCGTAAGAAACCATATTGATGCTTCATCACCTCCATCAGTTGTACGGCGGCCTGCCGTATGCGTAGAAATGGGACTGCCAGTAACTTGTGTTCAGGTTGGAATATTGGATGGGGTCACCGCAGTGCAGCATCATCCCGTCGCCCACATAGATGCCTACATGAGATATACCGGTTGTGTCGTAGGTGCCTACGAAGAACACCAGATCGCCGGGCAGGGGGTCGGATACTGGGGTGGAAATGTTGTAGAGCCCCTGGGCGCCCAACCGCCCGGTATTGCACAGGCCGCTGTTGGTCAGCACATAACTGACGAAGCCGCTGCAATCGAAAGAGGTGCTGGGGCTGCTGCCGCCCCACACATAGGGATAGCCCAGATACTTCTCCGCCTCGGTGATAAGGGTGTTGAACCGTTCGTCTGTCAGGTACTCGGCGGGGATGTCCCAGGCCGTGGGCGGGTTCTCAATGTACTTGTTCACATACCCGGAGGACGGGAACAGGTCGGGGCGGTTGCCCAGGGTGGACATATAGGTGGCGTACAGGGAAAGCTGTTCCTCGCCCATCATGTAGACCGGCACATGGGAGAGGTCGAAGTTTTCCAGCGTGACGGTGCAGATATACCAGGTGTAGGGCACCCGAACCGTGTAGGGGTTGCCCTCGCTGTCCGTCCGTGTCTCTGTCCGATAGCGGGTCTCCGTGGTCACGGTTTCGGTGAGAACGTATTGCTTGTCAAAGAGGGTTTGAAGGTCGCCCTGTACCTGGTCGATGGTGAACACCCCTTCATGGAGCGCCGACAAAATGGAGATCAACACATAGGGGTCATGCTCGATCTCGTCCAAGTCGAAGTGATACTCGTCATAGTCGTGGGTGGCCTCATAGGTGTCCAGATACTCCCGCAATTCATCCTCTTTGGCGCGGAAGGCTTCTTCCGCCGCCAGCATATCGGAATCCTCGGAGAGATAGGAGGACGCCATGATGTTGGATACACCGCCGCCGAACATGGAGGAACAGGATTGCAGGGAGCCCAGCAGCATTACCAGCAGAAGGCCAATGCCGCCCACGATCAACGCGCCCTTCCAATGCCGTTTCAGGAAAAGGGCGGTGCGCTTGGACTCCTGGGCGGTTTTCTTGGCCGCCTTTGCCGTGGCCTCCGCTGTTTTTCCAGCCTGGGCGGTCTTGCCCGCCGCCCGGTATGCCGCCGCATATTGCTTTTGCAGTTTCCGTTTCTGCCACAGGCGGGAGATGGGATTGGATGCAAGCTGGGGATTCTCCGCCACGGCTTTCCGATAGTAGAAATCCGCATTGGCCTTGACCGCCGCCTGCTCCGCCTTTGCCGCATCCCGCCAGGGTTTCAGCTTGCGTTCCGCCCGCCAGTTCTGGACACGGCGGTTCCCGTAGCCCACAGCCTTCTCAATACCGCGTTCTCCCAGGTGGCCCGACTGGACGCCGGAATTTTCCTGCTCTACCTCCCGGACCTTGCCGTGGATGGCCGCACCTGCCTCCTGGATGGGGCGGGACAGCGGATTGGTGTGGGGCTTTCCCGGACTCTTATTGGGGATCGCATCCCTGGCGGCATCCAGCCGGTCCGCCGCCTTGTCAGACTTGCTGATGGCCCCTTGCAGCTCCGGCGTCGCCCGGTCTGCCTCGGAAAACTGCAATCGGGAGGATGGGCGGCCCGCTGCCGCCTCGCCCTCCCGATAAGCCCTGCGCTGTTTTCGGCGTTGCTTCTTTTCCGATTTTCGTTCATGGTGCAACTCCACACGATCCACCGCTTTTCCAGCGGCGCCCGCCGTGTCGCTGGATACGGAATGGTCCTGCTCCGGCGCCCGGTCAGAGGGATAGGTCGTCTCGCCTGTGACCAGATTGACGGATACCGCCCCGTCACGGGTCATCTTCTGCGCCTCCTTTTCGGGGGCTTTCCATTCTTTCAAGGTGCGTCACCTCCTGTTCCATAGGGGCAGATGTTGACACAGGCCCCGGTTTCGATCATGGCGATGTACTGGAAAATGGGATAGGCCTGGGGTGGGCAGACCGCATTTCCCAGGGTTTTCAGCCGCAGCGCCCGGTTGTCCGTGTCCTCGGTCATGCGGGGGACTCCTTCGGGCTCGGCACGCCATAGGATGCGTCCGTCCATTTCGGGGGGAATCCCATAAGCCATTCCACCCAATCCGGGTTCAGCGCCGCTTTCTCGGAAAGGGGCTGCTCCTGCCGGATCACCTGGGCCGACAGGTTGGAGGACGGGGATTTGTCCCGGAAGGCCGCCGGTTTCAAGGTGGAACGGTAGCCCTCCGACGCCGCCGGGGTCAGATAGAACACCGCCGCCGACAGGGACAGGCTCCAGATCGTCCCGTCCTTGTTCCGCTTGCGGAATATCCCGTTGTCCGACAGGTACACATCCAGGTTGGCAGCGTCCCGCCCCGTGGATTTGTCGGAGGCAAGGGGTGTGGGAAACATCAGCCGCGACGATAAAAGTTCGCTGGCGCTCATGCCATGCGCCGACGCCGCAAGCCGGAAATACGAATGGGAGAACAGCGTATCCCGCTTTTGCCAGGTCAAAAATCGTTTTGTCGAGCCCCATATTGATGAAGCCAGCAACATTTTCCCCAAGCACCCAACGGGGCCGCAGTTCGGCAATAACGCGGCACATCTCCGGCCACAGGTAGCGTTCATCCGCAAAGCCCCGCCGTTTTCCTGCGGTGGAGAAGGGCTGACACGGGAATCCGCCGGAGAGGATGGTGATGGTTTCAAGTCCTGTTTTCTCAAAAAACGCCTCCTTCGTGAATGTGGTGATGTCCCGGAACTTCGGCACATCCGGCCAATGCTTTTGCAGGATGGAATAGGGATAGTCCGCCCACTCGCATTGACAGACCGTTTCAAAGCCTGCCGCCTCTGCCGCCAGGTCCAGCCCGCCGATGCCGGAAAACAGGCTGACATGGGTGAGCTTATTCATGGCTGATCTGCTCCCCAGGGATCAGCTCCGCCCGGAACCGCTTGATGACCGCCGCCTCCAGTTCATCCTGACAAAAGTTACTATCAGCGGAAAGACCCAGCTTGCGGCGCAGCCTGTTCAGCGTCTTTTCATAGTTCCCGTATTTCTTTTGCAGTCGGAGAAAATCTTTCTCGTTCTGCGCCTGCGACAGACACTTGGCGATGCTGTACCAGGTCACCAGGAACATGTGCAGCTCGCTCACCAGCAGCCGGAATCCGCTGCCGGGGATCAGATAGTGTTCCTCCTGGCGGCCGCCGCCCGGTTCGGGTTCGTCGTTCTCACACTCCACATAGAAGGCGTCCAGCTCGCACAGCTCCCGCGCCTTCATCCCGGCAAGGTCCGCCTTGTCGCCAAACACCAGATAACGGCCGGGAATGTTCCAGGCGTCAAACTTGTCATCGGCGATCTGGCCGTACCGCTTCGCCGCCGCAATGAACGCCTCCACATCCTCCCGGTCCTTGATTTTTCCGGCAAGGAAGGCAAGCTGATGAAGCAGCCCGTAGAGATGCACTTCCTCGTCGATATGTGCCTCATAGGTCTTTTCCTCGATGACATACAGCTTTTCCTGTTCCATATCCTTATCCCATCCTTTCCTTCCATTCCAGCCGCATTTGCCCATCATCCAGCAGCAGACGGATCACATTCTTCCCCTGGGGCGTAATCAAGGTCTGCTGTCCAAAATGCCCGTATTTCCAGAAGTCCTTCACACGGAATAATCCGTTATTGGAGGGCTTGGCATAGGGCAGAAGGTATCCGGCCGGGCAGCGGTACAGAAATCCCGCGTCCATCAGGAAACGGCAAAACGCACGTTCCCCGACTTGCAGTTCCTTCGCCGTAGCCCGGATATTGGTGCAGTTTTCTTCATGGACAAAGGCGTCATAGAAATCTGCTTTCGGCCGCAGCCGTTCCACCTCGCCGGAGAGCTGCCGGTTTTTCTCATGCTCGGCAAGAAGCTGGTCGGCAAAGGCCAGCAGTATTTCCGGCTTTTCCGCCGCCTGCTCCAGAAGGGAGGCAGTCATGTACCCGCCCGTCTTGCGGATCATGGGGAGAACTTCGTCGAACACCCATTTTTCAAAGCGTTCCGCACCAGGCAGCCGACTATGAACGATCAGGCGGTACACATCACCCTCAGAAATGAATTTCATCTGTTGAATCCCGCCATTAGAAGGGGTCGGTAAAACGCAGACCCCTTTGCAATGGGCCGAAATGGCATCAGCCGTGCGTTGGTATCCGAGCGCTTTTGCAATATCTTTTCCGCAAAACAGATAATTGCCGTTCTGCTCGATCACTCGGATGCTGCCAAATTCGCGGTTATTGAAAACCGCCATCTTGTTATCCATTCTGGTCCTCCTTTTCGTCGTCCACAGTTTCGTGTGCAACCTCGCTGGGCTTGGTGGTGAGCAGTTTGTAGAGTTCGGTGTCTTTCGGAAAGTCATCCGCAAAGGGCAGGATGACATTGTTGAAAAACAGCAGCCCGTGACCCGGCTCGGAATTGGTCACATAGGCAAGCTGCTCCGATGAAATGTTCAGCCGCTCCGCCAGTATCTTTCGGTCGCCTGCCGCCTGGTTGAGCATATAGATGAAGTCGCTGTTCTCCAGGATATTTTCGATCTCCGGGGAGGAAAGCAGGTCCTTGGGGTTCTGGGTCGCCCCGGTGGGGATGCCGCCCCACTTTCTGAACCGTTTCCAAATCTCGGCGCTGTACGCGGCGGTCTGTTCCTCCTTCAGCAGAAGGTGGAACTCGTCCACGAAATACCAGGTAGACCGTCCAATGGCACGGTTGATGGTGACGGTGTTCCACACCGCGTCCTGGACAATCAGCATCCCCGGCTTTTTCAGGTTCTTGCCCAGGCCCTTGATGTCAAAGCAGACAAGGCGATTGGAGATGTCCACGGTGGTACGGTGGTTGAAGAAGTTCAGCGAACCGTTCACATACAGGTCCAATGCCTGGGCCACCCGGTCGGCCTCCGGGATGTGCTGGGACAGCAGGGCGTTCATCAGGTCGCCCAAAATCGGCATATTCTCCGGCCGGGGGTCGGCAAAGTAGGGCTGATAGATCATCTGCACCGCCCGGTCGATGACGGTTTTCTCGATGGCCTCCAGGCCGGTCTTGCTGCCCATAATGAGCTCGCAGAAGGACAGCACGAAGTCGCTTTTCAGCGCCAGCGGGTTTTCTTCCTCGGAGTAGTTGAGGTTGATGTCCAGGGGGTTCACATAGTCGGTGCTGGACGGGGACAGCCGGATCACCTGACCGCCCAGCCGCTTCACCAGGGGCGAATACTCGTCCTCCGGGTCGCAGATGATGACATTATCCTGGGTCATCAGCATGATGAAGGTAATCTCCCGTTTGCAGCTCATGGATTTGCCGCTGCCGGGCGTGCCGAACACAAGGCCGTTGGGACAGCGGGATTGCTTGCGATCCAGCAGGATCATGTTGTTGGAGAGAGCGTTGAGGCCGTAGTACATGGCGTCGCCGCCCATGAACACCTCCTGGGTGACGAAGGGGACGAACACCGCCAGGGCCGAAGTGGTCAGGCTCCGTTCAATCTTGATGCGGTTGAGACCCAGAGGCAAAGAGGACATCAGCCCATCCTCCTGCTGGAAGTCCAGCCGGGTCAGAAGGCAGTTGTAGGTCTGGGCTACGCTGGCCGCCTGGGATACGGCGATCTCCAGCTTTTGCCGGGTCTCCGCCGTGTGCAGCACCAGAAAGGTCATGTTGAACATTCTCTCGTTGCGGGATTGCAGGTCGGTGAGCAGGTCTTTCGCCGCGCCGCCGTAGGTGGAGAGGTCCGAAGGAAGGATGTCCATATCGTAGCCGCTGCGCACCGCCCGCTTCTGCTCCTGTATCTTCATGGCGTCCAGGTCGGTGATCTTTCGCTTGACCATTTTGATGGCCTCGTTCTGATTGATGCCCCGGATGTGCATGGTCACCATGATATTCCCGTCCGCCTCCATGAAGTCGGTGAGGATACGGTCGTGCATCTCCGGCGCCAGGATTTGCAGGAAGGACACCGCTCCGTACCGTTTGCCGATGCGGAAGGTGCGGGTCTCCCCGAAGTGGAAGGAGGACGGAGAAATGAAGTCCTTCACCGAAAGGCCGCTGGCCGGGAGCCAGTCCCATTCAAAGGCGAACTGCCCTCCCTCCGGGTGGAGGATGTTGTAAAGCAGCTCCAGCCGTTCCTTCCCGTCCAGCACATGAGCCGCCGCCCCCATGACCTTGAAGCGGTTGAGAGTGTCGGTTTCAATGCGGGCAAACCGCGCCCGGGCCGCCGGAAGGTTCTCCGCCTCGATGGTCAGAGTCACATACTTGGTTTTCACATAGCCGTTGTTGCCCCGCTTGTACTGCATCCGCAGGATATCCACCGCCTCGTCCCGAATGGGGTCCAGGTCGTTGCCCTGTCTGGTGATACCGAACATTTCATCGGCGGCGCTGCCACCGCTGCGGCTGTCCAAAGTGACCTGGACACCGATGGAGGGGTCGTAGCCGTTGTAGAAGTCGCAGAGGCTTTCAAAGATGCTCCGCTGGTCCTCCGGCCCCGCCAGGCGGTAATTCACATCCTCAAAGGCGATGGTCTTGGAGAAGGTGCCGCCCTCCAGCCTGCACAGGCCGTCGGGGAACATGTTCTGAAACGGGATACTGTCCTGCACCGTATGGGCTTTCCCGTCGCCCTTTGCCTGCCGGATCACCGCCTCGATCTGCTTGCGCTCGGCACGGGTGAGCTTACGCTTTGTCGGTCTTTCTACCTTTTCTCGCAATCCGCTTCACCTCCTGTTCTAACTCAGATTGCCGCACCAGGGCGGAATAGAGATTGTTGGTCTGGTAGATGCGTACCTTCGGCCGGATAAATTTGTTCTGGATGAGATGGCCCAGGAACACTTCCAGCGGCTGTCCGTTCTTCTCGTACATGGCGAACAGGAAAAAGGGCAGCATCACCAGGATCATGCACAGCGCCGCCGTGGTGGTCCCCAGGCTCGCCTTTGCCAAAAAGAAAAGCGGCACGCCTGCCAGCGCCGCCGCTCCGAAACAGATCACTTGTCGTCTGGTCAACCCGAACAGGACCTTGCTCTGTATCCGGCTCAGGTCCTTCGGGATCGTTACATAAGCCAATGTTTTACACCTCCTTTTTCATCGGCGCATAGTCCTTAAAATCTGATACGGAATGAAAAATCCGTTTGTTATTTACCCATCTTTGCAGATGGCGGGTAATGCGTGGAGCCGTGGGGCGCTCATAGATCATCACATAGGGATCATATCCTAATGCCCGCAAGGTGTTTACCCGGTACAAATCCTGTTCATGGGTGCTGCCGTAATTGGTCAGGACATAGACGCGGCGGTTTCGGTCGCTCTTTATGGAAGTAAGTTCACGAAAGCGACGGAAATACTCCGTCAGGTCCTCGTCCGGGTTATCCCATGCAAAATGCACCGCTTTTGTCCGCACTTTGTTCAGCAGAGATACATTATCACGGCTGATAAGGCGAATATCGAGCCCCTGGGTAAAGTCCACCAGCGCCCGGCTTTCAATTAGCTGCTCAATGAGCCTTTCATGGTCGGGACAGGCAAGCAGGTTCGGGTCCATCAGTTTGATTTCTTCCTCACCATTCCAAAACTCGGAAAGATCAGCCACCCGGACGCTCCTGCGCCCTTCTTTTCCGCTGACAATGCAAAATCCGCAGTTCCTTGGACAGCCACGGCTTAAAAAGCCATAGGCTGTACCTAAAAACCGCGGATATAGAAAATAGTCCGGCCGAATATGCTCAATCTCATACGGAAGGTTTTCGCCGGGGCCGTAACCTGTACCGCCCTGGATGACCTTATCCGCATTGCTCACCTGTATGGTGTCTTTGGAATAGGTGTCTGTAAATACCCGGCTTTTATAAACAAGGTCATATTGCTTTGCAGGGTCCCACCATTCCACCCGATCCCCGTGTCTGGTGTGATACTCCGAGAGCTTCATCAGACACAGGTTGGGAAAATTGTGCGAGTCCACATCAATAAGGCCTACTCTCAAATATCTGCCTCCTTTAGTGGGCGCCGAACAGGGATTTTGCAAGGCTGCCGGTCTTGAACAGGGTGTAGCACAGCAGGACTGTATAGCCCATGCAGCCCCAGATGGCAGCGGATATGTTGTCGCCAGATGTGGAGATGCCCTCCACCAGCACCGCATAGATGCCCACGCAGATCATAATGAGGAAGGCCTGGAAGCCCAGGGCCAGCAGGGAGCGAAGATAGTTCTGCCCCGTGGAGCCCCACTCCCGGTTGACCATCGTGGCAAAGGGAATCGGCCCTATGGATGTGACCAAATACACCTCAATCATTCTGCCGTAGATCACCAGGAAGATGCAGATGGAAAGAATCTGCGTACACAGCCCCACGAACACGCTCTGGAACCACAGCCCCAGCAGGGCGCCCACGCTCCAGTCGGCAAGCTGGGTCTCCAGATCGCCCACCACGCCGGAAATGTCAATGCCCGCGTCCGAAATGATGACCCCCGCCGACTGGCTGACCACATTCTGCGCCACATCGAACACCGCCATGACAATGTTCCAGGTGTTCGTGACGATCAGCACGGCGCAGAAGGTCTTGAAAATCCACTTGAAGAAAATCCAGGTGTCGAAGTCGTGGAGGTTATTTTTCTCGATGATGAGCTGGATCAGCTCGTAGCACATAACGAAGGTGAGAATGATGCCTGCGATGGGGACGATCACCGTCTCCGAGAGGTTGCGGATCATGTTGAAGATGCTGCTGTTCCAGGCGGCGGGCGTCATGCCGACCTCCCCGGCGATCTCGCCCACCTTTGTGTTCAGGGTATCAAACATCCCGGTCAGGTTTGAAATGATACCGTCAATGAGCAGTTCCTTGAACCACTCCTGGATCATATCCAATATCAAGGGAGATCACCTCCTTTGCGGGGGCTCCCGCTATGAAGCGAAAGCCCCCGCCGGTTTTGGAGAATCATTAGGTGGTGGACAGCAGACCGGACAGCAGAGGGATCAGGGTGATGCCGATGAGGGCAACGCCGCCGCCCGCCATGAGCTGCTTGATGCCCTGGCTCTTGGAGGCAGGGTTGTCCTGGCCGTAACCTTCCAGAAGGTTAATGCCGCCCCATACGCACAGGCCGCCGCCCAGGGCGATGACCAGAGTCTGCAAAACGTCGATAGCGTTAGTAAAAAAGCTCATATTCACATTTCCTTTCGTTCAGTTGAATTGTCGGGTTGAAGGTCGGTGGCTTTCAATTCGTACAGATCGAAAGGCTCGTCCGGCTTCACGATGGCCGGTCTGCGTTTCATGTACCGTTCAATGTCAAAGGTGTTTTTCTTGTCGGCGTCGGCAAGGTACTTGTAGCGGGGATGGCTGGTTATATCAAACTTGTCGCTGAAAAACGGCCGCACCCCTCGAAGCTGCAAGATACACTTGCCTCCGTCCATCACCGCGATCTCGTCCTGAGTCATCAGCTCCTTTCCTAATTTCTGATAGTTGAGGCCGTGAGAAACCTGGCTACCCCGGTTCTCGGATTGATTGAAACTGTCGATGGTCTCCTTACCCAGCAGCTCCGAGATTTCTTTCAGGGTGGATTTCTCCTTGCCTCCCAAAAACAAGGTGGTGTCGCAGTTGCCAACAATGGTGTCTGCGGCATCCTTGTAGATGGTCTTTAACTGACTTTGGGACTGCAAAATAATAGAAGCCGAGATTTCCCGGCTCCGAATGGTGGCGATTAGCTTGTCAAAGTTGGGTATCTGCCCGATATTGGCGAACTCGTCCAGGAGGCACCGCACATGGACGGGCAACCTGCCGCCGTACACGTCGTCCGCCTTGTCACAAAGAAGATTGAATAGCTGGCTTTGCAGCATGGCAATGACGAAGTTGAAGGTGGTGTCCGTGTCGCTCATAATGAGGAACAGCGCCGTTTTCCGGTCGCCCAGGGTGTCCAGCTCCAATTCGTCGTCCGACATGATCTCCCGCAGCTCCGCAATATCGAAGGGGGCAAGGCGGGCGCCGCAGCTAATCAGGATGGATTTCAGTGTCTTGCCGGCAGCCAATTTGAATTTGCGGTACTGCTTCACGGCGAAGTGGTCCGGGTGTTCCTTCTCCAGCTTGGCAAAAAGCAGATCAACAGGACTTTGAAATTCCTCGTCGTCCTCTCTGGCCTCCGATGCGTTGATGAGCTCCAGCAGCGTGAGGAAGTTCTTTTCCTCCGGCTCCGCCTCGTACCAGATGTAACCGATCAGGGCGCAGTACAAAAGCCGTTCGGCCTTGACCCAAAAATCTTCTGAGGATTTTTCTCCGTCGCCTTTGGTGTTGGCAATGATGACATTGACCAATTTGAGGATGTCTTTCTCCGACCGGATATAGGCGAAGGGGTTGTATTTCATGCTCTTTTTGAAGTTGATGGTGTTGAGGACCTTGATGCGGTACGGCTCATAGATGACCTTCCCGCGGGCGTCCCGCATGGGCTTTCCGTTCTCGTCCAGCTTGGGGGCGCCCCGGCGCAGCATGGTTCCCACCTCGGACAAAAGCTGTCCTTTGGGATCGGTGACCACATAGGAGCTGTGCATCTGCATGAGGGAGGGCTTGACGAAGAACCGGGTCTTGCCGCTGCCGCTGCCGCCGATGACCAGGATGTTTTTGTTCCGGGCGTACTTGGGATTTTTCGGGCGGCTGGACATGGTGAGTTTTTCCGTCTGGGTCAGAGGAATGTTCCAGTCGGGAACCGGATCGACATAGGGGGCAATATCCGCCGCCGTGCCCCATCGGGCGCTGCCGTACTCAATGCCCTTGCGATATTTCTTTGTATTCTTGCTCTTGGCATACACTGCCAGCCGAACAATGACCGCCCCGGCGATACCTGCCAGCAGGTCTAATAGGTGCAGGCTGGGCGCCGCAGAAGAAAACGCCTCCGTAAAGCCCTGGCTCAAATGCAGGAACTTTTCAGAGGCGTCAAGGCCGGGCGCGAGGCGCACCGCCTGGCAGAGCTTGTCAAAGAGATAGACAAACAGCAGATATGGGAGGTTGGGGAGCAGCTTTTTCTTCCAGTCAACCGTCATAATTCCACACCCCGGTCTTTGGTCTTGACCTTCTCCCGCTGGCGGTGCTGGGCTTTGGCCTGCTGCTTTGCCTGCTCCAGCTCCTTGCGGATGGAGGGCTTTTTCTCTTTCTCCAGATTCTTTGCGGAGAACTCCCGAAAGGCCGCCGTGATGACGTCGGCATCCCGCCCTTTGAAGAACACCAGGTAGCGGGGTATCTCGCCGCTGGTGTCCTTTTTCAGCGCGAAGTCAATGCCGTACTTCTTGGCGGTGGCGGAAAAGGCCCGGATGTTCTGGTCGGTGATCTCGATGTTGGAAACGCCGGTGTTGTGCTTCATAAGCTGCCGGAGGGTCTGTTTTCCGTGGTGCAGTTTGGTCTTGTGGCCGGTCACGCCTTTCTGCATCTCGTCCAGCACTTTTTTCATGGCCTGTTGCAGCATCCCGGCGGAGAGCTTTGTAGCCTCCACGCAGAGGGCAACGGTGCGCTGGGTGACTTCTTCCTGCATGAGTGATTACCTCCTTTCTCCGCTGCCGTACAGGTCGTGGTTCACCAGGGACGCATAGTAGCTGTCGATAGTGGCCGGGGCGTTATACAGGGCAGCCAGCAGATATTTCTTGATGTTGCGGACATAGGTGGTGTTCTCCCGCATACGGTCCAACACATACTCGATGTGAGAACTGTTCAGCTTCAGGAACCGGGATTTGACCACCTCCGCCGGATAGTCGTCCCCGGCAATGCGGATCGTCTCCCTGTGGGAACAGACGGTATCCACCATGAGCTCCACCAGCTCGTCCAGGCGGTCACGGTCCATGCGCTCGTTCTGTATGAGGATGTCATACTCGATGTTCTCCAAAATCAGTTCCCGATAGCCTTCTCGCTCCCGCATCCAGTCCCGTCCAGCCCTGTTGCCCCCTGCGGGGGTTTGGGGACTTGATTGGATAGGATTTGATCCTTCCGTACTTGATGAATCAGTATTTGATATTTGGTTACTTGATCCTTTAGTATTTAATTGTGCGGGGTTTTCCTGTTCAGGTTTTCCCAAGACAGGAGAATCCAAGACTGGTTTTACCTGAACTGGATTTTCCCGTTCAGGTTTTCCCGGTTTAGGTTCCGGCGGCCTGGGCTGCTCCAAAATCGTGTACTCGATGCTGCCGAGCCGCCCGTTGGCGTTGCGGACTCTTTCACGGATAATGTACCCCGCATCCTCCAGCTCCCGGACCGTAGCACAAATGCTGTCCACTCCATCCCGGCATATTCGGGCAAGGCCTTTGGTGGTGTAGTCCCAATCCTCCGGCAAGGACAGCATGAGGGACAGCAGCCCCTTCGCTTTCAGCGACAGCGCCGTGTTCCGCAGATGATGGTTTGCCATCACCGTGTAGTCGCGGGTTTTCTCAATGCGAAATACCGCCATAATCTCACCTCCCTCCGGCGGTCTGGAAAAGTGTTCGTTTTCGGGAAAAATTCAATTCTGTGCCCATTTGCTTTTCCATGTGGGAAAACCTATGGACACTTGATTTGCATTTCCCACATGAAGAAATACCTTCGATTTCTCACCCCTTTCAATACAGTTTCCGTGTACTTGATGGAAAGTAAAAAGCGCCATAGGATTTCCTATGGCGTTTGGGACAGGAAAAGGGTGCTGATATTTCACATCAGCACCCTTTATCCTGCCAGTATTTGATTTTTTGACTTCACATCGTGTTCCTTGCCTCTGAAAACATTGATTTTACTGGACTATCTCATGTTTTCTTATTAGGAGGCGGGGGATGGCAGGTCATTTTTTATGCCTTGGAGGTGATCATTTGAGAAAATTAAAGAAGTACAAGCCGACCAAATTCAAGGCGAAGGATTCCGTTTATAACAAGGAACTGGCGGACTATGCAGTTTCCTTTATTGAATGTCTGTGTCACACCAAGGGAACATGGGCAGGAAAGCCATTTGAACTGATTGACTGGCAGGAGCAGATTATTCGGGATATTGGGAAAATCGGAACTTGCGGCTGCAGTGGCACTGCTTCTGACTTGTGGAGATGGAGAAGAGAGAGGTGAAGTTTATGGCTGTGCTGCAGACAGGCAGCAGGCATCTATTGTATTTGAGGTTGCGGCGGACATGGTAAGGATGTGTCCGGCGCTGAATAAGAGAGTGAAGATTCTCGCTTCCCAGAAAAGGATTGTATACCAGTCAACCAACAGTTTTTATCAGGTGTTGTCGGCAGAGGCTTATTCTAAGCATGGATTCAATATTCATGGAGTTGTATTTGATGAGCTGCATACACAACCGAACAGGAAATTATTTGATGTAATGACCAAGGGTTCTGGAGATGCCAGGACACAGCCTTTGTATTTTCTGATAACAACAGCAGGTACAGATACAAACAGTATCTGCTATGAGACACACCAGAAAGCAAAAGATATCATTGAGGGAAGAAAAATAGACCCGACATTTTATCCTGTGATTTATGGTGCAGAGGAAACGGATGATTGGACAGATCCGAAAGTATGGAAGAAAGCAAATCCATCTTTAGGAATTACAGTAAGTATTGACAAGGTTCAAGCAGCCTGTGATTCTGCCAAGCAGAATCCGGGAGAAGAGAATGCGTTCAGACAGCTTCGACTGAACCAATGGGTCAAACAGGCAGTTCGCTGGATGCCGATGGATAAATGGGATGCCTGCAATTTTCATGTAAATGAAGATGATTTAGAAGGCCGTGTATGTTATGGTGGTTTGGATTTATCATCTACCACAGACATCACGGCTTTTGTGTTGGTGTTTCCACCGATGGATGAGGATGATAAGTTTGCCATTCTACCATATTTCTGGATTCCGGAAGATACCTTGGAACTTCGAGTCCGAAGAGACCATGTTCCATATGATATCTGGGAGAGGCAAGGGTTTTTACAGACTACAGAAGGAAATGTAGTTCATTACGGATACATTGAAAAATTTATTGAACAATTGGGAGAACGATTTAACATCCGTGAGATTGCATTTGACCGTTGGGGAGCAGTACAGATGGTGCAGAACCTTGAAGGGATGGAATTTACAGTTGTTCCATTTGGACAGGGATTTAAAGATATGAGTCCACCGACAAAGGAACTGATGAAGCTTACACTGGAGCAGAAATTAGCTCATGGAGGACATCCGGTGCTTCGATGGATGATGGATAATATTTTTATTCGAACAGACCCAGCAGGAAATATCAAGGCAGACAAAGAAAAATCCACAGAGAAGATTGACGGTGCCATTGCAACGATTATAGGATTGGACAGAGCAATTCGTTGTGGAAATATGAATACAGAGAGTGTGTACGATGCGAGAGGAATTTTATTCATATAAATAGGGAACATTTTCAAGCGTTGCTTAGTGAAATGTTCCCTATGAGGATTCATTATCTAATTTGTTGAGTAAAACAGTAGTTATATTGGATGGAATATGTATGCGCTCTTTTTTGAGTAAAGTGCGTTTCTTTTGATTTTGTTCATAATCACGGTCACCCTTGGCAAATGTTGAACAGCAAAGGAAATCACATTTTGCGTCTCCATTTGGAGAAGTATGGATGAGAAAGACAAAACTATCGATCACAACATGGCTGGCAATAAGATAATCCGCTTTGATGTTGGTATAAAACGAATACATTCGAGGCATGAAGGAATAAAGATTAAATTCATTATCCAAAGAATTTTTTAATTGGACTAATGCCTCTAAGCGTGGCTTTACCATTTCTTCATATTGTGCGGCTTTTTGAATTTGTTCAAATGTTATTTTTCCTTCAAGGATTCGGTCAACGATCCTTGCTGGTGTATAGTTTGGAAGGGAGATATCCTTCATATATTGGAAACCAGCCAGGTGTGGGTAATCTTCAAAGGAAAACGAAAGATTGATTGGATACAACATTTTTTTGTAGCCATACACAAACTGGTATCGGTGAGAATGTGAAACTTTTTCTGTAAATAATGTTTTAGAAGGTCTTCTATGGTAAA
>ERZ1673749.728-NODE-728-length-31495-cov-10.336705_pt1 | contig 31495 bp, 30 predicted proteins | sample MGYA00580204_ERZ1673749 | MGnify/ENA primary metagenome ERZ1673749 (study PRJEB41218, sample SAMN15661745) | gut metagenome | host: Homo sapiens | place: Canada: London | collected 2015-08-20/2019-03-30 | study: EMG produced TPA metagenomics assembly of...
TCGTCCTGCACATAAATATTGATTAAATCTGTATAAGAATGCTTTACCTCATCCAGAAATGAATTGCTCTTGAAGCGTTCATCTTTCGCAGTAAACAGCTTCTTCTCATAGACTTCTCCTTTCTTCACAATACTGCAGCCTTCCCGAATCTCGCCATCTTCTCCTAATATCTCTTTCTTGGTTCGGACATGTTTTCCATTTTCATCATAAAACATATTTCTGCTGGCAATCTTAATGATTGGTTCATCCAGTAGTTTCCGTTCTGCAAATATCAAATGAATGTGATAATTGGTCTTTCTTTTATTGTGGTACAAAGCAGCAATACACTCTGTTCCATAATTCTGTTTAAAATGATTTGTAAAAAGCTGCAGCAATCTATCCGGCTGATATTCTGTAAAACTCTCTGGCAAAGCAATGATCAGTTCTCTTGCCTCAATACATTTTCCTTCTGTTCCACTTTTTGCAAATTCTTCCTGATTACATTTTGCAAGTTCCCGCCAGAATTTCCGTTCTGTGGTTTCATAAACTGCATAGAGGTTTTCCTGTTTTGCATGACTGGATATATAAGTGATCCTGCCTTTTACATTGCTTAGTTTTGTCATTTGAATAAATGAATTTCTTCCGATAGGCATTTCCTCCTTGTCTTCGGCAAAGTAACTTCTGCCATATTATTTGTGAATGGATGCATTGACATCCGTTTACGAACTAACTGCCATTTCCGGCACAAATAGCTCCCAGCAGGGCGAAATATCCTGAGTACAAATCTTTGATTTGTGCGATGGGTGTATTTCGCTTTCAAACGCCGAGGGCTTTGTGAGATACTACTTGCTTATGCCATAACTTGTCTTTAGTTTTTTATTTTGGGCGTATCCGCCCTCTTTTTCTGCCCGTATCCGGGCTTATTTTTTCACTAACAACAAACCGACTATTACTCTTCTTGTCTGCTTTATTCCGGTATCCTTGCCCGTACATACTCCAGATCTCCGCAATACGGTGTTCCAACCAAATACCATTCTCTCGACAGATTCATTTCCATTCGGGTTTTTACCCACTGATCATCAACTAGAACTTCCAGACATTCTCCGCAGTGAAATCCTGGATCAATCCATAAGTCTGATGACAATAATCCATATCTTTTGTTATAACTGTTGTAACCTAATCTTCCTTCTCTCATGGTGTCATTCTCCCTTCATTTATCATTTCCGCAGGGACGCCCTGAATCAGGGCCCCCTTTTGAAAAGTTTTTTCTTCGCCAATCAACTACCGGCTACACCTTACAGACCTTCTCTTTGTTTGCTATCTACAGGTGCGTGGCACGCTCCTGTCATAAGGTCATCAAGCAGAATCCTTACCAACGAAAATCCTCATGCATTCCACACTTATCCAAGTACTCTTGTCTTGCCTTTTCCCGTTCTTCCTCGGTTGGTGCTGTTTTGAATGTTGTATATAACTGACGTTTTACCATACTGTCTAATTTTTCCATCAATGCTTTTTCTATCTCCGGCAAATATTCCTCGTTCCTGGCAAGATGGTACTGGAACAATGCCATTAATAAATCTTTTGGTATCTGTACCTGTAATTTTCTTTCCATGTTTCTCCTTTCCGTGACGGTCGTGACGATAGTGACGATATTTTCACTACCGTCACGCTATATAAAATACCGTCACAACCGTCACATATCGTCACGCTTGTTTTCCAACAAAGGTCAATCTAATTTTTCTTCCATCGTGTCCCCGTTCTGTTTTATACTGGATTCCATAATCCAGAATCAGACGTTCCAGGCTGACATTTAATTTTCGTGATAATGCGTTCGGCTGCATTTCCACCTGCAATACTTCCACAAGCTCTGTTGCTGTTCCTGCCCACTCTGGCGTAGTTTCTGTTACAAGCTCTTTGATTTTTTCCAACACTGGATCTTCTGGTTCTTTCCAAAGTTCCGTTTCTGTCTTGGTAAGTTCCCAGACACATCTCTCCCGGTTAAAGTTCAACCATAATTTCTGATCCTGCTGGTCACGCCCTGCCACTTCCAGAACTGCTTTATTATCTGTACGCTTTTCTTTCTGCATAACAAATGCTCCATCCGCAGCTCCTAGTAGACCATTCGTACCGGAAATCATATCGAAACTATCTGAAGATTCCATTTTCCTTGTATGATGCACAACCAGAAAGCAGATACCATATTTATCACTGAACGCTTTCAGCTTCGTTACAATCTCATAATCACTGGCGTAACTGAATTTATCGCCACCAACCTCACGCACTTTCTGAAGAGTATCAATGATAATCAGTCTTGCGTCTTTATGCTCCGTCACAAATGTTACAAGCTGCCTTTCCAGTCCGTCATTGAGCGATTTTGATTTTGTAGCGAAATAAAAATTTTCACTGCCTTCCATTCCAAACATCTGTGATAACCGCTTTTGCAACCTTGCATAATCATCTTCCAATGCCAGATACAGAACCGTTCCCTGTCTGACTGAAAAGCCCCACAATGGAAGTCCTTTACTGATGTGATACCCGATCTGTGCCATAAAGAATGATTTTCCAATTTTCGGCGAACCAACAAACAGGTAAGTTCCGTTATACAGAAGCCCATCTATAATTGGTAGTTTTGGTGGATATGCGGTATCATATAATTCCATCATAGAAACTGTTTCCAGATCATCTAGATTCTTTTTATTTGCTGATTTTGCTGTATTTTCCGCATTATTTGTGGCTTGCAGATTGCCCTTACCGGGCAAATCTGCTATACTTTGGTTGGTTAATTTATTACTTGATGGCTGTTCCACATCTGCGCCAACAGATGCAATCGGAGCAGTCATTTTTTCTTTTGCTGTCATTCATTTTCCCCTTTCAATCCATACAATGTCTCTGCGACTAGTCTCAAGGTACTCAGTAACTCTTCATTTTCATCACTGCACCTTTCCAGACGTTTCAATTCTTCATAAATCTCTGCCATCTGATTTCGCAATGCTTTATACACTCTTGGATTTCCCTGTACCACAATTTCTCGATCAGTTACTCGTTTTGTGATATAGTCCTGCTTGCTAAGTCCTGACAATCGGACACATGCATCAATCTGCTCTGCTTCTTCCGGTGATACCCGGAATGCTACGATTTTGTTTCTCCATCTTCCTTTACTGTCCAGATTTTTCTCCATTTAATTTTTCCATCCTTTCAATATCCAACTGTTCTGCCATCTGTGTTTGCTCACTTGGAAACAGATGTGCATATCGGTAAGTGATATCAATGCTCTCATGTCCCATTCGGTCTGCGATTGCCAATACCGTAAATCCCATATTGATCAATAACGATACATGGGAATGTCTCAAATCATGCACACGGATTCGCTTCACCCCAGACACTTTTGATCCTCTGTTCATTTCATGATGCAGATAAGATTTGGAAATCGTGAAAATTCTTTCGTCTTCCTTCAGGCCGTAAAGCATTCCCATATAATCCTGCATCTCATCACATATAAATTGTGGCATCTTGATAAATCTGTTACTTTTAAATGTCTTTGGTGGGGTAATCACATCTTCCCGGTTTAATCTTTGATATGATTTGTTAATTCGCAGTGTATGCGTTGTAAAGTCAAAATCCGCTGGTGTCAGGGCAAGCAACTCTCCTTCACGGATACCACACCAGTAAAGCATTTCAAAAGCGTAGTAAGAAACTGGTTTATCCATCATCACATCTGCAAATTTCAAATACTCTTCTTTCGTCCAGAACAACATTTCCTTATATTCCTCTATTGCTATATTTCCAGCTTTCTGTGCCGGATTAGAAGGCAAATGATAAAAATCAACCGCATGATTGAAAATGGCACTTAACTAGCTGTGGATTTTCCGCAGATATGAAGCAGAATACCCTTTTCCATTCGCTCTCTTAAATGCAAGCAAATGATTCTGCCATGCAATTACATCTTTTGGTTCAATTTCTGCAATCTTTCTCTCCCCAAAGTATGGAAGAATTTTTGTTCTGGCAATATTATTCTTAGTTCCCCATGTGTTATCCCGGATTCGTTCCTTTTTATCTTCTACATAGATTTCATAAAAACTTGCGAAAGTCATATCCAGTTTTGCATCATGCTTTAACATTTGTTCGTGTTCCCACATCTGTGATTCTCGCTTCGTAGGAAATCCTCGTTTTGAAGTCTGTTTCGTTTTCCCTGTCCAGTCGGTATACCGATAAACCACTCGCCACTTCCCAGTGACATTATCTTTGTAAATACTCATACAAATTCTCCTCTCTCTTACACTTCGCTGTAACATACTTTTTTGCGGAAATAATTGGTGTTCACTCTGCCAGCTACCGTAAGATAACCCAGCTTCTGCAATTCTTCATTTAGCTGTTTGACAATCTTATAAGCATAAGACTTGGAAACTCCCAGCTCCGCTGCAACTTCTTCTACTGTCATAAAAGTTCTGTTCGTCACATCACATCTCCCCTTTCTGTCTTAACGTAATTTGTTTAAGTTGTTACATTTGCATGATACTAAATATTTTAATTTAAGTCAAGCAATTTTATGCGAATATTAAATTTTTTTGTTTAAGTTCTTCTTGCTATCCGAAATTGCTCATGCTATACTGAACCTAAACAGAATTGTTTTATTTTCTATCACAATTAATTATGGCAACACGAATGACCACTATAAGGAGGCAAACAAAAATGGCAATCGGACAACGTATCAAATATTTTCGTAACCGTATCGGCATGACGCAAAAGCAACTCGGAGAGCAACTGGGATTCAAAGGAAAAACCTCAGATGTCCGCATGGCTCAATATGAATCTGAAGCCAGAGTTCCTAAGATTGATCTTGTAAAACAAATGTCTCAGATCTTCGATGTCAATACTCATGCTTTAACAGTGCCGGATATTGATACTCACATAGGTCTGATGCATACACTATTTGCACTGGAAGATATGTATGGTCTGAAGGTAAAAAATGTAGATGGACAACCTCATCTCTACCTTGACTCTTCCATATCTGCTCCCGGCTCATCTGCCGATGAAATGCTTCGTGCATGGATGGAACAAGCTGACAAAGTGGAAAACGGTGAAATCAGCAAGGAAGAATATGATGAATGGAGATATAAGTACCCTGAACTGGATACTTACCAGAAACGTGCCAAGGTACCATCTCTGGTGCTGAGTGATTACCTCTTAAAAGAATTGACTAAAAAAGAAAATTAAGAAAAAAAGAAAACCTTACCGATATTCAGTTTTTTACTTCTGAAAATCAGTAAGGTTTCTTTATATACGTTATGAAATAAAATTTTTATCTTTTGAATAATCGAAAAATGTTGCCATTTTGTTGTCGATCACTAAACAAATTTGCTTGCACCCCGCATAAATACTGGGTTCTTATGATTGTGTGGATTATTCAAACTCCGAAATTTCGAAAGTCTTACACTTCCAAAATACATAAGATTAAGGATAAATAATATCTATTTTTCTAAGAGATATTGTATTTTCCATCTATTCTTATATTAAAGTGTATCATAAATGTATCACCGCTCTATTATTCATGATACATTTGTTCTTCTTTAATATATAAATATTATACCATACTTTCAACTTGTAAACCATAAGAATATGCTACTTTTAGAATTATTTTATACTCTAGAATATTATTCCATCTTCATTTTATGGTATATGATATTCCTGTTTCTTCATATATAAATAGTCTTCTATTACACCTTCCAAATCCAACATATCAACTTTTCCATTAATGGATTTCAGAATCTTCTTTATTTTTGATTTTTTGTTGTATGCCATCTTTACTAAATTCTGTTCTGATCTAATACCATTATCTTCATCCATCAGTCTTAAAAATGTTTCCGTTTTGACAAATTGATCCATTTCCTGCTTTCGTATTTTTTCTCCTAGTAAACCATACTCTTTTAAAAGAATATAATAATCTAATCCACTCGTATTTGAAAAGACTTCATCCAATATCTGTTTTGTTTCTTTTTCCAATACAAACGGCTGTTTTTCTTCTTTACCAGCTATTTGGATTCCCTGCTCTTCTAATTCTGATATATACTTTACGCCATTTAAATGATTCAAAAGTTCAATCAATAATTTCTTTGATATCGGTCTTTTCTTTTGTTCTTCTGCTTCTTGCTCTAACCGCTGATAAATCATTTCTACTGAAACGTTCTCTTCTTCCATTTGATTGTCAAAAGCAATTGCACTTCTTATTTTTGTTATGGTATAAAGTTGACGACTCCTATTTACTGTTAGCCCCTGCTCCTCTGCTATTGAAGCTCTTACACACCCTTTAATTCTGCTTTTTATAAAGCACTCGAAAGAATACATTTCCCCGGTCTCTTCATATGCCGAATTAAATTTTCCGAAATCACTTACCATTAATTCACAGACTCTCGAAAATAATATTTCCTGAATGCTTTTAGAAATCGTCAATCTCTTGCTTTCGCGCTCTACTACTTTTCTTACTATCGGCAGTATTATTTTAAATACGTGATTCTTAAATTCTTGTAGTTCAGTCTCTGAGCATTCTACTTGAAAAACATTTTTTTCTTTTAGCAATCTATTATCTACAGTAGACGCATAGATTCGTGCTGCTCTAGTAAGATAACTTCTTATATCCTCGTTTTCATTTCTTTCATAATCAGCTTTATTCATTCGTTGCCTCCACACGTTCTTCTCGTGGGACGCACTATGAATTAATATCTTTTTAGCTTTATCGCATAAAAAGTAGTGGTCAGATTTATATGAATCGCATCGAATCAATCTTCCGATTTTTATTTCATATGCATCCCGCCACTTTCCTATGCGCACTCAAAAAGCTGGAGAATATTTAATTTTTTTCTAAACAAAAAGATCCAAGTATTTATTATTAGAAGGCTTAAACTATCCTTCTAATAAATACTTGGATCTCCAAAAAGCTGATTGCAAAAAACATGCAAAACATAACAGACGATACCGCTCTTTTTTAGGTTTTCTCTTATCTTATTCAATCTTATATAATGATATAAGAAATCAACCGTTATTCTAGAATACAAATATATTTAAAACTTGTAGCCGAACAATTTTCCCTTTTGTTTTTTCGTCTAAATGCTTTCGATAGCTCTTGTAAGTCAATGCTTGATTTAATTTATATTTGTGGTAGAATTACCTTCACTTAAATGGAGGAGGTGAGAAGTATGAAAATTACAATCGTATATTATGATGGAGAAAAGACAGTAAGAGAAACTCGTGGTGGCAAGAACAAGTAAATATTGATATTTTATTTCTTCTTATAGAGTCCCTTCGCTCCTGGAGACTGAAAGAACGCTCTCTACAAGAAGAACGTACACTTGATCGTTGATGATTTTATAAAATAAAGTACTCAAATTTTTTGAGAGAGTTAAAAAGAGCAGGTTTAAAAACCTGCTCTTCCTTTATCTTCTATGTATAGCATTTACACCGAATTGTGTATAATGTCCAATCTTATAATTCTCAACAAATTCTCGATCTGCCTCCCATTTTGAAATTGCAAGTTCCATGTTAGACATTCCGCTTCTCTGCCGAATAAAGAAATCCAAATAACTGATGATTTCACTTTTAGATAAAACTTTGTTATCAATTATGACTGCAAGGATTTTTTGCCTCTTAACAAATGATAATCCTTTTGTTTGAGATACATTGTAACCGTACTGCATAAGGATTGACTCTTGCGCCAACTTCACACCATTCATGCATGCCCTCATATACGTTTTTTCATCTGTAATTCTACAGGTAATGATTCCTTTTCGTTTTAAATTTTGGTAGGTTGATTCCATCATAAAATAAACTTTGCATCTCGGGCAATATCCTGCAGAAATCCTGCATTCTTGCTGCTTACCATCTTCGTTAGTGACAGCAACAATTGCATCTATATTTTCTATTTTATGATTATTGTGCATACAGCGAAATATGTGTGTTCTAACAACAAAATCCTTTGCATTAATTTTAAGAATCTCTGTTGTTTCCTTAATAACTGGCTTTACTTTTTTCTTCTTTTCAGGACGTTCTTTTTTTACTTTAACTGGTTTTTGTATCTCTTTTTTGACAACTGAATTTATATTATTCGCCTTTGATACAGATACCAGTTTATTCATAAAATCCTTGTAGTACAAACATTCAATGCTATACGGACTGCATTTTTTATTTGTACGCTTACATTTACATGGTTCACCGTCTTTATGTCTGCATTTCTTCTGTATGCTACTTATAGCTAAATATACAGATTCTTTATCAATCTTATATTGCTTTGCTGCTTTATTTGCATAAAATCCGTGTTCTTTTTGCTGCTTCAAATACATTGTTTTATCAGCTTTACCTTTTTTTGATATTTCCAGCTTTTTAGATGTGTTTTGATTATTACTGGAGTTAATCTTATTATTTTTAAACACGTTAGGATCGTTCTCTTCAAGATCATATTTTGTCCGCAAGTATTCGTTCAATATCTTTTCATACTTATGTTCTTCAAAAAAAGCGTTTTTCCCATGCTTATATTCCTCAAGCAATTTTTCTTTTGAATCCTCCAAAAAATATTGTGACACTTTAGCAATAATAAATTTCTTTTTATCCCTAGAATTATCAAATAAATATGCTTTTAACACCTTACTTTTTACTGCTTCATCACTGAACAAATCTTTTTCGATTTCTTTTTTTACATGTTTCTTAATTTCTTCTATAGTAATAACAAACACCTCTTTTGTTGGTCATAATATACTCTCTATATTTTACCATATTTGTTCAAAGAAGCTGATAGATTCACATGATTTTTCTTCGATATTTTTCACTGGAAAATCTTAGAAATAAAACGATCTGTAATGCCGTTCTTTACTTCCACCTCTAGATTAAAAAGAATACTTCTCCACAAGTTCATTCCACTGCGCTTCAAAAAACTTCACCGCATGTCTTCCACTGAAATCTTCAATTGGAATTCTTTTTCCTAATGATTTGAGATAGTCTGCTGCTTTCTTTCTATGATAGCGGATCACATTGTAGCTTACGATCTCCACATTCTTTAACTTAATGGATGTATTTCCCTCCGCTGAACTTCTCTTTGGGCGGCAGATCGTAAGATTTCCTGTAAAAATACTCTTTCTTAGTTTTTCACTTGCTGCTGCAATACTTACAACAAGACTGCTAACTGATAACTCTTCTGCTGTCATTTTTCCGTATGCTTCATCGCAGCATCTCACATGAAGTAATACAAAGAGCTTTTCCATATCTGTTAAAGTATCAAAAAAGTGATGTAATACGCTGATTATATCAGCGTTCAGTTCTTCAAACACTTCCAGCTGAATCCCTTCATCCCCTTGTATTGCATCTATTTCAAGCATCCCTTCTTCCATTAATCGATTCAAAGAAGTACGATTCATATAGCGAAGGATGGATAAGATATCACTTTCTGAAATATCCTGGCACATGCAGTGAATCTCATAAGGTGTCACTTCACTACAGTTCTTTTGTTTACTGACTGCAATTTTCGGAATTGCCGTCAGCACACGGTAAATTTTCCTCTCTACCTTTGGACTTACATCATGCATCTGCGCATAAGTTGTAAGAATTGCTTCACCGGATAAACGATCTAAGAAAGTCGGGAAACGATAACTTTTACTTTCTTCTGTAATACGCTCCGGATCCCTAAATAGATCTAATCTCTTTAAAATAACTTCTGCATAATTTCCAATAAAATCATCCCTGTAACTTCCAAAATCAATACGGTTTAACACATATCTTCCGCTAGTCTTCATCATCAGATTAATTACCATGTCATAGATATACTGCATCAATTCCTTTTGCTCTTCTACCGATAATGCTTCAGATAAATTAATATCTCCGTCTATAAGCGTTCCTTTTTTGATGGATCTAAGGTAAGCTGCTGCTCTTTCCATATAATCTGTCATGTCTTCCTGTGTTCCAATATAAAATTCTTTGTGCATAATTTTCTTCCTCCTTGCGACTTGTTTTGTCTTGGGAGGAATGCACAAAAACGTTTCCTCAAAATGGATATGAAATTAAAAAAGGCCTCCTCCCGGTTTCTTTAAACCAGGAAGAAATGCCCTTACTCCTTGTTTTCTTTCATTTTTAGTTTTTTTAATTGATCGCTTGTTTTTGACGTAAAAAAAGAGACATGAAAAACGAGCCAGTCTTCTCTGGTTCATCTTTCACGCCTCTTTTGGGTCATGCCCGTATATCGTGATGAGCAATCATTTAGTTGTACCTTCTGCTAATGGTGGTTATACATAAAAACGATCGCCCTTAGCATTCTTAATTAGTTCTCCCTCTGTGAATTTTTTAAGCATCATTACCCTTTTACAATGTGTACAGGAAATCTGTACATTTGGTAACACTTTGGTTTCCTCACATCCGGTTAATACATGGGATACTCTCGTACTTTTCTTACACCGCCCACAATAAAGTATAATCTTTTCTTGCATCGTATTTACCTCCAAAAGAATTTAATCCTGTCAAAGGAAAAGGGAAATATTGTCACCTCTGCAAGCAATTTGCCATAACCGTTGATTAATCGGTTAACAGAGCAGTTTTTCCGTAAGAGTCGAAGTCCACCCCACTACCCTGCAGCTTCTGTTGCTGATCTTGTTCGAACATATGTTCGTTATGATTACTATATATCTGTTTCCGACAAATTGCAAGCCCTTCTTAGGATATTTTTTATTTTTCTTAACTGTTTTTTTAAATCCCTGTATGTTAGAATAGTTGCCAGTGATATAATAAAACGGTTTTTTTGATTGCAAATACATCATAACCTACAATAATAGATTTTCTCTCGTCTACCAATAGTCGTACTATAGAATTTCTATAGTACGTTTTTAGGAGGAAAATAATGATGAATCCTGATATTTCAGATGCAGCAATCTGCGCAGAAGTTCTTACTGAATTACTTAAAGCGATAAATTCTAATGGTGGTTTGGATGAGTACTGTTGTTTGCCAGTACAATAAGAAAAATCCAGAATCAGAAAGAAGGTTCTATCATCCTCTGATTTTGGATTTTTTCTTATGTAGCATCTGTTTAAGAGAGCCCTTTATGATTTCTAATCATATTCTATACAAACCTGTTTATTCAGATCTACCGCATATCGCTGTAAATATTTGTCCGCAAGACTATCTGGAACCACTTTAATATGTACGACCGGACAATCTGCAAAAACTGCTTTATCTAAAGAAAGAATACTTGCAGGTAAATGAATTTCTGTCAGCTTATGGCAACCATAGAACGCATGGTTTTTGATTCTCTGGATTCCTGTTTCCATATACACTCTTTCAAGATTTGTACACTTGCAAAACGCGTCTTCCTCAATAAGAAGAATATTCTTCGGTACGACAAGCTCATGTATTTTGGAACATCCACGGAAAACACCTCTTGACATTTTTGAAAGCCCCTTGCCAATCTTTATTTCTTTCAGTCCTACACAATTTATAAATGCATACGTTCCAAGTTCAGAAACTGAATCCGGAAGCACCAGACTATCAATGGAAGCACATCTTGAAAACGCATCCCGACAAATACATTTCAATGAATCTGGTAAATAAAGGGTTCCTTCAAGATTCTTACATCCTGTAAAAGCATTCTCCTTTATTTCTTCCAGTTCTTTCCCCCATTCGACAGAACGAAGCGAAGTACAATTATAAAATGCACCCGCACCAATCTTCTGCACTGTATCCGGAAATCTTACGGCCTGCAGCCCAAAACATTGACAAAATGCTTCATCCTCGACCGATTTCAAGTATTTTGGAAGTTGTATCTTTTGGAGATTATCCTGACCCTCGAATGTTTTTTTCCCAATTATAAGAACTGGAGCTCCCGCAATAGAGTCCGGTATAACCAGATCCTGTTTTTCCTGGACTCGACATCGGATAATTTCACTTTTGTGATACACACTCTCTGGATACTCCTGCCTCTTATTATAATACCGGTACTTAGGCAGTCTCTGATTTCCTGCATCTAACAGACAATATTCCTTTGTTGAATCACTCAAAAGGAATACTGCATCTCCATTTTCAGCGCTGCAATTTGCAAGCAGATAAGTCTGCTCTGTGATTTTCCAAGGATCAGCCATAAGCTTTTCTGATTCATGTGGGAGAATATGCTGATTTAAAATGAGGAAGAACCAAAGAGTCCAATAATAATCCGACCGATTGTTATTCCATTCTTCCAACAGATTCTTTGTAATATGTACAAAATAATCGTAAGAAAGCTCTGCAATGGTCTCCTCTGCACCTGATGCCAGCGATGGATCACTTACCATTGCTTTTATCAGTGGATGAAGGGAAACCGTATGATTCTCTATATGAATTACTCCTTCTTCCTGAAGCTGGAAAACAGCATTTCTCGCTGCAACCAATACCTCATCCGATGTGAACTGACCATCTCCTGTCAGTTTACAGATCACATTCATGTTATTCGTATACGGCTCCATCCTGATGATTGTTCCAAGAACCTGCCGTTCGATTTCTGTATACTTTCTCAAGATTAATTTTGCATGAAATAAGTGTTTCAGGATCTCATAAGGTGTATCAGAAATCCTTTTCCCATCCTTATTGACCGATACTTTTATTCCGAGTTTCAATGCATCCGGGATGCTTTTCTTAATCTTCTGACTGTACTTCTGAAGTGTCCAGCCGCTTCTCTTATAATGGAGCGCAATCAGCTTTACAGCCAAAGCATGGAATCCAACTGTCGAAATAATTTCTTCACATGCACTTTTATCCTCCTGCGACAGTTTCTCATATACCGTTCCAGAGTACTGGCAAAACATATGACACGAAAATGCTTCTTTCTGCTCCTCATTTTGATTGTCTACAGAATCTATGAAAAGAACCTTTCCATATTCGTTCATCTCTTCCGTATAATCCTGCGCTGTTATAATCACTTTTACACAAGACAATCTTGCCAGCAGATGGAATACCGTAGGATTCGATACATCATTGAAATTATCGATAATGAGCAGATCCTGCTGATCTAACAGAGTAAAGGAATCGGTATTTCCCTTTTCTTCCTCCTCATTTTGTAAATGGATCTGCTTGGAGAGAAATTTATAATCCCCACCTCCATTCTCCTGTAATGCAACCGGAACTGCATGTTTCACCTTCTTCTGTGAGAGCTGTAACTGTCCATAATAACGACTGGCTTCACTTTTCCCCGATCCCGATATACCAACTAAAAAGAGACGGTCTGCCTCTTTAAACGCTGCATCTATTGCTTCCGTAAGATAGTCTCTCGAACAGTAGTATTGATTAGAAACAGGACTGATTCTCCAATATTCCTTAGAAAGGCGGTTCTTTGGTATTTTATCTTGCAAATCACCCATCCACATTGGAATCGACTCCTCTTGTTCTTCTTTCGAATCCGGATTTGAAAACAACGACTGTTTTGGAAGAGTGATCTTATATCCTTCACCCGGTATTGAACGGATACAGTCTCTAATTTCCGGATAATTCTTCTTAAAAAAATGAAGTAAATCCGAAATCCCCTGTTTCTCGTTATAAGGGCTATCTAATCCCCATACGGCGTCAACAATCTGATCAAACTTCAAAACAATGTTTGAGTTTTCAACAAATACTGTCAAAAACTTGTACTGCTTTGGTGTAAGTGCATCCTCTCGTCCGTTATAAATAATCATCCTTTCTGGAATATTGAAAATACAGTTTTCTGAAAAATAAATTTTGTCGTTCATAAACATCACCCCGCTACCATTCTATATCAAAATTCAAGATAAAATGTGCATCCTCCATGCCAATCAGCAGAGTGATTAACACGGGAGTAAATAATAACTCTCAATTCTATCGACATACCAGAAATACGTCACCTGATTTTAGATTATTATAACAAATAAAATAAGTGAATGCTATGCTCGAAGTATCTCATCTCCCCTTTTAAACCCCTTTTAAATACAACTGAATATCCCCACTGCTTACCGCCGCATTGATCTGCGGTACTTCTTCTGCTGTCACACGCACGGTAAAGGAAGTTGCAACGCTTGTTTCATCACTGATCTTGTTTCCGGAAGTATCATAAACATCCTCAATATAAACATCCGATGCCATCAAAACATACTCTCTTGTCGCCTCGTCCAGTGCATAAACATCCACAAGATCCCCTTTTCGAAGGGAACCATTTACGCTGGATGCAAATGCCGGTGTATCAAAGGATGTAAGGACATAACCATTTTGATATTTCTCCATCCCTGCATTGTTTTCTACCAGATCTTCCTTTAATACCATCTGGGATTTTTTCATCGTATCCTTTAAATAGACTCCCTCTTTTGGAAGACTCTTTAGTGACGTATAAGCATTTTCCGGAACAATCTCTTTATCCACCTGCACCACCGCAAAATACTTCTTAAACTCCTCTTCTTTTACAAACGTATTCTTATCTAGATCTGCTTTCATAGAGACGACTGTAGCCATCTCTTCTTTTTGCGTAACTTTTTGCTCTGTAACAAATGAGATCGCACTTACCACAATGCATGCAAATAGAAGTGGTAACAAAAGTGTCTTAAAAACAGATAAGCTGTCTTTCTTCTTTTGCTTTGTCTTTGTATTTCTTTTTTTCGCTGCTTCCAGTTTTCCTTTGTTTTCTGTTTTCTTCTTTTCAAACATCTTACTTTTCCCTCCTTTTCTAATCGCTGATTTCAAGCGTACAATAAATGTCCTTTGTTTTTGTGATCATGCTTCCATCGATCATGCTTTTGATGTCAAATCGGACCCTTCCATAAGCAGAAGTCTTTGTTACAGGTTCTCCGGTTGGAGCATAGACACTTCCTGCTTCTTTTATGCTTACACTTTTTCCTTCGCTTTCTCCGCTCCACTTTGTTACTGTCACTACGTTATCTTCCACCTCATAGCAGATAAAATCATCATAACGAAAGTTATAATAAAACCCATCTGTGTTACGGATCGCATCCTCCATACAATCCTTAAAGATTCTGTGGGACTCATCGGTATTCTGGAAACGAAGAACCGGTACTCCCGATTCTTCCATTGTTTCAAAGTAATACACATCATCTGCTACAAGACTTGCTAAAACGGAATCTGCCAGCGCATCATCCACATGGTGCTGGTGTGTCATAAGCTTGGCAACCGATGTGAGATAAATACTAAGGATCACTAAGATCATTGCGGTCAAAAACAAAAACACATATCCAAAAGCACCGCTTGCTTTTCTCTTTCTTTGTATCCACGCTTTCATTTTCACACCGCCTTACTGCTTTGCCGTTGTCTGTCTTTGGATCGAAATCTGACTTGGATGGGAGGTATACTTACTGATCGCACCGGCAAATGCCAGTATATTATCATCATACGTTCCGCTGATCTTTAGATAGATCCTGCTTCCATACTCCACTTCACTTGTCGTTGTCCCCTCAAAAGTAATGTTATATAAGCCATAATGCTCTAACTCTTCCTGTAAATCGGCCTGATCCATTGGAGATAAGTATCCTTCGGTTTCCATGATCAAAAGATACTCTCTTGCAGTCTGCTGCATCCCCCACTTATCACTGATTCCTGAGAATGCTCCAAAGATGATCACAAGAAACGCACAGGAAAAAACCAGACCGACTAACATGACCAGCATGTTTTCCATAACAGCGCCTTTTTTCTTTCTTATAAAGATACTTTTGATCTTTTTCATGCCTTCTCCTTTCTAAAATCCGATCTGCAGTTCCATCAGTTTCATAATGATGCAGTAAAGGATCATTGCTAAAATGTCCATCGCGATCAGGATCACATAGAGCATGGTTTTTTGTTCCAGGCGCAAACACCGCCTCTTATTGACACTGATCTGCTCTCTTTCAATGTTTTGCTCCAGTGTCTTTAATGCTTCATCAACCTGTCCTGTTACCTGTAAGGACTTAATGACCGTACAAAAAGAAGATATTTCCGCATTGGAAAAGCTAAATTCCAAGTCGCTTAAACACTCCTCTAATGACTTTCCTGCGTCCAGATCCGTTCGAAGTTTTAACAAGGCACTTTTCAATCTTTTATTTTCCACAACAATCACCGCATCCTTTAGGGCATCTGCGATATACTGTCCGCCTCGTTTTCCGTAAAGTACGCTTCGGCTCATCTCCATAATGTCTGGCATCATCTCATCATTGGATGCTTTGTTCTTTGCTTTTAAGAGAACGTCAAGAAAGAACCAGCCAAGTACGAAGCTGAATAATAAAATCCCTTTTTTAAAGGAATGTATCCCAAGCCCCTGCAGCATAAAGAAACTACACAAACCAAAGGAAAATGCAAACAAAAGCTTAGAAAGATACCACTGCCCGACACTCATCTGATCCTTTAAAAGCACACCTGCGCCCATCCGTTTTAAAGTGATCTGCTTTTCAAGCAAAAACCGCATAACAACATCTGAATTTTTTATAGCTTCTAATTGTTTCCTTGCTTCTTTTTCCGGAGTCGTGCCATGCATGCGGTAGATGATGCTTTGCATGATACCAAAGCAAAGGATAAATAAAAAAAGATAGAATAACTGGATCAAAAAAAATCCCCCCTTTCCTACTTGTCGGTCTGAAACATCTTGATCCCAACGCAAAGATATAAAATACCGGTCACCAAAAGTAAAAACTGCCCTGCCACAGTTCCTGTAAGGCTTTCCTTTACCGGAATATCAAGCCCTGCTCCAATAATTAAAACGATCACGACTGCCATAACAGAGATCACGGTAAGCGTTAATTTGCCCGCATAAAGGATATTTTTCCTGTCTTCCCTTGCAGATAATCCGGCTGCGACCTGGCTTGTCATCTGTGCTAAGACTTCCTCATAATTGGCCTGATAATGCATACAGTTCTTTAGATTGATAAGAATCGTCTGAAGCTGTCTGTTTTCTACTGATTCCTTCATATAATCAAATGCAATATCGATATTTCCTGTATTTTCTGCATCTGATACAAACTTGGAAACGACCTCTTTTAAAGGCCCTGTGAAAGACACTGCCGTATTTTGCATGATCGTTACAATGTCACTGCTTCCCTTGGCATGATTGGATAGGATGGAAATAAAAATCGCAGTGGAATCCTCGATCTCGTTATATCTTTTTCCGGAAAGTGCAAGTGCACCCCCATAAAGGAGCACCACCTGCAATACACACAGAAAGATTCCAGCAAATCCATTTTGAAAAACAAGCACCCCTTCAAAAAATCCACTGAGTGCCAAAAGAAAAAGGATACTTAAGAAAACTTCCCCATTTAAAAATTCAAATTGACTCTTTATACCGCTTAAAAGCATCAGCCGGTCCAACTGATAAAGCAGGGAATGATTCTCGATCGCACCGTATCTTGTTACAAACTCAGCTTCCGATAAAACTCTTTTTTCCACATTGTCCTTATATTTTTTAACGACTTTTCCCCAGACATTATTCTCTACAAAACGTTTGTGTAGAAAAAACACAAACAGAAACGTAAAAAGAAACAGACTGGCTTTAAAAAAAGTACTAATTAACATCTCCATTTGCCTCCTCTCCGTCAGATATCTGCTCTTCTGGAAGGGAAACATCTACAGTTACCTCTCCTGTTTCCCCAACATCTGAACGCTCTTTCCAGGTTTCCTCCTCACTGTCTTCACTTGGATCAAACTTTACGGTACCATCCTCGTTGTATGTGATCATCGGTGTATTCCAGTCAATCCCCGGATCAAATGCTTTCCCGTTATACGTTTCTTCATCTTCTCCTGTCACATACCGAAAGAGCCCCACTCCGTTTACAAAGTAATAACCGCTCACAAAGTAGTCCGGGATCTCAATCGCAATAAAGTTACTGTGCATAAACGCATACTCATGACTGATAAAGCGTTCCATACTTCCAAAACTGTGGATGTTCGCTTTCAGATTAAAGTCCTGATAATAGGTACCTGTGTAGAATTCACATGTATAGGTCTGATCCTTTGTAAGTCCAAGTACAGTTCCGCCATCTGAAACCTTCTCTTTTGTGATCTTTTCTTTTCCAACCTGATCTAAATAAAGCTTTGGAACTTCACTTAAGTACGTAAGCTCCTTTGCATCTGATTTTAGGTCAATATAGTACTTATACTCTTCTTCCACATCGAGATAGGGCAGATAATAGTGCCCTCCCTGATCCATCATTAAATTGGAAACCCCAATGGTATATCCATAGTCAGCAAACCGTTCAAATACAAACGACTCCGGGACCTCATCCTTTGACACAAAAATCAGCTGATCCCCCGATTTTAATGTTGGGATCTGTTTGTCCTCATCTGATGAGATCCAGATGCTTCTTGGATAATCCATCTCTTCTTCCAGTTCCTTCTTTGGAAAGTTATATTCTCCTGTAATGCATAGATGATACGTCCCATCCTGAAGGACATATGCTTTCCCGCTTTCTAATTCCTTTTCACTTGTAAGTGTTGTTTTTCTTTGCCCGGTAAGACTACTCATTGTCTGAAACAGGCTGCATCCGCTTAAACTACAGATAAGGATCGAAGTGATTCCAAGTACCGCAAATACTTTTTTTCCTTTCATGGATCACTCCTCCTTCTTAAATGGAATGACCTCTTGATTCGATGCAAAAGGATATACCTTTTTAAGCACAAGCTCTTCCTTTTCCTTATCCCAGCCTGTAATTTTCACAATCTCATCGACCTGAAAATTCTTTAAATGGATCACATACTCAAAACCCAACAGCTGCTTTAAGGATTCTCTATTTGAATAACCGGTTGCCTGACTGATATAATCTGCCATCTTATCAAGTGCCATCTCACAGCTTTCCCCATGAACGGAAGTCCAGCACTTGTGCCCGGTCATGGAAGCTTTCGATAATCCGGCTGCTTCTGCTCCTTCTTTTACTTCTCCAACGATCACACGGTCAAGATCGACTAATAGTGCAGCTCTGGTTAAATCCCCAAGCTCATAACGCACCTTTGAATCCCCCTGATTGGTCAGCACATGACAGCTGAAAAGATCCGGATGATGCTTGTCAAAAAGCTCTGCATTTTCCTGGCAGATCATAACGGATTCTGTCTGTGGAATCTCTGCGATCATGGCATTCATAAGTGTCGTCTTTCCGCTTGCCCCTTTTCCGGTAAAGAGGATTCCTTTCGAGTGGATCATCTGATGCATGAAGTGATCGAAGTCTTTCTTCTCATCAGAAAAATAATCTTTTTTCTGTACCAGGGTCAATTTTAATTTCTCTTTCTTTTCTTCAAACATCCCGGCCTGTTCAAGCATCTTTAAGGTATACTTCTTTTTCGGAATCTTTCGAATGGCAACCACAGGCTTTCCTCCATCAACTAAAAGCGCAGAAATCACGGTAATTCGCAAAATAAAGTCCTCCTGGCTTGCATCGGTAAAGGTCTGGATCGCATTCGCTGTTCCAAGATTTACCTTGTTTCTTTCCAAAAGCTTCGTTACAAACATCAGATACTCCCTGTCATCTTCAAAGGAAACCTCTGCATCCCACCTACATCCTGTCTGTTTGACCCTTACATGATCTGCCCCATAAAGCTTAATGTCCGAAATCTCCTTTTCATGGATCAGATCATCAAGGACTCCATAGCCCCAGAGCTCCTTTCTTACAAGTTCTAAAACATACTCCACTTCCTGTTTTTCTAACCGGTCACCTTTCTCATTTTGATAAAAGCTTAGTTCTTTTTTGATATCCTCTAATATCGTTTCCTTTGTTATCTGGAACGCCTTTACATTCTTCTTATTTAAGTTTGCAAGAAGTCTGGCTTCCTGCTTAGAATGAAACTTTGCCTCAAATGATCTGGCAAGTTTCCTGTACTCTTCTTTGTTTTGATTCATCTTATCCCTCCCAAATGGTTTCTACCTGATGATGGATTTTTCCTTCGTCTCTTTTGATTCCGTAAAGGAAGATACCTCCAAGGAACAGACTGAAAATCAGACTGAAAACTACCACCTTAACAAGCAGTCTTTTCTGCGCTTTCGGATCTTCCATCTCCTTTTTTCGAAGCATTAGATCTTCCTCTTTTTTTAGCGCCTCTACACTTTTTCTTACCTTTTCCACATCTTCTGTTGATTCAAAAAAGACTTTCGTAGATGGATGGAAGAAAAAATAATACAGGTATTTTCCATACGTCATATCCTCTGTATAGTTGCAGCCTACTAAAACACCAAGAAATAAAAGCGATAAAAAACAAAAGACACATACAATTCTTGATGTTTCAAAGTACAGTGGGAGTAAGACATTAAGAAGTACTCCCACGATCACGGATCCGAAAAATACAATTTTTTGTAAGATGGTCTGATTCTTTAAAGCATCAATTCCAAAGAGTGCATCGGAATCGATCTCTTCTAGATTTACATTTCTATCCATCTGTGCCATAGTTGTTTTCTCCTTTCCTAGAACATTCTTGACGTTACTGCATCACTTCCTTTGACAAGTCCGCTGATCACGATCGGGGTCACTGACATCTGTACCGTCATTAAGATACATTTCTGTATCTCGGATGCGGAACTAAGGTCAAAACTGACCAGGTTTGTACACAGTGCGATCCCGCCTTTTACTGCCACTACCATCAAGGCTCCTGAAATACAAAATCCAAAGAACGTCTTGATATAGGTAAGTAAGGATCTTGAAATGTCATGGCCTCCTGCTCCAAGTGCAATCGCAATCCCGGCAAACGGCAGGATCATAAGCGGCTTTAAAATCCTTTGAAATCCACTGCTTATAATGGATAAGCTGCTTGCCACCATGATAAATAGAAGAATGATCCCTCCAAGCAAAAATAATAACGAGCATCCAACGGTACTCCAAAACTTTCCAAACCATTCTCCGGAGATTGCAAAATCAGGAAGCTTTAAGCACTCATCCATAATGCTTTCCAGATCTCCTGTAATGGAAAGTGTATATCCTCCTGTCATGGAGATCTGTCCTGTGATTCCATCCGTAAAGTCGATCAGATATCCCATGATGCTCCACATATTTGCCGAAATGTATAAAATCATACAGTAGCGAAGTGCATCCTGTAAAAACCTTTGTGCCTGCTGCCCAGGTGGAGCTGATATAACCGATTTATAGATCGCAATAATAAAAAATACCGTGGCGATCGGAACGGTCGCATCTGCGATCGCATTGTAAAAGGTATGCACGGTCGCATACGGGGTTCCTCCCCCCGCTGTCTTTGGACTTGTTGTAAAGAGTGTCATCGCAATACCGATCAAGCTGTTCCAAATAGTAAATGAGCACCGGTAAAGTGCCTTCACAATGTCTGCCATAACGTCTCCTTTCTTAAAAAAATCCCGGCTTATAAAAAAGCCGGAATCCTTTTTTACGTAAGCGCTGATACCAGAGCGCTTAGTCCAACTAAAACTCCACCGGCTACTACAGAGTACACGCCCTGGTGCTCACCCTGCTGATCCATGGTTCGAAATGCCATGGCGAATTTGATTCCACCATAAACCAGCATGACTGCTCCAATGGCACTACCCAGAGTAAGAAGCACGCTTTTTAGATTGGTGATCGCACTGGTATAACTTGCAGCTACCAAAACCATCTGATTTGCTCTTGCCACTAAATTTGTTCCCATGTCGTTTTCTCCTTTCCTTTTTCGTAAGGGACTTTTCCCTTCATAAATTACTTGAGTCCTTTGAAAACTGATTGCAAAAAAGTTAAAGGATCTTTGCAAAATTTTTTATTTCCTCCAAGGCTGCATTCGTTGGGAACATTTCTTTGATCCTCTTTGCGTTGTAATCTGCCATAATAAGCTCATATAAGCAGCGAATCTGCGTTTTTGTGTATCCTGACTGCAATAAGTTTTGTACTGTCTCTGCCCTTTGGACATACCTTTGTTTTGCCTCCTTCGTGTTGTTGTCTTTCTCTTTATAGATAGAAAAATCAATCCTTCCATCCATCTTTTCATCCAGATACCGGTCATAATTTTCCTTTAATTTCTTTTGCATCTCTTCGGTTACCGGAAGCGTTGTGATCATACTTCCAAGTTTGGAAGATAAGATAAGCGCATCTACATCCTCTTCCGTAAGCTTTAAAATCGCCTGTCCAGATGCACGGATCTTTTTTGCTTCCTCTTTTGCCTTTTCTCCACTGAAAAAGAAACTTCCTTCCTTTGACTGAAGCGCTTTTTTCTTTTCCCTACTTTTTTCCGGCCGGTACGGATTCTTCCTGCACAAAAGCTTTACAAAGGAAGTCTTTTCCATCTTGCACTTTGGTTCAAAGAGCGGTTCGGTTCCCTTGATCACAATGGCGCACTCCCCGTCCTTTTTCATAGCAAAGATATCTTCTGCAGATAACAGAGGCTTTTGCATAACGTCCTCACTTCTTGAACTGCTGCCTTTATGATCCTTTGCATCCGAATCACTTGCTTTGTGGATCGTCTGTGTTCCAAAATGCTTCGCCAGATACTCGCACGAATCCATATCAGGCGCTCCTAAAATATCAATAATCGAACAGTTTCCGATCAAATCCTTATCCATATCAAACTTTGGGAACTTTCGCTTTAACTGAATTAAGTTCTGCACAATAATGACTGCGGACATGTTTCTTGATCGCATGGTGGATAACTTTTCTACAAAGGAATCCGGCAGTGTGACATTGGCAAACTCATCCATCAGGAAGGTCAGATGCTGTGGCAGGGTTTCATGAAGACTTGGATCGATCGCAGTCAAGTGATAGAGCTCATCAAAAAAGAGCGAATATACCATACTTGGGATCCAGTCATAATATCTCTTATCCTCACTGGTCACAAGAAAGAGGATGCGCTTTCCCGTTCTTGACTGTTCATCCGGCCTGGAATACCCAAAGCTTTTTCCAATCTTAATCTCATCTTCCGATAACAGATCGATCACGCACTGAAGCTTCATATACCTGCAGTGCGCATCTAAGGATGCAACAATGGAACTTGTCGTTTCTGCTGCACCGTTATAATACTTTTCGATCGCCACATAACCCGGAAAATCGGTATCATGTGTCTTCTTCCACAGATGCTGCGCTTTTGTTGCGATTTCCAAGATCCCGCCTTTTCGGTTATCGATTGATCCATCCGGTTTACTGTATACGGTCGTTGCATTTAATAGCTTTACAAACTCAGCCCAGTTTCGTTTCTCCTTTGGATAAAAGTATTTGATGATATAGAGGATGGAAGTTAATAATACTTCTGCCGACTGTTCAAAGAACTGATCATTTCCACCACTATCTTCCGGCGGTGTTGTCGCTTTCATTAAGATCCCTGCGATCGACATCAAGTCTGATTCATTTCGGATATACTCAAACGGATTGAAATGGATACTCATCGGCATCCCTTCCTCTGATTCCACATTCATGACCATTACTTCATATCCATTGTCTTCAAAATACTGCCCACTCTGCTTATAAAGTTCCCCCTTTGGATCTGTTACGAGAAAGTTTCCACAGAGCTGACTAAGCATCGGGCGGGCCAGGCGAAAGGACTTACCAGATCCCGGAGGACCAACCACAAGCATGTTTAAGTTTGAAGTCTTCACATTATCAATGGATAGATACACCCCTTCTGCGAGCCAGTAATTCTTACAGTTTACGGTAAGCTTCTCTGAAACAGTTGCATCCCCTGTCACCACTTCGATCACGTTCTTTGGATCATGATCTGCAAACTGCTTTGTAAATGCCTTCGCATTCCCCCACCTTGCAACACCATACTCTTCTCCTGCATACGGATGCTCGATCTTTGTCATAAAAAGAAGAAACACAAGGGAAAAGCTGATCCAAAATCCTGCGATAAAAACCGGAGTCATTTCTGTCACTCCGACTAAAAAGTGTTTCTGATGCAGGATAAATTCCTGGAAATTTTCAAGAAACGTATTCAGATCATTTCCAGGCATCCACGTGGCACCGCATAAAAGCCCAAAGTAAATGCATGCTGCAGATCCGATTCCATAAAGAAGAAGGGTTTCCTGAAACGTTCTGGTATGCTTCTTAATCGATGTCTTTCTTACGCGCTCCATCTATCGTCCCCTTCCTGCAGCTTTTGAAACATGCTCTTTTCTTCTTTCATCCATCTTTTTCGCAATCTCTGCACCAGACAGCGTGAGTTCTTCCCCATCTGGTGTTACAACTTTATAGACTTTCTTTTCATCAAGCTCAATCGTTGCACTCTTTTCATTTAGGTCGGTAAGGGTAATTCCTTTTACCAAGCCCTCCTCTACCTCAAGGCTAAAGTACTCATTTTCATCTTTCATCACCTTTTCTGCAGATACCGTAAGTGTGGTATGATTCATCATTTCCTCAAAGTTATGTTTGTCCTTTACATTTTCATTATGTTTTGTTACAAACGCTTCTGCTTCTTTGCTACTATATACTTTCGCTTCCAAAGGTTTTTCCTCTTTAGAAGCTTTCCTAAAATTTGCTTCGACATACTTCTGGTACTGTTTAAAGCGTTCCTCGGACTGTACAACTGCAGTCTTTTCTCCGTTTGCAAGACCTGCACTCTTTAATAGCTTTGGGATCTGTTTCTCCCACTGTTCCTTACTAAATCCATAATCCGAATAGATCTGAACCTCGGAAGTTCCCGGGATACGTACGCGGTACTCGGAAAAGATATTTCCGTGGTCATCCTTTTTAAACTCACGCTTAATGACATGGATCTTTTCATCCTTTGTGGTCTGGCTGTAAAAGATCTCCTTACTCTTTGGCACATGGTCCTCATCACGCACCGGCCACATACAGTCATACGGCTCATACTCTCTGACAATCCCACACATTTTTTCCTGCTCCATTGCTTTTTCCGGATCCCTTTCAAAGAGGGAACCTTCCCCCTGCTTTAAGTACTGTGCAAAATCGATCTCATTTTCATGGCTCATCTTATCTTTGGATTCCTTTAAAAGATCGGCATTTTCCGCTTTCGCATCAAGCAGCATGGAAAGCTCTTTTTCTGCTTCCTTTTTTTGTGCCTCCGTCTTTGCATTTAAGATCTTTTCTTTTGCAAGCACGATCTTTGCTTCTAGGACCTGATTCTTTTCTTCCTCTGTACTAATCCTTTTCTCCATCACGGCCTTGATCTGCTCCTTATGAATCCCGACATCCTGGACTGGAACAGCAACCGGGATATAATCATCCCTTGGGTTTAGATCCGGCATGATACAGTATCTCAGATCATACTTTTCGCAGTACAGATCAAAGTCTGACCGATAAACTTCTGTTCCATCCGGATTTACATTAATAAGCTTTTCTTCAAACATTTCTTTTGGAAACTCTAAGATCGGAGGCGTTCCATTGGAAATCTCCTGCATCTTTTTCCAGTCACAGTTTCCCGGTTTGTTTAAGTAATGTGTGTGATACTTAATCGTTAATGCCCGAAGTGCCTTTGCCATAAGTGCAATGAACTCCTTACTTCCTTTTAACAGGTAATAAACACCCCTGCATTCCATCTCCACTACCTGTGATATTTCATCTGACATATAAATCTCCCTTCATTTACTTATTTGGTCTGCAGACCATCACTGCATTTTTCGTTTTCAGCGTCTGATAGACCACCCCATACGTATCATTTAGTGCTTCCACACTTTTTCCATTTCCCACATAAATCGCCACATGATAGATTCCTAAATACCTGCCGTTATCAGATCCTCCGTAATACACCAGATCCCCCGGCTTTAAATCCATGCTAGTCAGTGACTTTCCAGCATCATTTAACATCTTTGCCCCGGACGCAGCCGTTGGCGGATAATTTCCTCCAAAACTGATATCAACCCCTGCATGCTGCCAGGCATAAAAAGCAAGCGAACTACAATCAAAGGCTGTCCCACTTGTTCGGCGCGGCTGGCTGTATGGATATCCAACCTTGCTTAGAGCAAAGGAAAGCACCTGTTTCTGTGTTTCATCTGCGCCACTTGCTAAAAGGATCGCTTCGATCTCCTCTTGTGTAAGTGTCGTATTTCGAAGTGCTGAATTCTCCACGCGAAGACCCGATAGAAAATTTCCGATCCCATCCGTTACATTGGAAAGGGGCTGCAGCACAGAAAAGACCAGCAGGATCACAATGAGTAAGACCGATGCCATGCTAAGAAAGACTGCCACATACGGAGCAATCAAAAATCCCAGTTTTGCTCCAAGGCTTTTTAAGATACGCATCGGATTTAACAGATCCACTGCACTTTTTAATAGTCCCCGCACACCATCTTTCATGGCATTTCCTGTTGCCTTGTCATTTACAAGCTCATTGGAAAGCTCCTTTTTTGCCTGGAGCATTGTGGCAACTGCAGTCTTTGATGCTGCCCTCTTTTGCTCCTTTTTCTTTTCTTTTTTTATCTTTTCTTCTTTTCTTTGAAGGTCCTCTTGTTTTGAATGAAAGGAAGCATCTGCTTTTGAAGCAAAATTTGCTTTTTCCCATGCGTTTGTAGAAAAAATCTCTTCTTTTCCACAGTCCTCATTCATTTTCCACGCGTTATCCCCAATCTTTTTTTGATTATCTACCTGCTTTTCCACAGATGAAAAGTTATCCAAAGCCTCCTTGTGAATAAGAGGATAAGGATCATCTAGTATCTTTTCACCTGATGAAGGACTTGATGGATTCTTTTCTTTTTCCTCAATTTCTTTTGCCATTTTCTCTTGAAGGAGCAAAACGTCCTTCGAAGACAAAACATCTTTTCCACACCCATTTTTAGAAAATGATGCATCTTTTCCACAGGAAGCGTTCCTTTCCAACATGTTTTCCACAGCCGCTTCCCTTTTATCTACATGGTTTTCCACCCTCTCAATCTTATCCTCACCCTCTGTGTGAAAAAGAGAATAAGAAGGATCTGAAAATTGATCCCTGGATGGATGGATAGAGATGGATGGATCAACTGCTTCTGTAAGCGCTTCCTTTTCTTTTTGAATTTCCTTTAATAACTGACTGTATTCTTTCCTGTTTGTCTTGTTTTTTTCGCTGGAGAAACGGATGGCTTTTTCGATCGATCCATCTATTTTAGAGATGGCTACATCTTCTGTTTCTGTTTTAAAGCGTCCTGCCTCCTTTGATACAAAGCGCTTCATATCATCTACAAAGGGCTTCTTTTCCGTAAAGGAAATATTCTCTTTTTTAAACTCCATAACCACCACCATCCGTATTTACGATCTCATAGATCTCACTGTCTTTTCTCATACGAAGATCAAAAGGAACTGTTACATTTCCCATTCTTAAAAGTCCGGTTCCTGCATCCGCATTATCCACAAAGTTAAACATTGCAGGACTAATTGATGGTAAGAACTCCATCAGCTTATTCTTATCAAGAGTAGACTGACTAAGAAGTGCAAAGTACTCCGTGTTTGAAAGAATCGCCTGTAATTTTCCTTCATTATCATTCGTTAATAGATCCGACATGTTCTGGGTGATCCCATTTAGGATACCGGACATCTTACGGATCTCTTTCCAAAGTTTGAGTACAAAGTCTGCCACCTGTTCAACTCCCAAGAGTTCATGGAACTCATCAATATACAGGTGTGTCCATTGATTCTTCCCTGCATTTTCCTTAATCTTGCTTCTAACAGTTTCCATCATGATAAGCATGGAAGTGGTTCGAAGATTTTCTTTTAGGCCTGATAAGTCAAACACAATAAAGCGGTTACTTAAATCCACATTTGTTCTGTGATTAAACAGATTCAAAGATCCGTTCACGAAGATCTCCATTGCTGCTGCCAGATGGCTTCCAACCATACTTCCCTCATCTAAGAGTCCCTGATAAACATCCTGAAGCGTTGGGGAGTAAGCTTTGATCTGCTCCTTATTACTTAACGAGGTTGCGACATTGACATACACTTCCCTTTGTCTCATATAGCCTGGCACTTTATACTCACTTGCTTCTTCTTGTACCCCATTGATCCGTTTTCGCATCGCATAATTTTCGGAGTAGACTTTTTCAATAACACTGTCAATAATTCCCTGCTCTTCCGGTAAGATCTCCCGTTTCAAACAGCTTGATAACAGCGTAAGGATAAAATCTGCTTTATCTGCAATGATCTCCCTAAGTCTTCCATAATCGATCCCTTCAAAATCCACATCCATCGGATTTAGGAAATATTCCTTGGTACTGTCAAAGGAGATCACGGTTCCATCCACTTTCTCTGAAATTCCTCCATACTCTGACTGCGGATCGATGATCAGAAGCTGATCGTTTACACAGTTTAGAAATGTACTTAGGATCTCTGTCTTTGCAAACACGGACTTTCCAGATCCTGACTGACCAAGGATCAGACCGTTATGGTTTTTAAGTTTCTTCTTATCTGCAAAGATCACATTTTGGGAAAGCTGATTCACCCCGTAATAATTTCCATCCAGATCATTTAGCTCCTGCGTCTTAAACGGCATCAACATTGCAAGGCAGGAGGAGGATAAATTTGTTACATGCTTATATTCCTGAATTCCAAATGGAAGGACGGAATTAAAGGCCTCTCGTTGTTTTCCAAAGCAGCTTTTGATCTTTACGGACTTTAAGGATGCGGTATTGAATAGCTTTTCTTCGATCTGCAGAAGCTCGTCTTGATTACCTGCCAATACAAAGATCAGCATTGTCGTATTAAAATAGTGGTCATCACTTCGATCAAGCTGCTTGGAAAAGGAATCCAGTTTTTCCTTTTCATTTAGTAGTTTTTGGCTTGCATCTGCCAGATAATCATTATTGTTTCGATTACGCTGCTTCTCATTTTCAATCTTCATACCGACCGCCATATATTTCCTTGCGATCTCCTGCTTAAATCCGGAGAGATCCAAAAGCTCATTATTTACGGTAACGAAACTGGTACAGTTCATCTTTGTAAGGGATGAAACAATATCACTTTCCAGACTCTTGGGAAATTCTGAAACGGTATAGATCTTTCCGACCTGATCATTCATGGTAAAGCATTCATTTTCAAAGCAGACATTTAGTGGGGAAATCACATTGAGCCAGTCGTGCTGTAATCTTAGTTCCGTCTCAAAATCAAATTGATACCCGTTCTCCAACCCTGCATGAGTTAAATGAAAAAGAAGTTGCATTCTTTCATTGATCCCAAGTGTTTTCATGACAGATCCCTGGATACCGTTTACCCCGATCCCGATAAATGCACTTCGAATCGCACTCTCAAGCGAAATAAAAGAGCTCTTTGCATCCTGCATGTCTTCTGCCTGGATCGTAAGTGTTAGATAAATGGTCTGATACAGACCCTGCTTTGCATCACTTACCTTTTCCTTAATGATCCTGTTATAATTTCTTCTTAAGTCGTCATATTTATCATTTCTTAAGCGATACAACACCTTCTCATGAAAGGCTTTCTCATCCACATATTCATTTGCAACCGAAAACGAGAATCTGCAGGGAATGGTTTTTAATACTTTGGAAAAATTAATGATGATCGCTTTTTGCTCCTCGTCGGTCACTCCGGCAAAATTAATGTCACTTAGTACATACAATTTGGAGTAGTGCTTCCCCACAAGTTCAAATACACCGCTTTCATCAATGCTGACGATAGAGAAAAGATCCTGTACGCACTTCATTTCTTTTACAAGCGGCAAATCCCACAGTTTCGTCTGTTCATACTTTGATTTTGGCAGCTTCATTCCTTTTCACCTCCAAGCATTGCTTTTACTACTGCTACTTCTGTATTCCTGCTTAAACTTTTTTCACACAGGCCAAGACTGAATACACTTTCCAGATATGCCTCCTGCGCATCAAATGCCGGAGCGATCAGGATGCCTTCACTTCGCATCAGATTTTTTAGTGTCACTTCCACGATCTTTTTTGCATCCTGGGAATCACTTAATAAGAGGATCGTAAGAGATGCATTTACAAACTCTTTTCCCTGATCAAGCGGTAATCGTTTGTTATACTTCTTTTCAAGTGCACGCTTGAAATCCAGTTGCTCTTCTACTGACAGGGCATTTAGATCCATGCACAGATAGTATTCACATCCCAACTGATCCAGTTTTTCAATTAAACTTCCTCTTCCTTCCTTTGGAAAAGAAAAGGTAAGGAAACATTCCCCCTGCCGGTTTCCAAATAAAACCTGATCCGTGTGTTCCGTTACCTTTTGAAAGCATTCTGCTTTCATGTCTTTTTTTCCACGCACGTTTGAAGCATACGAAAACCGGAGCTTCTTTTGAAAATTTGCTGCGATCTGATTCATGATCTCATTGATGGAAAGCTGTCTTAAAAGGTCTTCTTTTTTTAAAAGAGTTTCATCCCCTTTAAACTGCTTCCTAATTTCCTCGTAGATTTCTCCGGTTTCCATAAGTGTCAAAAAGCAGGTCGGTTTTTCCCCTGCTTTTCTTTTGTGCATGGTAATACGAACTCTTCCGCGAAGCATAGGACTCATCTTTACGATCTCACGCAAGGCATTTTCGTTTAGTTCAAACACTTTCATCCAGCGGTTTTCTTTGAATCTGAAAACGCCTTTTGGATCAAAAGATAAGATTCCTAAGGACTGTTTCGTTTTCTTATTTGCCGGGATAAGCATTCGGTTGGCCTGTTCGATTCTTCGTTTTTTCTCTCTTTCGAGTCTTTTTTTCTTTCGCAAAAGTGCTCGGTTTCCTGCACGTTTTTCCATGTTTCCTCCTTATGCGTGATTAAACCAGTCATTAATCAAATTTGTTAACTTGTCCTGAATGTTTGGAAGAAGCGTTGTCTTTCCAAAAATGTAGAGAAGTCCTGCGATACCTGCTGCCACTGCGATAATGATAAACATAACGATGAGCTGGTCACTTCCTTCTCTTTTTTCCATGAGTTTTGATTTTGCTCTTTGTAAGGCACAATCCATTTTTCTTAGTTTCTTTTTCATTTGATCTGTCTCCTTTCCTTGTTTTTTGAAAACTTCCATGTTTTAAGGCGTTCTTTTTCCTTTCCACGTCGTTTCCTTTCACAATTTACTTGGTGCCTCGTTTTTCTGATTGCAAAAAAGGGCAAAAAAAATCCTCCGGAAATGTTTTCTTTTCCGAAAGATTCTTTCTTTTTTCTGATTTCACTATTTTATTTTCTGTTTTTTCTTTGGTTTTCTTATGGTACCATTCCCATCCACCCTAGCCCTCCTTGCCCGAACTCCCAGGAGGGGACACTGTAAATTTTTATACTCTATAGGATAATATTTACCAGTAAAAATGCACCGACTCCAAAGACAATTATCGACCAGATACCTCCACTAACAACCTGTAATACATCTATTATATTATGAAATTTAGAATCATCCTGGATAACCCATCTTCTTGTTATAACAGCTAAGAATGTGGAAAACTTAGAAAATGGTGCTTCCAAATCTCGTAGTAATGCCGATAGGAAAGTCTCTACAAATGATCTATTTTTATCCTTGAATTTACATACCAGTAAATGTAGTAGCAATGTGAAAGCATATATAACAATATTTAGTTTTTCCCAAAGGGATTTGCAACGAAGTTGCTTAATCTTGTGAAGCTCTGCTACAACCATTGCCCGGCTAAGGCGCTTCGCCCTTAACCCGAGCAGAGTCTTTCTCCTGCACCTTGCATAAGGCTCTGTCTTTACAATCCGACAAACTGGAATTGAGATTTCATGTATTCCAAGGGATTTAATAATTGTTATATTTT
>ERZ1673749.729-NODE-729-length-31490-cov-10.367425_pt1 | contig 31490 bp, 29 predicted proteins | sample MGYA00580204_ERZ1673749 | MGnify/ENA primary metagenome ERZ1673749 (study PRJEB41218, sample SAMN15661745) | gut metagenome | host: Homo sapiens | place: Canada: London | collected 2015-08-20/2019-03-30 | study: EMG produced TPA metagenomics assembly of...
GCAGTAAGCTGATAGGGTTGGGGAACATAGGGCGAATGCCCTTAACCGAAAGGACTTCAGTTCTTTCGGTTGTTGCAGATGCGTAACATACATTTCAAAACACGACAGCTATTGCAAGCTTGCTTGCAATAAACTGGTAGGGGTGGGGAACATAGGGCGAATGCCCTTAACCGAAAGGACGTCAGTTCTTTCGGTTGTTGCAGATGCGTAATCTGCGTTTCCAAATGCTACGAATATTGCATGCTTACTTATTTGTCACAAACAGCATACTCAGTAATGCAATTCCGACTACCTCAACCACTGCTCCGATTCCATTGATCATGCTCATTCTCTTCTTTGGCAATATTTTTCCAAGAAATGCAAAGAGCACTGCTCCCACCCCACTGCCAAGTGTATTTCCGATTAAATCTGTAATATCGCTTACGCCAATAGAGAATGTCCACTGTACTATCTCAAATGTCAGGCTCACAAAAAATGATGCTCCAATCCCCAACCACCATTTTCTTTTACCCAGAAATGCTGTGAAGTAAACTCCTGCCGGAACAAATATAAGTATATTGTATACAATCTCTTTCATATGTGTTATAAACGCAACACTTGTTTCGTAATGAAATGGGATTAGATTTAGTTGTCTTAAATGTGGGATTTCTTCTATAGTAAATGCAAACTTAAACAGCACAAGCCATGTCAGTAAGAAGAGATATGCTCCAAATACAATATATGATATCATTTTACTTCTATTATTTTCCCATTGTTTTTCTATTTTCATTTTTCCTCCAATATCTTCCTTGAACTATCATCTTTTATAAAAGAATAATAGCAGGCTTTTCTTAATCAAAGCCTGCTATTATCCTTAAGTATTCTTGAACTTCTTGTAATCCAGAAGAATGTTGCTACAAAGATAATACCTTTTACAATGGATGTTGATGAAACTGCACACCAGATTCCATTAAGTCCGAGTGCTGTTCTGCAAAGGAAAATTGCCAATGGAATTCTCGCTCCTGTAAATATAATTGAAATCACACTGCACAGATGTGTCTTTCCAAGTCCTGACAATGCCCCAACCGTCATAAGCTCTACGCACATAAATGCTTCACTGAGTCCTACGATTATGAGGTAATCCACTGCGATTTCAATTGCTGTTGCTTCATGGAAAAAAATTCTTGCGATTGGTTTTGGAACAAATACAAATAGTGCTGTAATTATCAATCCCCAAATACCAACTGTCCCTAAAGATGCTCTGTATCCTTTCTTGACACGATCCATCTTGTTGGCTCCATAGTTCTGTCCAACAAATGCATTCAGCGCCGCAGCGAATCCATCCGCCGTATTCCATGAGAGCGATTCAATCTGACCTCCGACTCTCTGTACTGCAACTGCCTCAGCACCAAAGACGGATACCATACGTGCAAGTACCATTGAGATTACACAATAAGCCATTCCCTGGAGTGCTGTCGGAATTCCGATCTTGCAGATTCCACTTACATATTCCATCGGAATTCTTGCAAACAGACGAATTCCTTTTAATACATTATCCTTCTTCTGCACAAAGATTCCGATAATCATCACACTCATTACAATTCCCTGCGCTGTTACAGTCGCAATTGCTGCACCTGCCACACCCAATTCAGGAAGTGGCCCCGGTCCAAGGATCAGTACCGGATCCAGGATCATATTAATTACCAGCCCGATCAGATTCGCAATAAATGGAGTCTTTGAATCTCCCTGTGCAGTATAAATACCTGTCAACGTAAATGTCAGAAATGAAAATACGATCAAACCACAGGCAATTCTTGTATAAGAAAATGCAGCCGCAATTGCTTCTGCATCATCCAACTGAAAGAAGCCGATCAGTCGATGTAAAAAAAGCAATACAATTACCGCATATACTAATCCCATCAATGTAGCTAACTGTACTGCGGTCTGCGCATATTTATTCGCCTCGTCTCTGTTTCCTTTTCCAATATGCTGCGCCACTTGAACCTGTCCACCCATTCGAGCCATAGATGCCAACCCCTGTGACAGCCAGGTGTACATTCCTCCGACACCAACTCCGGCAACTGCCTTCGAACCAAGCAGACCGATCCATGCCATATCTGTAAGATTATACAATGTCCCTAAAAATGACGATGCCATAATCGGTATCGCCAGCTTTGTCAAGGTCTTTAGAATAGGACCCTTTGTTAAATTTCCTTCCATCTCTTCCCCACATACCATAATTTTTACTATCAACTTATTCTACTGTGCATTCAATAGCATCTCTATAGACAGACTACTATATAATGGTATTTTTTGCAATCCTTTCTTGTGATGACAAATTCCAAAACGAAAAACGGAGTGAACAGTAACAAAACGGAGAAATCCTGGTCGGGGATTTCTCCGTTTTTCCTATATTATAGAGATGATACGATTTACTCGATTGCTTCTGTCTCGATTACGAATTTCACGCTTCCTTCCATTCCGCTGTCTTTTCCACTGAATGTTGTATAAGTACAATCATCCGATGTAAGTGCATCGAAACGGTCAAGTACATCACCGAGTTCGTCTTCTACTGTGCTCTTTAATTTGCTTGTTCCTTCACGGTCGAACTTCTCCATACCGTCTGCGAGTTCTCTTGCTCCTGACTGAAGAGTTGCTGCACCTTCACGAAGGGCTGCGCTGTTCAGTGAAAGTTTTGCCGCTCCGGATGACATCTGGCTTCCCAGTGTATTTAGTCCGCTTGCCAGCTGGTTTGTTCCGCTCTGAAGTGTCTGAACTCCTGCTACCAGTGTTGAACTGTTAGCTTTCAGTTTGTTGGCTCCTGCTAAAAGTGCGTCATTATTTGCACTCAACTGTGAGAATCCACCGTTCAGTTCAAGAATACCCGTAACTGCTGCCGGGAACTGTGCCTGTACAGATTTGTTTAACTCACCAAGGTTAGATGAAAATGTTCCGATTGCTATATTTAATCCCTGCATTCCTGCATCCAGCTGATCTACAGATTCTGATAACTGTCCGATTGCTTCCGCCGGAAGTTTATCCTTCATACTTGTGATTGTCTGAAGTTTCTCCTGCATTGCCGGAAGCTGAGCTGTCAGTGTCTGTGCTGTCTGCTGAAATGTTTTCATTGACACACTGATTGCTCCCATCTCCTGCTGGATCGCTGTTGTATCAATTGTTGGAATTGTCACACTAACTTCGCTTGCCTTCTCGAGTCCGCTCAATCCGTCTGCCGCGCTCTTTGCTGCATTTAATTTATCAATTGCTGCCTGAAGATCCGCTTTTGCAGTCTCGTCTGTTGTCTGATCTTTCTTCGCCTGTAATTCACTGACTGCAGAATCAATTGTTGCTTTGCTGTTTGCTGCTGCATTTTTTGCTGTATCAACCTTATCATTATAATCTCTGATCTTTGCATTCAGATCATCTACTGCACTCTGACAAGTTGTGTCCAAAGTAGCAAGCTGCTGGTTAATCATTCCAAGCTGCTGACTCAGACTTGTGAGGTTAGCTGCAATATTCTGAACCGGTGTTGCAATTCCATCATTCAGCGCTGTTCCAAGCTGCTCTGTCTGATTGATCATTTCAGTTCCTGTCGCCAACATATTTCCTACCTGACCCAAAAGTGCCTGAACCTCTTTGCTTCCAAGTGCTGCTTTCAGCTGTGCTGTTCCCGCTGCCAGCTGGCCGGCTGCTACCTGAATATCTTCTGTCGCTGCTCCTTCTCCGTCAATCGCTGCATTCAGCTGACTGATTGCTCCCTGTACTGTTTTCAGTCCGCTGCTGAGCTGGCTCAGTTTCGCGGCACCTGCTGCCAGCTGCTGTTCACCGCCAATATAAGCTGTCACTCCGTCAGCCAGTGCATTTGTTCCGTCTGTATAATCCTGCACGCCTTTGACTACTTTATTGACACCATTCACATACTCTGTCACGCTTCCGTTCAGTTCTCCATTGCTTCCAAGGTACTTCTGAATTGCATCATTCAAAGTATCCGCACCTTCTGTATAGCTGTTGACACCGTCTGCAAGTGTTCCGGCTCCGTCTGCAAGTGTGTCAGACCCACTTACTAACTGAAGTGCTGCATCTTCCAGTTCATCTAAGGAACTCTTCAGCGAATCAACATCTACGATATTATCAAAATCAATGTCATCAAGAAGATCGGTAAGTGCCACTGTAAATGTAGAAGACATTGTGAAATCTGTCACATCAGCTTCCACGCAGAGACTTTCCGGGATTGTCAGATCTTCTGTTTTGCTTTCGTCCAGATTCAAACTTTCTTTCATGCCAGGCATTCCGAATCCGACTACGATATTCTTGCTTCCATCAGAAATAACTTTTCCGTTATCAATCGTAACATTGCTAAATGTTTCATTCGGAAGGATCATTCCCGTCATCATGACAAATGGTGTGTAAACTTCTTCTTGTTTTCCATCTACGCTGACTGTTTTCTTCTCTTTATTTGTATAATCCACCTGAATCTTCAGATGTCCGCTTTTTCCTTTCAGATCTGCCGGTTTGATTTCTTTTCCGTCCAGATAGTAAGTAAGCTTTACGGAAACCGGAAGATCCTGATCTGTTGTTCCCTGATAATAAATATCTTCACCATCTGTATTCCATGTCAATGTATCTCCGGATTCTTTGAATGTTTCATCACCTTTTACATTCTTAATATCTTTCAGAGTACTTGCATCTGTCAGACTTCCTGATACACTGCCTGAATTCTTCAGCCAGTTAGATACTGTTACTTCATCACTTGTTCCTGTTGCGTCTGCATTTACATAAACTGTCTCTTCCTTATAAACCGCATCTGCGTCAGAACTTGTTCCTGCAGCAAAGACCGGCACAGCGCCCATCATTACTGACATTCCAACGGCAAGAGAAGTTGTGAGTCCACGTTTGATTTTTCTGTTTTTGTTCATGATTCTTACATCCTTTCTACTTTTTTCCACCGAGGAATCCGATGGACGTCTTACATATTACTTTGTCAAATATCATAAACATCGCCGGCAATATCAGGATTACTACCACCATACTGATAATCGCGCCTCGCGCAAGCAAAGTGCAAATAGAACCGATCATTTCAACCTGTGAGTAGCAGGCTACTCCAAATGTTGCCGCGAAGAAACTTAATCCGCTGCTGATAATTGACGGCATACTGGTTTTATGGGCAATACTGATTGCTTCCATCTTATCTCGTCCACGCTGACGCTCTTTCTGATAGCGGGTCGTCATTAGAATTGCATAATCTACAGTTGCTCCCAACTGAATTGCTCCGATTACTATACTTGCAACAAATGGAAGGCTTGTTCCCTGATAAAACGGGATTGCCATATTAACCATAATTGCAAATTCAATAACTGCCACCAATATGATTGGCAGTGATATTGATTTGAAGATAATCATAATAATGATAAATATCGCTGCAATTGAAAGTGCATTTACATTTACCAGATCCACATTGGTTACATCCTCCAAGTCTTTCATCAAAGGAGCTTCTCCAATTACCATCGCATTTTTATCATAAGATTTTACAATCTTATCGATCGATGCAATCTGTGTATTGACTTTCTCTGTTGCTGATTCATATTCCGAGCATACAAATGCAAGCTCGTAATCATCGCTTTGCAGCATTTCTTTGATATCATTTGGTATCATAGAGTCCGGCACTGCCGGTCCAATCAGCGAATTCATACTGATCGTCCACTTGACACCCTTCACAGAATCAATCTCATCGAACATTTTCGACTTCTGTTTTGCATCCATACTTCTATCTAACATAACCATATGAATATTACTCATATCAAAGTCTTTCTTAAGTTCTGCATTCGCCACATTACTGTCCAGTGTGGACGGGAGTGAATCTGCAATGTTGTAGTAAATCTTTGTGTGATTATTTCCATAAATAGCCGGGAATAAAAGTACCAGGAAAACAACGATCCATACTTTATAGTGCTTTGTAATAAAAGCTGATGGCTTATCCATGTTGCTGAGCAACAGTTTATGTTTTGTCTTCTCAATTGGTTTATCAAATACAAGAACCAGAGAAGGTAAAACTGTTACGCAACAGATCACACCGATCAATACGCCTTTTGCCATAACGATACCAAGATCTCGACCAAGCGCAAATGTCATAACACACAACGCTACGAATCCGGCTACTGTCGTAACAGAGCTTCCTGCCACAGACTTAAATGTATTGGAAATCGCATGTCCCATGGCACGTTCTTTCTCTCCCGGAAAACGCTTCTTGTTTTCCTCGTAGCTGTTCAAGAGGAAAATGGAATAATCCATTGTCACACCCAGCTGCAATACCGCAGTCAATGCCTTTGTGATATACGAAGTCTCTCCAAGGAAAATGTTGCTTCCAAGATTGTAGAGAATCGCAAGCCCAATACTGATCAGAAATAAAATCGGTACTACGAAAGATCCGCTTGTCAGTTCAAGTACGACCAGACTTAAAAGTGCTGCAATCACCACATAAACCGGAAGTTCTTTAAGTGCCAGATTCTTAATATCTGTAACAACTCCTGTCATACCGCTGATAAAGCACTGATCATTCGCCAGCTTCCTCATCTGTCCGACAGCATCCATAGCGTCATCAGAAGATGTTGTATTATCAAACAATACAAGCATCATCGTGGCATCGCCTTTGAAAAACGCCTCCTTTAAATCCTTTGGGATCATCTCCACCGGAAGACTGATATCAGCTACATCGTCATACCAGAGTACATCTTTTACATGCGGTACTTCACTGAACTGATCTTCAAGCTTCTGAACATCCTTCATGTCCATGTTCTCTACCACGACCATGGAGAACGCGCCCATTCCATACTCATCCACCAGAATATCCTGACCCTTTACTGTCTCCAGATGCTCCGGCAGATAACTGAGCAAATCATAGTTTACACGTGTCTTTGCCATCCCGATGACCGACGGGATAATCAGAAGAAATCCGATGATCAACATCAGAACTCTGTGTTTGGCAATCCATTTGCCAACTTTAACCATTTGTATCATCTCCTATACTGTCTCACTACTCAAGTCTCTTATAGTATAGCTCGAAATGACCATTAGTCAATATTTTTTTGTTAAAAAATGAAAAATAGTCATTTTTATTGACTTTTGGGAATTTTGTGCCATACTAGTAAAAAGACAATAGGAATTTTTCACAGAATGTATTTTTATGAAAACCTCTTATTGGCAAAGTTTGTATTATATATTACACTCACTAAAGACACACAAAGGAGGTCATTGAGATTATGGGAAAAGTAGATGATAATAAAAAGCTGAAAATGAATACACTGCTCCAGACTGCATTTGACCTGTTCACCGGAAAAGGCTTTGCCAAAACAACTGTATCCGACATCGTGAATCAGGCCGGTCTGGCAAAGGGGACATTCTATCTTTATTTCAAAGACAAGTATGATTTAAGAGATAAATTGATCGCATACAAAGCCTGTCAGCTTTTTGATGATGCACACAAGCAGCTTGAAGGAACTGAGATTAATTCTTTAGAAGAAGAGATTCTTTTTTTAACAGACTATATTATTGACCGTTTCCAGAAACAGCAGTCCTTGTTAAAATTTTTGTCAAAGAATCTCTCCTGGGGAGTTTTCCAGGATGCTGTCGGAACAGGTTCTGTAGTGTCCAGGCAATTTTATGATCACTACAGAAATTCACTTGTAAAATATAATGTAAACTGTGAGAATCCGGATCTCTTACTTTTTACACTAATTGAATTGATCAGTTCAACAAGTTACAACTGTATCCTTCATGAGAAACCTGTTTCTATGGAAGAGTACAAACCTTATCTTCATAAATCACTCAAGAAGGTCTATGAAGTGTTTGTAAGCGTTCAGGATTAAGTTTATTTTATTTAATTTATTTTTCTTTTAATGTTTGAACATAATTTTGACACATTTTCTGTCTATACTAAGACTCAGATAGTTGATAAACAACTATCTCCCCCCTCATAAAGTAATGGCATCCCGGTGTGCCGGGATGTCGACTTTACTCTCATTCCTTTAGATAATAAAAAGAAGACCCGATTGCCGATCTGCTGAAGCAGTGAGGTGCTCGGGTCTTACTTTTTGTGTTTTCATATGATGTCGTGCAGGATTGTTTTATATATAACACCACCTATATTCTGGCATCATCTAAGTTATCACTGCAACGCGAAAGCCCGCTAACCTTTCGGCTAACGGGCTTCGTTGTGTTTATAGTTATCTAAAGGAATGAGAGTAAAGTGTTGACACTTTCCTGTGTCACAACTTTATGAGGGGGGAAGATAATTGATTTTCTCTTATCAACTATCTTGATATTAGTATATCCGGAAAATGTGTCAAAAGTATGAGTGCTTTCTTAAAGAATACGAAAAAATATAAACAGATTATGAAAAAATATAAACTAATAATTTATTTTTCTACGTTCTTCCATCCACTCGAGAAGATCTTCATATACCTGCTCCCGATCTGTCTCGTTAAGCAGTTCATGACGATCACCGGCATACAGTCTTAGACTGATGTCCTGGATTCCGGCCGCTTTGTATTTCTCATAAACCTTCCTTACGCCTTTTCCGAATCCTCCAACCGGATCTTCGGCACCGGCTGCGAAAAGGATTGGAAGCTGCTTCGGAATCATATAGATACTTTCTTTTTTCTCCATTATAAGCATCCCGGTAAACATGCTATAATACGCGTTCACTGTAAAGACAAAGGAGCACAGTGGATCTGAAATATATTTTTCCAGATGTTCTTCATCACTGGTTACCCAGTCCGCGCGTGTCTTTGGATTCTTGAATTTCCTATTATAGGCACCGACTGCCATTCTATCCACCAGTTTACTTTTATAATGCCAGCCACGGAACATCGCCAGTGTCCTACACAATCTTCTTCCAAACTGAAGTGTCGCTCTCTGCTGATCTGCTACAACTCCGATAAACATTGCTCCCGCCAGCCCATTTCCATACATCTGTACATACTGGCGCAAAAGACTTGAGCCCATGCTATGTCCTAACATAAAGTAAGGTACATCCGGATATTTCTTCATCGTCCGCTGACGAAGTGTATGCATATCTCCGATCACGCATGCATTTCCATATTTTTCGTTAAAAAATCCATACTCCGACTTGCTCTGCACAGATTTTCCATGTCCTAAATGATCGTTTCCAACGACATAATATCCATGACTACACATGAATTCTGCAAATTCATCGTATCTCTTAATATATTCCACCATTCCATGGCTTAACTGCAGGACAGCTTTCACTTCTCCTTCCGGTTTCCACTCAATCGTGTGGATCTCCGTATTGCCATCCTTTGAAGGGAAATAAAACTCATCTCTCATCGTTCATTCACTACCTGTCATCTAATTTGATATAATCACGATATGGTGCAAGCGGCTTATAAGCCGGACGTATGATCTTATCTACATTCTTCAACTCTTCCAGTCTGTGTGCACTCCATCCAACGATACGTGCTGCCGCAAAAATTGGAGTATATAATGCCGGTGGAAGATCAAGCATGCTATAAACAAGTCCACTGTAGAAATCTACGTTCGCATTAACACCTTTATACATCTTACGTCTCTCGCTAATGATCTCCGGTGCCATCTTCTCTACTTTCTCATACAGTACATATTCTGCCTCGTGGCCCTTTTCATATGCAAGCTGCTTTACAAACTTCTTGAAGATCTCCGCTCTTGGGTCGGATACAGAATAAATCGCATGTCCCATTCCATAGATCAGACCTCTCTTATCAAACGCTCTCTTCTCCAGCAGTGCCTCAAGGTAAGCTCTGATCTGATCATCATCCTGCCAGTCTGTCAGCTGCGTCTTCATATCTTCAAACATCTGTGTTACTTTTACGTTCGCACCACCATGTTTTGGTCCTTTCAAGGACGCCATAGCTGCTGCAATTGTAGAATAAGTATCTGTTCCTGAAGATGTAACAACATGCGTTGTAAATGTTGAGTTGTTACCACCGCCGTGATCCATATGAAGAACAAGAGCCATATCAAGGATCTTCGCCTCAAGTTCTGTATACTGACGATCTTCTCTGAGCATCATCAGAATATTCTCTGCCATAGACAGTTCTTTCTTCGGTGCATAAATATACAGGTCTTCACCCATTTTATAATTGTAAGCAAGATAGCTGTAAACCATAAGCATTGGGAACTGGCTGATCAGGTTCAGACTCTGACGCAGTACATTCGGAATGCTTGTATCATCCGCTTTGTCATCGTAAGAATAAAGCTGAAGAATACTTCTTGTAATACTGTTCATCATATCACGGCTCGGAGCCTTCATGATCACGTCACGTACAAAATTCGGTGGAAGCATCCGACGGTCAGCTATCATATCCTTAAAATTCTCAAGTTCCTTCTGATTCGGAAGTTCCCCGAAAAGAAGCAGATATGCAATCTCCTCAAATCCAAAATGTTTCGCCTCAAGGAATCCGCTTACAAGATCTTTAATATTGTAACCTCTGTAATAAAGATTACCTGCACACGGTACGGATACACCGTCTACAATCTTTGTTGCACACACATCGGATATATTCGTCAATCCGGCAAGTACACCTTTACCGTTCAGATCTCGAAGTCCTCTTTTTACCTCGTATTTGGTATAGAGTTCTTTGTCAATTGCATTGTTTGTTTCACATTTCAGAGCAAGTTCTTCAATCTCCGGAGTAATGTTAAAAAATATGCTGTTAATATCTTTGGCCATGGGCTCTTCCTCCTTCTCTTGTTTCTTCTCATGTCTTTTTATCTTTTAATTATACTAGATATCCGTCTAGTAAACAATTAACTGAATATTAAATTTAATTAAATTTATCTATTTTCATCTTTATCCAAAAAGCCGCATAAAATAAGGCTTTCCGAGCTTTTTTCTTTTATCTTCGTTTATCTTTAGTCCTGCAATTTTGGACAGATTTTGGACAGACTTGGACAGATTTTGGACAAAAAAAGAGGGGATTTTCTCCCCCCTTTCTAAAAAGCATTTGCAATTTTTTCCATTTCTTGAGTCTTCATGTCCGGCAAAACATGACTATATAAATCCATTGTCATAGCTAGTGAACTGTGTCCCAGGATTGTTTTTAAAACTTGTGGTTGCATCCCGGCTTCGATTGCTCTTGTCGCAAATGTATGTCTGAATGTGTGACTTGTAATTCTTGGAAACTCATGCCCTGCTGCCCGGATCAGCTCCGTTATACGATCAATCTCACTTTGCACTCGCTGAAATATCAAAGGATCTCCGTTTTCATTGCAGAATAAATATTGATCCATTTTCACCACTTTGAATCCCCAGTAACGCCGCTGTGCTTCTATATGCTCTAGTGTTTCCGTAGTTAGCGGAATGTCCCTCGTTGATGTTCTTGTCTTTGGTGTTTCGTCAAAATGTCCTTTCCCTTTGATATATTTTAGTGTCCGGCTTACATGGATCACGCCTTTCTTCTTGTCTATGTCTGAATATTTGAGTCCTTGCATCTCGCCTTTTCTCATTCCTGTCCGCAACATCACAGCGAAAAAATGATATAAATAGCTATCTTCTGCGTACTGCATGAATAGATCTTGCTGCTCTCTTGTCATTGCCGTTCGTTCTTTCTTCTTTTTCGTCTGTTGTGGTGTTTGTGTTAATTCTACTGGGTTTCGCTCAATCAATCCGTTTCTCATGGCTTGTTTTAGGCAGCCGCCTAGAATGGCTTTCACAACATTTATACTTGATTTTGCATATTCTTCTTTTACTAATTCATTATATAGTCTTTGTATATGCTCGCCGCGTATATCCTGCAGCTTCTTATCCCCTAGTCTTTCTTTAATGTCGCAACGATAAATCACTTCATAGCTTGTATAGGTTCCAATCTTCACTTTATTCTTTTTATAATCTTCCATCCATGTTTCAAACCACTCGTTCAACGTGATCTTTTTGGTTGCCACATACATTCCATGTTCTAGTCTATATTTTAGTTCCGTCATTGATTTCTGCGTTTCCTTGACTGTTTCGCCGTGTACTTGATATGTTTTACCCTCATACATGAAACGCCCCTCAAATCCGTCCCCACGCTGTCTGATTCCCTTTGGTAGCTTTCTTCCTCTCTTGTCTATTGCCATGTCTGCTCCTTTCTCAATATCATTTTTTAGATATTGCAATAGGTCAACATGGCAGTTATAATCATGTTGACCAACTTTTTTGATGTGTTTGGTTATTTCTGTTTTGTCCTGCAGTGTTGGCGCACTGTAGGACTTTTATTTTCTGTTTTTCTTCATTCCCTTGATAAAGTAATAAATATGCTTCATGCGTGTTTCGTCCAGTTCTTGAAGTGCTTCGATAATTAGTTTTTTATAGTCCATTTCTTTCTCCTTTTCGCTGTTGCTATGATACTATGTCGGTCAGTAAATAATGTATCTCTTCGGACAATAGCAGCAGTCTCTTGAATTATCTGCCGTCCTGTTTTAGTGTTGGCGCACGTCCCCAGGAATGACTCTTTTATCTTCTGAATGGATCCCCGTATTTTCTCAATTTTTCTCTATATTTGATCTGTTCCGGCGTATTGGTCAGCTCTTTCCATTTTTCGTCTGACATTATCGGAATATCTAACACCGGAATTTCTCTTTTCAACTTCTCCGATTTTACAAATCCAATAGTTTTATAGCCGCGCACTGTTTCTCTTGCTCCTCTCCGCTTGTCTTTCTCTTAATTCCATAGACATTAATACTATTTTCGCGTTTCTGATCTTCCTGTCATTCCTACAGCGCATTGTATTGGTTATCATTAAATACTGCTGCCACTCTAGCTCTGTCGCTTCATGCATCCGGCTATCATCAGAAACTTTCTCGCAGATCTCCGCTATTTTCAATAGCATTTCGATATTGCTCTTGTTTTTGCATTGCTCCGCTGTTTCTTTTAACTCTTCTATGATTTCCTTTTTTGTTTTCACTGTTTTCATCTCCTTTCTGCTTTTTATTATAAACGTTTTCGTTTATTCCGTCAACACTTATATTTAAATGCAACTGTTTCTTTTATAAATTTTTCTATTGTTCTTTTAAATATTTTCATTTATACTTATAATTAATATTGAAAGAGGGTGTGAAAATGAGTACAACAGAACAAATAAAAATTTTATGTGTAAAGCTCGGTATCAGTGTGTCAGAGTTAGCTAGGTTATTAGGTACAAGTCCGCAAGCATTCAGCCAAAAAATGAAAAGAGATTGTTTAACTCCTTCAGATTTAAAAAAAATTGCTGATGTTACCGGATGCAGCTATAAAAGTTCTTTTATATTACCGGATCAATCAGAAATAATTGATTAGTCTGCTCTTTTTTCCGTCAGCCTTTTGCATGGTTGACGGTTTTTCTTTTTGTTTTTCGTGCTATTATAATCATAAATGAGTAATACTTTAATTTTCTTTTTTTGGGGGGTGTTATAATGTCTGGCGCAAAAATTATTAAACAATTACTAACAGAACGGGGGATGTGTGTCAATGAGCTTGCTGCAGCTCTTGATATAAAGCCGCAATCTATGAGTAATAAATTATATCGTGATAGTTTTTCTTTTCAAGAAATGTGTATTATTTGCAATATTCTTGATACTGATCTAAAAGCTATCACTCGCGATTCTCACAAGGAATTTTCTGAATCCATTTTAAAATAATTTTTCCGTCAGCCTTTTGCATGGTTGACGGTTTTTCTTTTTTGCTTCTCTTCTGCTCTCATTGCGCCTGCGCAACTTCCGGAAATTATATTCCTGCAGATCATTCAGACTGGCAGCAGTCGCGCTGATCTGCCGCGCGTCTGCCCCTTGTATTACCACTTATATTTTCATTTTCGGAATTTCGCGCACATTGTCCTGGTCATGCGGTCGTTGCCGATCTATTATAAACTTTTCGCACTCCCCCTTATCTCTTTCCCTTTCTTCTTGTCTCTCTATTCTTCGTAATGCTTCGCGCTCTACTTCGCTTGTCCATGTATTTTGAAATGCTTTAACTCCTACATGATGCCCCACAGCAGCCTTTAAATATATAGTGCTGTAATATCTATGCCATGTTCTGCTCTCTTGTCTCCTTAGTCTCCCTGTCGCGTTGTGATCGCATCTATTCACTGTATTAACTGACACCCCTAACACTTCCGCAATCTCTTTTTGCTTCATGCCGTCTATATATTTCATTTTCACTACAGTCCTTTGATTCTCCGGTAACGCTTCGATTGATTCCAATAGGTTCTCCCAGGCTTTCCCCCTGTCCAGTCGGTTTATTATATCTTCTTCCATATTCTCACCGGATCCGATCAGCTCCCCTATTGTTCCACTGTCCTCTTTTGTTATTGGCGCGTCTAGGCTTCCTATTTGCCGCATTTTTCCGATTTCTTTCAGCTTTGCAACATCTTCTTCGTCTAAGTGTGTAAAAGCTCTTATCTGTATCGCTGACGGTTCACAACCTGCAGTTTTATAATGTTCATCCATAAATTTATTGTATTTATTTAGTTTTGTGTTCCACTCTCCCGGAATCTTTACCGGCTGACTGTGTAGAATACAGAGATTCATTGCGCGCCGGATGTAAAAGCTCGCACAAGTAAGAAACTTGTAATCCGCTTCAAGATCATACTTATTAACCGCGTTACAAAGTCCTATATATCCCTCTTGCAGTAAATCCTCTATTTCAGCGTATCCGCTGTATCTCTTTGCAAGCTTCGCAATAAATCCCTTGTTTTGTTTCCATAATATCAACATGTTTTCCGCTGTGTTTTCTCCTGCTCTTATCCTGGCTACTAACTGTTCATTGTCCATGCTTGATTCCTCTATATACTTTCTGTGTGTAAATCAGCGTCAGACTGTGTGGGGGTGTCTACTATGTACCCCAGGGACTCTCCCCCCACTCTGTAAATTATTAAAACTTCCCACGTTTTTTTGCTTTATTCTGCTTTTTTATCCGGTTTTTTCATTATTTTTTTCTTTCTAATCGGTCTTTTTTTCAAATCTTCCCACGGTTGCACCGGTGCAAATTCCTCATTTTTGCGCCCCTTTCCGCTTTCGTTACCTTTCGCCCCTCTCACGCGCGCGCGAAGATTTCTCCGGAGTCATGGCTACATCCCCGTTCTTCAATTTTATTTTTTCTCAAGAGAATTGACCGGGGGTGTTGCCTGCTGCCCGTGATCGTCTTTTTTATCCGATCACCTTTTTCTTTTTTCAAACCGTAACGTTTCCGTTTTCATTGCCTTTGTCTTGACTTCTGCGCTTGATTTGTTTTAGAATAGTTATATAGAATCAGTTGTTTTTATTATATCTCTATGCCGATCATGCACCCTCTTGTATGATCGGTCTTTTTTATCAATGTATATTCCAGTCGTTCATAGCCTTCCGCATCCGTTCCCATGTATACACTTTCTTTGTCTAAATAATATCCATCTTTGATTCTTATTTTCTTTCTGTATCTGTTCCCATACATAACTATTTTTTTCGGTTCCGGTCTTATTAAATTTCTACTACAGTTATATGCTTTCTTTTGAATTGCTTCGCACGTCTTTCTTGTTTTCTGCGCGTACTTAATGAAATACGCTGCAAGCTTTCTATATTGTCCGCTGCTGTCCAATGGCTTTGCATTTATGAAACCTTTATCCCATAGTCTTGCAATCTTTCTTGTATCAATATCGTTGACAAGAATATGAATGTGCATTGCTCCGCGTTCTCCTACTTCCGCAGTTTCAATATATTTCAGTTCTCTCCCTTCCTGCTTGTATACTTTCCGCAGCTTTTTCAAGAACTCCCTTATATGCCTTTTCAGTTCTTCCGCGTCTTTGGGTCTGTTCTCCGTCTTATATGTTAGTGTGATATACCAACTATCTCCGTCAAAGTTTGCATTTATTATTCTTGTCAGCTTTTTCTCTAGCTGCCTGTCATTGATCTGCTGTTGCTTCTCTGTTGTTTCCCTCTCTTTCTTCCCTCTCCGTCCGTCTTTCGGCTTATATCTTCTCGTATAGTATGCAGCCACTTCTATCGTCTTTCCTGCTTTGCAAATACTTTTTATATATGGCATGTCTCTCCTTTGTGGTTCTTAAGATAATATACTTATCCAGTCTCAAGAGGGTTTTAGCTCCCCTCATTTTTTTGATATATTTCCCGGTAATTACAAGTCGAACCGGCTTTTCTTGCCGGTTCGTATCAATCAATATTCTTTTAGTTCCTGCTGTCCTTGAACCTTTTTCAAATAATGTTTCGCGCTCTTGGTTGCATCAAATATCTGTACCGCTCTCTTATCCATTATCTTACAGAATTGCTCTATCTCTTCCCGGTTCTTTGGTATCCAATAGCCGCCCTTTGTGCCACTACATATTATTGCGCCGTTTTTCCGCTCGATTGCTATTCTTCTCCTTAACTCTCGCACTGATCCGCAGCCTGTTAGCTCTATCAGTCTTTCTTTTGATATTGCATTCTCTTCCCCTATAGGCAATAAACTTTCTATTGATGCCACGGGTTCGCCGGACTGCTGCCCCGTGTGCGCTTGATTATTTCTGTTTTTATTTTCCATCATAGTACCTCAACCAATGAATTTATATATTTGTCTATTTTTGTTTTATCCCACAGCACACGTCTCCCTATTTTGACCTTTGCGCCGCTTTCCTCTCCTAGCTTCATAGCTCCATTTCTTCCCAGGCTTGTATATACCCTTAACTCTTCTGTGTCCATTAATCGTGATTCTCCTATCACTGCTCTGTTCGTTCTGCTTCTCATGTTGTTCCCCTTTCTATTTATCTTTGTTTATCTGCCTATTGTTTTTACTGTTCACATTTGTTACAATATAATCATACTTCACCATTTGTGTGCATGCAACATTTTTATTCATTAATTATGTCATTTCAACAAATTTGATTTTTGTTTTGAATTTAGGAGGGTTTTCAATGAGTTATGTAAAAGAACGTTTTGCAACACGTCTAAAAGAATTAAGGGACGCCGCCGGACTAACACAGGAACAACTTGCAAAAGAGTTAAAAGTCTCCCGTGGCGCAATCAGCTACTACGAAAAGAGTGAGCGTACTCCCGATATAGAGTTTTTAGATTCTGTTTGTTTATTTTTTAATCTTCCTATTGATTATGTGCTTGGCTACACTGAAAATATAAACAAAGAATATATAAACATGTATGAAATGTTCGGTCTAACAGATAATGCATGTAGTGTACTAGATGAAAGTGACGGTTATTTAGGACATATCATTTCGCATATCATAACTAATAATGATTTTGAAGGTATAGAAGAGTTATTTATAAGTATTATAAAGAACTATAAATCTTTTAATTCCTTAGATATTGATTATCTCAGTTTTATTTTAACCAAGCACATAATGCATTTGATATCTAATGCATTGAAATCTGAGTTAAATCTGCAATACACTGACCAAGAAAAAGAGGAGCTTTATAATACTATAGAATGTTTGCTTTCATCAAACAATAAAGCATTATCACATTTAAAAGAAGTGGAAACTAAAATTTCTCAAGAAATTGAAAAAAACTCCGAAGATCGTAAAAATAATTTGCATAATTCTACATCTTATAAAACTCGTAAATCTGTCCATTCGCGACTTTTAGATGCAACCTCGTTTTTAAAAAAGGACATTTAGATTTTATGCAATCTTTGTAGAAGTAAAAATTTTTCCATTTTAGATGAATTTTAGGCAAATCACTATAATTCATAGCATTAAAAAACGCCACTGGGTTTTTCTGCTCCCGGTGGCTTCTTTGCTGATCCTGTCAGCTTCAAACAGTATATAATTTTCCCATTTTGGACAAATTTTGGACACAGCGCACTTTTTAAGACTGTGAAAAACTGCTACAATGCCCGTAAAATAAGGGAAAACGGGTTTTCTATGCTTGAAATAATATTTAACTGAATATTAAATCTTTATGAATCAAAAAGTGAAGAAGAATAAAGTTGCTGTCCACTACATTTTTGTAAACAGCAACTTTGTAAATTCCTTTAATATTATTTTATCTGCAATCATAAAGAAAATCTGCCAGCTTTGCAAATTCTTCCAGCGTAAGGGCTTCCCCTCGAATAGATGCACCTCTTCCGAGTGCTTCAATCGCTGCCTCGATTTCTTCCTTCGTGTAGTCAAGTTCTGCCGAATTCTTCAGTCCATTTGCCAAAGTCTTTCTTCTCTGGTTAAAGGAGGCACGGATAATACGGAACATAAGCTTTTCATCCTTTACCTTCACCGGTGGTTCTTCATAACGTTCCAGACGGATTACCGCAGATCCAACCTTCGGACGAGGCATAAAGCAGTTCGGTGGTACATTTGCCACAATATATGGTTTCGCATAATATTGCACAGCCAGAGACAGTGCACCATAGTCCTTCGTTCCCGGTCCCACCTGCATACGGTCTGCAACTTCTTTCTGAACCATAACTGTAATACTCTTGATCGGAACATGATTCTCAAAAAGTCCCATAATAATCGGCGTTGTAATGTAATATGGCAGGTTGGCCACAACCTTGATCGGTTTTCCTCCATTTTCCTCTTCTGCAAGCTTTGCAATATCTACTTTCAGAACGTCATTGTTAATAACCCGGGCATTGTCATAATCTGAAAGCGTATCTTCCAGAATCGGAATCAGTGCCTTGTCAATCTCAACTGCAACAACTTTTCTCGCTGCACATGCCAGATACTGTGTCATCGTTCCGATTCCCGGTCCGATTTCCAATACAAAATCATCTTTTGTAATCTCTGCTGCCGCAATAATTTTGTCCAGTACATGTGTATCGATCAGAAAGTTCTGACCGAACTTTTTCTGGAATACGAAATTATATTTCTGTAATACTTCTATCGTATTCTGTGGATTTCCAAGTGTTGGTTCTTTCATCTCATCTCTCCATTTCTTATAATTGATATAAATCCCTTGCATTCTTCTCTGTCTGTTCGATCACCTGCTCCGCGGAAATGCCTTTTAGCTCTGCAATCGCTTCTACAACATATGGCAGGTACAAGGACGAATTTCTCTTCCCTCTGAACGGTGTCGGTGCCAAATACGGGCAGTCTGTCTCAAGAACAATTGACTCCAGTGGAATTTCTTCTACAATCTCTTTTAACTTCTTTGAGTTCTTAAATGTCACAACACCGCCGACTCCGATGTAATATCCCATCTTTACATATTCTCGCGCCATCTCAAGGCTGTAAGAATAACAGTGTATCACACCTTTGAGTCCTTTTCCATGTTCTTTCATAATTTCCATCGTATCAGCTGCCGCCTCACGGCTATGGATCATCACAGGTTTGTTCATCTCTCGTGCAAGATCCAGCTGTCTGATGAACCAATGTTTCTGCAGATCATGCCCTTCTTTATCCCAATAATAATCAAGTCCGATCTCGCCAACTGCAACGATCTTTTCTTTCTTTAATAATTCTCTCATTCGAGCGAAATTCTCTTCATTCAGTGCACCGACTTCGTCCGGATGTACACCTACTGATCCATATATAAATGAATATTTCTCTGCGAGTTCTACTATCTTATCCCAGGACTCTACTGTCGCCGCTGCATCCACAATTGTTCCAACGCCGCCTGCTGCCATACTGTTTAGTAGCTCATCTCTGTCTGTGTCAAACTGCTCATCATCATAATGCGCATGTGTATCAAATATCATTTTATTTACCGCCTGCTTTCAATATTTCCAGTCTTATGCTTTAGTTTAACACATGTTAGCTCTAAAATACAACTATGAGAAACTCGCTCCGCGAGTTTCTCAAGTTATCGCGGCAGTCGCCAAGGTCTCGTGCAAGCACGGACTTTGGCTCGTTGCTCGCGTAAATAAGAACAAAGCAGCGAGGTACAGGTCATTTCCCATATCTCGCCGCTTTTCTTTCATTTTATCATATTTAATGATTAACTAATGATTTCTATAGTAATTGATCAGACATCCGTCAAGAATGATCTCACGCTCTGCGTCTGTCAGATCTCCCAGCTTAAGGTTCAGTTCTTTGAGTTCATCACCTACAACATAAGCTTTGATCACATCCGCTTTCTCTTCTACTGCTTTTCTCACATTAGGAACAAAGATGTAATCTCCGTTCTTGAAGGAAAGTGCTTCATGATCTTCTTCTGTCAGGAATGGAAGCATTCCCCAGTTGATCAGGTTAGAACGGTAACGCTTTGTTGCATACTCTGTTGCGATGTTTGCCCATCCGCCAAGTACCTTCTGACAGGAAGCTGCCTGCTCACGAGCAGATCCGTCTCCTGGTTTTACTGCGAAGATTGTACTTCCGACACCAAGGTTACCCTTGCCAACTTCCGGATATGTCTCGTGGATCTTATCCATCACCGGTTTCAGTTCTGCAAGTGCATCTACCGGACATTCATCTGCTTCGATTGCTTTCTGAGCTTTCTGTACTTCTTTCGCACGTCCGACATATGCAGGGTCTTTTCTTGAAAGAGCGAACTCTGCAAGTCCCAGCGGATTAGAACGGTAAGAAGATGTCTCTCCGGACGGAATCAACTCATCTGTTGTTGTAACAGGATCATGGATCTCAGATACAACCTTCACAAGCAGGTTCTGTGGAAGTGCTGACATTGCCGGCCAGTCCTTAATATTTGGTCCAAATTTAATCTCAACGCTTGGATCAGCAACGCCCTTGCTGTCAAATACACGGTTTGCATAAATGTTCTTATCAAAGTGATATTTCTGTCCTTTGTACTCTACATCCATTGCTGTTGCCGGTGTTAAGAATCCCTTGTTTGCTGCTGTTGCTGCGATAGAACGAGCATCCATCAGTGCTACAGAAGAGATCTGTCCATTCTGCAGCTTACTTCCTTCACGGTTCGGGAAGTTTCTTGTTGTATGACGGATAGAGAATGCGTTATTCGCCGGAGTATCTCCTGCTCCGAAGCACGGTCCACAGAATGCTGTCTTCACAACAGTTCCCGCTTCCATAAGATCTGCAATTGCACCATTCTTAACAAGTTCCATATAAATCGGTGTACTTGCCGGGTAAACGCTGAATGTAAATTCATCTGCTCCGATGTTCTTTCCTTTGATGATATCTGCAGCTGCACAGATATTTTCAAATCCACCACCTGCACATCCTGCGATGATTCCCTGCTCTACATAGAACTTACCGTTTCTGATCTTATCCTGCAGAGAGTAATCAACTGCACCGTCAAGACTTACAAGTGCTTTCTGCTCTACATCATGAAGGATGTCTGCCAGATTTGCGTTCAGTTCATCAATTGTATAAACATTGCTTGGGTGGAACGGCATTGCGATCATTGGCTTGATCTCGCTTAAGTTCACATAAACCATACCGTCATAATATGTAACTGCTCCAGGATTCAGTTCTTTGTAATCTTCACTTCTTCCGTGAATATCATAGAACTCCTGAATCTTCTCATCTGTTTTCCAGATAGAAGACAGACAAGTTGTCTCTGTTGTCATAACGTCGATTCCGATACGGAAATCTGCACTAAGCTTGCTGACTCCAGGTCCAACAAACTCCATAACCTTGTTATTCACATAGCCGTTCTTGAATGTAGCTCCGATGATTGCAAGAGCAACGTCCTGCGGTCCTACACCTTTCATCGGCTCTCCGTCTAAGTAGATTCCGATCACACCCGGCATCTTAATATCATAAGTCTTGTTCAGAAGCTGTTTCACAAGCTCTGGTCCACCTTCACCCATAGCCATCGTTCCGAGTGCTCCGTAACGTGTATGGCTGTCAGATCCAAGGATCATTTTTCCTCCGCCTGCAAGCATCTCACGGGCAAACTGATGGATAACTGCCTGATGCGGTGGTACATACATACCGCCGTACTTCTTCGCACAAGTTAGTCCAAACATATGATCATCTTCATTGATTGTTCCACCAACTGCACAAAGACTGTTATGACAGTTTGTAAGTACATACGGCATCGGGAACTTCTCAAGTCCTGACGCACGTGCTGTCTGGATAATTCCAACAAATGTAATGTCATGGGATGTCAGCTTATCAAAACGGATCTGCAGACGCTCCATGTTCTCGGATGTATTGTGTGCCTTTAAAATACCATATGCCATTGTGTTCTGAGCGGCTTCTTCCTTCGTCAGCGGAACCTGCACATTCCCTGTGTCTTCTACTATCTCAGTTCCATTGAGAAGATATACGCCATTCTCGTACAATTTAATCATGTAAAGACCTCCTTCAATCTGATCTATAGTTTTGAAATAACTGCTACCATATTAACATATTTGAGTGTTTCGGTAAATCTAAATTTTCGCAATTCAGCATTGTAACTCAATAAAGTGCAATTTTTACTGATTTTTTAGATAGAAAGCGGAAATCTCATCTCAATAATAAACTCATTTTTCTCTGTCTTTGCGCTGATTTCTCCATTCATACGTTTCACAAGTTCCTTTGCAATAGATAGTCCCAATCCGGTAGATGTTTTGCTCCTTGCCACATCCGCTTTATAAAATCTGTCAAAGACATGTTCTATATCGATCTGCTCCGAATGTATCACCTGATTGCTGATTCGTAATACCGCGCGTTCCTGCTTGCGTTCTAACACAATACTTATCTTCTTTTCTCCATGATCCAGACCATTTTTAATTACATTCTGAATAACACGGTGGAGTCCTTGTTTATTTCCGGCTATAGATAGCAGTTCTTCTGTAATCTGAATATCCGGCTGGATTCCCCTTCTTACCCAGTCATCATAATAGGAAAACACCGTTTCTTTCAGAATCCGGTTGATACAGCAAGGCGTCAGTTCCAGACTATAGGATTCATTTTTTAACTTTGTGAACATGAAAAGTTCTTCCAGCATTTCATTCAGACTGTGTATTCTTTCATGAATAATATTCAGATAACGTCTCTGGTCTTCGACATTTTCGCATTCTTCCATAAGCTGAAAATATCCATCCAGAGATGTCAGCGGTGTCCGGATATCATGGGAAAGGTTCGTATAAGTATCCGCGATCAAAGCTTCTTTCTCCTGATAACGCTGCTTCTCTTTTTTTTGTAATTCCAGAAGTTCATTCAATCTATCTGAAAGCGTTCCGATTCCACCCAAATCAAACTCGCGTTGAATCAACATGTTACTGTCATGTTTCATCAAGAACGCCAATTGGCGGCAGATGTCCTTCACCTGCCGCTGATATTTCCACATAATAATAAATTGTAAAATGATAATTCCTGCTAATATTCCAATTACGATATACATCCGCTAAATATCCCTCTTTTGAAAAACAGCACTGCTTGCAGCTATCATTATGACAGCAAGCACAATCGCCACGCCGAATGCTGCCAGACACTCATTTCCACTTGGATTCATAGGAAGCAGTGATAATTTCCCGGTTATCGTATACTTATAAATCTGGAAATTCTGGATTCCCATTTTCCGAACAGCACTGTTTATCAATCCGTATACGATACTCATTATATTCATTGTAAGACAAATCGCGATGACCATGCTGATCACATTATTTTTCAAAATAATTGCAATCGCCATGCAGATCAACACGAGTGCGTAATGAAGTGCCAGCTCCGTCAGGAAATAAGACAGAACAGCTTTTGAACTTCCCCATGTCAGTTCTCTGAAGACAATATAATTCGCCACTGCCTGGAGCAAGAATGCTCCTGCCATTGTCAGCACCGTAAAGACCGCCAACGCAATGGATCTGGAAAAAATCAGTGCTCCTCTTTTTTGAACCTGGCCGCCAATATTTTTAATATAACCGCTTCCGATATCCGCTGTTGAAAACATCACAGCAAAAATCACCAGAAACAACGCATAAAATTTCCCCTGAGAATTTGCAAAGAAAATGTCATACACCGTAACCTTTTCTCCCGGTTCTGTCGGCAGCGTCACCATCATTCCCACATTAATATTCTCTGCAGTCGGTTCCGCAAACTGCTCCTGCCGCACGGTATCTTCTTTACTTAATGAATCATAATCTGTTTTACACATAAATGTTGTAAACAGTACTGACACAGCCAGCACGATCCATACTACATACATACTTTTGGTGCGAAACATCCGGTACAAATCCATTTTTATCATATTAAGCATGGCTGGCACCTCCTGTCAGATTCAGAAAATACGTTTCCAGTTCTTCACTCGTTATAGCAAGCCCTTTTACCGGAATTCCTGCCTTTGCAAGCTCCATATTCAACGCTGCGCTTTCATTCAGACGTTCAAAAATGTGAATATGTTCTTTGTCTGTTACCTGATAATTCGTGAATCCCATAGCATCCAGCACCGGAATTGCCAGCTTCGGATCAGCCAGTGTTAATTCCATCCGCTCACTGCATCTTCGCATTAATTCTTCTCTTGTAAGCTCCTGCAATAAACTTCCATTGTGAATGATTCCATAATCGGTAGCAATCTTCGATAATTCCTCCAGTATATGACTGGAAATGCAGATTGTCATATTCCTTTCTTTCTGAAGTCTCTGAATCGTGTCACGGACCTCAGCAATTCCCTGTGGATCCAACCCATTGATCGGTTCATCAAGGACTAACAGATCCGGTTCTCCAACCAACGCAAGACCAATTCCCAGACGCTGTTTCATTCCAAGAGAAAAGTGTTTTGTCTTTTTCCGTCCCACATGCTCCAGACCTACTGTTTTCAATATCTCTTCAATGTAACCTGCTTTCTTTATCCCAAACAGCTTGCATTTGATATTCAGATTTTCATATGCGGTCATATTTCCATATAATCCCGGTGCTTCAATCAGACATCCCACACGGGAGCGGACTTTCTGTAAATCCTTTCCCTTGTATCCGAAGATCTCAATCTCTCCACTCGTTGGCCTGGAAAGTCCACTGATCATCTTCAGGCAAGTCGTCTTCCCGGCTCCATTTCGTCCGATAAATCCGTAAATAGCGCCCTTTTTAATATGCATGCTGACACTGTCCACAGCTTTATGATGTCCATACCGCTTCGTCAGTCCTCGTGTTTCCAATAACATCTCACTCAAATTTTTCATCTCCTTTTTCTTATCTGCATTTATCATAAAAGATGAATCCTAATCAAACGCAAATAAATAGTAAAAAAAGAGTAAAGATTACGCATGAAGACGATAACCGATTCCCCATACTGTCTCAATGTATTCCTCCGAAGTCACTTGTTTGATCTTCTTGCGGATATTGCTGATATGTACGTCCAATGTCTTCGTCTCACCCATATAAGGCTCGTCCCATGCATATTCGAAAATATCCTCTTTACTGAAAACCTGTTTCGGATTTCTGAGCAGTAATTCCAAAATCGCAAACTCCTGTTTTGTAATCTTCGGAAGTATCTTTCCATCGATTTCAACCTGAAATGTATCTCTGTTTAATAGCATATCTTTAAATGAAAGCGTATGCTGTTCCTCTGCTTCCTTTTCTTCTTTATGACGGAGTTGTACCTGAACTCTTGCCAGCACTTCCCTGATTTCAAATGGTTTCGTTATATAATCATCCGCTCCGCTCGTTAAAACCTCTACCTTTTCATCCAGGCTGTCTTTTGCAGTCAACACAATAACCGGAAGATTTCCCTTTTTCCGTATTTCCTCCAGAACTGCCTCACCTGGAATTCCGGGCAGCATCAGATCCAGCAGCACGAGTGCATAACCGTGCTCCTGCATATTTAAAAGCAGCTTTGCTTCGGTCCCGGAAAATGCCTGCTCACAGGAATAGCCTTCTTTGGATAATGCCTCCTGAAGCAAATTATTGATATTTGTATCGTCTTCTACAATCAGTATTTTCTGCATGATATTGCTCCTTTATCTTCCTCATTCGGCCATGATTTTCTGAGTGCTGCATAAGAAATCAGGAAGTTTGCAAGCCATCCGGCCGGTACTGCAAGCCAGACAAATGCAATTCCGAACCGCGGTGCACAAATCAAAGCGACAGACAAACGGATCGCAAGATTTACCATATTCGCAATGAGAAACGGACGCATGATTCCAAGTCCGCGAAGAACACCATCGGTTGCCATCTTGATACCCATAAAGATGAAAAAATATCCGAGCCATCTCATATAATCACCGGATACCTGATACGCTAAAGCTGTTCCATCTTTTCCAAGGAATAAGGAAGAAATCTGATTGTGCAGTGATTCAATGACCAGAAAAGCAAGGACCGCAAAACATAGATCTAACACCAGTGCCGCATGATAGCCTTTTTTGAGCCGTTCGATTTTCTTTGCACCAAGATTCTGGGATATATACGGCGAAATCGCATTGCCGATGGATACAAAAATCAGTGAAAAAACATTTTCCACTCGCATCGTTGCCGAATAACCTGCGAGCGCCTGTGTACCAAATGGATTTACAACTGCCTGTACGATCATCATACCGATCGACACTGTAGACTGCTGGAGAACTGACGGTATGGCAATTTGAAGCATCGAATATAACTCCTGTCCGTCAAACCATTCAAACTGACATTTATACCGTCTCATTCTATAAAGGAAAATCAGAAATGAAAAGACCGCGGAAATCCCCTGTGCAATAAGCGTTGCAAGAGCCGCACCAAACACACCAAGACCAAGTCCGGCTACCATCCAAAGATCCATAAAAATATTTAATACAGATGAAAAAATCAGAAGAACCAATGGAATTCTGGATTCACCGATGGAAGTAAACATCGTTGAGAGGATGTTGTACATAAACAGAAATGGGAATCCCACAAAATAAACCCGCAGATACAGTACTGCTTCATCCAGTATATCCGCAGGTGTTTGTAATAAACTCATCATTGAATGTGAAAAGCAAAAACCAAAGATTCCAAGTAGTATGCTCAGGACTAAAAAGCTGATCAGCGATGTCGACACAATTGTTTTCATTTTACCATAATCTCTGGCTCCAAAATAACGGCTTACGAGTACACCTGCGCCTACACCGGCGCCCAGAGCTACACAAATGAAAACATTCGTAAGTGCAGCACAGGCACCGACAGCCGCAAGTGCCGAAGAACCAACAAACTGACCGACAATGATCGAATCAGCCATATTATATATCTGCTGAAAAAAACTGCCTAAGATCATAGGCATTGCAAAAACAGTTAACGCTTTCAGGGGCGCATCTGTGATTAGATATTCATCTTTTGACATGATCATACTTCTCCTCAATCAAAATCTCTGGTAATATTTGTAAGCCATTTCTTTCTGAAATAGTGAATAAATACCACGGGCATTTTCTCGAACTCATCTAAAGTCATTACAAAGTAAACCCATACAGGCGGTAATTTAAAAACATATGCTGCAAGGAAAGTTGCCGGAACTGCAACAAGCCACATAAATATGGAATCTACGATCATTCCAAATCTGGAATCTCCGCCACCTCTGAAACAACCGCATATAAGGCAGGTATTAATCCCTTCTCCCACAAGACGCCAGGTTGTCATAATTATAAAAATGCTAAGATAAGAAAGGGCAGTCTCGGTCAATTTATCCCGATAGAAGTCCAGTATCAGAGGACGAATCGCCAGAATAATAACGCATCCGATCAGGCTTACAGCAAGTGTTATCCTAAGCATCCGTTTCCCGTATTCTCCGGCTGTATCAATTTGATCTTTTCCTAACTCCTGGCTGATAATGATAGTCGTAGCATTTGCAAAACCGCGGCAGGCAATAGCACCAATATTTACCACCATAACAGCAACCGCATTTGCTGCAACCATGTCATCTCCGATATGCCCAAGAATTGCTGCAAATGCTGAAGTGGCAAAACTCCAGACAACATCATTTATCACGGCTGGAGTGGCAATTTTCATAAAGTCCTGAAACAAAATGCCTGATTTTGCAAAGAAGTATTTTATCCGGAATCTGACATCTGAACTGTTTAATGAATAGATGAGACAAATTAATACCTCTGTAATTCTGGCAATCACAGTACCAAGTGCAACACCTGTAACGCCAAGCTTTGGAAATCCAAACAGACCAAAGATAAATGTGGCATTACAAAGTACATTGACACAAAGAGAAACAATGTACGTAATAGAAGGCAGCATTATTTTTCCAATACTTCGAAGAGCGCTCATAAAAACCTGTGAGAACCCCATAAACATAAATGAAAATGAAATCACCTTCAAATACTCACTTCCGGCAGCAATCGTATCCGGACTATTTGTGAAAATTTTCATAACCGTAACCGGCATAGTAAAGGAAATAACGAAAAATATAAGCGAGACGATCAGTGAAATCCGTTCCGCCAGACCGAGAATCCTTTCTACTGTCTTTTTATCCCCTTTTCCCCAGTACTGGGCACACAGAACCGAAGTTCCTGTAGCCATACCGTAATATAAGCAGAAAAGAATAAACGTATACTGGTTCGCAAGTGATGAAGCTGACATCGCCGTCTGGCTTACGTATCCAAGCATTACCGTATCGGCAATGTTTACCAATGTTCCAATCAAATTTTGAATCATGATCGGAAAGGCTAATTTTGATGCGTATTTTAAGAAATCTTTTTTATTTAACATACAACTGTTCTTCCTAAATTCTATAAATGTTTAATCTACAGTACTGTTTTTGCAGCATCATCAGCCTTCCTCTTCTCCGTAGTGTTTGCTTAAAGAGAATCCTCTTCCTCGTACCTCTGTAACTCTGCTGATGATCATAAATGCCTCCGGGTCAATCTGTCTGATCAGCCTCTCAACCTGCGGAAGCTCCCGGTTAGACACAATACTCAACACAATCTGCTTTTGTTCTTGTTTGTAACCGCCTTCCCCATACAGCATCGTCACGCCTCTGTCTACCTGCGCAAGAATCGCCTGACGTACTTCTTCCACCTGTTTGCTGATAATCTTCACTTCCGTCTTGGTATTTCCCATCACTAACACTTTGTCCAGCACTGTCGTGTAGATCATTACCAGTAATATACCGTATAAAACGCGTTCCGGAGGATTGTATAGAATCTGCGGTAACAGAATCAATATATCAAATACATTCAGACTCACTGACACCGGAATCCGAAAATACTTATTCAGAATCAACGGTGGAATATCCATACCTCCGGTAGAAGCTCCTGTTCGAATTACAATACCAAGTCCAATCCCGATTCCAAGTCCGGCAAAAATCGTATTCAGCATTGGATTATCCGTAATCACCAGATCACCAAAAATATGATTGGCCGCTTCCAATGCAATTGGATATGTGAAAGAACTGAGAATTGTCGTCAGTGCAAATTTCTTGCCAAGAAAAATCACTCCAACTATCAGCATCACAATATTAAATGCTAAGACAAATCCAGAAATTGATGCTCCCGTAAAATGCTTCACTACCAGACCAATACCGGTTGTTCCTCCTGTCATCAGATTCCCCGGTAAAAGAAAAAGTTTGATTACAAACGCATAGAAAACGTTTCCAAAAATGACCTTTGCAACGGTACTTGCCCGCTTTAAATATGCCTTATCCATAAATTCCTCCCATTAGCCATATGATTTTGATTATCCCTAAAAACGCCTGTTAGAGAATCTTCCCTAACAGACGTTCTTCAAAGTATTTCCTAATATAGTGATATTATACTGAGAAATGCGGGCAGTTTCAATAGGATTTTTCAAAGCACAACATATTTAAGATAATACTTTTTTAAATATTTGCGCACCAATAGAAAAACCCGCAGAACTGAAGTCCTGCGGGCATATTACATTTAAGTATCGATATTAAATCTATCTAGATATTAATTACTCGATGATTGTAGCAACTGTACCTGATCCTACTGTACGTCCACCTTCACGGATAGCGAAACGAAGACCTTCCTCCATAGCTACTGGATGGATCAGTTCAACTGTCATCTCTACGTTATCTCCAGGCATACACATCTCGATTCCTTCTGGAAGCTCGCAAACACCTGTTACGTCTGTTGTTCTGAAGTAGAACTGTGGACGGTAGTTGTTGAAGAATGGAGTATGACGTCCACCCTCGTCTTTTGTCAGTACGTAAACCTGGCATGTGAATTTCTTATGGCAGCTTACTGTACCTGGTTTGATAAGAACCTGTCCTCTTTCGATCTCTGTTCTCTGAATACCACGAAGAAGTGCTCCGATGTTATCTCCAGCCTGAGCCTCATCAAGAAGCTTACGGAACATCTCGATTCCTGTTACAACAGTCTTCTTAACGTCCTCGTGGATACCGATGATTTCAACTTCGTCAGATACGTGAAGTGTTCCACGCTCTACTCTACCAGTTGCAACTGTTCCACGTCCTGTGATAGAGAATACGTCCTCTACTGGCATAAGGAATGGCTTGTCTGTAGCACGCTCTGGTGTTGGGATCCATGTATCAACAGCGTCCATGAGTTCCATGATCTTGTCTCCCCACTCTCCGTCTGGATCTTCAAGAGCCTTAAGAGCTGATCCCTGGATGATCGGTGTGTCATCTCCTGGGAAGTCATACTCGTTAAGTACTTCACGGATCTCCATCTCTACGAGTTCAAGAAGCTCTTCGTCGTCTACCATGTCACATTTGTTCATGAATACAACGATGTATGGTACGTTAACCTGACGGGACAGAAGAATATGCTCTTTAGTCTGAGCCATAACTCCGTCTGTTGCAGCTACAACAAGGATAGCTCCGTCCATCTGAGCTGCTCCTGTGATCATGTTCTTAACGTAGTCAGCATGTCCTGGGCAGTCAACGTGTGCGTAGTGACGGTTAGCTGTCTCATACTCAACGTGTGCTGTAGAGATTGTGATTCCACGCTCTCTTTCTTCTGGAGCCTTATCGATGTTCTCGAAATCTACAGATGCGTTACCTTCTACTCTGTGAGAAAGTACTTTTGTGATAGCAGCTGTAAGAGTTGTTTTACCATGGTCAACGTGTCCGATAGTACCGATATTACAATGCGGTTTTGTTCTTTCAAATTTAGCCTTTGCCATTTTGAATATCCTCCTTAAAAATATAACCCTCAATGGGGCAACCTTGTTTTGGTTTTCTATTTTAAACCTGGCTAAGTTTGATTATATTTCAAACTTAGCCGATTTTCAAGCCTTTTATGATATTTTAGGCATTTTTGTTGGATAATACTTTCTCCTGTACAGACTTCGGTACTGGCTCATATTTCTCAAAGAACATTGAGTAGTTACCACGTCCCTGTGTTCTGGAACGAAGATCTGTAGAGTATCCAAACATTTCTGACAGAGGAACGTACGCACGTACGATCTTTCCGCCACCGAGATCATCCATACCTTCAATACGTCCACGACGTGAGTTCAGGTCTCCGATGATATCTCCCATATATTCTTCAGGCATTGTAACCTCTACCTTCATGATAGGCTCAAGAAGTACAGGTGCGCCCTGTTTCATAGCATCCTTGAATGCAAGGGAACCAGCGATGTGGAATGCCATCTCACTGGAATCGACTTCATGGTAAGATCCGTCGTATACGTTAGCGTAAACACCAACTACAGGGAATCCTCCAAGGATACCAGACTTCATAGCTTCTTCAATACCTTCACCTACTGCCGGGATGTATTCCTTCGGAATAGCTCCTCCAACTACAGTAGACTCGAACTTGTATGTCTCCTCACCGTTGACATCCATTGGCTCGAATTTAACTTTACAGTGTCCGTACTGTC
>ERZ1673749.730-NODE-730-length-31485-cov-10.561534_pt1 | contig 31485 bp, 20 predicted proteins | sample MGYA00580204_ERZ1673749 | MGnify/ENA primary metagenome ERZ1673749 (study PRJEB41218, sample SAMN15661745) | gut metagenome | host: Homo sapiens | place: Canada: London | collected 2015-08-20/2019-03-30 | study: EMG produced TPA metagenomics assembly of...
CAGTCGAAAATCATCCTAATATTGTTCTTGTTAATGCCACCAATCGCAGTGATTGGAATGTGAATATTCTCAGAAATCTCCTTCAACGTGTCGATTGTAACCCTCACGAAATCATCTCCAGTGAACGTCGGAAAAATCGCCCCAACGCCAATGTAATCAGCGCCAGCCTCTTGTGCCTCCAACGCTTGTTCCAACGTGTGACAACTAATCCCAATAATCTTATTGTCACCAAGAATCTCCCTAGCATACTTAATCGGCATATCCTTTTGTCCCAAATGCACCCCGTCGACATCGCACGCCTTAGCAATATCAACCCTGTCATTCACAATCAAAAGTTTGCCCATGCTTTGAGTAATCTCTTTTATCCTAAAAGCCTCGCGCATAATGCTTCTTGTATCCATGTTTTTTTCTCTAAGTCTCACAGAATCTGCACCATTTTTCAGCGCAATCTCAATAGTCTCTGATAAATCCCTTCCCTTGAGAGTTTGTTTATTCGTGACCAAGTTCAACCCTAAGTTAAATTCCTTATTCATTATCCAACTCTCCTTCAAAAAATTTGTAGAAATGATTTGTCGGCCCATTTCCCTTGCCAATATGCAAATCGTGCTTAATAGCATTAGTAATGTAATCCTTGCTTAATTTCACGGCGTCATCTATCGATTTTCCAAGCGCCAAATTACTAGCGATCGCACTTGAAAGCGTACAGCCAGTCCCATGAGTGTTCTTCGTGTCAATCTTCTCAGTCACAAATTCGTGGAAATTCTCGCCATCATACAAAATATCAATCGCATCTCCTACATGATGACCGCCCTTCACAAGAACGTATTTCGCCCCCATGTTACGAATAATCACAGCTGCCTTTTTCATATCGTCCACACCGTCGATTTTCATTCCACTAATTCTCTCTGCCTCTGGAATGTTAGGAGTTATACAAGTGCACAAAGGAATTAAATCCTCAATCAACAAATCAATCGCATCTTCTTGCATCAAACAAGCGCCGTGCTTAGCGTACATCACAGGATCCAACACCACATTTTCTGGTTTGTACTCCAATAATTTGTCCCTAACACAACTCATAATCCTCTTGTTCGATAACATCCCAATCTTCACAGCGTCAGTTCCCATATCATTATAAATACAATCAATCTGATCCTTTATAATCTCATCGGGCAAATCCTCAATCGACACCACCTCAAAAGTATTCTCTGCGACCACCGAAACAATAACGCTCATCGCATACACCCCGTGTGCCGACATAGTCTTGATATCCGCTTGAATTCCTGCTCCGCCTGAACAATCAGAACCTGCAATCGTAAGAACTTTCTTCATAACTCCTCCTAATAATTTGCTGCAAATTAAATTATATACCTATAATCATTTTACTTCAACTAGTCCCTGTTGTAGAGTTTTACAATCGAAGAAATTTTACATTCAAGCTTATCCGTAAGCCAATCTTTTTTCATTCTCCACGTCCAATTACCCAAAGTATTAGGCGTATTCGTCCTGTAATCATCATCCAAATCCAAGAAATCCTGTATCTGACACATACACAAATCGGCTCTCGTCATGTAAGCAACCTTTATCAAAGACTCTTGTACATCATCTGAATTAACATAATTTTTAATGTAATCAAGCTCATCAGAACTTCTGCTATTTACAAATCCCCTAAGAGTTTGATTGTCGTGAGTTCCAGTGTAGTAAACACAATTTTCTCCCACATTGTGTGGCAAATAATTCGATTCCTCGTTCACATCAAAAGCAAATTGCATCACCTTCATGCCTTTGAACCCAAATCTATCGCGCAGATTGATAACATCATCAGTAATCAAACCCAAATCCTCGGCAACAACCCTGTCAATCAAGTTTTCTTTTTTCAAAATCTCAAAAAACTCCTCGCCCTTTGCCTTAATCCAGTGTCCGTTTTCAGCAGTGTTTTCCGATGCATCAATCGCCCAAAAAGCTTCAAATCCTCTAAAATGATCCAGACGAAGCACATCGTACATTTTCAAATTATGATTCAACCTTTTCAACCACCAATCAAATCCAGTCTTCTCACAATAATTCCAATCATACACAGGATTACCCCAATATTGCCCAGTTTCAGAAAACCTGTCCGGAGGAACACCTGCAACAAGCTTCGGTGACAAATCCTCGTTCACCATAAACATTTCTGGGTTTTGCCACATGTCGCTGCTTTCCTTCGACACATAAATCGGTAAATCGCCAAATATTTTTATACCCAAATCATTCGCGTAATTTTTCAATTCGAAATACTGCTTGTAAAACAAAGCCTGAACGAATACATTGTACTCAATCTCATCTTTTAACAATTTTTCGTAATAATCGACGCTTTTCTTCTTTCGGTATTTTATATCATCCGGAAATTCCAACCAAGATTTGCCATTAAAATACTTTTTCAAAGCCTGAAACAAACAAAATCCACGAACAAGTTCACGCTCACTAAAATTTTCTGTGTCGATTATCTTCAAAACCTTGTTGTTCTCAAAAGCCTTTCGTAAAATCTCATCCTTTGCTTTTGCCACATAATCGTAATCCACAAAATCATCTTCGAATTCATATCCACGAACATCTCTTTCCGTCAGCAAACCATTCTCAATCAACTTGTCGATGTCGATGTACATGTAGTTTCCAGCAAAAGTTGACGGCGACAAATACGGACTGTTGCCATCAGAACTTATCGGAGCAAGCGGCAATATTTGCCAATAAGTCTGCTTCGATTTCTTCAAAAACCTAACAAACTCATACGCACTCTCACCAAAACTTCCTATTCCATATTTTGAACTTAAACTGAACACAGGACACAAAATCCCTGCTTTTCTATTACCACTCATATTAGCCCTTCTTGTTTTGTTCACGATACATTCTCGTGTAAATCTTGCCATTCGCCAACAATTCTTCGTGTGTTCCCTTTTCCACAATAACACCCTTGTCCAACACGTAAATGCAATCCACGTTTTTAATCGTAGACAATCTGTGCGCAATTATAAATGTAGTCCTGTTTTGTTTCAATTTGTCGATCGCATACTGAATCACAGATTCCGTTTGCGTGTCGATGTTTGCCGTCGCCTCGTCCAATATCAAAATCTTCGGATTGGTGATGTAACTTCTCGCAAATGCTATAAGCTGCTTTTCACCAGCAGAGAAACTTGCGCCATTGTCCTTGACTTCCTCATCGAGACCATTTCTGAAATCTATCAACCTGTCCGCACCGATATCCCTCAACGCATTCTCGACTTCTTCATCTGTAAAATCCTTGTCGAGCCTGATATTACTCCTAACATCTCCCATAAAAAGCACCGGATCTTGTGGCACTAACGAAATATTCTTTCTTATAGAATCCACACTGTAGTCGTTGAAGTTCTTTCCGTCGATTTTGATTACTCCTTTTTGTGGCTTATAAAATCCTAAAAGCAAATTGATTATTGTAGTCTTGCCACTTCCCGTAAACCCTACAAATGCAACACTTTCTCCGCTTTTTATATCAAGCGACAAATCTTTAAGCACAGGTTCGTTTTCAATATACGAGAAATCAACATTTTCAAACTTAACATCACCCTTGATGTCGCCGATTTCTCGTTCTGGAAACTCCTCGACCTCAGTATCCAATAATTCAAACACATGCTCTGCTGCGCTGAACGATTGCTCCAATGAGCCCATTCTTTCCACGCAGTTACTGATATACAAGAAAGTCCTCGAAGTGTATTCCATCGTCAAATACATGCTCCCCAATTTTACATCAGTATTTCCAGTCAAAACATTGTACGCATAAATCCCAAGTATCGTAATCGTCGCAAAATTTCTGAGAAGCTGCGACACATTGTAGCTCATCGTACCGTAAGCCCTGGTCACCATATACCCGTAATCGTAGACATTTTTCGCAGAAGTTTCGTAATCCTTACTGAAATCATCTTCCAAATTATACGCCTTGATTATCTCGATATTATTGATAGTCTCGTTGATTTTCGCATTCTCTTCGCTAATGTATTTTCTCATATTTGTAAATGCAAAACGTGATTTTTGCAAAAATTTCTTAAAAATATAAAACATAATCGGGAAAAATAGGCACACAATAATCCCGATTTTCGTGTCAGTTATAAGCACCATCGCAATCATGAAAATACTCACGATTACGCTTACCATAAGCTGTGCCAACACCATTTGATAGAAACTCTTCACAGTTTTCGTATCGTTTGTAATTCTGCTGACAACTTTTCCCGCCGGTAAATCATCGTAAAATGATATCGGCATTTTTTGAATGTGATCGTACACATCCATCTGCATCCTGTGTGCGATTTTGTTCGCAGTTTTCTCCAAATACACCGTAGAATTGTACTTCCACAGTGAATCCACGAAGAAAACCGCCGCATACAAGCACAACACCAACGCTAATTTTCTAATATTGTATACAAGTTTTTCTCCTGTAAGTAAATTGTTGATGATATACGCCAATATAATCGGCCCTATAATCTCGAATATCGTCATCAACACCGTAAACACCATCCCTATCGTCAAGTTTTTCTTCTCGTTTAGGGAGTATTTTATTATTCTATTCGTCACACTCTTTCTCATAAGCACTCTCCACTGTCTGTCTCAAATATTGCTCCTTGTACCAACCATCTTGTTTCATCAAAGAGTCGTGAGTCCCTCTTTCAACTATTCTGCCGTTTTCAAGAACGATAATCTCGTCTGCATCCTTCACCTGGCTAATCCTGTGAGTTGCGATGATATTCGTCTTGCCGGAGCGAATTTTTCTGAAATTATCCAAAATATTCTTCTCCGTCGTTCCATCCACAGCGCTCATGCAATCGTCCATAATCAAAATATCCGGATTCTTTATCAAAGCTCTCGACAACGCAATCCTTTGTTTCTGACCGCCCGACAAACTAATTCCCTTTTCTCCACACAACGTATCCGTTCCATTCACAAGCTTATCCAAATCCTTCTCAAAATCGCTCATTCGTATAGCTTCCATCAATTCTTCATCCGTTGCATCCTTGTTTGTAAGCTTGATATTTTCGCCAATAGTCTTCGAAAAAATCATGTGGTTTTGTGGAACATATCCCATTCTTTCTCTGACTGATTCGACAGTATAATCGGTCAAGTTTTTATCATTCAGAAGTATTTCTCCATCTTCCACATCGTAAAATCTAAGAAATTGCTTCAACAAAGTAGTCTTGCCACTTCCAGTTTTCCCCAAAACACCCAAAGTTTTTCCAGGTGTAATTAAGAAATTGATATCACGGAGAACATTCTCCTTCGAACTCGGATACTTGAATGACAAATTCCTAAACTCAATCGTAGGATTTTCCTTCAAATCAACAGCATCAGGTTTATTCACAATGTCTTCCTTGTAATCCCACACCTCTTGAATCCTGTCCATACTCGCATCGGCTTGCTTCTTCACACTGATGAAATCGCCCATGCCAATCATCGGCCAAATCAACAAATTCAAATAAAACATAAAACTCATCAGTCTTCCCACAGTAATGCTTCCAGTTCGTATCAAATAAGTTCCGTAAGAAATCGCCAACACATAAGTCATAACCTCTATAGGCTTTTGGATTGGGCCATACCATGCGATTAACTTTGCAGTCGCCATGTTTTTTTCGTACAAATCATCCGCCCTATCTTGGAACTTCTTTCTTTGAAAATCCTTCAAATTATTCGCACGAACCACACGCACACCACTTACAGTTTCCAAAGTCTGATCGTTCATCTTATCAAACGATTTTTGCGACTCATCAAAAGTCGTATTCAATTTGTTGCCGATTTTATTGCTCACCACAACCAAAATCGGAAGTGGAAGCACACTTAATAAAGTTAACCTGAAATCTGTCGTCACAATCATCACGATAACTATTAAAATAGGATAAAAAGTCGAATCGAATAAACTCATCAGACCATATCCCGCAAAATCTCCCAAAGCGTACGGATCATTTGTAGCCTTCCCCATCAAAGACCCCGTGGAATTCTTCTCGAAAAACTCCGGCGATTGCTTCAAATATTTGTCATACAACCTTGTAGTCACCAAATATCTAATCGTGTCATCGCCCCTAAACACATTCAAATTCCACACAACGCTAACCACATAACACAACACACTTGCAACCAAGCAAATTCCCAAATTAATCTTCAAATTTTCAGCTGTCACATTCTTGTTGAAAATATTGTCCGCCACATTACCAATCATGTACGGCAAAATCAACTTGAAAGCATAATCAAAAATAAGTGCGATAATTGCGATTATGTAGCTTTTCTTGTAGTAATCAATAAACCACTTATACCTTTTTAACATACTTACTCCTTTACTTTTGCAATAAAAAATAGGGCTCATAAAGAGCCCCAAATAGCAAATTCTATTTTTGCAATAATTTAATGATGTGTTCTCTGAAATCTTCTCCGTCCATAGTAACAGCACCTGTGCCACCAAAAATATCCACAGATACCTTGAAGAAGTTCACAACTAATTTGTCTCCCAAATCATAGTGTTCTTCAATATGACCTGGAACGAAAATCAATTCCTTCTTGTCTGTTTCAACATCATCAAGGTTCAAATGTTTGATAGGGTCAACCATGGCTTCAACCACACCCATATCTTCCATCATCCACATGTTGTTGTTCCAGAATCTTTTTTCTTCAGGACTTCCACCATTCAAAAGCTCTTTGTTTGTAATAGATGATAAAACTCTTCTAACAGCTTCCTCATCAAATTTGTCATTGTATATTAATTTCATTTCGTCTCTATTAGCCACATCAATGATAAAAGATTCAGCAACCTTTTGACCTTCTGACGCTGATTGCCAGAAATATAGCATCATTTCAACTACTTCATTATTAATTTTAATGCTCATTATTCAGACCTCCTTCTTTCAAAAATTCTCTATATTAAATATTATACAACTAACGAAAATTTTTTTCTACATAATTTTCAAAATTTCAACATATTTTCCAATAATTCTACAAATTTTCTTTTTTCAAATCAGCGTACACCTTCATCGCATCATCATATCCAAGCTTCAGCCCGTATCGCATCTTTTCCTTTTCAAACTCCAAAACTTTCGGAAAATCTCTGTCCCACGTTTTAATAATCGTGTATTTTGGATTTGTCTTCAACTTACTCGTCAACAAATACGGCTTCAACGACACAAGAACAACCTCATCACACACATCATCAATCATCTTGTACGGATTATTCTCCATATATCCACCATCAATCAACCTCTTCCCGTCGATTTTCTCTTGCTTAAACACCAACAAATTAGAACTCGCACGCAAATAATCACGCAAGTGACCTTGTGGAATATCGTCAATAAACAAATTCAAAACCTTCCTTTGTTCCACATCAACAGTATTAAGACCGAACTTCATCCTAGATTCACGAACTCTTTTCTCATCAATATATTCGCTCAACAAATCATTCAAAGGCTCCACACTGAAACCCTTGTTATCGATAAAATCCTTCGCCAAGCCAAGCTTATCCTTAGCATTATCCAAACTTAAACTCTGTTCCATAATAGAATTGACATCATTGTCCTTTAAGCTAATCACATCATCGTAAGTCAAATTCTCCCACAATTTATACGCAATCTCCCAATCGCCCTGGCAAATCATAGCCGCATTGATAGCTCCAATCGAAGTTCCCACGACATAATCAAAGTCAATTCCCATTTCCACCAAAGCCTTGTAAGCGCCAATCTGATAGCAGCCCCTCGCTCCGCCGCCTTCCAACACTAAACCTCTCATAAAAACCCCCTTCTTAATATGATTATATCATCAACCAACCCCACAATGTGTGATATAATTTTTCGTGAAAGGAAAACACATGTACACACTACTACTAATATCTGCGATACTTCTAATAATCGCAGCCTCAGACAATTTCATAAGTATGTTCACAGCAACAAGCACCATTTTATTCGTAATTAGTGCCATCGGACTAATATTTTCACCAAATTCCGGAACAATTTTGAACATAATCATAGCGATCAACGTAATCACAAATTTATTTATCCTTGCGATAATATCATACAGACTCTACCAAAAAGCAAAAGTCAAAGCCAACATCGCACTTCACTTATCAGCAAGTTTACTATACATCGCAATGATAGCAATAAACCTGTTCAAAATATTTGACCTTTACCAATACATAATAGGAATGAATTTGTATCTGAGCTTAATTGTACTGTCACACCTGCTTGGAAACCTCATAATCAAATACCGAAAAATCGCCACAGATTTTGACTACATCGTAGTCCTTGGAGGATCCATGAAAGGAATCGAACTGTCTGATCTCATCAAACAAAGAATGCTCACATCATTTTCCTACTACAGAACCGATAAAAGCATTATGATATTTTCCGGCGGCAAATCCAACGGAGACATCGAAGAATCCGTAGCCATGAAAAACTTCGCCGTCCAAAACAACATCCAGGATACAGATATTTTATTGGAAAAACTTGCCATGAACACAATGCAAAACATAGAATACGTAAAAACACTCATACAACAGCAAGATGCAGAACACGACAGAAAAAAAGTCTGCGTAATCACCAACAACTTCCACGCATTCAGAACCAAACTCATCTGCAACAAAATGAAAGTCAATTGGACAGTAATACCAGCAGAATCTAACCTCAACTCCAAAATCTCGACATACCTCATAGAATTATTAGCCGCAATCTACCTGGACATCGTAGTTCACATCATAATGCTTCTCATCATCACCATAATAATAGGCATCTTAGTATAATCGTAGCTATATTGTAGACATTCTCCTGATTGGAAAATCGAAATAGTGGTATAATATATGTAAAGAAATCGGAGGAGGATTTTATGAAAAACATTAAAAAATTTGGACTATTACTTGCACTTGTAGCTTCAGTATCATTATCAAGCTGTAGCAGCGAACAATCATTGAATAAACCAGATACAACAACATCAACAGCTGAAAACAACAAAAAAGACACAGCAGCTGACACACAAGAAAACAAAAAAGAAGACAAAGAAAACAAAGAAGACAAAAAACCAGAAGAAACAACAGAAGCTACAGAAAAAGACGAAACAAAAAAAGACAACCAACAAGAACTTACAGATGATGAAAAAGCAACACTAGATGAATTTGTAGAAAGATTAGAAAAATACGAAAACGGAACAGCAGGCGCATCACTAAAAATGGATAGACTATTCACAGAAATGGTCAACAGATGCACATCATTAGAAACAAAACCAGAAAAATCACAAGAATATCTAATCAAAAAAGTATCCCAAGTCAAAGACACTGAAAACTTCAAACAATCAGTAAAAGGACTAAAAGATACCATAGAATACTACAAATCAAACAAACAACAATACATCCAAGAACTAAAAGACAGTGGCGCAACATGGGATCCACAAATCAAACTAGAATCCTTGGAAAATGTAGTAAACAAATTCTAATATAATTAGGAAAGAAGCTGCAAAACAGCTTCTTTTTTTGTGAGAATAAAAACCTCTTCAAAATATGCAAAGCAGAAAACTACAATTGACCGAATATCTAGCTTACGAAAATAGGTTTAATTTATCCTAGATAGAGGTATAATTTTATTAGGAGGGATAATCATGAAAATTAATACAAAAAATCTTGTATCAATCACAGAAGCAAACCAAAACTTCTCTAAAGTAGCACGTTTAGTAGATGAGCAAGGATCTGCTGTCATACTAAAAAATAATAATCCTAAATACGTAATTATTAAATATACTGAATTTGAATCAGAACAAAATGCTGATGATGAATGCATCACAGAAATCTCAAAAAGAATCTTAAAACAAAATAAAAAAGCTTACAATGAACTCTCAAAATAAAATATTGCCAACATATCATAAATTAAAACAAAGCAGAAAACTACAATTGCCCGAATATCTGGCTTACGAAAATAAATAAATCCTAAGCTCATGAACCTAAAATCTCAAGTGCGAGCTTCGCTCTGGCACCAGTGAGATTTCTTAACGGTTCATTTCGCTTGGATTTATAATTATTTTCTCCAGATGATATTCTATAGCAATTGTAATAATCTGCTTTTTTCTCGTTTAGAGATATATAAATCTGTAGTAAAATTTCAAATTCGTATCCACGATTTTTATGGTATTTCATGCGAAAACCATAAGATTATACATAAATTCCTTTAGAATAAAAGGCTTTAACTAAGCGAGTCATCTGGAAAAAATTTAGAAAACTCAATCGAAGAAATCCGGCCAAAATTTGACCGCGTAAGCGAAGCGTGCTTCAAATTTTAGGATTTCGAGATTAGAGTTTTCCAATTTTTGGAAGCCAGAGGAGCGTAGTTAAACCTTTTATTCTGGTTTGAAACAACGTAATTCTAGCAACAAAACCCTGTTCCTGTCTACCTACACACGAATTCTTTTACTCCTCTATATCCTCAATATCATACCTATCCAAATCCTCATACACATACGACTGTTGAATACCACGCAAATAAACACCTCTGTCATCAACCTTGTCCGTTAAAGCATTCTTCAATAAGTGCTTAATCTCCAAAGAATTCACCGGCGACCTCTCCATAGCACTCAAATAATCAGCCCTGTCCACCATCGTCCAGTCAATACATTTGTTCAAATTCTTCTTCAACATCAAATCCAGCCAAATCCTAGTCGCACGACCATTTCCTTCCCTGAAAGGATGCGCCACATTCATCTCTACATACTTCTCAATAATCTCATCAAAAGACCCCTCTGGCATCCTCTCAATAATCGCCAAATTACTCTCTAAATACAACAAATTTGCAAACCTGAAATTTCCCTTTGACAAATTCACATCACGAGTCTTCCCTGCAAAATCAAAAATATCCTGAAACAAAAACCCGTGAATCTCCTGCAAACCCTTGTAAGTACCAACCTCAAAGTCATTGATAAAACCCTTATCCCAAAGCTCAATAGCTCTTCTTTTAGACAAAAGCTCCTCATCAATCAACCTACCCATCAAACACCATCCCTTCTTATCATTATTTTATGTAAAATTCCACGTGTCAATTATTATACGGTTATAATTCTTATCATTGAATATTACCTTTTATACATAAATCCTTTAGAATAAAAGGCTTTAACTAAGCGAGTCATCTGGAAAAAATTGTGAAAACTCAATCGCAGAAATCCGGCCAAAATTTGACCGCGTAAGCGAAGCGTGCTTCAAATTTTAGGATTTCGAGATTTGTTGTTTTCCAATTTTTGGAAGCCAGAGGAGTGAAGTTAAACCTTTTATTCTGGTATGAAACAGAGTAAATCTCTCAACAAAAACCTGTCCCTATCTACCTCTACACACGAATTCTCACACCATATCTTGCAACCAAAACCCCAATCCCTGTCTATCTAATCACGAATTCTCTCCGTAACTCTTGCAACAACGCCCATTCCTAACCTACGTCAACACTTGTCCCCATACAAACGAAAATTCATTCGAAAAAATCCGTCAAAATCAGGGAGCAAGGCGAAGCAAGCGGACTGATTTAGGATTTTGAGAGTTGAATTATCAACTTTCTCCCCTTAATCCCCCAGAGGTATGATCCTTTAGAATAAAAGGCTTTAACTAAGCGAGTCATCTGGAGAAAATTGTGAAAACTCAATCGAAGAAATCCGGCCAAAATTTGACCGCGTAAGCGAAGCGTGCTTCAAATTTTAGGATTTCGAGATTAGAGTTTGCCAATTTTTGGAAGCCAGAGGAGCGAAGTTAAACCTTTTATTCTGGTATGAAACAGAGTAAATCCTGCAACAATAACCCCTGTAAAAACCTACCTCAACACAAACTCTCTAATACCTCACCTTACAAACTCATACCTCAACACGCCCTCTTTCCCCGGCTCCAATTCCTCAACAACCTTCCCTTGGTAAAACACATAAGCGCCACCCTTTGCCCTGTCATCCTCATCCACGAACGAATTCACAAACAACACCGGCATTGGCACAAGCTGTGATTGTTTCTTGTAGTCCTCAAACTCATTCTTAAACCAGTCCTTCACCGAAAAATCGACAAACACAGGCCACAACAAAATATCAGAGTCAATCATAGAAATATAAGTATACAAATTCTCATCCCAGAAGTCCCCGCAAATCAACGTAGAAAAACTCACGCCATCCATCTTGTACAAATACAACTTGCTGCCTTCTCTGTAATCGCTGCAAGCAGAAGGCTCCTTCCAACCAGGACTCATTCTCCTGTAATTGTTCAAAATCTCCCCACGTTTCGTCACAGTCATCTGCGAAGAATAAAACGCACCATGATCATTCTCAATATATCCGAGCGAAATCGCAACCTCATTCTCCCTCGCAATCCTACGAATCTCCGCAATCTCATTCGAATTTTGCGTCACAGGAACACCAACATCATCCTTGTACACAAAGCTCAAACACTCAAACCCTTGCAGAAAACTCTCCCCAAATACACATAAGTCAGCTCCATTTTCAGCTTCCTCTCTCGCATATTTCTCAATCTGCTTCATATTAAATACCTTATCATTCAAACGCTGCTCAACAGCACACAAACTAATCTTCATTACTCAAAAAACTCCTTTGCATAACTAAGCTCTCCACGAGTCTTGAAACCATCCTCGCATCTCGCCATGAAATAATCATCCTCCACATAAAAAGGACACAAAATCCCGTAGTCCCTCGCCCTCGTGAAACCAAACCTCGTGAACACATCAGGCTCTCCCATCACGCACACGAAACTAACACCACGACTCATAACATCATTCACAGCATTTCCCACAAGCAAATTCACGCTATCATCACTCAAATGCTCATCGTCAATGTAGAAAATCGACAACAACAACCCATCGAACTTCCTCACACGACATTTCGTGAACATCACAATCCCACAAATCGCATCTCCATCTTCCAAAACAAACGTACAATCCTCACAGAAACTCTCCGATTTCACAATATCCGTGAATAATTTCACATCGCTCTTCTCAGAAAAACTATACTTCATATTAGAATCTCTCAACAAATCACAACATATGTCGTAATCATCCGCATTATATAATCTATATCTCATAAATCCCTCTTTTTCATCATTTGTTACATCAATTATATCCTAATTCACACACATTTACCATTTCTATCATCACATCACCCACAAACCACACACTCATAAAATAACCATATTTAAGTAATAAAATTAAATCATTACGAAACAAGGAGGAATTAATGCAACAAACTAAAAAAAGATACACAATAGGCGAAGAAATCTTCAACTCCGTAACACATGGAGTGGGAGTTCTAATAGCAATAGCGTTCATGGTATTGTTAATCATAAAATCACAAGGCAACCCTCCACTTATAATCGCAAACATAATCTACGGAGTAAGCCTAATGCTGATGTTTTTATTCTCCACACTATATCACGCCATCACCAACACCAAAGCAAAAAAAGTCCTCAGATATTTTGACCACTCTGCAATATTCATCTGCATAGCTGGAACATTCACACCAATAATAGTTAGAGTGTTACAAGGCGCACAAAGAGTAGGATTTTTAGTAGCCATTTGGCTTATAGCACTAGTAGGAATAATCCTCAAAATCACAATATTCAAGAAAAATCTCCAAGAAAAATACAAAAAACAATCACTAATACTTTACGTAGTAATGGGATGGATGTCTGTATTACTTATGAAAAATGTCATCCAAATCTCTGGAATGCTTTCATTCATACTCATATTGTCGGGAGGAATACTCTATTCCATCGGAGTCTACTTCTACGTTAAGAAAAGAAAATACTTCCATTCTATATGGCACATATTCATAATACTAGCATCAGTAGCACAGTTTTTCGGAATATATTTCGGATAAAATTTTCATTTCAAATAAAAAGGGTAGCACAATAGAAAATCTATTGCACTACCCTTTATTTATTTCCTGTGTTTTCTAATATCCAACACGAATTTTCTGATATTCACAATAAGCACAATCCACGCTAATATCGTAAGCGCCAACAAAACATAGTCAACAGTCTTTGATGACGAATCGCTCTTAGTGTTCATTGTCGCCGCATTTTTCTTACTTGTAGCATCTGTCGTAGCCTTTTCAGAATTCTCATCAACCCTCACGCAGTTAATCAAAATCCTTCTAGTAAACGGAGGATACATCGGATCACACGACAATATAGTCAGCATATCCTTGTCTTCCACAGGCTTCAACCTATCCCAATCCGACGGACTAATGTACTCTCTTCCGACAACCTTGTACGTCAACGTCTTCCCATGATGATGCACATACACCACATCATTAGAATACAATTGACCCACCTTCAAAAGCATAATATCTCCGTACCAACCCCTGTGGCCCGCAAGCACACTACGCCTGCCCTTACCACCCACAGGAATCGAAGTACCGTCAAGTTGACCGACACCCTTCGCCAAATGATTGTAGCTCGCACCCAAATAGATAGGCTTCTTGAAATTAATCTTAGGAATCTCCAAATACCCGAAAATCCCATTCTCATCAATCACCTTACTACTTTCAAGCTCAATATCCTCCGAATTAAAAGGATCCACAAGACCCGTTTCATCCACATTCACATTCGAATTGTATTTTTCGATCCTTTCGGAAAGCTCAGTTGACATCTCACCTTGTGTCCTCAAAAAATCATCCATCTTTTTATCTTGCGAGAAAATCTTGTACGACAAATTGCTCAAACAAAAAGTCAACAACCCAATCCCCACAAACAAAATCACATAACCAAACTTCCTACTTGATCTCATTATTCTTCTTCCTTTTTCTTTGTCTAATGTAATACCACAACAAAATCGCTATAATAATCAGTGAAATAATCAAATAAATCTTGTACTTACCAGTCACTTGACTCACCAAATCCTTCTCCACAGCAGCAGGATTGTATTCAGTACGCTCAGCACGCACCAACAACCTGTGCGAATTAATCATATACGGAGTACAAGTCAATAACGTACAATAATCCTTGCCCTCCACAACCAAAACCTTGTCGAAATCGCTCGGCTCCACAACAAAAACGTCGATAACCTTGTACGCCAACACCTCTTTGATATTGTGAATGTAGAACACATCGCCCTTCTTCATCTTATTCAAATCAGTAAACAGCTTCGCAGTAGGAAGACCCCTGTGAGCAGTCAGTACAGAATGAGTATTCTTGCCACCGACAGGAAGGGAAGTCCCCTCCAAGTGACCAACACCCTTTTGCAAAACCTCCTCACTCGTACCAGCATAAATCGGCAAATCCTGATTAATCTTTGGAATCTCAACGTGGCCAATCTTTTCCTTAACCTCAAGCATTCTAGCATACTCGCTAATCGCATTCTTCTTTTCCTTCTCAGAATAAGGATCCGCAAGCTTACTAGGATCCAAAGTCTTGTTGTATATCTGAGCGAGCCTAATCCTCCTGTCGATCTCCTTCTTGTCAATTTTCTTAGCCGTAGTATCAAAATCGTGCACCGCACTGTTAGCCTCAATCCTGTAATACAACCTCGAAATCAAAGGATACATCGCCACAGCAAATCCCACCAAGAAAATCAACACATACTTCAAATTTTCCTTTAACTTAGACTTCTTCATGCTTATCCTCTACATCCAGTTCTTTCAATCTCTTCTTCGCCTTACGTTGACGATAAATCAAATACAACAAAATAGCGATAATAACCAAAGAAACATAGAACAAATACCTGTAAATATAACTTGCCTTATTATCAGCAATCAATGCCTCATCCACAGCCGGAACATAAGGAACCCTGTGACCTCTAACCAAAAGCCTGTGCGAATTAATCATAATAGGAGTACAAGTAAGTAACGTACAATAATCATGCCCCTTCACAATCAGCAAATCATTGAAATTCGAAGGTTCCACAATCTTAATCTGATCCACCTGATAAGCCAACGTCCCGAAAATATTGTGAACATAGAACTTATCGCCAATCTTCATCATCTTTAAATCAGTAAACAACTTTGCCGTAGGAAGCCCACTATGAGCAGTCAACACCGCATGAGTATTGTTCCCACCAATAGGAAGAGAAGTCCCCTCCAAGTGGCCAATCCCAATCTGCAACACATCCTCGCTCGTACCAGCATACATCGGCAAATCCTGATTAATCTTCGGAATCTCAACGTGACCAATCTTCTCCTTCACCTCAAGCATTCTCGCATAAGCCTTCCTGCCCTCTTCTTGGTTCTTCTTATCATAAGGATCCTTCGTCACTACATTATTCAACGAATCATTGTAGCCCTTAGCCAAAGCCAATCTCTTATCCAATTCCTCCTTCGACAAACCCTTCACAGCCTTGTCGAACTCCTTCACTTGATTAGTGGAATCCACCCTATAATACAACCTAGAAATCACAGGATACATCATCACACCAAATCCCAATAAAAATATTAAAATAAACACAAAATTATGCTTAATCTTCTTCCACATTACAATTACCTTTCTCAAATACCGGTTTCTAAGTCAATTATACCTTAAAAAAATAAAATCGAAAAATATTTGATACCGAACATAACCAAACCCTCACACCAATAACACATCTCACAAAATGTAGACCACCTAGCATGAGGGTTTATTTTTACATATTCTCAAATCTATTTTTCGAATTACTTAATATTTTTTCCTATTAACTTATCGTCCTTCGCAATTATCCACTTACCAATAAAGAACATAATCGCACCGCCAATCATACTCATGAAAAACCTAATGTCCCCAGTCTTTGGAATCTTACCACCGCGTGTAATATCTCCACCTGGAGTAGTTCTTCTTCTAGTAATAGTGTCACTCTTGTTAGTGATGAAAGCAATGGAAATAGTCTTATCATCGGCTTGTTTTTTGATTTCAAATTCCACAGGCTCACTCAACAAAATGAAACCTTGTGGAGCTTTTATCTCAACCAAGTAATACTTACCATAATCCATATCTTCAACAGCAAACTTACCATTGTCAGCACTTGTTACAATATAATCCTTGCCGTCCTTCTTCACTGGCTCAAACTTTCCATCTTTGTTCTTAATCATAACCTTGAACATCGCACCACCCAAAGGCTTCTTCGCTTCATCAGTCTTCATGAAATCATGTCTACCCTTGTCAGTAGAAGTCTTACTATTCACAACCCTAAGTTCCACAGACTTATCAGAAATAGTAAACTTAGTGTCAATATTTTTAATCAAATAACCTGCAGGTGCTTCCACCTCTCTGAAAATATAATCGCCCTTCTTAATATCGTTGATTATAATCTCACCAGCATCGTTGGAAATATACAACCCATCATCGGATTTTGCCTTATCCTTGGACTTATCTTCCTTTTTTTCATCCTTGGATTTTTCTTCATCTTTTTCAGACTTGGAACTTTCATCCTTGGATTTCTCTGCATTTTCTTCAGATTTCACCTTGGATCTGTCATCGTCCTTTGGAGATAGTTCAAGCTTATCATCTTTTTTCATAGTAGCCTTGTTCTTTAACTCAACATATTCGCTGCCTTCTCTCACAAGTAACTTAAACTTCGCACCCTTCAAAGGATTACCGCTCTCGTCCACCTTCACAAGTCTAACATTAGTAGAAGATTCCTTCGCATGAATAGTCACATTCTTGCTGTCACCCTCCACATCATCTGGAAGGTTCACCAATACTGAAGCTATCTCCTTGTTACGTTTGATGCCCGAAGTGTCACGCACATAATACGCACCCTTTTCCAAATTCTTGAATACTGCCTCATTATTGGAAAACTCCACATCAGCCTTGTTCTTGTATGTAGAATTCAGATTTTCTACGGACAACTTATTCAAATCTCCAAGCTCAGTAGCCTTTTCGGAATCGGGAATCTGTTCATCCTTCACCTTCCACAAACTCATCTTCCCCGTAACATCACCGTGTTTCTTATCCACAGTCACAGTTATCGAATAATCACCCGCAGCAAATGAAGTGCTAGTAACAATCATCGCCACCATTACCATAACCATTAATATCTTTTTTAAAATCTTCATATTATTACCTTCCATTTATAGTTCTATATTAATATTGTTATATTCTTCTAAAAGTGCAAATATATGACATATTTGCACTTTTAGAAGAAGGAAAATTGCTTTTCCTCTCTTCTTTTAGTTATTATCTAGCTTCAGTTGCTTGTCTTTTTTTGATAGCGATAATAGCTGATGCCATTATTGCAAGACCAATAGCAGTGAAGATAATAGTACCAATACCACCTGTTTGTGGGATTGTTACTTTCTTATTGTCTATTCTTTGAGCTCCACCGATAGTTTTATCAGTTAGATTATCATCTGATTCATAAGTTACTCCACCTTCAGTAGCGCTATAAGAACCCTCAGCAATCTTAAATTCATATCTAGCATTATTTAGTGCATATCCCTTTGGAGCTTTAGTTTCTTTTAGGTAGTATGTTCCATAAGCAAGACCAGTTATTTCAAACTTACCTTGTCCATCAGAAACTAATTTTACTCTTTCAGCAGTTTTATCAGTTGTTTCAACCCATTTGTATTGTTCAGCTGCTTTGACTACTGCATCATTGTATTTCTTTTGAGCTGTGTTAATAGCAGCTTTAGCTTTTTCCCCATCTTCGCCTTTTTGTTCAGTTGCTGATAATTTGTTATAGTCATCAATTGCTTTGTCTAGTGCAGTCTTTGCAGCTGTAACTGCAGCTTTCTTAGCATCAGCTTCTGTTGTAGAAACATAAGCTAAAACTTTTCCTTTTGTTGAAGCATCATAAACTTCAAATTCTGCTCCAGTTAGTCTTTCGCCAGTTGTTTGGTCAGCCTTTACAAACTTCTTACCACCAGTTGTTACTTCTGGATTTGTTGGTACAAGAACATCTGGTTTATTTTTATTTGTTACAGTTACTTTTCCATTAGCTTCTGATTTATAAGATGCCTCATATCCACGTACAATTTCTCTTACAGTGAATGTGTCGTTTGCGATTTCTGCATCAATATTAAATGTGTGGCTGAAGTCTTTGTCTTTTTCTGTACTTTTCTTTGTATAAGAATCTACAACTTCGCCTTTACTATTAATTAGGAAGTAAGTTACTTCAACACCTGCTGGTGCTTCTGCAGCTTTTCCATCTTTATCTGTCCAATCTTTTGTAACTACTATCTTGTTATCTGCAGGTTTTACATTTGGTGTTGGGTTTGGTTTACCTGGTGTGAATGAAACCTTGTTATGTTCATAGTCATCAGCTACTGTCTTGTTATTTACAGTTGCAGAATATTGTAAACGAACTTTTACAGCTCCATTTTGAGCTTTTGCCAATATATCTTTCATTATTTCGCCATTTTCATCGAATGTTAAATCGAATCCATAGCTTCCTTGTGCAAATGTTGCTCCTGTTACCTTAGCAGCATTTTTAAAATCATATACTTTATCTTCTTGTCCTTCTTGTGAAACTGTTACTTTAAGGTCGTTATTAAATGTTAGTCCCTTAGACATAATATCTGACCAAGACATAGAAGTGTAGTTATAGTTTTGTGGAATTTCAGTTACGATGTCATAAGGTGCCTTTGTTCCTACAGTAAGTGCAACTTTAGCTTTTTCAGCATCATAATTAGCGATATCTGCTTGCCATTTGTTAATTTGTTCTTCAGTATATCCGCTTGCAATAGCTTCTTTTTTAAATTGAGCAAATTCTGCATCTGTCATTTTACCAGTTTTTTCTTTTAAGAAGTTCTTGTCAATTTTTACATCATTAGTTTCAATGTTCTTTGGATAAATGTGAACTGGGTTAAGGTATTTAGTACCAGCTTTTGCGATTACATCTCCTTTTTCATTTGTAACATCATATGCATTTGTAAGTGGAAGTGTTAACCCAAATGGTACTGCAATTTGTCCAGTTACTTTAGCTGGTGCTTTACTTTCAATTACCCAATAGTATCCTTCACCAAGTTCAACAGTTGCTAAACCTTCAGCAGTTGTATCAGCTGTATGGCCATCTGTTAAGCCTGTACCTTTAGCAATTTCAAGTTTACCTGCTTCGATCTTGTTTAATTTTTTATCAACTTCACTTGGAGTTAGTTCTTGTTTTCCGTCTTTAATTAAAGCATCAATTTGTTCTTTTGTTTTAAAACTACTTGCATTTGCTTTTAATAGTTCCAATATTTTTTCGCTTTCAGCTTCGTCTTTTCCGTTAATTTTGTAGAATGTAAATTGCGCTCCTGCTAAAGCTTCAACATCTGCACCTAAATCTTTTACATTTTCAATTTTTCCACCAGTATGATTTAGTGGTTTATCAAAATTATACTTTGTCTTAGTTGTCAACTTGTAAAGATTAACTGTAGTCTTTTCTGGCTTAGTATCTTTTAGTTGACCTTGTTCAACTTTTCCAGTTGGAACTTTCACTTCAGCAGCACTTGACAACAATGGGGTGAATACACCAACCATCATCGCTAATGCTATGATTAGTGATAAAAATCTTTTTTTCATAATATAACTCCTTTATATTTTTTTATAATCATTTGCTTTTCGCAAATTATTACCTTACCCTTGCCCCCTTGGGCACTTTCCTCCTAGGCTTCTGCTTTCCAACCCTTTTGGTTTCATCAGCTTCGCATTCTCTCAGCTCCACCTTTCCACCCTTCTGGTTTCTTCAGCTTCGCCTTTTCGCAGACCTCTCAGTCCGCTTTCTATAATCAAGCCCTTTTTATTAGAACTTCGATTAGATTGTTAATTTTTGTTAACGTCTTTTTCTCTCATACATAGCCCTTGGACTGTATTTGTTCTTCGTAGCCTTGTATGTTCTGATTTCTTTTACTTCTGTAAGCTCAAGACCATCGTAGCTGTCCTCATCATTTTCAGTAAAACTCTTGGCCTTAGTGATCTTTTCATAAGTTTTGTAATCACTTTGATAGTCATTAACATTGCAATTCATTTCAGTATTTTTCATACCAGAATTCTCATTCTTTTCCATATCTTCCTTGATAGTTTCAAGCGTGTATATTGCATAGTTGATGAACTTTAATTCAGAAGACATTGAATTCTTCCCGACTCTAAAAAGAGCAATAGTAATATAAAATATCAAAGACATTACAAATATTCCTAACGTGTGAATGATAATCCACTGTGATACCCCTTCTTTGATTATATTTTTTGATATATACTCAGAAGCTAAACATGTAGCACTAAAGGATATTGCTCCAATTATCGCTGCAATGAAAATTGATAGTCCATTTTGAATAATATCAAAATGACTAATCCCTGCTTCTCTATCAATCTTATATGTCTTGAAAGTAATTAAGTCATTCATTACATTTTCTTCAATAATTGGATCACTATTGTTAAGATAATTTAGATTAATGTAATCTATTATTTCCTCATTCTTAAACGTTCTATGCTTAATTTTATCATAAGCTAACTTGTATTTGATTACATCAGGAAATATTTTACATTCTTTTTCAATTTCAATATGGTTTAGTTTTTCTCTTATCTCACCATCATATCCCATAAGACCACCTCATAGACGTTTAAAAGATTTGCCCGAACATGATTGAGACCCCAGGGACTTGGCTTGTCGCCTCATCCCTTGTCTCTTTTTAGTCCCGTTACGGAGGGTACCTCATCTTTTGATTAACCTCAATCATGAAAACGCACTCTCTCTTCTCTTACGTCTGTACTTGTAGTACGCCGTTGCCATCATCACAGCACCCACTACAAGGAAACCAATAATACCCAATGCACCAGTAAGAGGATATTCACCCTTCTTATTTTCGATTGGAATTGGTTGTGTCGGTTCGTCTAAAGTTGTGAACTCATAAGAGTGATCTACATAGTCTTCACCTTTAGTTCCTATGTGGAATGTTCTGTCTTCATTTATCTTATCACCTATAACTATATTAGATTTAATATCTAATTCAGTTTTTGGGTAAAGAGATGTGCTCATTGATAATACTAAAGTCTTATTAGATTTAATATCTCCATCAGTATTTTCTTTTTCCAATTCTTTTACTAAGGAGTAAAAATCAATAGTCTTTGAAGCTTTAAGATTAGTAGCATAATCATTCGTTAAATCTAAAGTGATTTTCTTCTTAGTAGTTTCTTTATTATCACCATCTACTAGATAAGCTTCTATTTCAATAGGTTGTTTAGCATTAAACTTATTATCCCAAATTTCTGACTTAAGTGGTAAATGTGATAATTTTATTGTAGATTTATCTCTCACATAAGTTATATCTTCATGATTTGGATTAAATCTCAAAGTCATATTAGTAGCATAGGATTTTTGGAATACGTCGTTAGCCATGCTCCATTTAGTTGTCTTCTTAACATCCATTTCAGTCTTGTATTTTTCTGTTTGAACCTTATCATCTAAGACTGCAAATTCTTTTACAACACCTCTTGGAGTAATATATCCATCTGGTGCCTTTGTTTCTTTAAGAGCGTAGTAGCCATTGGATCTTACTTTGAATTTGACTAGACCGTCTTCTCCACTTGTAAGTTTATTGCCTTTTACTTCTGTATATGCAGTAGGTGGAGTTTCGTCAGCTTTGAAGGCATATACTGTTCCAGCATTATCCTTGTACAATTTTATGCTACCTTTTTGATATTCAGCACCTTTGTCTTGGTTATACAATACTTGGAATTCTGCACCCTCAAGAGCTTTTTTATCAGCTGCATCAACTTTCTTGAACACTACTTCATGTTCTTTCACGTTTACCAAGTCTATTGGAACGATACCTGGTTCTTCAACATATTTTTCTTGTTTTTGTCCTTTTTCGTCCTTGTAGTATTCTTTTCTGAAGACTTTTCCACTTTCATCTACTTTGAATTCTGCAAGTGGACCATCTGGTGCTACATAACCATCTGGTGCTTCTGTTTCTTTTAATTGATATTCACCTGTTGGAAGCTTAGAATATTCAATTAATCCATCTTCACCAGTTGGAATTTGTTGACCATAAGAATTCCATTTTTCTTCACCAATCTTCTTGTAAAGTTGGAATTTTGCTCCTTGTAGAGCTTCACCAGAATTGTTTACCTTCTTAAACTTAATTTTATTTGAAGGGTTAACTGCTTGGATAGAAAGTTTGGCTTCTGCGGTTGATTCATTTTTGAATCCATAGACAGCATCATATCTGTCAACAAATAATTTTCCAGTATAAGCATTATATGTTTGAAGAACACTTTCTGCTTGATAAGATGATTTATCTTCACCTGAAACTCTACCTGTTACTTTAACAATATATGAGTCTCTTGAAGAAGTACCATTTTCAAATGGAAGCTCTAAGAATTCTCCTTTAGCCATGCTTTGTCTTGATGCACCATTGCCTGATCTCATTATGTTGGAACTTTTTTCATTAACTCCAAATGATTCAGGCATATCATCCTTAACGTTATTATTATTGGATAATCTGTACTTAGTAATTACTACATTTTCTACATCTTGACTAGGAATATAGTAGAAGTAATTTGCACGTGAATTTTCTTTATCCCTATTGATATAGAAATAGTGAACGAATTCTCCAGTTTTTTGATTATACTTTACTATCTTGGAGGTCATATTTAGATAATCAATTCTATTATTATCTTTTTCCATTCTAAGATCATAAATAACCTTGATGTCTTTATATTGGCTTGTATCTTTTCCAATTCCAAACCCAACTTTTTGACCGCCAAATGTTCCATCTGAAGTTTTTACTTCATATAGGTCCATAAAAGCAGTAAGCTTATTTGAAAAATTAATTAAAGTATAAGTGTCGGCATATTTTGTGAATGTATAAGTCAAAGTTCCAGCTTCTCTATTATAATCAGCTTTTGCTATAGTACCTACTCCATCAGCAACTATATCCAAATTTGATATGCTGTTTTCAAAAATTCCGTGTAGGTCTATATTGTCACTTATATTTAGTACAAAATAGTCACCAGGATTAATCTTTGTGTTTTCTGCAAGTGTGAACTTATTGGTAAATTCCATACTTTCACCATAATGTGGATGGATTTCTCCTTCTTTTCTTGGTGTTTTGGATTCTGGATTTAATACCTTCATTTCAGTGGTTTCAAGAGTAATCTTATCTGATAAATTACTTCCACCTGTACTTGTATCATTTGAATATGGGTCTAGACCTTCACCACCTACAGTAAAGTGCCATACTTGCTTAGTATTGATGTGTCCATCTGGAGATTCAATTTCTTCTAGTTTGTAGTTACCTATCTTTAATCCATCAAATGTTAAATTACCATCTGTTCCTACTATTTTTTCAACAGGTTTTGAACCATCCGTTAGGTTTGTAAGTCTAAACTTAGCTCCTGCTATTAGTTCGCCTTTTTTATTTGCAGTACCTTTTAAGGCATTTCCATGTTCATCAACTTTATTTATCGTTACACTACCCTTACCTGGTTTTTCATTTACGATTTTACCCATGTTTTTTGCAGTGGCGCTTGTTACATAGTCAACTAGCAAGCCGTTTTCTTCTGTTGTTGATTTTTCTGGAATATATTGGTATACACCATTTGCCTTATCGTATTCTAGAGAAATATATCCGTTAGAAGTTGGTGTGATTTGGATTTCACTTAACTTATAAGTGTCCTTTATAACCTTTCCTTTTTTATCTTTTATTTCTCCTGGGAATTTGATACTCAAATCTCTTAGAGGAATTTCTTTGGATTTGTCTAAAGGATTTATTATTCTTGTTGTTTCCAAATCAGCATTCTTTGCATCCTTAAATTTGATGACCTTATTAGTTACTGGATCGTGCATTTCTAAGTCTTCAAACTTATATTCCTTAGTATTATCTGGGAAGTAGAATTTTGTCGTATTTACGTTAATACTTTCCCCAGTTCTTGGATCTACGATTCTTTGTGAAACTATGCTTACTGTTTCAACTGAGAAGTGAAGAAGTGGTCCTTCAATTGGTTTGTATCCTTTTGGTGCTTGGACTTCTATAAGTCTATAACGACCTGGTTCAAGTCCTCTGAAACCAAAGTAACCGTTGAAGGCAGATGATACATAAGAACCTTCTACTTCTTCATAGATACCTTCTCTTACTCTCTTTTCAAGTTTAAATACTGCACCTTCAAGTCTTCTCTTTGTAATTTCTTCTATACTATCTTTGTCAGTTTCCTTACCGTGTTTAGAGAAGGTGATGTTGTATCTTTCAGCATCATTTTCTATACTTAATCCTTCTTGAGGAACTGTATTTTCTTTTTGTGATGAGTATAGTGGGCTGATGTTCATGCTTGTACTTATTGTACTGGATGGAGTAGCATTTGCTATAGGAGGTACAATCTTACCTGTTTTATAAGGTTTTTGATTACTTCCTATATATACTTCCTTACTTAAAGCATTAACATATTTTTGACCAGCTGGTTTAGAATTTGCCCAATTATCAGCTTCATCTTTCCCATTAACTGCTTCTAGTTTTTTTCTAAATGCTTCTGCACCACTTTGATAAGATGCTTCATCTTTGCCATTTTCATCTTTGATTGCTTCGTACCCTATTGAACCATTACCAGCGACATATGCTTGTTGGAACTCTCTTGCACCATCGAAGAATTCAATGTCAATATCAATCTTACCTAAATCTCCATCTGGCATTTGCTCTTCTGTTAATTTGTAAGGATCTTTTAGTACTGGTTCATCACTTGGAGTAACTTTATCTTTTTGAGTGAAGTTGTAGTTTTTATCTATCGCTACTTCATTAGTAACATTTCTATCAATAATAGAAGTGTCATAGAAGCCTTCAATGTCTATATAGTAAACGCCTGGTTCAAGGTTTAGTTGGTCTTCGTCAAAGCCCCAGTCAAATGGTCTCCATCTTGCTGTGTTGACTACAGTAACATTTGGGTTAGAAACGTCATAGTCATTTAAGATTTTGATCATTTGAGCTTCATTAGGGTCGCCATCTATTCCAGTTATCTTATAAGTTGACCTGTAAGCTGTCTTTACACCTTCTTTGATAGTTACTGGAGGAAGTCCTGCTCTGTCGATTTCTTCTCTCTTGTGTTTTGGATTGATTTGAACGTTGACTACGCCATCTTTTTTTCTTGTATCAATATATACTCTTTGGATAAATGTTCTTGATTCTGTATCAATATGAGTAATCTTTGTTGCGTATTTTACACCATCTGCATTTTTTATTTCAAGATTTTTATTATTTTCTACAAAGCTTTGAGGTGTTTTTTCTGGTCCTTTGTATTTTGCTACTAGTTGACCATTTTCTTCTACAACTTCAACCTTCCAAGGAGCGTTGGCTTTTCTATAGCCTAGTGGGGCTGCTGTTTCTTCAATTACATAATATCCCACTGGTAAGTTTACTTTGTTACCATCTTTATCCTTGAACTCTACAAGACCTTCTTTATTTGATGTTCCTGTTTTTACTCCAAAATCATCGTCAAATGTCTTGTAGTCCTCATCAGTTTTTCTGATATTAAATATAGCACCTTCAAGCTTTCTGTCGTATCTGTCTTTCTTGTAAATCTTAAGATCAAGACCAACTTGCTCGTTGGTAATTTGTACAGCTTCTCCTGGTTCAATTTCAGTTTCGCCTTCTTGTGGTCCTTGTGGTTCGGATTTCTTAAATGTAGCAGAAACAGTTGCACCTCCTGCTGGCATTGTAAAGCTGTACTTACCATCTGCACCAGCTTTTAATGCTTGTCCATTCATTGTTACACCTTCGATTTCAAAACCTTCTTCTGGTGTAACTGTTAATTTTACTGTGTCATTAGCTTTTGCTGTTTGTTTATCAGCAGTTACAGAACCATTTTGTGATGGGTTAACTGTAATAGAATAAGTCTCAGCTTGTTTTTTTTCAAAGTATACATTAACTCCAACATTTGATGCTGGCATAGTAAATGTGTAGGTTTTGTCATTTACTTTAGTAGTTTCTACTTTTTTTCCTGTAGTACTATTTACTTCTAGTTTCTTTAGTACATAATCTGCCGTCTTAGGACTTAATGTTAGGGTTACTGTTTTTCCAGCTTTTATATTTTGATTTGGATCTGCAGTAACAGTACCATTTTCTTGTACATTAGGAGTTACTTCATAAGTTTTTTCTTCTATCTTTTCAAATTCTGCTTCCACACTTACATTTCTTGGTGGCATTGTGAAAGTATATTGATTATTCTCAACTTTATTAGTTACATCTTGTTCATCAACTGTTAGAGATTTTAACTTATATCCATTTTGTGTTTGTGGACTTATATTTAATGTTACATTTCCATTAGTTTTAGCAGTTTGTGGTCCACTTACATTTCCACCTGTTGGTTTATTATAAGTGATGTTATAAGTTTCTGCTTCAAAACTTGCATTAATTGTTACATCACTATTTGGCATTGTAAAAGTATTACCATTTCTAATTGGAACATCTCTTCCATTTTCATTATTAGTAACTGTTACATTTCCTACTAATTTATATCCTGGGTTTGGTTTAGCAGTGAAAGTTACAGGTTGTCCATTACGTTGTGCGTCTATTGGATTTGTAATAATTGTTCCATTTTGCGCTTTTTTATTTATAGTGTAAGCTTCTATTTTCTTAATTCTTGGCTTAGTTACACTTTGTCCATAAACTTTATAATCTTGGAAAATATCAGCAACACCATTTGTATTTAGATTTTTAACTAACTTTACTTTGAATTCAATACTAGCAGTATCACCTTTGTTGATACTTATAGCTCCACCTTTTACACCAATTGTCTTAGTATTAGGATCATATCCTGTATGCCATCTACTTGGATTATTTGGAGCTTGATCTTTGTCATTTGCATTGACTTTCCATGTTGTTGTTGAGTTAGGAACAAACTCGACATCGTTATGGAGTTGTAGGTAGAATGTTACATCTGGGCAATCTATATTTACATTTCCCTTGACATCAATTCTAACTAAAAATTCATCATTTCCTAGATATTGTGCATTAGTATCTACCTTTACTTGTTTTGTTTGTTGATTTGAGCTTGTATTTAAAATCTCATACGATGTTACTTTCCCTGCTCTCAATGCCGCTTCTACCATCTCTGGGCCAAATTCTAATCCAGTATCCACTCCGTATAATGATGTGGAGTTTTGTGCTAGATGCTGTCTTATTGTATTGTCTGATGGATTGTTATTAACACGTACTACTTCTAAGTTATCCTTAACTATTTCTGGTGGTTTTGTCTTATCACCATTGTCTTTGATATAAACTTTTCCATCATTAGCTACTCTGACTGTCCAAGTTGTGTCTGTTTTTTTATAACCTGGGGCTGACTTAAACTCTTCTAGTTTGTAAGTTCCTGGTTTTAAGCCATTGAATGCTAGCATTCCGTTTTTGTTTGTAGTTTCAAATCTCTCATCTTCTAGAGGATCTGGTCCTGTTAGTTTGAAAACTGCTCCTGGAACTGTTGTTTTAGTTTCGCCTTCTTTAACTTCTTTAACTTTTTTAATCTTAAATCCATATGTTTTGAGACTATTTGTTACATCAAGCGATCCTTCTGCTACGTATGATCCAACTATTGTTCCGCCTGTTTCACTTACAAGGCCTGATGTTTTGATGTCGGAAACTCTTTCGTAGTAATCGGACTTCCAGTAGGTTGTGCCAGCTTCTCTCCAGTCCATACCAGTACCTACTCCACCGTTTTCATCTTTGTAAGGTACTTTGACGTCAACTACTATCGGCTTCTTTGTATCTGGTAGGTCTAGTTTTAGTCTAGTTTCTCCAAAATGGGATTTGTCGGTAGATTTTTTTACTTTGTCAGTAATATCAGCTACTGTATAAGATGCAAGTCTTATGTCAGATATTAGACCAGTAACCTTACCATCAGTATTTCCACCTGTTTTCGGTTCTAGGGTAAATATTTTTACATCTTCAGTGCCCGCATACCAATCCATGTTTTGATATTCTGGTTTTTCTCTATGAATTGTGGCTGCTGTTGCAGCATCAATATTTTTCGCTTCTGGGTTTATTACATATCTTTGGATGACATATTTTTTATCTTTGTTGATAGCAATAATTCTTGTACCCAAATGCTCTGCATTTTGATTATTATCTACCCAACCAGTCCATCTATTGTCATAGTTTGACCAGCTTGATGTGTTCCTATTTTTAACATCAACCCATTCTGTACCTTCATCACCAAGAAGTGATTTTTCAACAGTTACATCTTCTGTTGGATCTGAATAGTTGTAGACTTTTGTTTTGCCATCTTCTACTCTTAGAACCCATTTTTTGTTAAGTTGATTATAGCCTGTTGGTGGCTCAGCTTCTTCAAGTATATAATTCTTGCCTTCTGTTAGAGTTGCTTCAAATTCTACAATACCATTTGGGCCTGATGTTGCTTCCGCTAAGAATTTTGAATCGTCTGGATCTGTTATTTTAAATTTTGCTCCAGGAAGTGGCTGTCCGTTGCCATCTTTTTTATAAACTCTAAACTTTTCTCCAGCTGGTTTGTTAGATACTGGAATATTAATTTCATTGCCAGTATACAATTGACCCGCACCTGTAATAGATGTTTCTCTTATTCTCACGCTACCATCACTTAGAACTGTAACTTGCCATTTTTTATTGGTAAGTTGATAGCCTTCTGGTGGTCTAGTTTCTTCTAGAGTGTATCTGCCAGGTGCAATATCTTTAAAGTTTACTTCTCCATTTGCATCTGATGTCCTGAAAATTGTCTTGCCATTATCATCTGTCAATACAAATGTTGCATTTTGAAGTTTCTTTTCTTGATTTGTTTCGTCGTATTTTGTTAATTTAAAGCTTCCTGGAGTGTATTTGTTGTTTATTAAACCAATTACTTCTTTATAATATTTTGGTATTTCTCCGCCAGATTGGTCTCCTTTGGCTGTATTTACATTGGCCTTGGATGCAAAAGCTGATGTAAGGTTACCATCATACATATAGAAAGCTCTCCATTTTTTATTAAACTGGTCTATATCGGTAATCTTAAAAGTCTGTTCTACTACATAGCCACCCTTATCTTTTGGTCTTGGTACTTTTACAATAAGAGGAGCCTTGCCAATAGCTTCAGTAGCTAATTTTTCATTGGTTTTTATATTAGCTGGATTATAGTTAATATATATACCATTTTGCGTCCTTTCACTCCCACTTGCAGGATTTATTGCTTGATGCGCTAGTAGGTGGTAGATATTTGGATCTTGTTCTGGTCTTATACCCATTGATAGTGGCATATAACTATTTAAAGGAAGATCTCCTAACCAATATTTTGCATATTCAGTTCCGTATACTTTTACATCATTAAGTTCATATAGAGGTTTATGACCCTTACCTGACCATTCTGCAATACGGTTGTTTTGAAAATCAGTTGTTAGCCAGTTATATCTGACTGTTTTTGTACTATAGCCTTCACCAAGTGGGTTTAGATATGTTAGAACTGTTACATACCATTTTCCGTCTTCTTTTTGGTATACATCTCTAAAGTAGTAAGACTGGTTAGAGTCGCCTGTACCTGAGTGGTGGCGTCCATAGTCCGCATTTATTTCTTGGTTTAAAACAGGATTTCCATTCACTTTAGTGCCACCAGTAGCTACCTTTATAGTAAATGTATATTTTTCTGTTTCTCTTGCAAAGTATTTATCTGGAATTATACCCCTGAGGTTGATAGAAGCTGTTACATCTTTTTTTGCCTTATCGTTAAATACATAAGTCAATAGGTTGGTGTTGTAATCGAAGTATGGATCTGCAACTTCTACACCGTCAATTTTAATCTTAGGGAAAGCAGAGAAATATTGTGTGAAGTCAAGGTTTCTATCGAATTGAATTTCAAATCTTGACCCTTCTGACACATTAGTTAAAGTAACATCGGCATGGTATTTTAGGGATTCATAAGAATATGCTTCCCAAACACCTGTTTTAGTACCAATATCACCTGGTTCGTTTTCTAGGTACTCAAGTCTTTGGTTAACACTAGTTACTTTAGCCTTTGCTGAGCTTTCTGTTTCTTCACCCTTTTCAATGTAGTAATCTTGTCCTACTTGTGGTGTACCGATGCCATCTTCAAACTTTGCCTTGTAGGTTACTTGGCCTTGTTCATCAACTACAACTTCAAAATACACACCGTTTTTTTGGTAACCATCTGGTGCGGATTTTTCTTCTAGTCTGTATGTTCCTGGTGGATATTGTCCGAAATCAGCTGTACCTTTGTCGTTAGTAAATTTGTTGGCAATTACATTATTTTTGCTATCTTTAAGGACAAATTCTGCACCTGGTAGTTTGTTTCTATTTCCATCTTTGTCGAATGTATCACCAAATTTTGTTGCAGAAATTGGGCTTTTTGTAAATTCTTCGTTTGTTACTAAAACTTGATTTTTTTCGCCAGTTCCTTGTCCATTTGTTTTATTTAAAATAACGCTTTGAGTAAGTTTTGTTTGGTTTGCTGTATTTTCATTTGTCAACCAATCATAGTCTAAGCTTACAGACTGTTTGTCTCCTACCTTTGCTTTAACTTTTACTAGGAATCCCCAGTCATTTGCAAATCTTTGTTGTGGGAAGTTGATTTCATAACCTGTTTTGCCTGTGTGAGGATCTTGTTTATTT
>ERZ1673749.733-NODE-733-length-31397-cov-9.217376_pt1 | contig 31397 bp, 23 predicted proteins | sample MGYA00580204_ERZ1673749 | MGnify/ENA primary metagenome ERZ1673749 (study PRJEB41218, sample SAMN15661745) | gut metagenome | host: Homo sapiens | place: Canada: London | collected 2015-08-20/2019-03-30 | study: EMG produced TPA metagenomics assembly of...
AGCCCGAGCCCGAGCCCGAGCCCGACCCGGAGGAACGCAAGCGCGCGCGGCGTCGCACCGTCGCATCGGTAGGTGTCTCTCTGCTGGTGCTGGCGGCCATTGGCGCGGCGATGCCGTTTACGCCCATGATGCCGGTGCACGGGGTCAACGTGGATGGCAACGTTGCGCTGACGCCGGAGGAGGTCGAGGAGCTGACCGGGATTGCCCCGGAGACCCCGATTGGGCGCGTCGATGTGCGGGCCGCGGCGGAGGGCGTAGCCGGAAACCCGTGGGTGAAGTCGGCGACGGTCAAACGCGACTGGCCGAGCGCTATCCAGGTGGACGTGGAGGAGTACACCGCGGTGGCTTTCGTCGCGCTGGATGACGGCACGCACTTGATCGACGCTGAAGGCAAGGACTTCCTTGTGGCGGACCCGCCGCCGGGCGCAATGGAGCTCGTTGGCCCCGGGATCGAGGACGAGGAGGGGAAGCGGGCTGCGGTGGAGATCGCGGCGTCGATAAGCGAGAAAGCCCGCGGGCAGGTCGAGGCGCTGGATGCGCGCGGCCCCTACGAGTATGTGCTGCGGCTGCGCGAGGGGCGCACCGTGGTGTGGGGTGCAGCGGAAGATAACGCGAACAAGGCGCTGGCGCTGGAGTCGGTGCTGCAGATGGAGGGGACGGAGTTTAATATTTCGAACCCGGAGTTGGTCACTTCCCGCTAAAAGCCCAGGTCAAAACTCTAAAGTAGAGGTTGAGGGTAGTGACACGCCGGGGGAGAACACAAAAATCTGCAACGCGTCGTTCATGATGGATGGCGTTACTGACTAATCCATAAGACTCTCTGAAAGGCGAGACCTCACATCATGACCTCTCCCGCGAACTACCTCGCCATGATCCGCGTCGTCGGTGTCGGCGGCGGTGGCGTAAACGCCGTCAACCGCATGATCGAAGAAGGGTTGAAGGGCGTCGAGTTCGTCGCTATCAACACCGACTCCCAGGCGCTGCTGTTTACCGACGCAGACACCAAGCTCGATATCGGCCGCGAGGCCACCCGCGGCCTCGGTGCCGGCGCGAACCCCGAGGTGGGGCGCACCTCCGCCGAGGACCACAAGCAGGAGATCGAGGAATCGCTCAAGGGCTCCGACATGGTCTTCGTCACCGCAGGCGAGGGCGGCGGCACCGGTACCGGTGCGGCCCCGGTTGTCGCGGGCATTGCGAAGAAGATGGGCGCGCTGACCATTGGCGTGGTCACCCGCCCGTTCACCTTCGAGGGCAAGCGCCGTACCCGCCAGGCGCTCGAGGGCATTGAGCAGCTCAAGCAGGTCTGCGACACCGTCATCGTCATCCCGAACGACCGCCTGCTGCAGCTGGGTGACGCGGAGCTGTCCATGATGGACGCCTTCCGTGCCGCCGATGAGGTGCTGTACAACGGTGTGCAGGGTATTACCAACCTGATTACCATCCCGGGCGTGATCAACGTCGACTTCGCCGACGTGCGCTCCGTCATGGCCGATGCCGGCTCCGCGCTGATGGGCGTGGGCTCCGCCAGCGGCGAAGGCCGCGTGATGTCGGCGACCGAGCAGGCAATAAATTCGCCGCTGCTCGAGGCCACCATGGAAGGTGCCAAGGGCGTGCTGCTTTCGGTCGCCGGTGGTTCCGACCTGGGCATTATGGAGGTCAACACCGCCGCCTCGATCGTGCAGGAGAAGGCCGACGAGGACGCCAACATCATCTTCGGCACCATCATCGATGACAACCTGGGCGACGAGGTCCGCGTGACCATCATCGCCACCGGTTTCGACGAGGCGGCCAACGTGCGCCCCGACGCCGCGCAGGCAACCGAGCAGGCGCAGGTTGAGCAGGCCCCGCGCGCCTCGCTTTTCGACGATCGCGCGTCCCAGGCTGCAGCCCCCGCCCCGGAGCGCGAGCCCGCGCACCGCGAACAGCCCGCGCCGCGTGAGGAGCGCGCCCCGCGCCACAGCTACGATTCGCAGCGCGGCGGGCTGTTCACCAGCACCGAGCGCTCGAACTTTGGGCGCCAGGAGGAGCGCCGCGACGAGCGCGACGGCGGCGATGACGATTTCGATATCGACGTGCCGGACTTCCTCCGCTAGGCAGACGCGCTAGCCTGAAGGGCATGGAAAACCTTTCTTCACGCCCCGTCCGCATGGTGTTTACCTCCCGTGCGGGCGGGGCTTCGGCGTCCCCGTACGACAGCTTCAACCTGGCCGAACACGTCGGTGACGACCCGGCCGCCGTGCGCGCCAACCGCGAGCGCCTCGCCGGGATCCTCGGTCTGCCCGCAGAAAGCTTCGTGTGGATGGAGCAGCTGCACACCAACACCGTGACCGTCGTCGACGGGCCGCAGGCGGAACCGGTGCCCGCCACCGACGCCCTGGTGACGACCCAGGTGGGCCTTGCGCTGTGCGTCCTGGTGGCCGATTGCACGCCGGTGCTGCTCAGCGACCACGCGGCCGGCGTGATCGGCGCCGTGCACGCGGGCCGGATGGGCGCGCGCAACGGGATCGTCACGCGCACCGTGGCGCAGATGGTCAAGCTCGGGGCGAAGCCGGCAAATATTCAGGCGCTGCTGGGGCCTGCGGCAGCGGGCGAATCCTACGAGGTTCCCGCAGCAATGGCCGCCGATGTCGAGGCGCACCTGCCCGGCTCCGCCACCACGACGGCCAAGGGCACACCAGGCCTCGACATCCGGGCCGGTATCGTGCGCCAGCTAATGTCCGTGGGCGTGACCCACATCGACGCGGACCCGCGCGACACGATTACCGACGAAGCATTCTTCTCGCACCGCCGCGAGGGCACAACCGGCCGGCAGGCGGGCGTGATCTGGTTGACGGGAGCAAAGTAAATGTCAGAACTCAGCGTTGCACAGCTGCGGGAGAACCTGGCGGCCGTGCGCGAGCGCATCCAGGCCGCGGAGCGCGCCGCAGGGCGTGCGCCCGGCAGCGTACAGCTCTTGCCGGTGACGAAGTTCCACGACGTGAGCGTCATCCGTGCGCTCGCCGAAAGTGGCGTGACCCTGGTGGGGGAGAACCGCGAGCAAGAGGCCCGCGCGAAGGCGGAGGCACTGCACACCGACGAGGTCGACTGCGGCATCGCCATGATCGGCCAGATCCAGTCGAAGAAGGCCAACGCCGTTGCGCGCTGGGCTTCTGAGGTGCACTCGCTCGACTCGGTGAAACTGGCCCGCGGCCTCGACCGCGGCATGGCGCTCGCGCTCGAACGCAGCGACCGCCACGTCGACGGCTTGCCGTGCCTGCTGCAGGTCTCTGCCGACGGCGATACCAGCCGCGGTGGGGTCCCGCTCGATGAGCTCGATGCGCTTGTCGACGCCACCGAACAGGCCACCCACCTCATCCTCGACGGCCTGATGGTGGTCCCTCCGCTCGACGCCGACCCGGCTGCCGTCTTCGCCAAGATCCGCGAGCACACCGACCGGCTGTCGGCGCAACTGGGACGCCCCCTGCGCTTCTCGGCCGGCATGTCGGGCGACTTCGAGCTGGCGATTGCACATGGCTCGGATGTCGTGCGTGTCGGAACCGCGGTGTGCGGACCGCGCCCCGTAGGCTAAGCGCGAACCCGTAAATTACATGCTCTGTATTCTCCCACCCTCGGCGGCAGCGCCGGGAGCTGGGAAAATGGCAGTACTTGCGGTTGACCTTCACGGCAGCATAACCAGCACTTGTACCCCCTGTTTCAAAGGAGCACGACTCATGTCCATCATTGAAAGCGCGCGCGAATTCCTCGGCTTCGGCCCCTACGAGAACGACGCGTACTACGACGACGAGTACGACAACGACGTGGACGAGCGTGCCGCCCGCGGCGAGCACACCCGCGCCCGCCACGACGTGCGCGGCGAGCGTTACTCTGCCGCCCGCGCCGCCGACTACGCACAGACGCCTGCGTCCCGCCCGAACCCGAGCGTGGTCGTGCCTTTGCTGCACTCCTACCGCGACGCGAAGCAGGTTGGGGAGCCCTTCCGCAACGGCGACATCGTCATCATGGACCTGACCAACATGAAGAAGATCGACGCCAAGGCGTACATCGACTTCGCCTCCGGTATGTGCATGGCGCTGTTCGGCCAGATGCACAACCTCAGCCGCGGCCTGGACGTTGACCGCCGCGTGTTCGCCATCGTGCCGCAGGACGCGGACGTGACCGTACGCGAGCTGCAGCGCGAAGCGCACCTGATTTAGCAGGTAGGTTAAGGTAGCTGCGTGGCACTTTTTGGAGCAATACTCTACGCACTTGTGGGGCTGTACTCACTCGTGTTGATCATTCGCTTGATCATCGAGATGATCGAGTCCTTCTCCCGGCGGTTCACCCCGCCGCACTGGTTCATGGTGGCCGGGGAATTCTGCTTCCGGCTCACTGACCCACCGGTCAAAGCCGTGCGTCGGATGATCCCGCCGTTGCGCGCCGGCAACGGGATCGGTATTGACGTGAGCGTGATCGTCCTGTTTATCGCGCTGCAGGTCATCCAGATTATCGTTGCGCGCACGATGCTGTCGTAAACGTTTCGTCGAGAAGCGAAATCAGGCCCCTCAATTTGAGGGGCATTTTTGCGCGATTTTTCAGACTATCTCACGGTTTTCGCGGTGCGTACGCCCCCGTGGGTTGCGCAGATGTGTATAAATGGATTGGCCGGACATGGCGAGGTTCGCCGTATCGGCTAGACTCGACCAGTACAAGCGTTACAAATTATTAGAAACACGGATTACTTTCCCGTAACGTGGGGAGCAATCTTGTGCCCGAGGTTCGGGTACGTCACTGACTTCGAAGGGAACGCCCATGCCGCTGACTCCAGCAGACGTGCACAATGTCGCATTCAGTAAGCCGCCGATTGGTAAGCGCGGCTACAACGAGGATGAGGTCGACCAGTTCCTGGACCTCGTCGAGGATACGCTGGCGCAACTGCAGGACGAGAACGATGACCTGCGCTCCCGCGTCGATGAACTCTCCTCCGGCTCCGCCGCAAAGGCTGCCCCGGCGGCAGCGGCTGCAACCTCCGGCGCCGACGAGGCAGCCGTGCGTAAGCAGGTTGAGCAGGAGCTGCGCGCTGAGTACGAGCAGAAGCTGCGCGAGGCAAAGCAGTCCCTGGACAAGGCAGAGGCCGAGGCTCGCACCGCGAAGAGCGAGGCCGAGAAGGCGCGCAAGCAGGCAGAGGCTGCCTCCCAGGACGCAGACAAGCGCGTCGCAGAGGCCCGCAAGGCGGCAGAACGCTCCGAGGGCTCTTCCGTCGCCGCTGCTGCCGCTCCGGCTGCCGCAGCTTCCGCAGCGTCTTCCGAGGCGGCGTCGGCAGACACGCACGTGCAGGCAGCCAAGGTGCTTGGCCTGGCCCAGGAGATGGCGGATCGCCTGACCAACGACGCGCAGGCAGAGGCGCGCTCCATGCTCGACGAGGCACGCGGTGCCGCGGAACGCCAGCTGTCCGACGCGGACAGCAAGGCGAAGAAGCAGCTGGCAGACGCCGAGACCCGTTCCCGCACCCAGCTGGAGGAAGCGAAGAAGAAGGCCGAGGAGACCACGACCTCCGCGGAATCTCGCGCGCAGCAGCTGGTGTCCGAGGCGCAGCGCAAGGCGGAGGAGACCACCAACGAGGCCAACTCCCGCGCCGAGGCGCAGATCCGCCAGGCAGAGGAGCAGGCGCAGAAGCTGCGGTCCGATGCGGAGCGCAAGCACACCGAGATCATGAACACGGTGAAGCAGCAGCAGACGGCGCTGGAGAACCGTATCGCCGAGCTGCGTACCTTCGAGCGCGAGTACCGCACCCGCCTGAAGACCCTGCTGCAGTCCCAGCTCGAGGAGCTGGAAACCCGCGGCACCTCCGCCCCGAGCGGCGACGCAGGCAACAAGTAAGCCCGCACCCGCTTTACGCCCCGTCACCCCTGCCGATTGTGCGCAGGCGGTGGCGGGGCGTCGTTGCGTCGTGGTGTGCGTTATACTGGCGGGGCACAATTTTTGGCGCACGTGTTGATCCGGCCATCACCGGGGAGCGTTTCCGGAAGAACCCCGCACGCGAGTGTCGCGCGGCAAGTAGAACCGGACGTTACAACCTATAGGGGAAGACGTTACTTCCTTCACCACAAATGAAGCGGGAGCGGGCAAACGCCGGCTCCAAGCAGGGTGGTACCGCGCGGTTGCCCGCGTCCCTGCACGAGCAGTGTGTGGAGGATGCATATGACCGAGGTTGGTGGCGTGTACCCTAAGGTGGACATGACCGGCGGCAGCAGCCGTTTCCCCGATATGGAACGCGTCGTGCTGGACTATTGGAACGCCGACGGTACCTTCCAGGCATCGTTGGATAACCGCGCGGACGCAGAAGAATACGTATTCAATGACGGCCCGCCGTTCGCCAACGGCCTGCCGCACTACGGGCACCTCCTGACCGGCTACGTCAAAGACATCGTGCCGCGTTACCGCACCCAGGCCGGCTACTTTGTCCCGCGCGTGTTCGGCTGGGACTGCCACGGCCTGCCCGCCGAGCTGGAGGCAGAAAAGCAGCTGGGTATCAAGGACAAGGCGGAGATCGAGGACATGGGCCTCGAGCGTTTCAACGAGTACTGCGCTAAGTCGGTGATGCACTACGCCGACGAGTGGGAGGACTACGTTACCCGCCAGGCCCGCTGGGTGGATTTCAAGAACGGCTACAAGACGATGGACCCGGAGTACATGGAGTCCGTCATGTGGGCGTTTAAGAAGCTTTATGACAAGGGCCTGATCTACCAGGGCTTCCGCGTGCTGCCGTACTCGTGGGCGGAGCACACCCCGCTGTCGAACCAGGAGACCCGCCTGGACGATTCCTACCGCGAGCGCCAGGACCCCACAGTGACGGTGACCCTGCCGTTTACCGGCGCGCGCGAGGGCTTCGCCGCCGCGCAGACGTGGGAGGCGCACCCCGAGCTTCACGACGCCGCCGCGATCGCCTGGACCACCACCCCCTGGACCTTGCCGTCGAACCTTGCGTTGGCAGTTCACCCAGAGGTCGAGTACTCGCTGGTCCGCGTCGCCGAGGACGGCGTCGACGGGTTTGTCGGCCAGAAGCTGCTGCTGGCCACCGACCTGATGGGCGCATACGCCAAGGAGCTGGGCACCGATCCGGAGATCGTTGCGACCTTTAGTGGCGCGCAGCTGGAGGGGCTGGAATACCAGCCGGTTTTCGAGCACTTCAAGGACACGAAGAATGCCTTCATGATCCTGCTGGCGGACTACGTCACCACCGAGGACGGCACGGGCGTGGTCCACCAGGCACCCGCCTTTGGTGAGGACGATATGCTCACCACCGAAAAGTACGACATCGACTTGGTCATCCCGGTCGACGCCGACGGCAAATTCACCACCCGGGTGCCCGAGTACGCCGGCAAGCTGGTCTTCGACGCCAACCGCGACATCATCCGCGACCTGAAGTCCGCGGGCCGCGTCGTGCGCGACCAGACGATCGTCCACTCCTACCCGCACTCCTGGCGCTCCGGCGAGCCGCTGATCTACATGGCGCTGCCCGCTTGGTTTGTCAAGGTCACCGACTTCCGCGACCGCATGGTGGAGCTGAACCAGCAGATCGATTGGATCCCTTCGCACATCCGCGACGGCCAGTTCGGCAAGTGGCTCGAGGGCGCCCGCGATTGGAACATCTCGCGCACCCGCTACTGGGGCTCCCCGGTGCCGGCGTGGGTCTCTGACAACCCGGAGTACCCGCGCGTCGACGTCTACGGTTCGCTCGACGAGTTGGAGCGCGACTTCGGCCGCCGCCCCGAGTCGCTGCACCGCCCGCACATCGACGAGCTGGTGCGCCCCAACCCGGACGACCCGACGGGCAAGTCCATGATGCGCCGCGTGCCGGACGTGTTGGACTGCTGGTTTGAGTCCGGCTCGATGCCGTTTGCGCAGTACCACTACCCGTTTGAAAACGTCGAGGAGCACGACGCGCGCCAGCCGGCGGACTTCATCGTGGAGTATTCAGGGCAGTCCCGCGGCTGGTTCTACGTGCAGCACGTCCTGGCCACGGCGCTGTTTGACCGCCCGGCGTTTAAGAAGGTCGTTGCCCACGGCATCGTGCTGGGCAACGACGGACTGAAGATGTCGAAGTCCAAGGGCAACTACCCGGACGTCAACGAGGTCTTCGACCGCGACGGCTCCGACGCGATGCGCTGGTTCCTCATGTCCAGCCCGATCCTGCGTGGCGGCAACCTGATCGTCACCGAGCAGGGCATCCGTGACGGCGTGCGCCAGGCGCTGCTGCCGATCTGGAACGCGTACACCTTCCTGCAGCTCTACAGCTCGCACGAGGCTACGTGGTCGGTGGACTCCACCGACGTGCTGGACCGCTACATTCTGGCAAAGACACACGACGTGGTCGCCGCCGTCGACGCGGCGCTTGCCGATACCCGCATTGCGGATGCCTGCGATGAGGTTCGCCGCTTCGCCGACACCCTGACCAACTGGTACGTGCGCCGCTCCCGCGACCGCTTCTGGGAGGGGCAGGAGGTGCACCCGGAGGCCTTCAACACCCTGTACACGGTGCTGGAGATCCTGACCCGTGTGACCGCCCCGCTGTTGCCGTACATCTCCGAGGTGATCTGGCGCGGCCTGACCGGCGGTCGCTCCGTGCACCTGACGGATTACCCGCGCGCAGAGCAGATCCCGGCGGACGCGCAGCTGGTAGCCACCATGGACGCCACCCGTGCAGTGTGCTCGGCGGCGTCGTCGGTGCGCAAGGCGCGGAAGCTGCGCAACCGCCTGCCGCTGCCGAAGTTGACGGTCGCGCTGCCGGACGCTGGCAAGCTGTCGGAGTTCGCCTCCGTCATCCGCGACGAGGTCAACGTCAAGGACGTCGAATTGACCGACGATGTGGATTCGGCCGGGTCCTTTGAGGTCGTTGTCAACGCGAAGGTCGCAGGTCCCAAGCTGGGCCGCGACGTGCAGCGCGCCATCAAGAACGTCAAGGCCGGCAACTACGAGCGCCGCGGCGACGACGTGGTTGTCGACGGCGACATCGTGCTCACCCCGGAGCTCTACACCGAGCGCCTGGTCGCGGAGAACCCCGACAGCACCGCGCGCGTCGATGCAGACGGGGGCGTGGCCGGCCTGGTCGTGCTTGACACCGAGGTCACCGAGGAGCTCGAGGCCGAAGGCTGGGCCGCCGATGTGATCCGCGGCCTGCAGGATGCGCGTAAGCGCGAGGGCCTGGAGGTCTCCGACCGCATCTGCGTGACCCTTGCGGTTCCGGCGGAGAAGCAGGAGTGGGCGAAGCGCCACGCCGAGCACATCGCGGCCGAGACTCTGGCCACCTCCTTCGACGTGGTCACCGAACCGGTCGAGGGCCACGAGGTCATCGACGGTGTGACCGCGAAGGTGAGCAAGAACTAGCGCGGCTAAAACGGGTTGGTACCTTGAGCTCATGACACGCTGGGTGCTGCACATCGACATGGACGCCTTCTACGCGTCCTGCGAGCAGCTCACCCGCCCCACGCTTAAGGGCCGCCCGGTGCTGGTCGCCGGCGTAAGCGGGCGCGGCGTGGTCGCCGGCGCGAGCTACGAGGCACGCAAATTCGGGGCGCGCTCGGCCATGCCCACGCACCGGGCCGCGCGGTTGGTCGGGCCGCAGGCGGTGCTCGTCGCCCCGCGTCGCGCCGTGTACAAGGCGGCCTCCCAACGCGTCTTCGAGGTTATCGGCCGCCACGTCGACGTGGTCGAGCAGTTGTCTATCGACGAGGCCTTCATGGAGCCCGCCGCGCTTTACGACGCCACGCCCACCCGCGTCCGCGAATGGGCCAACGAGCTGCGCGCGGAGATCAAAGCGGAGACCGGGCTGCCGAGCTCGATCGGCGCGGGAAGCGGCAAGCAGTACGCCAAGATCGGCTCCGGCCTGGCCAAACCCGATGGTGTGTTTGTGATCCCGCACGCCGAGCAGCTCGATATCTTGCACCCGCTGCCCGTCAACGAGCTGTGGGGCGTCGGCCCCGTGACCGAGGCGAAGCTCGCCGCAGCCGGGATTACTACGATTGGGGACTTTGCCGCGCTCAGCGAGAAGGAAGTCGACATCTCGCTCGGGGGAGTGGTGGGCAGGCAACTGTGGGAGCTCGCTCGCGGGATTGATGAGCGTCCCGTCGCCCCGCGCGCCGAGGCGAAGCAGATCTCCTCGGAACACACCTACCCGCAGGACCTCACGACCGAGCCGGAGATGGATGCGGCGCTGGAGCGTGCAGCGGGCGAGTCGCACCGGCGGCTAATCCGTGCCGGGCGCGGCGCGAGGACGGTGACCGTGAAGCTGCGCATGGCCGATTTTCGCATCGAGTCCCGCTCGGCGACGTTGCCATACGCCACCGACGACGCCGAGACGCTACTGGCCACCGCCTTCAAACTGGTGCGCTACCCGGACGAGGTAGGTCCGGTGCGGCTGGTGGGGGTGTCCTATTCCGGGTTGGAAGACAGCCTTCAAGACGTGCTCTTCCCAGAGCTGGACCAGGCGATCGTGAAGCCAGCGCCGGCGAATACGGACTACGAGACAGGCGTGAGCGACCACGCCGCCAACGAAGCGATCGAGGTGACTACCGCCCAGGGCCCGGCGAAGGGGAAGTGGCAGGCCACCCAGGACGTCTATCACCCGGAGTTCGGCCACGGCTGGGTCCAGGGGGCGGGCAAGGGCTGGGTGACAGTGCGATTCGAAACGCGTGCGAGCGGCCCAGGCCGGATCAAAAGCCTGCGCGAGGACGACCCGGAGCTTGTCCCCGCCGACCCGCTCGACTCCCTCGACTGGGGCGAGTGGCTCGACGGGCGCGCGGACTAGGCACCTAGCAGTCGCGCCGGGTCTGTGCCGGTGGCGAGCGCGGTGGCCAGCGCCATGCGCGCCTGTCCGGGCCGCAAAAAGCCCGCCGAGTACGCACCGAGGTCCGCGAGGGTCGCCCCGCCGCCTTCGCCGCCGTAGGCGAGTGAGACTTCACCGCGCGCAACGGCAGTCGAGATCACGACCTCGATGCCGCGCTCGAGCGCGCGGGCAAGCGCCTGCCCCATCGCCGTGGAGACGTTGCCGGAGCCAAGGCCGGCAACGACGATGCCGTCGGGGCGCTGGTCAACGAGCGCGTCGGCAAGCTCGGAGTCTGCCCCGGGCCAGGCAGCGAGTACAGGGACGCGAGCCCCCGCCAGGGGCGCGGCCGCGACGGCAGCAGGCCGCGGCAGGGGCTCCGGCGAGGTCAGCGCGAAGGCGCGCAGCGCCTCGGTGTCGGCCTTGTACAGGCCACGCGCGGGCAGGGTGTCGCCGCCGAAGTGCACAAGCACGCCCCGGTCGCGCTGTGTGGGGTCGGCGGCCGCCGCGATTGCGCCTCGCAGGTTGGCCGGGCCGTCGGGGGCGTCGCTATCGGCAGGACGCTGGGCACCGGTCAGCACGACGGGGCGAGGATCGTCGTGGACGAGGTCGAGCGCGAGTGCGGTGTCGGCCATGGAGTCGGTGCCGTGGGTAATCACGATGCCGGTGACGTGGGCGTCGGCAAGCGAGGCGCGCACGAGCTCGCGCAGCATGTCGACCTCGGCCAGGGACATGGCGGAGGAATCGAGGCTGACCGCATCGGTGGTGCGCACGGGGGTGCGCACACCGGCGCGGGCAACCAGTGCGGCGCAGTCGAGCGTGGGGACGCGGGCGCCGCTGGCATCGGCGGTTGATGCGATGGTGCCACCGGTCGAGATGACAAGAACGAAGCTTTCCGTGGGGTCCATGACCTCAAGCGTGCCAGATGGTGTAGTTGGTGTGGGGCAACACGGGCGGTACGCTTGAGTGCGAGAAGAGCCCATACCAGAGGGTATGGCGCATGAGCTGCTGCAAGGAGAACCAGTGAACGCACACAAACTCGTCGCCGCCGTCGCCGCTGTAGGCATGAGCCTGACCCTGGCGGCCTGCTCCAACGATGATGCCGCCGAAAACGAGGGCACCAGCGCGAGCGAGCAGACCTCGGCGCAGCAGGCCGCACCGGTTGCCGAGCTGCCCAGCGCGGACGAGCTCAACGCGGTACTGGCGCGTGCCACCGACTCGAACCTGCCGATCGGCGAGCGCACCAACACTGTGCAGGGTGGGGAGACGGTGCCCGAGCTTTTCGACGTGATGGCGCAGTCCCAGCAGGAGTCCGGGGCCAACTTCCAGGTCGTCGACCCGATTCTGCCCGGCTATGGTCCGAATACCGTGTTGGCTACGGTGAACTTCACCCAGCCGGAGCAGCAGTCTTCCCAGCAGGCGGAAGACGTGGAATTCGTGTTTGAGGACGGCCAGTGGAAACTTTCCCAGGAGTGGGCCTGCACCCTGGTCAGCAACACGCTGCCGCCGGAGCAGCTGCCGCAGATGTGCCAGGCACCGGCCCCGGCAGAAGCGCCTGCCGAAGCGCCGGCTGAAGCGCCGGCAGAGGCACCCGCGCCGGAGGGCGAGTACCAGGAGGCCCCGGCGCTGTAAGCCCGCGCTAGTCCGTCTCGTCACGCCAGACCTCATCGGTCCACATCGTGGACAGGGTGAGGATCCTGGCGCGTCCGTCTTTCTTACGGATGCGCTCGCGCCACTGGCGGCGCACCCACCTATCGTGGCTGGTAATCACAACGGTGCCGGCGAAGTCGAGCAGTGCGTGCTCGAGCTCTTCGGCAAGGGCGAGTGAGAGGTGGTTGGTGGGCTCGTCGAGAAGCAAAAGGTCCGGCGGGGAGGACAAGATGATGCCGAGCGAAACACGGCGGCGCTGGCCGAGCGAGAGGTCTTCGAGCTTCTTCTCCGACTGCGCCTGCGTCATCAGACCCATCTCGACCAGGGTGGGGCCGGTCTCGCCGGTGCGCGCCGCGAAGGCTTCCGCGGCGGTGACGCTTAAGTCCTGCCAGTCGTCATCCTGCTCGAGGCGGGCGACCGAGTATTCCTCGGGAATGACGCACTCGCCTTCGAAGTCGGTGAGCGTGCCGTCGAGGATTTTCAGCAGGGTGGACTTGCCGGATCCGTTCGGACCCTCGATGAGCAGCTGCTCGCCCGGCTGCACCTTGAGATCCAGCGGCGCAAGCCGCTCCGGCACCGCAAGCCCTGTGGTCACGATCGCCGGCACGCCTATCGACGTCGCCGTGTGCTCCGGCACCCCACGAAAGGCCAGGCGCGCAGGCGGGGCCGGGATTGCTTCGCGCTCGAGCGCTTCGAGGCGCAGCCGGGCCGAACGGCGCCGGTTGCCCACGGTCTTCGCCGCTTTGTCTGCGTAGAACTTCGCAGCCTTGCGCGTCTCCGTCTTGTTCTCGTGGGAGTGGAAGACGTCCTCTTCATCCTGCTCGGCCGCCTTCTCCAGGCGTGCCCGCTCGTGCTCCTGGGCGGCGTAGTCGCTCTCCCAGCGGCGGCGGCGGTCCTCGCGGGCTTTGCGGTAGTCGGAAAACGCGCCGGAAAAGCGCGCGCCCTGGCGGGTTTCTTCGCCGAAGCCGCCCTCGGCGCCCAGGCCTAAGTCGAGGTCGACGATGCCGTCGCACACCGTGTCCAAGAAGTAGCGGTTGTGCGAGGCCACCAGCACCGGACCCTTGAACGCCTCGAGCTCGCCGACGAGGAAGTCGACCGCCTCGTCGTCGAGGTGGTTGGTGGGCTCGTCGAGGACCATTGCGTCGACGGGGCGCAACAGGAGGGTCGCCAGGGCGAAGCGGCGGCGCTGCCCGCCGCTCATCTCGCCCAGCGGTGTCGACAACGGCACGTTGGCCAGGCCGAGGCCGGCGAGCACGGTGGCGATGCGCGCATCGAGTTCCCACACACCTGACTGCTCCGCGCGCGCGAGCGCGAGGTCGAAGTCCGCGGCGAGGGTGGTGTCACCCGCGCCTTCCTCGGTCGCCATCGCCTCGCCGAGGCGGGAGATGTCGGCTTCGACGTTGCGCAGTTCGGCCACGGCGGCGTCGATTAGCATGCTGGCGGGCTCGGTAAAGGGCAGGGAGGTTTCCTGGGCGATGAAGCCGGTGACCGGCGGGGTGATCAGCTCGCCGGTGTCGGGGACGAGCTCGCGGGAGATGACGGACAGCAAGGTGGATTTGCCCGCGCCGTTCTCGCCGATGAGTCCCGTGACCGAGCCGGAGGGGACGGCGAAGGAGATGTCGGTGAGCACGCGCTTGCCGCCGGGGTAGGAAAACGAGATGCCGTCAAGGCCGATGTGTAGCGGTGCAACCATGGGAAACCTCCGTGTAACAAGTAGGGGGCGCTTAAGCGTCCGCGCCGTAGGTCAGCGCCTCGGTGACGTCTTGGACCACTTTGAAGCCGCTGCTGGTGCCGCCCGCGCCCGAGTAGACCAAGCGAGTTGTCGAGGCGACCTGCCCCGCTACCGGCAGCGGGCGGGTTAAGTCCAGCGTAATACTGCCCTGCGAGGTAGTAGACGTAGTCTCCACATCAAGCGAGGAACCGTTCAGCTCGCCTGCCACCTCGTTATCAATCGACAGCGACTGCTGGGTCGGGCGTTCCTCCACGTCAACGTCGAGTTCGACGCGGTCGCCGTCGATCGCGGTAACCGTGTACGTGCTGGTGCGCAGCATGTTCGACGCGCCGGTGATCCGGTTACGTACCGTCCACGACCCGCCGACGCCTACCGGCTCCTTCGGCAGGACCACGTTGGTGGAGGCGAGAAGTAAGAGCGAGCGCTCCACGGTCTCCCGGCCTGCCTCCGTCGAGTCGCCGGGTGCCAAAAGCTTGAGCGTTGAGATCGCACCGCTTTCGGCGGCGCGCCAACGCATGAGAAAGTCTTCCGCGCTGGCGAGCTCCTCGTTGCGATCCAGATCGGAGTGAGTGGCGGTGCCAACGGTGAACTCCACCTCGCGCGCGGCGGGGGACTCACCCTCGCCCGGCTCGGCCGCGGGCGAGCTTGCCACCTGCAACGGCAGGGTCACGGTATCCACGTTGCCGCCGGCGGGGGCCTGGCTGTGCTCGTCGATGTGGTCCGCGGGCAGCACGTCTTGGTCGAGCCCGGTGGAGACTTCCACGGTGGTCTCCCAGGCAGGCGCGTCCTCGCCTGCGCTCGCGTCTGTATATTCGAGCAGCTGCGGGCGCTCACCGGCCTCGATGACCTCCACCGCCGGGGTGTCGAGCGCGAAGGCGGGGATGGTTTCGAGCGGGTCGCTGTCGGCGTCACTGCACGCGGACAGGGGAGTGAGCGCAAGGCAGGCGCCTAGGGCGAGTGCTGCGCGTCGTGCGGGGGAATTGGGGCGGTCGAGCAGAGAAAACACACTTTGAACCTACCGCACACTGCATGGGGCGAAGAGGCGATACCCGCTTTGTGTCGGAGCGGCTACAGTAAACAAGCGATGCAACACACAACTAGCCAAGTTCACGGCGGCACCGCTCGCAGGCGCGGCTTCCTGCCGCTGGTGGCGGGCATCATGCTCGTCATTGCCGCGGTAGACCAGGCGGTCAAACAGCTTATGCTCAGCTGGCTGACCCCCGGCGAGCCGGTTGCGGTCATCGGGGACTGGTTCCGCTTCTACCTGCTGTTTAACCCGGGCGCGGCCTTTTCCATGGGGCAGAACTCGACGTGGCTGTTCACCACGATTCAGCTCGTGTTCGTCCTCGGTTCGCTTTTCGCGGCTCCGCGCCTGGGTAATCGCGTCGAGGCCGTTGGCCTGGCCATGATCGCTGGTGGTGCGCTCGGCAACCTCATCGACCGCCTCGCGCGCGACCCGGGCTTTTGGTTCGGGCACGTGGTGGATTACATCTCGGTGGGAAGCTTTGCGGTGTTTAACCTCGCCGATGCCTCTATTACTGTCGGCGTTGCGATCTTCGCCCTCGCCCTCTTTCTCAAGGAGGATTCGGATGCCGGGTGATTTCCGCCGCCTCCCCGTCCCAGAAGGCCTCGCCGGCATGCGCGTCGACGCCGCGCTGGCGAAGCTTTTCGGGGTTTCGCGCAGCGTCGCCGCCGAGATGATTGCCTCGGAGCAGGTGCTTATCGACGCCACGCTGCCCCAAAAATCCGACCGCATCACCCCGGGCGTGATCATCGAGGCCACCCTGCCCGAGCCCAAGCGCGCCCCGGAGCCCGTCGCCGAGATGGTCGAGGGCCTTGACGTGCTGTACCAGGACGCCGACGTCATCGCCGTGGACAAGCCGGTGGGGGTGGCGGCACACCCCACGCTCGGCTGGGAGGGGCCGACCGTGCTCGGCGGCCTGCAGGCGATGGGCTTTACGCTGCCGGACGCAGGGCCGCCCGAACGCAAGGGCATTGTGCAGCGTTTGGATGTGGGCACCTCTGGGGTGATGGTGGTGGCCGCGAGCATGCAGGGCTACTCGGTGCTCAAGCGTGCGTTTAAGGAGCGCACCGTGGATAAGACCTACCACGCGGTGGTCCAAGGCTTGCCGGATCCGATCGTGGGCACCATCGACGCGCCTATCGGGCGCCACCCCTCCGCCGGGTGGAAGTTTGCGGTCACCGACGACGGCCGTGAAAGCATTACCCACTACACGGTGCTCGAGGCGTTCCGGCAGGCCAGCCTGTTAGAGGTGCACCTAGAGACCGGGCGGACCCACCAGATCCGCGTGCATATGTCCGCCACCGGGCACCCGTGCGTCGGCGATCCCATGTACGGCTCGGACCCGAACCTGGCCAAGCGCCTCGGGCTGATACGCCAGTGGCTGCACGCCAAGGCACTCGGGTTTACCCACCCCCGCACTGGCGAGTACATGGTGGTGGAATCCGGCTACCCGGACGACCTGCAGCACGCCCTCGACCTGCTGCGGGCCGGATAGCATGCGGGCGAACCAGGTGCTCGGTGCGCTCGCGGCGGCCGTGGTGCTGGCAGCCGGTATCTTCGCCGTCGGCGCGCTGCACCCGCCGCTACCGGAGACGGTGCAGGGCGATACGCTCGGACCTTTCAACGGCGAGCCTGCCGAGCACTACGCGTCGCGCGCGGCGGCCTCCCTTGCCCGTGTCGCGCAGGATGACGCGCAACATTTCGCCCTGCTGAGTTTTGCCACCCCGCTGCACTGCCCCCAGGCGGCGGCGACCTACGAGGCCGCGCCGAGAGTCAACGCGATCGTGCCCGCCGGCCTGGCGTACAAAGACACCCCGGAACCGGCGGACGGCGCTGACCGCACCGAGGTGTGCGAGCGGGAGTTACAGCGCGCGGGTGAGCGCGCGCACCACGCACCGGACGACCCACGCGTTGTTGGCGCGATCGTCACCGCAGACGCGCGCACGCTGCAACGCATTGCAGCCCTGCCAAAGGTCGCTGCCGTCGAGGTGCTGCCTGCCGATGCGGTGTGGGGCGCGTTCGCAGTGTCCACACCGGGTGCATAAAGCGAATTCCAAGAATGGGATTTACTGGGGTGGAGGCAGAGATCCAACACTGATCCAGCACCGATCCAACACTGCCATATGAAGGGTGCAGCGTGTATAGTTTGCGGAAGTTGCACGCCTTTCGCGCCCGCTGCCCTTTCGAGCTTGGGGCTATTCGTGGCGCGCCCGTTTGTGAGGAGAATGTTTGGTGTCCGAATTCGGAACTGCCACCCCGCACGCCACCCATCGCCGCCGCTCGCTGAAGCTGCGTACCGTCGCCGCGCTGACCAGCGTGGCGCTGTTCGCTTCCGCGTGCGGGTTTGGCGGGTCGGATGAGGCACAGGGCTCGGGCCTCCAGCCGGGCGACTACACCATTGCCGCCGCCGAGGGCGTCTCGGACAGCGTGATCGTCAACGGCCACATCGCGCCGATCCGGGCCATGAACATCACCACCTCGGTGCAGTCTGAGGTGGAAAAGATCGCGGTGCAGCCAGGCGACCGGGTGCAAAAGGAACAGTTCCTGGCCTCGATGAACACCGAGCAGCTGGACCGCCAGCTTGCCGCGCAGGAGCGTCAGCAGGCCAACGCGCAGGCCGACGCCACCCAGGCGCTCGAGCAGGCCCAGGCGCAGCTCAATGCGCACGACCAGTCGATGGCGGACGGGACAAACCAGACGATCCGCCAGGCGCAGGCCCAGGTTGACCAGGCGCAGGCCGCTTACGACGCGGCGGTTGCTGCGCAGGGCGGCCGCTCGGCCACTCGCGTGGCCGACGTCTTCACCCAGATGGCCGGCAACCTGTCCTCGCACCTGCCGGGCAATAGCTCTCACGGCGCAAACCAGGGCCCGAAGGCACCGGGCGCGAGCGCGCCGAGTGCGCCGGGCGGTGCAGGCGCGCCGAGCGTGCCGGGTGCGGCAGGTGGTGCCGGTGCTGCGGGCGCGCCGGGTGGCGCAGGTGCTCCGGACGGGATGTCGCCGGAGCAGCTCGCGCAGATCGCAGGCGCAGACGGCGCCGGCGCGGGTGCCGCTGGCGGCGCGCCGATGGGCGTCGACGAGGCCTACGCGGCCTTGCAGGACGCCAAGGCGGGCCTCGCCGCAGCGCAGTCGCAGGCCCAGCAGGAGCGTCAGCAGTTGCAGGGGCAGGTGGATTCGGCGCGTCGGCAGGCGGAAAGCGCCGGCATTTCTGAATCCGACGGCACCCTGGAGTACCAGCTACAGGAGGCGACCCTCTACTCGCCGCTGGCCGGCGTGGTCACCTCTGTGGACGTAGAAGAAGGCGATATCCCGCAGGGCAAGCTGCTCAGCCTCGCCGACGATTCCAGCCTGCTGATCAAGTCCGAGGTCCGCGAGGCGGACGTGCCCAACATTAAGCAGGGCAACCGTGTGGAGTTCACGTCCACGGCAACGGGCGACAAGAAGTTCAAGGGCCGCGTCAAGCGCATCGCGCCTGCAGCCGACGAGTCCAGTGCTGCGCCCGCCGGTATGCCGGGCGGGATGCCAGCGGGCGGTTCGGAATCTGGAAGCGAGTCCGGTAGCGTCTCCTTCCCGGTCGAGATCGAGGTCACGGGCGACACCAAGGGCCTCCTGCTCGGCGGCACGGTGCGCGCCGAGATCATCACCCAGGAGTCCCCGGACGCGCTCAACGTGCCGCTCGACGCCGTCTACGGCGACGAGGGCGACGAAAAGGTTCTGGTCATGGCTACCGACGGCGACGATGCGTCCTCCGGCGTGGTCGAAGAGCGCAAGGTGGAAACCGGAGCGAGCAACGACGTCGACATCGCCATTACTGGCGGTGAGCTCAAGGCCGGCGACATCGTGATCAACTGGCCCGACGAATACTCCGACAAGCTCGGCGACAAGGTGAGCATCTCTGACCCGGGCTTCGACCCGGAGCGGGTCCGCGAGGCGAAAGAGGGCAAGCCCAAAGACGAGAAGAAGGATTCCAAGAAGAACTCCAAGGACTCGAAGAACGACCCCGCCGCCGAGGGCGGCGAGGACAAGTAGGGGAGTGAGCCATTGAGCACTCCGTTTTCGAAAAAGTTCTCCAAGTTTTCTAAGAAATCACGCCGCAGTGCAAAGCATGCGGCCGGCGACCACGCTGCCGAGGAAGCATACGACGGCAACCCGGAAACCGACCCCTTCTTCTTCGGCGACGAGGAAGACGACGAGCCGGTGACCGAGACTGAGCCCGTGACCGAGACACTCCCGGTCACGGACGCCCCGGCCGGTGTGGTCACGGGAAGTGGGCAGGAGGGCGTCGAGAAGCATTCGCCCTCGATGGCTGACTCTGGGCTGCTCATTGACATGCGCGGCATCGTCAAGACCTACAACGAGGGCGAGCCGAGCGAGCTCACCGTGCTGCACGGCATCGATTTCTACGCTGAGCACGGCGAGTTCGTGTCCATCGTCGGGCCCTCGGGCTGCGGCAAATCGACCCTGATGAACCTTATCGGCATGCTCGACCGGCCCACGAAGGGCGGCTACGCCTTCAACGGCGAGCCGGTCTACGCCAAAGAGGATAAGGAGCTGGCCGCCTACCGGAGCCAAAACATCGGCTTCATTTTCCAGAACTTCAACCTAATCGGGCGCATCGACGCGCTGCAAAATGTGGCTATGCCCATGATGTACGCGGGCGTGGAGCGCCAAGAGCGCGAGGCACGCGCCGCCGAGCTGTTGGAGATGATGGGCATGGGCGATCGCCTCCACCACAACCCCAACGAGCTTTCCGGCGGCCAGAAGCAGCGTGTGGCGATCGCGCGCAGCCTCGCCAATGACCCAGACCTGTTGCTTGCCGACGAGCCGACCGGCGCCCTCGATTCCAAAACAGGCCGAATGGTGATGGACTTATTCCACAAACTGCACGACGAGCTGGGCAAATCCGTGGTGTTTATTACCCACAACCCGGAGCTGGCCGAGGAAACTGGACGCATCGTGGAGATGCTCGATGGGCGCATCGACAACGTGCGGGTACCCGCCGGGCTGCGAGGCGAGGAGTAGGACGTGAATCTCACAGAATCCATCAGGCTGGCCACCTCCAGCCTGAACAAGAACAAGCTGCGCTCGCTGTTGACCCTTCTGGGCATCATCATCGGCATCATGGCCGTGGTGATCATCATGACGCTCGGTCGCGGGCTGGAAAACCAGGTGATGTCCGGCCTGCAGGGCGTGGGCACGACAACCCACCCGGTGACCATTCACGAGCGCGCCGAAGAAGGCGAGGGCTCCGAGGACCCGTTTGCCGCACTGTCTATGGCGCCGCCTTCCAACGAGCAAGACGCGGTGACGTTGCAGGACCTCGACGATTTAAAGGCGTCGTTTGGGGAGCGCGTGACCGGCGTGGATATCGAGCTGTCCAGCATGGGCGAGATTGACAACGGCGGCGAGATGGTCAGCACGACGATCTACCCGGTGCTGCCCGAATCCTTCGACATGCGCGGCGGCGAGATCGAGTTCGGCCGCGGCATTTCGGACAAGGACATGTCCGGCCAGCGCCTCGTGGCGGTGGTGAGCCCCGAGCTTATCGACGCCATGTTTGACGGTGACGCCATCTCCGCACTCGGCCAGCGCATCGACGTGATTCAGGATGGCAGCCCGGCCGTGTTCACCATCATCGGTGTGTTGGACGGCGACGCCGAGAACGACTCCGGCGGCGGCATGTTTGGCGGGATGGAGTCCTACTCGGACATCTACATCCCGGTCACCGCGGCCGACCGCGTGGGACTCAACGGCGACTGGTTTAGCTCGTTCTCGGTGCGCTCCGCGCCCGATGAGGAAGCCGAGATCTTCCAGGCAGACCTGCAGTCCTACCTGGACCGCCTGTACAAGGGCAACGAGGACTACGAGGCCGAGGTCATCGACCTGTCGTCCTCCCTGCAGGAGCTGACCAGTGTCTTCCGGATCATGTCCACGGTGCTCTCCGCCATCGGCGGTATCTCGCTGCTCGTCGGCGGCATCGGCGTGATGAACATCATGCTCATCACGGTCACCGAGCGCACCCGCGAGATCGGCGTGCGCAAGGCACTCGGCGCGACCCACGGCGATATCCGCACTCAGTTCATCGTCGAAGCAATGCTGGTCTGCCTCGTCGGCGGCGTCATCGGCGTGATCCTGGGCGGAGCCATCGGCATGATCGCTACCGCCGCCTTCGACGCCTTCGTGTGGCCGCCGGTGGGCGCGGTGCTCTTCTCACTGCTGTTCTCTTTGGCTACCGGTGTGTTCTTCGGCGCGTATCCGGCGTCCAAGGCGGCGAAGATGCAGCCTATCGAGGCGCTGCGCTACGAGTAGTTTTGCGCGTTTGCTCGGCGGGATATGATGGCCGGCATGGCCAAAAAATCCTCCTTCGTCCACCTGCATAACCACACCGAATTTTCCATGCTGGACGGCATGGCAAAGGTGGATCTGCTTGCGGAGGAGGTCTCGCGCCAAGGCATGCCGGCCGTCGGCATGACCGACCACGGCAACATGTTCGGCTCCAACGCCTTCTACCGTCGCATGGTCGACGCAGGCATCAAGCCGATCATCGGGATCGAGGCCTACATGGCCCCCGGCTCGCGACTGAACAAGAAACGCCAACTGTGGGGCACCCCGGACCAGAAGCGCGACGACGTTTCCGCGTCCGGTGCGTACCTGCACCAGACCATGCTCGCCGAAAACGCGACGGGACTACGCAACCTCTTCCGCCTTTCCTCGCTCGCCTCCTACGAAGGCCAGCTTGGCAAGTGGCCGCGCATGGACGCCGAGCTGATCGCCGAGCACGCCGACGGCATCATTGCCACCACCGGCTGCCCCTCCGGCGATGTGCAGACGCGTCTGCGCTTGGGCCAGTACAACGAGGCGCTCGAGGCCGCCGCGATGTGGCAGGACATCTACGGTCGGGACAACTACTTTTTGGAGTTGATGGACCACGGCCTGCACATCGAGCGGCGCGTGCGCGATGACCTGCTACGCATCGGCAAAGAGCTCGACCTGCCGCCGCTGGTGACCAACGACTGCCACTACGTTTTGGAATCCCAGGCACCCTCGCACGAGGCCATGCTCTGCGTGCAAACCGGCAAGACCTTGATGGACCCGGACCGCTTCAAGTTCGACGGCACCGGCTACTACATCAAGACCGCCGAGCAGATGCGCGAGCTGTGGGACTCCACGGTGCCCGACGGCTGCGACAACACGCTGTGGATCGCCGAGCGCGTCGGCGACTACGGCGAGCTGTGGGAGGAACACCCACACGACCGCATGCCGATCGCCGACGTGCCGGAGGGGGAGACCCCGACCAGTTGGCTGCGCAAGGAGGTCCAGCGCGGTCTGGAGGACCGCTTCGAGGGCAAAGAGGTACCCCAGGAGTACCTGGACCGCGCGAAGTACGAGATCGACGTCATCGACATGAAGGGCTACCCCTCCTACTTCCTCATCGTCGCGGAGCTGATCAAGCATGCTCGCGAGATCGGCATCCGCGTGGGGCCCGGCCGTGGCTCGGCTGCAGGTGCGCTGGTGGCTTACGCGCTGACCATCACCAACATCGACCCGATGGAGCACGGCCTGCTGTTCGAGCGATTCCTCAACCCGGAGCGCCCGTCCGCGCCCGATATTGATATCGACTTCGACGATCGCCGCCGCGGTGAAATGATCACCTACGCTGCCGAGCGCTGGGGCGAAGACAAGATCGCCCAGGTGATCACCTTCGGCACGGTGAAGACGAAGCAGGCCATTAAAGACTCGGCGAAGGTGAACTTCGGCCAGCCCGGCTTCCAAATGGCCGACCGCATCAACGCGGCCCTGCCGCCGGCGATCATGGCCAAGGACATCCCGTTGGCCGGCATTACCGACCCGGAGCACGCCCGCTACACGGAGGCGGCCGAGGTGCGCTCGCTGATTGAGACGGACCCGGACGTGGCCAAGATTTACGAGACCGCGCGCGGCCTGGAAGGCGTGGTGCGCCAGGCGGGCGTGCACGCCTGCGCGGTGATTATGGCCTCGGTGCCCTTGATGGACCACATTCCGATGTGGAAGCGGCCTGCCGACGGCGCGATCATCACCGGCTGGGACTACCCGGCCTGCGAGGCAATCGGCCTGCTGAAGATGGACTTCCTTGGCCTGCGCAACCTCACCGTGCTTGGCGACGCGCTGGAAAACGTGCAGAAAAACCGCGGCGAGACCCTGGACCTGGAGGGCCTGGATACCGACGACCCGGCGGTCTACGAGCTGCTCTCACGCGGCGACACCCTCGGCGTGTTCCAGCTGGACTCCGGCGGCATGCAGGAACTGCTCAAGCGCATGAAGCCGACCGGGTTTAAAGACATCGTCGCTTCGCTCGCGCTCTATCGCCCGGGCCCGATGGGTGTGAACGCCCACTGGGACTACGCGGACCGCAAGAACGGGCGCAAGCCTATTACGCCGATCCACCCGGAGCTGGACGAGCCGCTGAAGGAAATCCTGGACGAGACCTACGGCCTGATCGTCTACCAGGAGCAGATCATGCGTATCTCGCAGAAGGTGGCCAACTACACCGCAGGCGAAGCAGACGGCTTCCGCAAGGCGATGGGTAAGAAGAAGCCAGAGGTGCTTGCGCAACAGTACGACAAGTTCTGGGGCGGCATGCAGGAAAATGGCTACTCCAAGAGCGCCATGGACGCGCTGTGGGGCACGATCGAGCCGTTTGCTTCCTACGCGTTTAACAAGTCGCACGCGGCAGGCTACGCGCTGGTGTCGTACTGGACGGCGTACATGAAGGCGAACTACACCGCCGAGTACATGGCCGCGCTGCTGACATCGGTTGGCGACAAGAAGGACAAGTCTGCGATCTACCTGTCCGACTGCCGCCATCTGGGCATCTCCGTGCTGCAGCCGGATATCAACGAGTCGGAAGAAAACTTCATGGCTGTGGGCAAAGATATCCGCTACGGCCTTGCCGCGGTGCGCAACGTCGGCGCTGAGGTGGTCGAGTCCATCAAGGAGACGCGCCACACGAAGGGCAACTTTACGAGTTTCTCCGACTACTTGGACAAGATCGACCTGCTGCCGTGCAACAAGCGCATCACCGAGTCGCTGATCAAAGCTGGCGCCTTCGACTCGCTGGGGCACGCGCGCAAGGGGCTCATGCTGGTCCAAGAGGACATGGTCGACGCCGTGCTCACCACGAAGAAGGCCGCGGACAAGGGCCAGTTCGACCTATTCGCCGGCCTGGGCGGCGGCGAAGATGGACAGGAAAGCGCCACAGCCGCGTTTTCCATGGACATCCCGGACGATGAGTGGGACAAGAAGCACAAGCTGGCCCTGGAGCGTGAAATGCTCGGCCTGTACGTCTCCGGCCACCCGCTCGACGGCTTCGAGGAGGCAATTGCCCAGCAGACCGACACCGAGTTGACCACGGTGCTTTCCGGCGAGCTGCGCCACGGTACCGAGGTCACCCTCGGTGGGCTGATCTCGAGTGTGGACCGCCGCTTCTCCAAGAAAGACGGCTCGCCCTGGGCAATCGTGACCATTGAGGACCACCACGGTGCACAGGTGGACGTGCTGCTGTTTAACAAGGTCTACTCGCTGGTCGCCCCGCAAATCGTGGAGGACAACATCATCCTGGTGAAGGCGCGCGTGACGATCCGCGACGAGCGCATGAGCCTCTTTGGCGACGATGTCAAGGTCCCCGAACTCGGGCCGGGGCAGGGCGCGGGCCTCCCGCTGCGGCTGACGCTGCGCACCGACCAGTGCACCATCGAAAACATTGCGCGCTTGAAGGGCGTGCTGCAGAACAACCCGGGCGATTCGGATGTGTACCTGAACCTGGTCAATGGCGAGCACACGCAGATGATGGTGCTCGGCGATCACCTACGCGTGGAGCGTTCTGCCAACCTCATGGGTGACCTCAAGGCCACAATGGGCATGGGGATCTTAGGCTAAGCACCATGGGCTAAACGCAGCGCAAAAACACCAGCGCCCGCGGTGCCGCATCTGCGGTGCCACGGGCGCTTCAGTGTTCGGAAGTAGCGGCTACTTAATGCCAGCCTGGGCGAGCATCGACTTCAAACGAGCCTGCATGTCGGGAGATGCGGCGGCGACAAAGGCCGCAGCCTGCAGCAGACCACCGATCAAGCTGAGCGCAAAGGAAATGTAGGTAAAGATTTCCTTCCCGCGCTCATCGAGCGCGCCCTTGTTGATCCACTCGGAGCTCGGGCCCTTCGCGCGGTACGGGGTGGTCGTCGCGGTCACTGCGGGCGCGGTGACGGTCACCGTGACCGGAGTCGGGCCCGCAGGCGTCGTTGTCGGCGGCGTCGCGGTTGCCGTGGCACTCGGTGTTGCCGTTGCGGTCGCGGTGGCGGTGGGCGTCTCCGGTGCGTCTTGCGCCGAGACGGGGCTAAGCCCAGCAACAGCGAGTACTGCGACACTCGCGGCCGCAATGGGGTAGGGAGCCTTCACGTCTGTGTCCTTCCGAGGGGGAGAGAAAAGAAAAGGCGGGGCGCACCTCAACAGCGCCCCGCCGACAGTGCCGTTTACGACACTACAGCGAACTTAGAAGAAGTTCGGGATGTTCGGCAGCTGCACCTTCGGGACGTGCAGGTGCGGCAGACCCAGCTGGAAGTTTGCGTTGAGGTAGTCGATGATCTTGTTGATGCCGGTCGGGTTGGAACCGATGATCAGAGCGAGGGTGAGCGTCGCGCCAGCCAGGCCGGAGGTGATGCCCACGACGTGGCCGTTGGAAGAACCAGCGGAACCCTGCTGCTTCTTGCCGCCACCCTGGTTGCCGCCCTGGTTGTCCTTGTCGCCAGGCTGCTCGGGCTTCTCCGGGTTTTCCGGCTGCTCGGGGTTCTCCGGCTGCTCCGGCTGCTCTGGGGTCTCGGTGCCCTCAGTGCCCTCGGTGCCCTGGTCCGCGGTTGCGGTGGTCTCGTCAGCCTGGGTCTCCTCAGCAGCGAACGCCGGGGTCGCGGTCATGGCCAGTGCGGTCGCGGCGGCGACAACGGCGGTAGAAATACGCTTCATAGTTGTGTGCTCCTCGTGGGAATCTCTGTACTTAGCCGTGAATCGACTGGACGATTACAGCAAGGTCGATAGAAAAACTAGCAGGTTTATAACGATTTGGATAGTGCAACGGCGCTACCAGCTACGACGGTGGGTTCGCCGCTGCCGTACTGAGCTCGTGTGGCGACAGTAAACCCCTGTGGTTAACGGGGCAGCGTCGGCAGCTGGCTCAGCACGTGGTCGACCGGGTTGCGCACCAGCCCAAGCGACACGCCAGCCGCGACAAACGCGGCGAGCACACCGAGGACCCCAGCAACCGCCGCGACGACCTTGCCTGCGGTCGAGGAACCTTCCTCCGCCTTGCCAGCGTCACCCTCAACGCCCGGGGCCTGCGCCTGAAGCAGGGAGGCGACTTGGAAGAGGGAAGTGGTGCCGGAGACTTCGTTGCCGACCGCCAGCAGCGCCTCGCCGTTCGGGGAGTCCGCGGCGGGGATGAACGCGAGTCCTTCGGCGCCGAGGTCGCCGGCGGTGGACAGGCCGTCGGCAAGCGCTTGCTCGCCTTCGAGTGACTCCATATCCACAGAGAAATCGCGGTTGTTGATGTAGGCCTGGTATTTCGCGTGCTTCGGGTCGGTGATGTCGTAGACGATCACGCCGCCGAGCCGCTCGAAGCCGACAAAGGCGTACGTGCGGCCGTTGAGCGTGCCGACGGTGATCCCCTCCGGCTCCGGACCCTTGTCGTCCGAGCGGGTGTCAAGGGAGGTTTCGGTGTGGTTGGAGTTGAAGTGCTCCGGCAGGATTCGCGCGGTGATTTCTTCGAAGTCGGCACCGGAGTCGAACACGCGCGTGCCGTCGGTGGTGTAGATGGAGAAGCTGCGGCCGCCGAAGTTGTACAGGTCGTCGTAGCAGCCCTGCTTTTCGTTCAGACCGAAGGCGGTGGTCATGTTCAGCCGACCCAACTGCTCGTCGGACTGGAGCGCCTCGAGCTGCTCGGCGGACAGCCCCGCGTAGCCCTCGCAGATGGGCGCGATGTCCTTGGTGCCGAACTTCTTCAGGCGTGCTTCCTCGGAGTAGCCCTCCCAGTCGCGGGCATCGCCCTCGTTGGCAAGCACGAGGTAGGTGGTGCCTTCGGCGCTGTATGCGGCGATGGAATCGGGCTGGAGGATGGACTTGACCGGCCAGTTCGCGATGTTGACCTCGCCGTCCTTATCGGAGGCGTCGAAAGGGACCTTGCGGCGGTCGATGGTGCCGAGCGGCCAGACGTCGTCGACCTTCGCGTTGGCGATGTCGACCACCGCGATCGCGTTGTTTTCCTGCAGGGTGACGTACGCCGTGCCCCCGTCAACCGCGATGTACTCCGGCTCGAGGTTCTGCGCTTCGCTTGTCGACGCTCCAACCTGGCCGAAAATGTGCACGCCCTTGCCCGCAAGCGTGCCCTCGAATGCGCGGAAATCCGCAGTGCGCACGGCGTCCTCGCCAGGTGCGGCGACGTCCTTCGACAAGCTGATCACGGAGATCGTGCCTTCCGGGTCGACCGAGTAGTCCTCGGCGGGCTCGCCCTCGTTCGCCACCAGGGCGTAGTCGCCCTTTTCCGTCAGCGTGACCATGTCTGGCAGGGCACCGACGCCGACGCGCCCCAGCACCTCGCCAAGCGTGTCTGCGCCGGCGTCGAAGAAAATGACCTCGCCCGGTGCCGTCTTGTCCGCGTCGGGCTCGACGGTAGCAACGGCAAGCCCGTCTGCGCGCACGGCAACGGAGTTAATGGTGGTATCCGCACCGCCGTGGACCTCGCCGACCTTGGTCGGCGCTGCCGGGTTCGAAATGTCTAGGACGTCAATCTTGCCGGATTTGGCATTGACCGTGAGCAGCCTTTTCGACGCCGCGTGGTAGGCCACAATCTCTGCCGCCGACTCGTCGAACGCGCCCGTGTCGTAGGAGCCGAGGGCTGTGACCGAGACGCTCGAGTCTGCGGCCTGGTCGTAGATGGGCTCGGCGACGACAGTGGCATTGGCCGGCGCGACGGTGGCGAGCCCTGCGGCAAGCGAGACCGCGGCGGGAAGCGACAGCGCGCGGCGGGAGGCGCGGGAAAACGTGGACATAGGAAACCTTTCTTCGTATGAGAAACTGGCAGCCGAGCATATTTTTTCCAGGTGGTTGCCAGGAGAACCTGAAGTGAACACTTGATGAATCCCGCCGCAGACGCCGGAAGCTGATGATTCAGCACATCGATACCTGTTAAGGGATAGACTTATCCACCATGAACCCAGGCACCGAGCGCACACAGCCAACCGAAAGCACGTTCCAGCCGGTCCACGCGGCCGATATTCAGGCAGCTCAGGCAAAGATTTCCTCGGTGATTGAACCCACTCCGTTGCAGTACTGTCCGCGCCTGTCGCAGCAGTACGGGGCGGACATCTACCTCAAGCGCGAAGACCTGCAAGACGTGCGCTCCTACAAGATCCGCGGTGCGTACTACAACATCTCGCGACTCAGCGAGTCGGAGCGGGCGGCAGGCGTGGTCGCCGCCTCTGCCGGCAACCACGCCCAGGGCGTGGCTTACGCCTGCCGCGCGATGGGCATCCAGGGCAAGATTTTCGTGCCGAAGCCCACCCCGAAGCAGAAGCGCGACCGGATCATGGTGCACGGTGGCGACTTCGTGGAGCTCGTCGTCACCGGCAACACCTTCGACGAAGCGGCGGAGGCGGCGCGCGCGGACGCGGCGGAACGCGGCGCGACGATCGTCGAGCCCTTCGACGCGCGTGACACGGTCATTGGCCAGGGCACTGTCGCGGCGGAAATCCTCGCGCAGCTGACCGGCCTGGGCCGCGAGCTCGACACCATCATGGTGCCGGTTGGCGGCGGCGGCCTGCTCGGCGGCATCGTTTCTTATGTGGCCGATATGTCGCCACGCACCGCGGTCGTCGGCGTGGAGCCGCGCGGCGCGGCCTCGCTGCACGCCGCGCTCGAGCACGGAAGCCCGGTCACCCTGACAGACATTGACCCCTTCGTCGACGGCGCGGCGGTCAAGCGCATCGGTGCGTTCCCCTTCGAGGTCATCGAGCACAACCAGGGGCGCACCCACCTTCTGCGCGCAGACGAGGGAGCGGTATGCACGGAGATGCTCGCGCTGTACCAAAACGAGGGGATCATCGCCGAGCCGGCCGGTGCCCTCTCAGTTGCCGGACTCGCCGGCATGAAGATCCAGCCGGGCAGCACCGTGGTGTGCGTGATCTCCGGCGGCAACAACGACGTCCTGCGCTACGCAGAAGTGATGGAACGCTCGCTCGTGCACCGCGGACTCAAGCACTACTTCCTAGTGAACTTCCCGCAGGAACCCGGGCAGCTGCGCACCTTCCTCACCGACATCCTCGGGCCTGACGATGACATCGTCTTGTTCGAATACCTCAAGAAGAACAACCGCGAGACCGGGGCGGCACTCGTCGGTGTCGAGCTGACTCGCGCCAGCGACCTCGACCCGCTGCTTGCACGGATGGCGGCATCCGTAATCGAATGCCGCCAGCTCGAGCCCGGGACCCCGGAGTACGAGTTCATCGTCGCAGGCTAGCTCTGGATGGCTAGCGTTGGATGTATGCGAACCCCCACGGATCCAGCACGGTTTCGTCTGCACCAACCTCCGGTTCGGTAAACGAGTAGAGCAGCGTGCCGCCGACGGGCACGCGTACCGGCTCGCCGCTGAAATTCGCGGCGAGGACCACGGCGCTGTCAGCCTCGTCGGCCATGGTCAGCCACTGCTCGCCGTGGTCGACGCGCAGGCGGCGCAGATCCTCGCGGTCGCACCCGTACTCGCTGCGCAGCGCCAGCAGCCGTCGGTAAGCCTCAAGCACCTGCGTCTGCTGCTCGGAAAACTCCCAGTCGAGCTTCGCGCTCTCGTAGGTGTCCGGGCTCGCCGGGTCCGGGACATCTGCCGCGTCCCAACCCTGGCGCGCGAACTCGTCCAGGCGGCCCTGGCGGGTGCCTTCGATGAGACCGGCATCAGTATGCGAGATGAAGAAGGGGAAGGGGGTGCGCGCCCCAAACTCCTCGCCCATGAACAGCATTGGGGTGAATGGGGAGTGGAACACGACCGCAGCCTTGAGCACCTGCTGCGCGGGCGTGAGGTTTTGGCTCGGGCGGTCGCCGGCAGCGCGGTTGCCCGTCTGATCATGCGTGGTGGTGTAGGTGACCAGCTTCCAGGGCGCGACGTGGGCTAAGTCCAGCTCGCGGCCGTGGGTGCGCCCCCGGTAGCGAGAGTAGGAGTTACGGAAGCGGTAGCCGTTTTGCAACGTGTCGGCGAGGATGTCCATCGTGCCGTAATCCACGTAATAGCCCTCGTCCTCGCCGGTGACCAGGGTATGGATGCCGTGGTGGACATCGTCGAGCCACTGACCGGAAAGGCCGTAGCCGCCGCGGGACACATCGCTGATCAGGCGCGGATCGTTCTGATCCGACTCGCCGATCACGGTGCGCGGCACCCCAGTCTCGGCGGCGATCTCCTCCGCGACGCGAGTGATCTCCTCCATGATGGAAAACGCGAGGCGGTCGTCGTAGGTCTGCACCGCGTCCAGGCGCAGCCCGTCGACGTGAAACTCGCCCAACCACTGGCGCACGGCGTCGAGGACGTAGGCGCGGACCTCGTCGGAGTCGGGCCCGGAAAGGTTAATCACCTCGCCCCAGCCCGTGCGCCCACCCGCGAGGTAAGGGCCAAACGCGTTGTTGTAATTGCCTTCCGGCCCGAAGTGGTTGTACACCACGTCCAAAAGGACGGCGATGCCGCGGGAATGCGCGGCGTCGATAAGCGTTTTGAGCCCCTCGCGCCCGCCGTACGTGTCGTGGACGGCGAACCAATCGACACCGTCGTAGCCCCAATTGCGCGTGCCGGGGAAAGGCTGGACGGGCATCAGCTCGATGGCGTTGACGCCCAGCTCAGACAGGTAGTCGAGCTTGTCAGCTACGCCCTCGAACGTGCCGTCCGGGGTGAAGGTGCCTACGTGCAGCTCGTAGATGCGCAGGTCCTTGGTCTCGATGCCGGCCCAGGCGCTATCGGTCCAGTCAAACTCGGTGCCGACCACTTCCGAGGGGCCGTGCACGCCGTCGGGTTGGGCGCGGGTGCGGGGGTCCGGCATGGGCTGGGACCACTGCGCACCGTCGAAAAGCGAGAATGCGTAGCGCGCACCCGGCGTGGGCTCGGCGGTGGCGGGGTCAAGCACCCACCATCCTTCGCGGTC
>ERZ1673749.766-NODE-766-length-30403-cov-6.338737_pt1 | contig 30403 bp, 30 predicted proteins | sample MGYA00580204_ERZ1673749 | MGnify/ENA primary metagenome ERZ1673749 (study PRJEB41218, sample SAMN15661745) | gut metagenome | host: Homo sapiens | place: Canada: London | collected 2015-08-20/2019-03-30 | study: EMG produced TPA metagenomics assembly of...
GGGGCTGTGTCCCCTAGTAAACTGTTAAAAAGTGGATTTCCCAGGGTGTGAGTCCCCTGGGTAAAGCCGGGTCGGTGCTCCCTTTAAGTAGCCCGGGCCCTTTTACGGATTCTATCTTTCGTTTGGGGTTCCAATACCGTTTCTCATTCATTCATACAGCGCTATCTTTCTCTCCGGGAGGGTTTCCCTGTTTCGGCATCCGGACTTCGTTATTAATTGGGGTATAAAAAAATAAGCATCGATTGGGATCTCGGAAAAGGAGAAAACGATGAAGGAGAAAGCTCTGCTGATTTTGAAGTGGATGGGAACCTGTCTGCTTTATTTGTTACTGGTGAGTATTGTCAGTTCTGTCTTGGAGGAAATCGTCGCACCTAGTAGGGCTTCGTTGGACGCATATTTGCGAAAAGGTGTCTCGAATTTTATCGCTCTTTTTCTGCTGATTAATGATGTGTCCATGGCTTTGGCCCTGCTTCTTCTGCGGAAAGGGTACGACTTGCTTGGAGTTCCCGAAGCACAGGAGAACCGAAGATGGTCATGGGGGAAGATCGGCTTGTGTGCCGTGGTGGTCGGGGCGCTCATCCAGGCCACATCCATTTTCATTGGTATGCTCTTCTTCTGGGGATCGGAGCGGGGAGTCACCGAAACCCTCTTTTTTTCCCTTTCTCCCTTTTTCTATTTTTTAACGGCATGTCTGTTTGCCCCTCTGCTGGAAGAGCTCTTTTTCCGAAGGCTACTGGACCGCTTAATGAATCGGCAATCGACCCTCTCTTATGCCCTGTTGAGTGGAATCAGTTTTGGTCTCTTCCATATTCAGCCCTATAACAGTCTCTCTTTCACGATCTTCGCTGTTCTGGAAACGGGAACGGCAGGCTTTCTATTTGCCATTCTGTATCGCAAATCAGGAACCCTCTCGATGCCCATTCTCGCACATTCTTCCATGAATCTTTTCGCGTTTTTGCTGGCCCGGGTCCTATAAAAGCATCCCCTGCCGGCGTAGCACTGGCAGGGGATGCTTTTATAGGATATTATCGGCTATGTCTTCGCGTGACACGGGGCTGAATGCCCGTCATGATTTCGTAATTGATGGTTTGAGCAATCTTTGCCAGATCACTGGCGGTAATCTGTTCGCCGCTGGCATTGGACTTGCCAATGAGAATGACGGAGTCACAGCGCTGGACGCCGGGGATATGCGTCACGTCCACCATCATCTGGTCCATGCAAATTCGGCCGACGATGGGGGCCCGCCGCCCATGAACCAAAACCTCGGCCCGATTGGAGAGAAGCCGGGGATAGCCATCGGCATAGCCACACTGCACGGTTGCGATTTTACTCGGCCGTTTCGCGGTCCATTCCCTGCCATAGCTCACGGTATGACCCTCGGGGATGCGTTTCACGAAGCTGACGGGAGCAATCCAGGAAAACACATCTTCTAATTCCACCTTTTTCTGATTCTTAACAAAGGAGGAGGGGTATTCCCCATAGAGGCAGATGCCCACGCGGTAGGCATCGAAGTGAGACTCGGGATAGAGAAGAAGACCCGCATCATTGGCCAGATGCTTCATTCCCAGATCGATTCCCTTGGCCTCGCAGGCTTGGCACATGGCTTGAAAGCGTTCTATCTGCAGATGGGTAAACTCCGGATCCTCCTCATCGGCACACGCGAAATGCGAGAAAACGCCCTCGATGCGAAGGCTTTTCAAAGAGGCAATCTGGTCAACGAGATCGGAAAATTCCGGATCATCATACAGGAAACCAAGCCGACCGTGGCCGGTATCAAAGGCGAGATGAATAGGGGCGATACAGTGCCGTCCCTGTGCCAAATTGTTCATGTAAATCGCCTGATCTACGGTGTAGATGGCTGGCCGAATGCCTTGCATGATGAAGTAATCCATCCACTCCCGGGGCGTAAAGCCGAGGTTGATAACGGGGGTTTGTATCCCGGCATCTACGAGGCTGCGGGCCTCCTCCGGGACAGCAACCGCAAAGAAATCCACATCATTTTCCAACGCATGTGCTACAGCAACAGCCCCTAATCCATAGGCATTGGCCTTTAACACGGCGATGCATTTTTGGTCGGGGGCAAAGGCCTTTAAGTTTTTTAGATTATTTTGAATGGACGGCAGGCGCACCGTCAGATAATTTCGACTGGTCATAGGAGCTCCTTTCTAAAGATTGACTATGTCCACTCATTTTATCATAAAAAGCATATTTGCAAGGGATTTCCTGATTGACGTTCCAAAAGACAAGATGGTAAAGTGACAATGAACATTTTGAAAAGGAGCAATCTATTGTGCAGGAACAACTTTTACAAGCAAAAGACCTGGTCAAGGTTTTCCGATTAGGAGGGTCGACGGTGTATGCCCTTAACCATGTTTCCCTTTCCATTGGACGAGGAGAAATTGTTTGTCTGTTAGGTCCGTCGGGGTCGGGAAAATCGACCCTGCTCAATTGTTTGGCGGGTTTGGAGAGACCGGAGCAGGGAAGCATCACGTATGGGCCCCTTTCGTTAGAACGCCTATCCGAAGATAAGATTACGCTCTTTCGCAGCCTCAACGTTGGCTTCGTGTTTCAAAGTTATAATCTGATTCCCACCCTTTCGGCTCTGGAGAATGTGACACTGGGGCTCATGTTAAAGGGAGTGCCCAAGAAACAGAGAGAAGAGGAGGCCAAAGAGATGCTGGAGCGAGTGGGCCTGGGCAATCGCCTGTCCCATCGACCCAACCAGCTATCGGGTGGGCAACAACAAAGGGTATCCATAGCACGTGCCTTTGTGGGGAATCCCAAGGTGGTGTTTGCCGACGAACCCACGGGGAATCTGGACACGGCAACCAGCTTTGAGGTGATGGAACTGATGACCCGGATGGTGGAACAGAAAAAGATCACGATGATCATGGTGACCCATGATGAGGAGATGACAGGATTTGCGGACCGCCTTTTTCACATGAGAGATGGGAAAATCGAGCGAATTCATCAACAGGTTCGAGAAAGGAAAACAGAATGATTTCAGCGACAAATTCAACCGACCGGGAAAAGATTTCTCAGGAAGGCCCGGGCAGTCAAACCTTGCCGAACAACTTACAGGAACAGTTGCAGAATGCGGGAAAGCAGGGAACGGGAGCGACGTTCTACGGAGCCGACGGGGGAAATACCAATGCGGTTCCCTCGGGGACCCGGGGAGGAACGGGGCTGTCTCTCAGTCCCGAGACCAAGAAGAATGCGCCGAAGCTTTACATGACTCTGTATAAGACGGAGCCCGAGCAGCCGATTGTCGGTAAGGACTTTACATTGACGCTGCATCTTCACAACAGCAATCGGGAGAAGTCCGTGCGGAATATCAAAGGAACGTTGAGCTTTGAGAACGGCTTTGGTCTGGAGGGGCAGGATTTGGGACCCGCCTTTTTGCCCCAAGGATCCTCGAACAGCTTTTACACCGAACGCATTGACCCTGACAAGGACGCCGTTTTGACCATCCAACTGCGGGGCCAGAATGGAATGGCGGCAAAGGTGTATCAGGCTACATTGGACCTGGAATATGAGGACAAAGAGGGAAATGCCTATCGGGCGACGGAGCGGTTTGGCATCTCCTTCAAGCAAAAGGCGGAACTTTTGATCGATCCCCCCGAACTTATTTCCGCCGGAACCGAGAAGCAGGAGATGACCCTGCAGATGAACCTGTATAATACGGGGAAAGACACCCTGTCCAACTTTCTGGTGGACTGTGAAGGCGGGGATTTTGAAGTCAAGGGATCGCCTCGATACTACGTGGGGGAATTTAAACCCGGGGCCAGTGATCACTACCGAATCACCCTCCTTCCCAAGAAGACGGGGAAGGTGCAGGGAAAACTGCGATTGAGCTATGAGGATTCTGCCGGTGAAAACCACCAGCAGGAACTTTCCTTTGCCGGGGAAACCGATGCTGCGAATCAGGAGTCTATCCTGGCCGCCGACCAGCCCCAAACGGATCAAAAGGACACGGGGATGGGCGTTTGGCCCCTTTTCTTTCTCGGACTCCTCCTTCTGGCGGGGATCGGATATGGAGTGATTCGTTGGCGAAGGAAGAAAAAGCAGAAAAAAGAAGAAGAGGAGCTGAACCTCCATGCGTAGCGGGGATTTTTTTGTCTTAGCCTGGAGAAACCTGCAAAGGAGAAAGTCTCGGACCATCCTCACGGTGCTCAGCTTTGTGATTGGGATCGTTGCGATTGTTCTCATGATGTCTCTTGGATATGGAATTGAGGATTCGCAAAAGCAATGGATGTCGGATATCGGGAATGCCCGACTCATTCGCGTGTTACCGCGAACGGATGGGATTCGGGCCAAGCAGAGTCAGTTGGATCGAGGTCTTCTCCGGCAAATCGAGGGGGTAAAAGGGGTGCAGGCCGCCTATGGAGCCTATCGGCTTTCTGCCACCCTCACCAGTAATCAGCCCGGAATCGGCTTCCCGGATCCCATCCTGGCGGTGGATGGCAAACTCATCGAAAACGAAGAAAAGCTGCAGGAGGGGAGTGGGCTTGCGGAGGGGACTCTTTCTTTTGTGGCAGGTCGGCAGGCTCGCCCCGTGGATAAGCGGGGAGGAGAGCAAGGAGAGGCCATTGCCGATTATGACTTCGCATCGACGAACTACTATGTGAACACCACGGCAAGTGCCGCGGGGAGCCAAGAGGGTCCCTTTCGCCAATCGGATCGGGAGAAGATGGCCATTCAATACGGCGGTCGGCTCAGCAGCAACAATTTTCTGGCGGGAAACTCCTATTACGTGAGTCTTAATGCCGCGCAAAAAATCAAGAAGGCGCAGGAAGACCGGGAGCAAGGGTCGACCGCTTCCAACAAGGCCTTCCCCTTTCGAAAGGAGTCCTTTCGAAAGAGCAGCACGGGGGAATACCTGTATGATATGGCTTATGTGGTTGCCAACTCCTTGGATGACGTGGAGGAGGTGGAAAATGAGCTGAAGAACCGGTTCAACCTGGATGTGATGAGTAACAAGCAAATTCTACAGAGCCAGCAGCAGGCCATGATGATCCTGCAGATGGTGTTCTTTGGAATCGGGTCCATCTCCCTCCTCGTTGCCGCCATCGGAATCGCCAATACCATGCTCATGTCCATCCAGGAACGTGTCAAGGAGATCGGGGTCATGAAGGTCATCGGGGCCAGGGTTCGGGATATTCGTCGGATGTTTCTGATGGAATCCATGCTGATGGGATTTTTGGGAGGACTGGTGGGGATTCTCATCACCTATCTCATCTCCTGGGCCATCAACAGTTTTGCCTATCGAAAGCTTGTGGAAACCGTGGGTGCCGACCTGCTCCAAGACTTTGCGGGAGTGAGCATCATCCCCCTCTGGCTGCCGCCCCTGGCCTTTCTCTTCTCCGCAATGATTGGGCTTTTGGCGGGCTATTTTCCCGCCCGTCGGGCCACAAAACTCTCCGCCATCGATGCGATTCATGCAGACTAACCCCTCGTCGCAGGCAAGCATATGTTATACTTTCTAAGGGAGGTGGCGATGAATCGACTGCCATATATCACTGCGGTAATCTCTGCAGCAGGACGGGGAAGCCGGATGGGCTTTCCACGAAATAAATTAATGATTTGTTTAGAAGGGCAGACGATTTTAGAGCGCACACTGCATCAACTCGAGGCCTGTGCGATGATCCGTGCCTTTGTTATCGTGATACGACCGGATGATAAGGAGCAGGTGGAAGCGGAGATTCTGCCGCGCGTCTTCCCGAAGGAAGACCGCCCCATTGTCTTGGTGACAGGAGGGGAAACCCGGGAGGATTCCACCTGGCAGGGCATCAATGCGGCACCGAAGGAGACCCAGGTCATCCTCTACCATGATGGGGCCAGGCCCTTTGTGAAGCCGGTTACGGTGGGCCAGACGATCCAGACCCTCTTGGAAAATCCCGTGGACGGGGCAATCTGCGTCGTCCCGGTGAAGGACACGATCAAGATGGTGGATAACAGGGGCTTTGTGGAGACGACCCCGCAACGTTCGAGTCTGTTTGCGGTCCAGACGCCGCAGGTGTTTTGGAAGAAGTCGCTCTTGGCCGCCTACAAAAAGGCGAGGTCGGAGCACATCAGCACCACCGATGATTCCCAGATCGTGGAGATTTTTGGGGGAACCATTCGAACCGTGACCGGCGATTATGAGAACATAAAAATCACCACAAGAGATGATTTAACCTTAGGACAAATGATCATAAGAAAGAGAGAGCAGGGAAATGACTGATTGTCACTTTCGACAGGGAATTGGCTACGATGTTCATGAGCTGGTCGAGGACCGGAAGTTAATTCTGGGGGGCGTAGAGATTCCCTTTGAGCGCGGGCTCCTGGGGCACTCCGATGCGGACGTGCTGATTCATGCTATCATGGACGCCCTTTGCGGAGCCCTGTGCCTGGGAGACATTGGCAAGCTCTTTCCGGATACCGACCCGCAATATCGGGGAATCTCCTCTCGCATTTTACTGTCCCGCGTCGTGGAACTCATGGAGGAAAGGGGCTATGAACTGGTCAATTGTGATTCGATTGTCTGCTGTCAACGTCCCCGTCTTGCACCTTATATTCCGGAAATGAGAAAGCGGCTCTCCCAAGACTTACATGCCGAGGAGGACCGGGTCTCCGTGAAAGCGACGACTACCGAGCACCTGGGCTTTGTGGGAGAAGAAAAGGGGCTGGAGAGTTTTGCGACCGTGCTTCTGACAAAGCGGAACAGCTAGCAATTTCTTTGGAATTTTCTTTTCAAATGGGACAAAATCAGGCATAATTAAAGGTACGGTTTGTTGATGATTTTTCTTGACAGTCTGCCGCAGGCAGGCTGTTTTTCGAATAGAGAGAGGCGAAGCGGGTTCTGCCTTCGCACAGGAACGGAAGAGTTGAGTCAGGAAGAGACTAGGGGAAAGGAAGAGGAATGGAACACAAGGAAGATAAGTGGACGAGTTCGGATTACCGCCACATAGAGACCGCCGAGGCGGTAACGGAAGGGCATCCCGACAAGCTCTGTGATCGCATTGTCGATGCCATTTTGGATGAGATCCTATCCCACGACCCGCAAGCCCATGTGGCATGTGAGGCCGTGGTCACCACGGGAATTGTTTTTGTCTTTGGAGAGATTTCTACGGACTATATGGTCAACGTTCGGGGAATTGTGCGGGACACGTTAAAAGAAATCGGCTACACCTCCTCGGAAATGGGCCTGGATGCTGAAAATTGTGCCATTATCAGCTCCATCCACGGGCAATCGGATGATATCAACAGTGCCGTGGGTCGGTCCCTGGAAGCTCGCGAGGGAAGTAACAACGCCACCGATGCCCAGGGAGCGGGAGATCAGGGGATCATGTTCGGCTATGCGGTGAATGAAACACCGACCTTTATGCCCCTTCCCATTATTTTGGCCCAGGATCTGGCCCACCGGCTTGCCCAGGTGCGGAAAAAGGGCATCGTCTCCGGCCTCAGGCCCGATGGGAAAACCCAGGTGAGCGTGGAGTACGAGGGAAAGAAAGCAAAGCGGGTGGATGCCATTCTGGTATCGGCACAGCATGATCCGGATGTGGATCTGAAAGAATTAAAGGAAAAGATCTGGAAGGAAGTGGTCTTGGATGCCATCGACGGCAAGTATATTGACTCCGATACCCGCTTCATCTTCAACCCCTCGGGCCGGTTTGAAATCGGAGGACCGCAGGGGGACTCCGGATTGACGGGCAGGAAGCTCATTGTGGACACCTATGGGGGCCGTAGCCGCCATGGTGGTGGGGCCTTCTCGGGCAAGGATCCCTCCAAGGTGGACCGGTCGGCTGCCTATTTCTGCCGTTATGTGGCCAAGAATCTCGTGGCCAGCGGCCTTTGTGAAGAAGCCGAGGTTGCCGTGTCCTATGCCATCGGGAAAGCGGAGCCCTTCTCCATCGATGTCACCAGCTTCGGAAGTTCGCCGTTGAGTGATGAAAAGCTCTGTGAGATCGTGGAGAAAGAATTCGACTTTCGTCCCAGTGCCATGATAAGAAATCTGGATTTACGGAGACCGATTTATACCAGGACTTCTTGCTACGGTCACTTTGGTCGCAATGAGGAGAATTTCACCTGGGAGAGAACCGACCGGGTGGAGGATCTTCGATCCTATCTGAAGTAACGGACGATCTGAGAAAGAGAAGAGGAAACTATGGCATATTTTCGAAAAAGTCTTGCCATTGATCTGGGAACCACCAGTGTTTTGGTATATAGCCGTGCACATGGGGTCCTGCTCAATGAGCCATCGGTCGTTGCCATTGACAGTTATACGGATAAGATTGTTGCCGTGGGACAAGAGGCTAAGGACATGTTGGGACGGACACCCGGCAATATCATTGCCATGCGGCCCATGCGGGATGGGGTGATTGCCGACTATCGGTCCACAGAACGGATGCTGAAGTATTTTATCCGCAAGGCCGGCGGCCGGTCTCTGCTGGGCCCCGATGTCATTGTTTGCATCCCCTCCCAGGCGACCCAGGTGCAGAAGAGAGCGGTGGTGCAGGCTTCCACGGCGGCCGGTGCACACAACACCTATCTCATTGAGGAACCGCTGGCAGCGGCGATTGGGTCGGGGGTGGAGATCGGAGACCCCGGGGGCAATCTCATCGTGGATATTGGCGGAGGGACGACGGATGTTGCCCTGATTTCCATGGGGGGCATCGTGCTATCCAAGTCCATTCGCACCGCGGGAGACGAATTCGATGAAGCCATCAGCAATTACATTCGCAGAAAGTTTACCATGATGATTGGGGAGCGGACGGCGGAGGAGATCAAGATCGCGGCCGGCGAACTGGCAAATGCGGAAGGAAATCCGCAGCTGGAGGTCAAGGGACGGTCCCTCACGGATGGTCTTCCGGTTCATGGCTATGTGACGGAAGAGGACCTGAATCTGGCCCTCGCCGATTCCATTCGTGCCATTGTGGATGCGATTCATGAGGTTCTCTCGGATACCCCACCCGAATTGGCGGCGGATCTCTACGATCGGGGGATTCTCCTGACCGGGGGTGGTTCGCTCATCCATGGCCTCAAGGAAAGCATTGAGCAGAGGACCGGCATTGAAGTGAAACGGGTAGACCAGCCCATCACAGCGGTGGTTCGGGGAACCGGCCGTGCCTTGGCCTGGATCAAGCGACTGAATTCCGGGGACGAGATCCTGGCCAACCAGACCAGGAACCAGGTCATCAATCGGGAGAAGCTTCGGAAAAGATAAGATTCCTTGTAATCTTGAAAAAAATTTCGTATAATTTTCACTACAGCAGTTTGCTGCTGTATCGGGGCGTGGCGCAGCTCGGTAGCGCGCGTGGTTTGGGACCATGAGGCCGGAGGTTCGAATCCTCTCGCCCCGATGGGAAAAGGCCGTCAGAGGAAGTTTCCTCTGACGGCTTTTTGTGAGCAAAAATGGGTAAGGTTCTCTTTATAGGAAGTTCCTGGTACTCACCTTTTCTTCATAATTCCGTTATATAATGATTTTACTTCCTGTAGCAGGCGGAAAGAAAAAATCTACGAGGGAGTTCTGAGTTTGGTTAGGAGGTCATCATGCAAAAAGTTGCCAAAGGGATTGTCAGGCATTACAAAGGGCTGGCTCTCTTTTTTCTTATTTTAACGGTCTTATCCGGCCTCTTAGCTAGTCAGGTAGGAATCAACTACTCATTGGTAGACTATATGCCCGAAGATGCACCATCTATGAAAGCCTTGGACATCATGAAAGAAGAATTTAAGGCGCCCCTTCCCAATCTGAGAATCACGGTAGACCAGGCTTCCATTCCCCAGGTGATCGAGCTTAAAGAAAAATTAAAGAAGCTGGACTCCGTGAAGTCGGTGATGTGGCTGGATGATGTGACGAATGTCTACCGGCCCTTGGAATTGATTGATTCTGCTCTACTGGATAGCTACTATAAAGATGGGACCGCCCTTCTTCAGGTCGCCGTCGAGGGAGAGAACTCCATGCAGATCATGCAGGAGATTCGCCGGGTTGCTGGACAAGAGGGGGTTCACTATGAAGGGAATTTGGTGGGCCAGGCCTCCAGTCAGGCGGCCGTATCCAGCGAGATTTCCATGATCACGATGTTTATGGTTCCCATCGGAACATTAATTTTAATGCTGGCTGTTCGATCCTGGATTGAGCCTCTTCTTCTTTTGGCATCCATCGGGGTTGCCATCGTGATCAACATGGGATCCAATGTGTTTTTGGGACGCATTTCCTTTATCACCCAGGCTATCACGGCAATCTTACAACTGGCGGTTTCCATGGACTATTCGATTTTCCTTCTCCATGCCTATGCGGAAAATCAGGAGAAGGGGATGGAGGATCGAGACGCTTTAATTCAGGCAATTGTGGATTCTTCCTCTGCCGTGGTATCCTCGGCCCTGACAACCGTCTTAGGATTTTTGGCACTCGCTTTTATGCGCTTCCGCATCGGCCCCGATATGGGTCTGGTTCTGGCAAAGGGGGTTGCCTTCAGCTTAATTTCGGTGATCTTCTTTTTGCCCACTCTTTTAGTGCTCTTTCACAAGTGGATTTTAAAGACCCGGCATCGGAACTTCATGCCGGATTTAAGTGGTTTAGGTCGTGGGGTCTTTCGCTTTCGACATCTCCTGCTACTGATTCTCGCCCTCGTTCCGGTCGCCTTTTTGGCCCAATCCCAGAATAACTTTCTATATGGAATGGGGGGCTATAGCAGCGGATCTGTTGAAGAGAAAGATACGAATTATATCCGAGACAAATTCGGGCAGAATACCCAGATTGTACTGCTTATTCCTCGTGGCGATGCAGGAAAGGAGAAATCTCTCGTATCCGACTTAAAGAAGCTCTCCGGGGTTCGGTCGGTGGTTTCCTACACAGAGCAGGTGGGGGAGGCAATCCCCGATTCCGCTGTTCCAAAAAAAGCGGCGGAGAATTTTCTGGGAGAAAAATATGCTCGAATCATTTTAAATACGTCTACAGCATCGGAAGGAAAGGTGGCTTTTGACCTCGTCGATGAGGTCAGGGCGTTGGGTAAGAGGCACTACGGAGAGCATGCCCTTCTCGCGGGGGAGAGCGTCACCCTCACCGAGATGAAAGATCTCATCCGCAAGGACAACCAGGTGGTTAACGTCTTATCCATCGGCTCCGTTGCACTGGTCATTCTATTCAATTTCCAGTCGGTCCTGCTCCCCATTCTTTTGGTCTTAACCATTGAGGCAGCAATCTGGATTAATCTCTCGGTTCCGTATTTCACGAATACCCAGCTGAGCTATATCGGCTATCTGGTCATCTCTTCCATCCAGTTAGGGGCAACCGTGGACTATGGCATTCTTTTTACGAACCACTATTTAACGCAAAGAAAGACCAAGGAGAGGAAGGATGCGGTGGTGGAAGCCTGTCGATTGACCTATCGGTCGATTCTTCCCCCTGCAATTATCCTGACCCTGGCGGGGGTTCTGCTCTCCCTGTTATCCAGTATTCACATTGTCAGTGAGATTGGTACGGTATTGGGAAGAGGAGCCTTCCTATCCCTGCTCCTAGTCATGTTCCTATTGCCGGTCCTGGTGGATCTCTTTGACCGAATCATTGAAAAGACAACCCGTCATACCCACTTCTATCGGGTTACGAATTCCTCTGTGAAGAGGGATGCGAAGAAAGGAGAATAAGATGAAAAAACGGATGCAGCGGTTCGGTGCTCTTCTTCTGTCGCTGAGCCTGGTAGTGAGTACTCCTGCAGCAGCATTGGCAGAAGAGACCACAAGCACGGACCGCAAAGACGAGATTGTGTATGTATCGACCGACCTGTCAGGCCAGCCGAAGGGCGTGCATGTGGTGAATGCGTTCCGCCTTGGTGAGGCAGGGACGATAAGGGATTACGGAAACTATGAAAGCGTTGAAAATCTCAGCAATGTCAACCCCATCCGGTCCAAGGATGGCCAACAGGAAGTGAAAGCCGAGAGCGGCAAATTCTTTTATCAAGGGAATAATCCGGAGAAGAAGCTGCCCTGGAACATCGAGCTGCACTACTTCCTGGAGGGAAAGGAAGTGAAGCCGGAGGAGCTCGCCGGAAAATCCGGGACCTTTTCCATTCAGGGAAAAATGGAAGCGGATGCGACGGCGGAGTCCACCTACAAGGACTATTATGTTCTCCAGGCCTCCTTCAATTTTGATTCTCGCTATGTCAAGTTAACGGAGACGGAGGGAGCGACCCTCGCCTACAATGGATCGACACAAATGCTCACCTACCTGGTCCTTCCCGGAAAAACATTTCACTTTCAGATAGAGGGACAAACGAAGGACTTTCGCATGCAGGCCTTTCAGATTTCAGCCATTCCTTTTAATATGAATGTGGATCTGCCCGACACGGATGTCTTGACCGATCAACTGGGGCAATTAGAAGATGGGATTGCGCAGATCAACCGGGGAGCCGCCAAGGTAGAGCAGGGCAGCGGCAAACTCTCCTCGACGGGTCGCCTTCTCGTGGACAACCTGGCAAGGTTAACGCAGGGGGCGCAGCAAGCCAGCGCCGGCCAAAGTCAGTTCGGCCGGGGACAGGCTCTCTTCCATCAAGGCCTTGTTCGCTACGCCCGGGGCATTGATGAGGCGAGTGCTCAGTTCCAAAAGATGTCTGTGGGATTGACCCAATTGAAGGACGGCATGGTCCGCTTACAAGGAGCTTCCAATACCCTGGCACAGGGCAGCGTGGAATATACCAAGGGGCTCAATCGCTATCTGGATGGCGTTGCACAAGCGGGTTCGGGACAAGCGGCCTTTCAAAAAGGGCTGTCCCAATTTGTGCAACAGGGACAGGGACTTCGCCAGGGAGGCGATCAACTGCGGTCGGGCTCGCAACAGATTCTGGAGGGGCTTTCCGCCTTTGACAATCTTCCCGATTTCCGTGCCTGGACGCGGGAGGACATGAACAAGCTGGCGGACATGATGGAGAAGGCCATAAACTATTGGGACCTGGTTCGGGAGCAGCTGGACCAAATGGATTATGCCGCCTTTAAAAAGGACCTGGGCATCGCGGAGGGCCTTTTGGAGGAAATTGATCACAATTTAAACCTGCTGAAGAATTCCATGTCCCGGGACCAGCTGATTAAAAAGCTGGGGATTCAGGATCCCGAGAATGAGGATGTAAAAAAGCTCTTGAAAGAATACGATACCTTGGAGGCAACCATCATCGATGCGGGGCAAAAGACCGGCACGATTCATTGGATTTTGAAGGCCTATTTGCAAGATGACAAGAACCTGCAATCCCTCTATGAGAAGCTGAAGGGCCAATATGAGGAGATGAAACGACTCCTGACGCCCATTGTGGATGCTCTGCGCAAATTTAAGGGGGAGGAGGCTTACGAGCTTTTACAAAACTTATCCACCTTTAAGGACCGCTATTCGACCTTCCATCAGGGGCTGGTCAAATACACGGAGGGAGTTAACCAGACCATGGATGCCTTGGAGGGGAAGGTGCTTCCCGGGGCACAGAAGCTCAGTGGCGGCCTTCAGGAGCTGGGAAAACAGAAGGATTCCCTTCTCTCGGGGATGAACCGGATTGCTTCGGGACAACAAGCCCTGAGCACAGGTCTCGGAAAAATCACCCGGCAGCTCAACCTGGGGGATCTCAGCCGGGTGAACCAACTCAAGCAAGGAATCGATCAGCTGTTAACGGCGCACTGTCGCCTGCTCACCGGACAAGAAGGACTCAAGACGGGGCTCCAACAGCTTTCCTCCGGACTGGGTCAATACGAAACGGGACTGGCTCGCTATACCAATGGTATTGACCAGCTTGCCGGTGGAATGAAGCGGCTTGTTTCGGGGACTTCCACCATGGAAGAAGAGACACAGGGAATGTCCGACAAGGCGAAGCAGCAGATCGAAGACGCCTTACGTGCTTTCAAGAAAGAAGGATACCGGGCAAAGTCTTTTGTGGATGATCGCAACAAAAACATAGGAACGGTTCAATTCGTCTATCTTTCCGATGCCATTGAGCCGAAAGTGGTTGAAAAAGAAGCAGAGAAGCCAGTGGAAAAAGGGTTTTTGGAAAAGCTCCTGGATCTGTTTCGCTAGAAAGGAAGCAGGATGCGTGCACTGGTACAGAGGGTTCGTCAGGCAAAAGTGACCATTGATGATCGGGTGGTCGGGGAGATCTCCCGCGGATTTCTCATTTTTCTCGGGGTTGGACAAGGAGACGGTGAGGAAGAGCTCGAGAAGCTGTGGAAGAAGATTTATAAGCTCCGCATCTTTGATGACGAGGAGGGAAAGACCAACCTGTCCCTGGACCAGGTCAATGGGCAGGTTCTTCTGGTCTCCCAATTCACATTATATGCCAACACGAAAAAGGGAAATCGGCCGAGTTTTTTAGACTCGGCGCCTCCCGACCAAGCGGAAGACCTATATGAAAAGATGATTGCCCGAGCAAGGCAGGATGTTTCGACGGTGGAAACGGGCCGCTTTGGGGCAGACATGCAGGTGTCCTTGGTCAATGACGGTCCCTTTACCATCTGGCTGGACACCGATTGGATGAACTAAGAGAAAAAAGATGAAAAGAAGAGCCGCCGGAATGGGAATTCCGGCGGCTCTTTGGTATCGGAGTGAGAGGATTTGAACCTCCGCCCTCCTGGTCCCGAACCAGGCGCGCTACCAAGCTGCGCTACACCCCGATAACTATGACCTTGTAAATATATCATAGAATGCTACAAATAACAAATATTTTACCAATATTTTGTTCGTTCTTTTCCGCGACAAGCCGGGGAGGACTCGAGGATTCATGATATAATACCTCCGGTAGAGAATGAAAATTTGAAGGGGGAAGGAAATGGAAGCAAAAGAGCATATTAAACAGACCATGCGTATTATCGAAGGATTTCCCGCAGAGGGAATCAGCTATAAGGATATCACACCCATCCTTCAGGATCCGCAGGTTTTTCACGAGACGGTAGATGCTCTGGCCAAAGCTTTGGAAGAACAGGAGTTTGACTATATCCTTGGGGTAGAAGCCCGGGGATTTATCGTGGGCGCAGCGGTTGCTTACACGTTGCATAAAGGGTTTTTAATGGCAAGAAAGCCCGGGAAATTGCCGGGCAATTTAATCAAACAATCCTACTCCCTCGAATATGGCGAAGCTGCGGTAGAGATGGACCGGGATACCCTTCGGGAGGGAGACCGGGTCGTTGTGATGGATGACCTCTTGGCGACGGGAGGTACCGCGGAAGCTGCTTGTAAATTAGTGGAGAAAGCGGGCGGGAAAGTGGCCACCACCCTCTTCTTGACGGAACTCACCGAGGTGGGAGGGAGAAAGAAGTTAGAGGCGGAAGGCTATCCCGTAATTTCGCTCCTCCAGTGGAGTCATTAAGCAAGGAGGCAGATACAATGGATGAAAAAAAGCAGGATGAGATTCGAGGAGATTTAAATTATCTGAGAGATGATATTGATGATATCAATGATAAGATGTTAGAACTTCTGGAACGCCGGTTGGAGGTGTCCCTTGCCATTGGCAGGGATAAGGAAAAATTGGGCCTTCCTGTTTTGGATCGGTCGCGCGAGGAGGAAATTCTTAACCGCTTTGCCGGTCGGTCGATCTATCCGGACTTAGCCCGTGAATTCTTTGAGAAGCTTTTTGCCCTCAGCAGGGAGCTGCAGGAGCGGGAACGACAAAAAAATCGGTAAAAATTTCGGCAGCGCGTCCGGGGGAGGATTCCCATGGGATTCGCTGCCGCTTTTGTGGGATGGCAGGCAAGCTACTCGCTTTGCGGGCCATCCTCTTTTTTTATTACCAAGAGGGAGAGAAAGTCATAGATGGCCTTGTCTCTTTGGGGACCGGAGAGGAAGGCCTCCCAATCATCGATGAGGCAGTCATGCGTGCACATCTCCTCATTTTTTGCCCCCAGACGAAAGTTTTTCATGTAATAAAAATTGGACCAGCGCTTATGTTCGAGTTGAGCAAAGAAGTTCATCAGGGGATCCGCCTCCAGGATGGAAATCTGTTCCTTGAGGGAATGGCCTTTGAGATGGCGGGCAAGGCAGCCGATGAGGGAATCAATCTGTTGGCGGGTCTCCGCCGGGTCCCGATTCTGCGGGGGCGGCGGGAATTCCTTGCCTCTTTTTTCCCGGCACCAGGTCCTGTTGGCTCAGGAGAATTCGTTCCTTCACACCCCGGTGGAGGGATTGTTCCAGCGAGGATTCCTTTTTGAGGGTGGATAGGTCATTCCACAGTTGCTCGGGGGTCCGTGTCTCCTCCGTGTGCAGGAGGCGAGACAGGGTCTGGTGATAAAGCGCGTTGAATCGCTTGGCGTTTTCCGTTCGCTCGGGTTCCAGCAGATTTTTTTTCTGTAAAAGCTGTTCGATGCCCCCATAGAGAAAGACACCCGAAGCCCTCTTTCCGATCGGAACCACGAAGGGAGCGGTGGCCGCTGCGGAGTCGCAACGAATCGCCAGATCGATGCCTTCTGTTAATTCCCGCATCTGGGAAAGAAGAAGGAGGGAATCCTTCAAGTCCCCGGTCGCAATGATTGCCGTGAAGGGATCCTCTTTGTGGATTTCCCGCAGCTTCCGGTAGGAATTGGCGGTCCAGCGCAGGACCCGGAGGTCGAAAATCTTTGAAAAGGCATCATAGTGACTTTGAAAGGCTTCCAGCTCTTCCCCTCGATTGGTTACCAGGCAGACATGAACCTTGCCCTGCACGTGGACCACGCCGACATTGGCCAGCTCTCGAAGGAAGGCCTTGGTGGTGTCGTTAAAACTGAGCAGGAGCACGTGGGTGCGATTTTTGTTCCAATCTCGATCAAAGTGGGAAAAGCAGAAATCCCTTTTCATGAGGTCGTAAACCATCAGATCTTCAAAATTGAGAAAGCGAACATCGAATTGGTCCATGGAATCGATCTGTTCGGCGGCAATCTCTTTAATGTCATAGTTCTCGTAGCGGTAAAGGACGGGATAGGCATTCTTTCTTTCGGGAAGAACCTTATTCAGTTTGGTGAGAATACGAAAATTTTCCAGTTCATCCTCCATCAGCACCAGTTCCTTGATGTGGTCTCCCTTTAGGTGGTGAAAAAGGACGGGTATCTCCTCCTCTCTCCCCATGCGATTCCAACGAATTTGGTCCATTCCCTGTCGGTGCAGGCTGTCCAGCTTCTCTTCCTCCATGTCCTCCTGGCTGATGAGATAGCCCCCGCCGTCGGTCGAAAGGGCCTTGAGGGTGTACTCCGCGAAAGCGCCCTGCCCAAAGACGATTGCCAATGGCCTTTTACGATTCACCAGCAGGGTTTTAAAGCGGTGATAAAAATTTTCAAACAGCGTAAAGAAGCCCAGAAGAGAGCCCATGGGGGCCAGCCAGCGGGCAATCTCATAAAAGAGGTTGGTGTCCTCAAAAATGGTGAGACTGGGGAAGAACATGAAGAGCTTGATGACCCCATTGACTGTGGCAGAGAGGATCCGCCAGGGGTCGGATAGGTGTCTTGCGTAGTAGTCAAAGGAACCGAGGAGGCCAAAGAGTCCCCCCAGCACCAGGCACAGGATCATGATTTCATTTTTATAGTTTTTGAGTCGTTTCATGGCTATTTTCCCAATCCTTCTTTTTCTTCTTCGGTCATCTTGCGACCCCGGAGCAGATTCTGGCTCTCCGCCCGGCGATCTTGAAAACTTCGAAGGGGGAGAATTTCCAGGGCCTCTCTTATAGGCAGTAGAAGTTTGGTCGTGTCAACGGTGAAAAAGAGGCGGCCAGATGGGCGGGAAGAAAACTGATCTAAGAGAACGCCCGTGGAGGCATCCGTTAAAAGGATGGTTCCATCTGCCAGGGAGGACGCCATCAATTTTCCATCGGCGGACAGGCTATTGCTGACGAAATAGTAGGCTTGAGATCCCCCTCTCCGGCTTTTTCACTGCCTGCCAGGGCCTCATCTGCAATCAGAATCGCATTCGTTCGTCCACCCTCCTCCAATTTCCGATCGGCATTTTCCAGCATCATGAGGCTGTTCTGCTGGCGGGTTTCCTTCTTAGCGGCATTCGCCTGGAAATACATGCTCAGAATGGCGATGGAGAAGAGGAAGAGACTGAGTCCAATGGCGGAAGAGGCGATGGCTAACCTTCGTAAACGCCGTTCTCGGTCTCGTTGCTTCAAATCTCCAAGACTGAGATCCAGCATTCCCGCAATAATCCGATAGATCTCCCGTTTTCGCAAAAGGGCAAGAGCCTCTTTCAGATACTTTCGATGGCGGAGGGGGCCTGCTTCCAGCGCCTCATAGGAAAGGACTTGTCCCCGGTGGGATTGGATAAAGTCGGTGGGGCGGACATCAGCGGCGAGAATCTCCCGCGTGACTTTTTGAGGGTTCCCCTGCGCATCCAAGCCTGCGGTTTTCAATTCCAAAAGGGCCGGTGGGAAGGATTCGGAGGGTTCTCCCTCCGTGAGGACCGCAATAATCCGTTCATCGCCATGCAGTTTTCGAAAGAGGGCGATTTCCTTCAGGCACCAGGGGCTCAACTTTGTCCGTTTGGAACAGACCACAATCAGGTAGCGGGATTGCTCCAGTCCCTTCCGAATCGATTCACTCAGGTCGCCCGTGGAAAGCTCCACTCGATCTCGAAAGACCCGATGCTTCAACGGCAGCTTGGGAGAAATATTCTTTGGAACCTGAAAGCGCTCCATTTCTTTTTGTAGGCTTTCTGCAATCGCCTGGTCGGCGGGAAGGTGGCGATAGCTGATAAAGGCATCGTACTTGTACTCCGTTTTTTCCTCCATGGGTGTAACCTGCTTTCTTTTTTATAAAACAACTAAACTATTGTTACTCGAAAAGAATATTTCCTATATAGAATCAATGCATTTCCCTTTTTGGAAATCAAAAAGATCCCCCGCGGGGACTCCTCGCAGGGGGATCTTCAAAGTGGATTTTGTATGCTCGGTTAGACCCGGTTGTAGCGCCAGGTATCTTTATTGTAGTAGTAGAGCGTTACCAGGTAATCGGCCAATTCCGCGATAAAGGTGCATCCCCAGAAGTAGACCAGGGGCAGGTGCAGGACCCGGACCACCAGGAACATGAAGGGAAGCTGGATAAACCAGCGCGAGATGAGGGTGGAGATGAGTTGGGGCCGGTTATATCCCGAACCGGAGAAGACCACCTTTTTTCCAAAGTTGAAGGCCATGAGCAAGATGGCGGGAACCGTGATCCACAACATGGAGACTCCGCCCCGGATGACCTCCCGGTCCCGGCTGAAGACGGACATCACCTGGGGGGCAAAGAGAAGAATCAGCGCGCAGATCCCCGCAACGATTCCCGTGTTCATCCAAGAGGAAATCCGTGCAATGTGCTCCGCCTGCTTTACATCATCTTTTCCCAGGGAATTGCCCACCAGGGTTGCCCCTGCCGAGTTTAAGCCAAAGATGGGAAGCAGCATGAACCCGTTTAATTTGCCGCTGATGCCTGCCAAGGCAATGGCTGTGGTCCCATAAACGGTGACAAACTTGATCATGGTGGCATTGAAGAACTGCCGGACAAAGACCTGAAGCCCCGCGGGAAGGCCCACCATGATGAGTCCCCGGTCGATTTTTTTATCGAGGCGGAAGAGGCCCCGAAGGGAGATGGTGACCTCTCTTTTCCCCAGTACGAGAATCAGAAAGCCGTAGAGGAAGGAGATGGTAGCGGAAATCACCGTGGCCAGGGCGGCTCCAAAGACCCCCAGCCCAAGCCCGGGCAGGCCGATACCCGGGATCTTTTTGAAAATGAAGATTGGATCCAAAAGCAGGTTGAGAACCGCGGAGATGATCATTATCTTCATGGGCGTTTTCGTATCCTGTGTGCAGCGGAAGATGGTGTTAACCGAATAGGAGGAAAACATGATTGGGATAAAGAAAATGCGCAGGTAGCCGTATTCCATGGCGGATTGGATGACCAGGGGGTCTCCCGTGTAGAAATGGAGAAGTGGCTCCAAGAGAAAGTACATGAGCAGGCCGGAGATCAGGGCTAGGAGAATCTTAAAAGAGATGGTTTGCTCGGCGATCTTTTGTGTTTTTTCGGGAGTCCCTCGTCCGTAGCTTTGGGAGATCATGGCCACACTGCCGCCTCCCGCAATCTCGTTCAGAACGGTGAAGAGCATGTAAAGGGTTGAGAAAAGGGTCACCCCCGAGAGGGCCTCTTTTGATATTTGACCAACCCAAGCCATATCCACAATGTCATAGAAACTTTGAAGGGCAAAGGAGATAATCGTCGGGTAAGAAAGGTTCCATAATTTTTGGGTGAGCTGGCGGGTTTGTGGGGCCAGCTTCGGTGTATTTTTAAAAAATGGTTTTGACATCTTTCCTCCTTTCAAACAGTCAAGTTCTATCATAGCAGATAAAAGGAAGAAGGCCGAAGTTTCTGTTGTTCCCCTTATTTCCAAAAGGCAACAAACTTGTTCACCATCGCAAGAAAGCTTGGATAGCTGTGGGCATCCTTAAAATAGTTTTCGGGGAGACGCTCAAAGAATCGCGTCCAATTGTGAATGGCGGGAAAGAATTTGTCTTTATCCTCTGTTGCGACGGAAAGCAAACAAACGAATGAAACCTTGCTCTGCCTCGTGTCGGACCACTGAATCGGGTGTTTGAGATTCAGGATTGCCAGGCCGGTCTTTCCGCCGGGATTTTCAAAGGCCCGGAGCAAGCTATACCAGTTGTAGGAGGTCGGTGCCATGGCCTCCCGGCTTCGCACCGCCAGATCAAAGCCCGGCTGCACGAGGCCGTCTTCTTCCAGGGTGTGGCTGAGCAGATTGATGGCCTGCGTCTCTGTGAATTCCGCCTCACTGTAGTAGTACCGATTCGGGGTGAGCCAGGCCTGAATATCCCGCTCAATCTGCCGGGAATTGTGAATCTGATCGGCCTCATACAAGGCACCTTGAATCAGGTTCAGATCGTTTTCATTAAAGTAGGGCGAAATGTGCCTCACCATGCAGGGATAATTTAATAGGAGGGGTTGGGTGGTGAGAAGGAGACCAGAGAAGTCCGGCTCCAAATCATTTTCCACGGGCAAAACCTTAAAATCTCTGGTATATAGTTGAATGGATTTCAGAAGGTAGCGGTTTTCCGGCTTGGGAAAGTCCTCGTTTTTTTCATATTCATTGATGAAGCGGACGGGCACGTCATAGCGGCGGTCTCTTCCCCGGATCAGGCTGTGGATAAAATAGGCAAGGTAGCCTAATTCAAAGCGATTGCAGTCGATCCCCAACCGGGTGACAATGAGGCGGGCGGCCTTTACCCCCATTTCAAAGAGCTCCGGCTCCGTCGCTCGGGTTCGATCAAAGATGGGCTGAAAGTCCACAAAAATCAGCCGCTGTCGGTCCATAATCGACTGCAAGTGAAGGCTCAGTCTTTCCTCACTGTGGGGGAGGAAGGTCACCCCATAGTCCCCGATTTTGCGGACCACCTCCTTGCTGATTTCCTTGAGCAAGGAAGGAATCTTGCCGTATTTTTCTTTCACTTCACTTGGGTTGTGAATATTGTAGGCTGCCAAAATATACAGAAGGGTCTTTTTTTCACTCTCCTCCAAGGGACGGACCAGGAGGTAATCACTTTGGTCCAGAAGTTGGTTGATAAAGTTCTTCAAAGAGGGGGATTCCAAAGTGGATTGATACCGGGGCATATAATGCTCTTTATCTTTGCTGTGAAGCAAGCTTACCAAATACGAAAAGGCGATGCAGGTCACGGAAATATCCGCATAGTAGTCCACTTGTAAGCGATTTTTCTCTAATAGACGGTGAAAATCCGCCTGGAATTGAAGAAAGGACTGAAAAAATTCCATCATGCCCGAATGAACAATCTCCTGCTCATACAAACTCTTCTGTAAGGTAATCGATAGAAGAGCGGCAATCTGCAGGGTGTTTCCCTGCAGGACCAGCTTTCGATTCTCAATCAAACAGGATATATGATAGGGAGCTAAATCGAGATTGATTTCTCGGAGATCATTGCGGAGCGTGGATTCGCTGCAGAAGAAGATATCCTCACACAGGCTGTCCAAGGACAGGCTTTCTGTTCCTCGAATAAGCTGGTAGAGGATATATTTTTTTCTTTGGCTGGGTGTCAGCGTATCCACCTCATTCATCTTCCCCTGAATTTTTAAGGAAAGAAGCACCTTGCTGTTGAGATAATAGCCCTCCTTGGAGCTGATAATCAGATCATGGAATCTTTCACGAACCTCTTTGACCATGGATTTTACGGTTCGCGTCGAACAATTCAGCTGCTCCGCTAATTCCACGGACGTAATCGCCTTTGATGAATTGTACAGGGAGAGAATAAGCTTTCGAGTTCGCTGATCCATAACGTTTTCCTTTCTGGTATTTTATTAAAAACGTTGATTTGTGCAAAAGGTTAAAAGGTTACAAAAACACAATCTGTTTAATTTTTTTATTATAACTGTTCGATTTTATTATAACAGAATCGGGAACAGAATCGGGCGAATTCCATGGAAAGGATTCTAATCCAGCTATCTGATTTTGACAGATTTGAGAAGGTGTGATAAACTTCAGGGACATATCGGTTCCGGTATGTTCTTTTTGAGTGCGCAAAAAGCGGAAGCGATAAATTTTGGGAGTAGGAGGAAAATATGGCTGATAAAGTTAAATTAGCTTGCACCGAGTGCAAGAACAGAAACTACGATACCACCAAAAATAAAAAGACGGTAACCGGACGTCTGGAAATCAAGAAGTATTGTCCGGTTTGCAAGAAGCACACGCTTCATCGGGAAACCAAGTAAGGAGCAGGCATGGCTGACAACAAGAAGATGAGCTACCTGAAAGGTGTACGCTCCGAGTATAAAAAGGTACAGTGGCCGGATGCAAAGCAGACCTTGCAATATACCGGAATTGTAATCTTGATTACGATTTTAGTGGCTCTGTTCTGCTGGATTTTGGATATTGCCTTTGGTTGGTTGATCGGTTTATTTATTCGTTAGAGATAGCCGGAAGGGAAGGGAGTACGATGGAAGAAAATACAGTGGATACCCCTAATGAAGGTCAATGGTACGTTGTCCATACCTATTCGGGCTACGAGAACAAAGTAAAAGATAAGATTCAGATGATGATCGAGAACAAGCAAGACGAGAACGTGTTTGATGTTCGGGTTCCCATGGAAAAGTACACGGAGATCAAGAACAATGAACGCGTCGTCAAGGAGCGGAAGGTGCTTCCGGGCTATGTTCTCGTGAAGATGAACGTCACCCCGACCTCCTGGTACCTGATTCGAAACACCCAGGGTGTAACGGGCTTTGTCGGTCCCGGATCGGACCCGGTCCCTCTGACAAAACGGGAGATCGCTCAGTTTGGCGTGAGAGAGCAGATGGCGGAAAGAGAACTGGATGTCAATCCGGGAGATACTGTGGAAATTATCTATGGTCCCTTTGCGGGCTTTGTCGCACAGGTGGAAGCAGTAAATTCCGAAAAACAGTCCCTTCGTGGCCTCATTAACATGTTTGGACGAGACACCTCGGTGGAATTGTCCTACGATGACATTGAGATTCAACGGTAACACTGCCCATCCGATATCCGGTGAAAAAAATTAAGTAAGATTCATGTTTCTATAGTCGTTAGTGGGAGGGGGAGTCAACGCCCCGCTCTGACCACGATAGCAAATCCTTAGGAGGATACTATGGCTAAAAAAGTAAGCGCAATTGTCAAATTGCAGATTCCTGCAGGTAAAGCAACCCCGGCACCCCCGGTTGGTACCGCCTTGGGACCCCACGGTGTAAACATCATGCAGTTTACCAAGGAGTTCAATGCGAAGACGGCGGACCAGAATGGAATGATCATTCCTGTCGTTATGACGGTTTATCAGGATCGGTCTTTCACCTTTATCACCAAGACTCCGCCGGCTGCAGTGTTGATTAAGAAGGAACTGGGCCTTGACCATGCATCCGGGGAACCGAACAAGAAGAAAGTCGGCCAGCTCAGCAAGGAGCAGGTTGAAAAAATCGCAAAGATTAAGCTGCCGGATTTGAATGCGGCATCGTTGGAAGCAGCGATGAGCATGGTAGCGGGAACTGCCCGCTCGATGGGAATCACGGTTGAAGAATAGTTCGTGGGAGGAATTTCCGCTCGTACCACAAGGAGGACATTATGGCAAAGAAAGCTAAAAAATATTTAGAAGCAGCGAAGCTTGTAGACCGCAGCAAAGAGTATGAGATTGCAGAAGCGGCGGAGCTTTTGAAGAAGACGGCTACTGCGAAGTTTGATGAGACCATTGAACTTCACTGCCGCTTGGGCGTCGATTCCCGTCACGCAGACCAGCAGGTTCGTGGAACCGTCGTTCTCCCCCATGGAACGGGAAAAGCCGTTCGTGTTGCAGTATTTGCAAAGGGAGCCAAGGTTGACGAAGCACTGGAAGCGGGAGCAGATTTCGCAGGTGAGGATCTGATTGAAAAGGTCCAGAAGGAAAACTGGTTAGACTTTGATGTTGCCATCGCAACCCCTGATATGATGGGACAGGTTGGTCGCATCGGTCGTGTTTTGGGACCCAAGGGTCTGATGCCGAACCCCAAGGCGGGCACGGTGACCATGGATGTCGCAGAGGCCGTTAAAGAGGTGAAAGCCGGTAAGGTCGAGTACCGGACGGACAAGCAGAACATTATCCATGTTCTTGTGGGAAAGGCTTCTTTCTCCGAAGAACAGATTACCGAGAATCTGAAGGCGATGCTTGCGGCGATCGTAAAGGCAAAGCCCGCATCGGCAAAGGGACAGTATCTGCGTTCTGTCACGGTTGCAACGACCATGGGACCGGGAATCCGGCTGCAGGGTCAGCGGCTCATGGAATTAGGCAAGTAAAAAAACTTGCAACTTCTGCGGGATTATATTATTATAATTGAGGCTACCGAAGACCACAGGTGCTTTATGCTTAATTTCCTGTAGAGGTGGAAAATCCAAGTATTTTCACGTCCATGGTCTTTTGCCATGGACGTTTTTAATTTGTAGCCAATGGAGGTGAGAAAATTTGAAAGAAGAGACATTGCAGAAAAAGCGAGCTGTTGTTGATGAAATCAAACAGCAGATCGAGGACTCACATTCCGTAACTTTGGTAGAGTTCAAGGGATTGTCTGTAGCGGATGTCACAGAGCTTCGGAATAAGTATCGCGAAGCGGGCGTTGACTACAAGATCTATAAGAACACCATGGTTCGTCTGGCTTTAAAAGACTTAGGAATTGAAGGCTTTGATGACTTGCTCAATGGACCGAACGCATTGGCATTTTCCAAGCAGGATATGGTCAATGGACCCAAGGTGAGCTATGAGTTTGCCAAGGACCATGAAGACCAGTTCTCCATCAAGGCTGGCCTGATGGATGGAAAGGCAATGACAGCGCAGGAAGTGGAACAATTATCCAAGCTGCCGAACAAGGAAGTTCTTCTCAGCATGGTACTCCGTGCTCTGCAGGGACCCATCGCCGGTCTTGCCAACGTGGCGCAGGGAACCCTTCGTTCCGCTGTTTACGCGTTGGAAGCTGTTCGCAAGAAGAAGGAAGAGGAAGCGGCGTAGGGCTTTGGCCTTTGGCTGCTTAATGGCAAACTGACAAATTTTAAAACAATACTCATGTAGGAGGTATTTCACATGGCATCTGAAAAAGTAACCGCTTTGGTTGAAGAAGTAAAAGAATTAACGGTATTGGAATTATCTGAGCTGGTTTCCGCTCTGGAAGAAGAATTCGGCGTATCCGCTGCCGCTCCGGTAGCTGCTGCAGCTCCGGCTGCCGGTGGTGCCGCTGCAGGCGCTGCTGAGGAAGAGAAGACCGAGTTTGATGTTATCCTGAAGAGTGCAGGATCCGCCAAGATCAACGTAATCAAGGTTGTAAAGGCTGAGACGGGCTTAGGTCTGAAGGAAGCTAAGGCTCTTGTTGATGAAGCTCCGAAGGCTGTTAAGGAGAAGGTCTCCAAGGATGACGCTGAGGCTTTGAAGGCGAAGCTGGAAGAAGCTGGCGCTGAGGTAGAAGTAAAGTAGTTTTTCGTTTTCAAAAAGAGGGACCCACAGGGGTCCCTCTTTTTTTGTATGAAATTTTGGAAAAGAAAAAGGAGGCCGTGTGGCCTCCTTTTTTGAGTAGAGGATGTCGGATTCGAACCGACGACCCCCTCGATGTGAACGAGATACTCTAACCAACTGAGCTAATCCTCCAAATCAAGTAGGTCTATTATAAAGCACAGGTTAAAGATTGGCAAATAAAATTTAAAGAAAGTGCCTTTGTGGGGGGGGCGACTTTGCGAACATGGTAACGGATGACGCGGGGAACAAGGGGGCAATGAGGGGAAAGCATAGCAGCTCAAGGAAAAACTTTACTAATAATATATCAAATTTCTTTACAAAAGAGAGAGGGAGGAATATAATGGGGCCGAAAAAGTTAAAAGTTTGACAAACTGAGTTTCTTACCGAATTCGCTATAAGAGCGGGCTTCCGTCGGAGACTTCCGAAACAATAATAGCGAGTTTTTTACCCGGAATTAACATATTCTTTGATAAATTGGGTAGCAAATCAGTAGTTTAAGGAGCTCTTCTTTGGAGTAGGCGCAACCATGCGGAACATGTAAAGGAAAGGATGAAGAAAATGGATCGTAAAGTAGTGATTGCCGGTGCAGTGAGAACAGCGGTAGGTAAAATGGGAGGAACTTTGAGCACAACCTCATCTGCCAAGCTCGGAGAGATTGTGATTCGGGAAGCATTAAACCGAGCGGGCATCAAGCCGGAAGATGTGGATCAGGTCTACATGGGAAATGTTCTTCAGGCAGCGCAAGGACAGAATGTGGCTCGTCAGGCTTCGGTAAATGCGGGGATCCCCGTGGAAACGCCGGCGGTCACCATCAACGTGGTCTGTGGGTCCGGTCTGGAAGCCATTAACTTCGGAGCCCGTTTGATTCGTTTGGGAGAAGCCGATGTCGTTGTCTGCGGAGGAACGGAGAGCATGTCCATGGCTCCTTATGCCCTCACCAAGGGCCGCTTTGGCTATCGGATGGGCGATGCCAAGCTGATTGATACGATGACCAACGATGCCCTCACCGATGCTTTTCACCATTATCACATGGGAATTACCGCGGAGAATGTGGCCGAGAAGTATGGAATTACGCGTGAGGATTTGGATAAGTTCTCCGCACGGAGCCAGAACCGGGCGGAAAAGGCACGGAAAGAGGGCCGCTTCAAGGATGAGATCGTGCCGGTTGAGGTGAAGCAAAAGAAAAAAACCATCGTTTTTGAAGAGGACGAGGGCATTCGCGAGGGACAGACTTCTGAAATTCTTGCCAAATTACGTCCCGCATTCAAAGAAGATGGCATCGTCACGGCGGGAAATTCCTCGGGCATCAACGACGGCGCCGCTGCCGTTGTCCTATTCAGCGAGGAAAAGGCAAAGGAACTTGGCGTACAGGCGGATGTTGAATATCTCGGTGGCTGTCTGGCCGGTGTTGATCCCGCCATCATGGGTGTGGGACCCATCAAAGCGACGCAAAAGCTGATGAAGATGCTGGACATGGATGCGAAACAGTTTGATTTGGTCGAAGCCAATGAAGCGTTTGCTTCTCAGTCCGTCGCCGTCGTTCGTGAACTCGGCTTGGATGAGGACAAGGTAAACGTGAACGGTGGGGCGATTGCCCTTGGTCATCCGGTGGGAGCTTCCGGTTGCCGTATTTTTGTAACCCTGGTTCATGAGATGAAGAAGAGAGAAGAAGCAGAGCTTGGTCTGGCTACCCTTTGCATCGGCGGCGGAATGGGCTGTGCTATTGCCGTTCGTAAGCTGAAATAGGTGAAATCATGACGTATGTAAAGCTGGAAGAAAAAGACCAACTGGCTTGGATCACCATCGATCGGCCGAAGGCCCTGAACGCCTTGAACCGAGAGGTCTTGCAGGAGCTTGATCAATGCTTTGATCGGGTGGACCAAGCAAAGAGTCGGGTCGTGATTCTCACGGGGGGAGGCCAAAAAGCCTTTGTTGCCGGAGCAGACATTGGGGAGATGAAAGACATGACCCCGGAGGAGGCGAAGGCCTTTGGCGAGTTTGGCAACAGAGTGTTTCGGAAGATTGATTGCTTTCCGTTGCCGGTGATTGCCGCCGTCAATGGATTCGCTTTGGGAGGCGGAAATGAGCTGGCAATGAGCTGCGATATCCGCTATGCCTCGGAAAATGCGGTGTTCGGACAACCGGAGGTCGGGCTCGGGATTACCCCCGGTTTCGGCGGCACACAGAGGCTGGCACGCTTGACCGGATCCCTGTCAAAGGCCAAGGAGATTCTTTATACCGCTCGAAACATCAAGGCACAGGAAGCGTTGGAACTTGGCCTTGTGAGCGCGGTCCTTCCCCAAGAGGACCTTCTCACCGCCGTTGAAAAGCTGGCAAAGCGAATTGCCGCCAATGCGCCGATTGCCGTTCGCCAGACAAAAAAAGCGGTGAATGAAGGACTCGAAGGCAGTCTCAATGAAGGAATCGCTTTGGAACCACAGCTCTTTAGTGAGTGTTTTGCCACAGAGGATCAAAAGGAGGGCATGACCGCCTTCCTGGAAAAGCGGAAAGAAAAAGAATTTCATAATCGCTAGTATATAGAGAAAGGATCAATGATGAAAGTAGGAGTAATCGGTGCAGGCACCATGGGAAGCGGCATTGCGCAGACCTTTGCACAGGCTGGCAATGAGGTCATGCTTTCGGACATTAAAATGGAATTTTCCGAGGGTGGAAAGGCGAAGATTAAGAAAAGCTTGGAGAAACGGGTGGCCAAGGGAAAGATGGAGCAGGCGGCTGCCGATGAGGTGGTAAACCGCATCACTCCCTGTCTGAACAAAGACCTGGGAGACTGTGACCTGATTGTCGAGGCGGCCATCGAAAACATGAAAATCAAGAAGGAAACTTTTGGAGAGTTAGACAAGCTCTGCAAGAAGGAGACGCTGTTTGCTTCCAACACTTCTTCCCTGTCCATCACCGAAATCGGTTCGGATTTGGAGCGCCCTCTGATTGGCATGCACTTCTTCAATCCGGCGCCGGCGATGAAACTGATTGAAGTCATTCCGGGCCTCAATACCCCGGAGGAAACCGTGGCGAAGATCACCAAGATTGCGGAAGACTTGGGAAAGACCCCGGTACAGGTTCAGGAGTCTGCCGGCTTTGTGGTCAACCGTATCCTGATTCCCATGATCAATGAAGCCATCGGTATCTATGCGGAAGGCGTTGCCAGTGTGGAAGGGATTGACACGGCGATGAAACTGGGTGCCAATCACCCAATGGGACCCTTGGAACTGGGCGACTTAGTGGGCTTGGATATCGTTCTTGCCATCATGGAAGTTCTCTATAGTGAGACGGGCGACAGCAAATATCGGCCCCACCCCTTACTGCGGAAAATGGTCCGTGGCAAAAAATTGGGTCGCAAGACCGGCAAGGGCTTTTACGACTATAGCAAGTAAAAGAAAAAAACTGTGGGATACGCAGGGCGGCGGAATCGTTGAAGAGCGGTTCCGTTTGCTTTGTAGTTATTATAGAAAGAGAATCGATGCAAGAAACACAGGAGGTAACAATGGACTACAAGCTCAATGAGCAATATGAGGGAATGCGACAGATGTTTCGTAAGTTTGCGGAAGCGGAAGTTCAGCCCATGGCAATTACGATTGACGAAACCCATGAGTTCCCGGTAGAGAATGTGAGGAAGATGCAAAAACTTGGCTATTTCGGAATTCCCTATGCCGAGGAATTCGGAGGAGCGGGTGGAGACACGCTGACCTACGTGCTAGCCGTTGAGGAGCTATCCCGCGTCTGTGCTTCTACGGGCGTCATCGTCTCCGCACACACTTCCCTTTGCTGCGGAGCGATTGATAAGTTCGGCAACGAGGACCAGAAGAAGAAATACTTAACGGCACTCACTTCGGGGAAGGCCCTGGGTGCCTTCGGCTTGACAGAGCCGGATGCGGGAACCGACGCTTCCGGACAGCGGACCACCGCCGTTGCCGATGGCGAGGAATATGTCATTAACGGATCGAAAATCTTCATCACCAATGCAGGATACGCCGACATCTTCGTTGTCTTTGCCATGACGGATAAGAGCCAGGGAAATCATGGAATTTCCGCCTTCATCCTGGAAAAAGGCACACCGGGCTTTAAGATTGGGACGGTCGAGAAGAAAATGGGAATTCATGCTTCTTCCACCTGCGAGCTGGTATTCCAGAACGTGCGCGTACCCAAGGAAAACTTGCTGGGCAAAGAGGGAGAAGGCTTTAAAATTGCCATGGCGACCCTCGATGGCGGCCGTATCGGCATCGCCGCTCAAGCTCTGGGAATCGCCCAAGGAGCCCTCGATCGGGCCGTCAAATTTGTGAAAGAGAGAGTCCAATTCGGTCGCCCCATTGCGAAATTCCAGAACACGCAGTTTAAGTTGGCAGACATGGCCACCGAGGTGGAAGCGGCCCGTGCTTTGGTCTACAAGGCGGCCCTGAAGAAGGACAGTGGTGAGCGCTATTCCGTGGAAGCCGCCATGGCAAAATTAA
>ERZ1673749.767-NODE-767-length-30393-cov-5.710429_pt1 | contig 30393 bp, 24 predicted proteins | sample MGYA00580204_ERZ1673749 | MGnify/ENA primary metagenome ERZ1673749 (study PRJEB41218, sample SAMN15661745) | gut metagenome | host: Homo sapiens | place: Canada: London | collected 2015-08-20/2019-03-30 | study: EMG produced TPA metagenomics assembly of...
GTCGAGGGTGCGAAGAAGATGATGCGCATCATCGACGCACTGGAGGATTCCGACGACGTGCAGAACGTCTATACCAACATGAACCTCTCTGACGAGGTCGTGGCCCAGCTGGAGGACTAGGCCTTCACTGGTCTTTCGCTATGCGAAACGCCCGCGCCGCCGGTGGTGGCGCGGGCGTTTGTTGTGTGTCCTGTGGTAGAACATATGTGTCAGATGTGCGGAAGGGAGGATGCGATGTCGCTGGAAGGTCTGCGGGTCATGGGCATTGACCCGGGCTTGACGCGCTGTGGCCTTTCCGTTGTGCAGGCGGGACGCGGCCGGCAGATCATCCCCGTCGCCGTCGGCGTCGTGCGAACTCCGTCCACGGCGGAGTTGGCGGAGCGGCTGCTGCGCCTGTCGCGCGCCGTGGGCGAGTGGATCGACGATTACCGCCCGGACGTCATCGCCATGGAGCGTATTTTTGAACGCGGCAATGTCTCTACCGTCATGCACACAGCACACGCGGTGGGCGTGATGGTGCTGGCAGCGGCGGAGCGTGGCATCCCGGTGCACATGTACACCCCGTCGGAAGTGAAAAAGGCCATCTCCGGCAATGGGCGGGCGGACAAGAAGCAGATGACGGTGATGATCACGCGCATTCTCGGCTTGTCAGAGGCGCCGAAGCCAGCGGATGCGGCCGACGCGCTGGCTATCGCGGTATGCCACTGCTGGCGCGCCCCCTTGATCGCACGGACCAACCAGTTGACCATGAAAGCGGCGAACCAATGATCGATTCTTTGAGCGGCGAAGTGCTCACTATCGGGCTGGACCATGCGGTCATCGAGTGCTCGGGCGTGGGCTACCGCTTCCTTGCCACCCCGCAAACGCTGGGCCGCTTAATCCGAGGCGAGCAGGCCCGGGTGATGACGTCAATGGTGGTTAAGGACGACGGGGTGACCCTGTACGGCTTTGGCGACGCGGACGCCCGCGAGATGTTCCACAAGCTGCAGACTGTGTCCGGTTTGGGGCCGAAGTTGGCGCTCGCCTCGTTGTCCGTGTTTGATCCGGGCGAGCTGTCCTCCCACATCGCCGCCGGGGACGCGAAGACGATCCAGTCCGTCCCCGGTGTGGGCAAGAAGATGGCCGAGCGCATCGCCCTCGAGCTCAAGGACAAGGTGGAGGCCTTCATCCCGGCGGGCGACGCTCCCGTCGCTGCAGGGACAACCGGGGCGAACACAGGCCCCTCGCTCGTCTCTAAGCAGGTGGTCGAGGCGCTGGTGGGCCTGGGATTCCAGGAGCGCTCGGCACGGCCGGTGGTCGACGCGTTGGTGGAGGAGCAGCCGGAGGAAAACGCGTCCGCGCTGCTGCGCCAGGCGCTGAGCCAGTTGGGCAAGAAGTAGGGGAGGTACGCCGTGTCGGATGTGGAAAAGACAGAGTTCGAACTGCCGGAGGGGTTCGCGGCGAAGCCGCCGTCGCCAGTAGACGCCCACGCGCAGGCAGACGAGCACGACATTGAGCGCTCGCTGCGCCCGAAGTCGATCAACGAATTTATCGGCCAACCCAAAGTGCGCGAGCAACTCAACTTGGTGCTCGCAGGCGCGCGCAGCCGCGGGGTGACGCCGGACCACATCCTGCTGTCCGGCCCGCCCGGCCTGGGTAAGACCACCATGGCCATGATTGTCGCGCAGGAGCTCGGTACCTCGCTGCGGATGACCTCGGGTCCCGCACTCGAGCGCGCGGGCGATTTGGCGGCGATGCTGTCCAACCTGATGGAAGGCGACGTGCTTTTCATCGACGAAATCCACCGCATCGCCCGTCCCGCCGAGGAAATGCTCTACATGGCGATGGAGGATTTCCGCATCGACGTGATCGTGGGCAAGGGCCCGGGCGCGACCTCGATCCCGTTGGAGATCCCGCCGTTTACGCTCGTGGGCGCGACCACGCGCGCGGGCATGCTCACCGGCCCGTTGCGCGACCGCTTTGGGTTTACCGCCCAGATGGAGTTCTACGACGTGGAGGATCTGACCCAAGTGGTCAGCCGCGCCGCGGAGATTCTCGGGGTGCGCATAGACACGGACGCGGCGGTGGAAATCGCTTCGCGTTCGCGCGGCACGCCGCGCATTGCCAACCGCCTGTTGCGCCGGGTGCGCGACTGGGCGGACGTGCACGGTGACGGCCACGTCAACCTGGAGGCGGCGCGTTCGGCGCTGGGCGTTTTCGACGTCGACGAGTTGGGCTTGGACCGCCTCGACCGGGCGGTGCTTGACGCGCTGATCCGCGGCCACGGCGGGGGACCGGTGGGCGTGGGCACGCTCGCCATCGCCGTCGGAGAAGAACCCGGCACCATTGAAGAGGTCTGCGAGCCCTACCTCGTTCGCGCCGGCTTGATGGCGCGCACCGGACGCGGGCGAGTGGCAACGGCCGCCGCCTGGGAGCACGTGGGCCTGCAAGCGCCTCCGGACGCACCCGGGCAAATGTCGCTTTATTAAGGCTGGAGCGGACCGGACTGCTGGTTTTTCTGGGCTATGCCGTACCATGTTCCGTTGTGTCTCCACCGGCACGCCCTTCATGCATGCCTCTTCTCGGGCGTTGTGGGCTCCGGTGGAGGGGAAAATTGGAGCTCGGAAAGCAGAGGAGTCAGCTCAGTGTCCAACAACACTCGGCGGTCCCGCGAAGTGAAGGGAAAGAAGCGCTGGCCCGCTCGGCTGCTCGCGCTTTTCACCCTCATTGTCATCGGCGTCTACGCCCTAGTCTTTTTCACCGGAAGCAAATCGGCCGAGCCGAAGCTCGGCATCGACCTGCAAGGCGGCACCCGTGTCACCCTCGTTCCCCAGGGCGAAGAGCCGACGAGCGAACAGCTGGAGGACGCGCGCAACATCCTTGAAAACCGTGTCAACGGCATGGGTGTCTCCGGCGCATCCGTGGTTGTGGACGGCAACACCATCGTCATTGAGGCCGCCGGCGACGACACGGCCGAGATTCGCAATATCGGCCAGACCTCGCAGCTGTTCTTCCGTCCGGTGCTCGACCCGCCGGCGGCCGACAGTGCCACAATCGACGACGTCACCTTGGACATGACCAACGAGTGGGTCGAGTACGGCATCTTCACCCCGCAAGAGGGCCAGGCGGTGCTCACCCAGATCGCCACGCGCAAGCAGGCTGCGGAGAAGGAAGCTGAGAAGGCCGCCGAGAAGCCGCAGGATGAAAGCGGCGAGGGCAAGGACGTCGCGCCGAAGGAAGAGGAAGCCCTGGAGGCGCCGAAGGACGTCCCGCAGATCAGCGCCGAGCCGCTGCCGGAGCCGAACGGCCCGGTCGAGGCTGCGGAGCGCCGCCAGGAGACGACGGACATGCTGCGCCGCACCCGCCAGTCCACCGATCCGACCGAGCAGTTCGCGGCACTGACCCTGATGTCGGCGCGCTGCATGGGCCAGATCACGGACCCGCTGGCAGGCTCCGACAAGGCCGACCTGCCGCTGGTCGCCTGTGACCCCACGACGGGCCAGGCGCTGCTTCTCGACGAGGTGCCCCTGCTCAACGGCGTCACGGACGCTGACGGCCCGCGCCTGACCGGCGAGCAGATCGACACCAACCGCGCGATCACCGGCGGCTTCAACCCGCAGTCCAGCCAGATGGAGATCAGCTTCGCGTTCAGCCAGGCGGGCGAGCCCAACGGTTCCGAGACGTGGGCGCGCCTGACCAGCGAGATGCTGCAGAAGCAGATCGCCATCACCCTGGACTCCCAGGTGATTTCCGCACCCGTGATCCAGGGCGCGACCCCGCCCGGTTCCGCAACGTCCATCACCGGCAACTTCACCCAGGAAGAGGCTGAAGGCCTTGCCAACAACCTGCGCTACGGCGCGCTGCCGCTGTCCTTCGCCGGTGAAAACGGCGAGCCGGGCGGCACCGCGCTGTCCGTGCCGCCGTCACTTGGCCAGGCATCCCTGAAGGCCGGTCTCTACTCCGGCCTGGTGGGCCTGATCCTGGTGGCGCTGTTCGTCTTCGCCTACTACCGCCTCTACGGCCTGATCTCCCTGGCGTCGCTCGTCGCCGCCGGTGCGTTGGTCTACGGCACCCTGGTGCTGCTGGGCCGCTGGATCGGCTACTCGCTGGACCTGTCCGGCATCGCCGGTTTGGTCATCGGTATCGGCGCCACGGCCGACTCCTTCATCGTCATCTATGAGCGCATCAAGGACGAGGTACGCAAGGGCAAGACGTTCCGCTCCGCCACCGCATCCGGTTGGCAGCGCGCGAAGGACACGGTCATCACCGGCAACATGGTCACCTTGATCGGTGCCGTGATCATCTACTTCTTGGCTGTCGGCGACGTGAAGGGCTTCGCCTTCACCATGGGTCTGACCACCGTGTTCGACCTGGTTGTTACCTTCCTGGTTACCGCACCGCTGCTGATCATCGCCTCGCGCAGCAGCTTCTGGTCCAAGCCGTCCGTCAACGGCATGGGCAAGGCGTTTAAGACCGCCGAGGCACGTCGGGCGCAGGCGCAACACGGCGACCAGCAGGATGACGTCGCTAAGCAAACGCTCCAACCCGCCGCAACGATTGAGGAGAATTAGACATGTCGAGCACCAAGGCAACTTCGACACACACCTCCGCTGAGGCAAAGGGCGCAGGCGAGACCGCAGCACCCGTGAAGGCCAAGCGTTCGGCGGAGACGCTGTACGACGGCACCGGCGCCATCGACTTCGTCGGCCGCCGCAAGCTGTGGTACGGCATCACGCTCGCCCTTGTGGTGATCTCCCTGCTGGCCATGCTGCTTCGCGGCTTCAACATGGGCATCGACTTCGAGGGCGGAACGAAGATGACCATGCCTGCCGGCGAGCTGGTGGCCGAAGAAGTGGAGGAGACCTTCGTCGACGCCACCGGCGTGACCCCGGAGCTGACCCAGATTGTCGGCTCCGGCGACACCCGCACGCTCGAGATCAACTCCGGCCACCTCACGCAGGAGCAGATCGACGCGGCGCGCCAGGCAATCTTCGACGAGTACCAGATCGAAGACCACAACGGTGAGCCGGGCGCCGACGCGATCGGCGACTCCACGGTCTCCGAGTCTTGGGGCTCCACCATCACCAACCGCATGCTGCTGGCGATGGCGGTCTTCCTCGTCGCTGCCGCCGTGTACGTGGCGGTGCGCCTGCAGCGCGAGATGGCGGCCGCCGCGATGGCCGCACTCATCGTGGACGGTGTGCTCATCGCCGGTATCTACGCCCTGTTCGGACTCGAGATCACCCCGGCGATGATCATCGGTCTGCTCACCGTTTTGACCTTCTCCCTCTACGACACGGTCATCGTGTTTGACAAGGTGCGCGAAAACACCTCTGGTGTGTTGGATTCGCGCCGCTCCACCTACGCCGAAGAGGCGAACCTGGCGGTGAACCAGACGGTGATGCGCTCCATTTCCACCTCCGTCATTTCCGCGTTGCCGATTGTGGCGCTGATGATCGTGGCCGTATGGATGCTCGGCGTGGGCACCCTGAAAGATCTCGCCCTGATCCAGCTCATCGGTGTGATCGAGGGCATCTTCTCCTCGCTGTTCCTGGCAACCCCGTTGCTGGTGAGCCTGGTCAACCGCAAGAAGAAGTACAAGGAGCACAACGCAGCTGTGGAGCGCTACCGCGCCCGCGGTGCCGGCGAGCTTGAAGACGAGGCAGCCGAAGAGGTTGTCCACGAAAAGCGCCAGGTTGCCACGCCAGTGCGCCGCGCAGAGGTGTCCGCTGACGGCGCCGATGGCGCCACTGGTTCCGCGACCTGGCGTCCGGGTAGGTAGACGGCGGCAAACCATGGCAGGACGTTTCACCCGCGCGGTAGCTACGGTCGCTGCAGCAGCGGTCAGCATCTTCGCGCTGTCCGCGTGCGGCGCGAGCGATAACGAGGACGAGGAGTCGAAGAAGCTGTTCGGCTACCAGGTCCTCGGCGAGCTGCGCACGACAAACGCGGGCACGCTGGATGGCGCCACGGATTTGGCCGAGCTGCTGTCCGTGCGCCTGTACCCGGGCGTGTACGTGCCGGGGCCGAGCGGCCAGATGATCCCCAACACGGATCTGGTGACCACTCAGGTGCTGCCCGGCGATCAGCGCAAGGTGATCTACACCTTGTCCGATGCCGCAGTCTTCTCCGACGGCACGCCGGTGACCTGTTCGGACTACCTGCTCACGTTCACTGCGGGGCACTACCCGGGCATGTTCGGCTCGCACATGCCGCTGTTCGACGACACGGAGGAACTGTCCTGCACCCCCGGGTCCAAGGAATTCACGCTCACCTTCAAGGAGGGCCGAGGTGCGCGCTGGCGCGGGCTTTTCGACGCCGGCACCGTGCTGCCCGCCCATGCCGTGGCAGCCAAACTGGGCAAGAGCGTGGAAGAGCTCGACAGCGACTTGCAGTCCAACGACTTTTCCCGCATCAAGCCGATTGCTGAGGTGTGGCACCACGGATTCAGCCTCGCAGAGTTCGATCCCCAGCTTCAGGTGTCCTTCGGCCCGTTCAAGATCACGGAGGTGGGGGAGCGCGGCGAAGTGACACTCGTGGCCAACGAGCACTACTACGGCGATGCCCCGCAGACCCCGGAGATGGTGGTCTGGCCCGGATCCGCTGATTCCAGCGAGTTGGCGGAGGACGAGGCGCTGCGCATCGGTGACTTGCGGGAGACCTCACCGGCTTGGCACGACGTGGACGCCGAGGGCAACCGGCTCAGCGTCGAATCGCAGATCGGCGAGCTCACCGAGGCGCTGACGTTCCCGCAGGTCGGGATGTGGGCGATCCACGAGAACCGCCAGGCGTTTGCCAAGTGCGTGGACCCGCGTGCCGTCGCAAAGGCTTCGAGCGACGCCGCCGGAATTGAAGTGCCGGTCGCGCCGCTGCACGTGCTGCAGCACTCCGACCCTCTGGCTGCGCGCGTCAAGGATATCGCGGCGCCGCACCTGGACGTGGACATTGCGGGCGCATCCGCGCTCTACGGCACCGAGATCCGCATCGGCTACCCGTATCCGGATAAGCGGTTTGCCGCGATGGTGGAATCCATCCGCCGCACGTGCGAGCCCGCCGGCATCACTGTCACGGACGTGACGGAGGGCGGCAAAACCCTCGCGGACCTGCCGCGAGCGGAGTACGACGAATGGGGCAACGAGACCTGGACCGAAGGCGCGGCCGACGTGATCTTGCATGCCACCGACCCCATGCGGGAGTTCCCGTCCGCCAACAACCGCGCCCAGGAACTCGGCGCCCTGCGCGCACAGGAAGGGCATCTGTGGAAGCAGCTGCCGTCCATTCCGCTCGCCGCGCAGCCCCGGACCTTCGCTGTGGACGGTGCAGTGCGTAACGTGGTGCCGTACACAGGTCTTGCCGGCATCGGCTGGAACATGGACCGGTGGCAGCTGAACACAGAGACAACCCCGGCCGAGAAGTAACAGGAGAATCCAAACCAATGGCCCCCACACCCATCGACGGCAACCGCTACGCCACCGCCGCTGACGCCCTGAAGGACAAGATCCGCCAGGTGCAGGACTTCCCGGAAGAGGGAGTCCTGTTCGAAGACCTCACACCGGTGCTCGCGGACCCGGCGGCGCTGAACATCGTCATCGCGGAAATGGCCACCGCCAGCCGCAAGCTTGGCGCGGACCTCGTCGGCGGTTTGGACGCGCGCGGGTTCCTGCTCGGCTCTGCTGTGGCGTATGAGCTCGGCACCGGCATCTTGGCCATCCGCAAGAAGGGCAAGCTGCCGCCGCCGGTGATCACGCAGGAGTACACCACCGAATACAGCTCGGCCGCACTGGAGATTCCGGCGGACGGCGTGGACATCAGCGGCAAGAGCATCGTGCTTGTGGACGACGTGCTGGCCACCGGCGGCACCCTCGTCGCCGCCCGCGACCTGATCGAGCGCGCCGGCGGCACCGTCGCAGGCTATGTGGTCGTTCTTGAGGTGGCGGGCCTCGGCGGGCGCAGCAAGCTTGGCGACGCTCCGCTGGTGGTCCTCGGCGAAGAGCACCCCGAGAAGGCGTAGGATTACCTTTTTAGTCGCTGGAGTAGTTCTGGAATCGGAGGCTGGGAATGACTGACAAGCCGATGAAGAGGACAGGCCCCTCCGTGCGCAGCATGTCTGCCCGGCTAGCGCGCTCGTTGACGGGCAACAGCCGCTCCAAGACAAACCCAGTACTAGACCCGCTGCTGTCGCTTCACCGCAAGTTCCACCCGAAGGCGGACGCGGAGCTGCTCGACCGCGCCTACTCCACCGCAGAGCGCCTGCACGAGGGCGTGTTCCGCAAGTCGGGCGATCCGTACATCACCCACCCGCTGGCGGTGGCGACCATCTGTGCCGAAATTGGCATGGACACTACCACGCTGGTGGCGGCGCTTTTGCACGACACGGTGGAGGACACCGATTACTCGTTAGACGAACTCACCCGCGACTTCGGGCCCGAGGTAGCCAAGCTGGTCAACGGCGTAACCAAGCTGGACAAGGTCGCCCTCGGTGCGGCGGCGGAGGCGGAGACGATCCGCAAGATGATCGTGGCCATGGCGGAAGATCCGCGCGTGCTGGTGATCAAAGTGGCGGACCGCCTGCACAACATGCGCACGATGCGCTTTTTGCCGCCGGAGAAGCAGGCGAAGAAGGCGCAGGAAACACTTGACGTCATCGCCCCGCTGGCGCACCGCTTGGGCATGGCCAGCGTGAAGTGGGAACTGGAAGACCTCGCCTTTGCCATCCTGCAGCCGAAGAAGTACGAGGAGATCGTGCGCATGGTCGCGGACCACGCTCCGTCGCGCGACAGGGCGCTGCGGGAGATCACCGAGGTGCTGCAGCGAGAGCTTGCCTCCAACGGCATCACCGCCGAGGTGATGGGGCGGCCGAAGCACTACTGGTCGATTTACCAGAAGATGACCGTGCGCGGCCACGACTTCAACGAGATCTTCGACCTGGTGGGTGTCCGTGTGCTGGTAGAGACCGTCAACGATTGCTACGCGGCGATCGGCGTGGTGCACTCCCTGTACTCCGTGATGCCGGGCCGGTTCAAGGACTACATCTCCAACCCGCGTTTCGGCGTGTACCAGTCGCTGCACACGACCGTGATGACGCAGACGGGCCGCCCGCTCGAGGTGCAGGTGCGCACCCACGAGATGCACTACAACGCTGAGTTCGGTGTTGCGGCGCACTGGCGCTACAAGGAGACGAAGGGCTCGCACAAGGGCGACCAGTCCGAGGTGGACCAGATGGCGTGGATGCGCCAGCTGCTTGACTGGCAGAAGGAAGCCGCGGACCCGAACGAGTTTCTGGATTCTCTGCGCTACGACCTGACCAGCCAGCAGATCTTCGCCTTCACCCCGAAGGGCGACGTGGTGGACCTGCCTGCGGGGTCCACGCCGGTGGACTTCGCGTATGCGGTGCACACCGAGGTCGGCCACCGCTGCATCGGCGCCAAAGTCAACGGCAAGCTGGTCACGCTGGAAACCGAGCTCAAGTCCGGCGACCGGGTGGAGATTTTCACCTCCAAGGACCAGAACGCGGGCCCGTCGCGCGACTGGCAGGACTTCGTTGTCTCCCCGCGCGCAAAAGCGAAGATCCGCCAGTGGTTTGCCAAGGAGCGCCGCGAAGAGCAGCTTGAGGCCGGCCGCGACGCGCTCGCCGCAGAAGTGCAGCGCGGCGGGCTGCCCATGCACCGCCTGTTCACCAACGAGTCGATGCGGCAGGTGGCCACGCGGCTGCACTACCAGGACGTGGACGCGCTGTACACCGCTATCGGTGCCGGCAACGTTTCCTCCCAGCACGTCGCGCACCTGCTCATGGACATGTTCGGCGGCGATGACGATGCCGTCGATGCGCTCACCGCGCGCACCCCGATGTCGGCGCTGGTGCGTCCCCAGGCCAGCGGCGACGGCCCCGCGATCCTGGTGGAGGGCAGCCCGGATGTGATGGCGAAGCTGGCCAAGTGCTGCCAGCCGGTGCCCGGCGACGCCATCTTCGGTTTTGTCACCCGCGGCGGGGGAGTGTCGGTGCACCGGACGGATTGCACGAACGCCAACAAGCTCAAGGACGAGCCGGAGCGCCTGGTGGACGTCGAGTGGGCGAACCAACGCTCGCACAAGAGCGCGTCGCGAGCCACCATCCAGCTGGAGGCGCTGGACCGCAACGGCCTGCTCACCGAGACCACCGGGGTGCTCTCGGAGGCGAAACTGCCAATTTTGGCAATGTCGTCCCAGGCGGGCGACGACCGCATCGCCACGATCCGTTTGACCATCGAGGTCTCCGACATCAAGCAGCTCGGTTCCATCATGAACCAGATCCGCAACATTGAGGGAGTCTTCGACGTCTATCGCGTGACTGCCTAACGACGTCCAACGGTTGCCCACGCCCTCCTCTGAGCCGACCTTAAGGTGTCCAATAGATGAAATGTTGGTGGACGCGAGGTTATTTTCCCAGCGCAGACCGGCGAGTGGCGGGAAGTTGCGCTGCGGAGTGGAGGAATCAGGGATAAAAGGGAAGGACACCATCCCCCGACACCGAGGAGTCTCCCGTGTTTGATTTCCGTCGCGCTGGCGCCCTGATCGCCGCAACCACCACGACCGCTGTGGTGCTCACCGCAGCACCGTTCGCTGCAGCAGCTGAGGCTGACCAGGTCACCATCAACGTTGCCAACATCACCGACTTCCACGGTCGCCTGAAGTACAACCCGTCCACGACCACGGTGAAGGACGCCGCAGGCAACCCGGTCCTCGACGAGAATGGCAAGGAAGTCAAGGAAATCACCCCGAAGGCCGGCGACGAGATGGGTGCCGCCAATGTCGCGGGCATCATGAACTACCTGCGTGAGCAGAACCCGAACACCATCGTCACCACCTCCGGTGACAACCAGGGTGGCTCGGCGTTCGTTTCCTTCATCTCCGACGACAAGTACACGATGGACTTCATCAAAGCCATCGGCACCGACGGCTCCGCTGTGGGCAACCACGAGTTCGATAAGGGCTACCAGGACCTGATCGACCGCATCGTTCCGGGCACCAATGACAAGCAGCTCGGCGCGAACATCTTCGTTGATGGCGAGCAACCGGTGAAGCCGTACACCATCGTGGAGAAGGAGGGCGTGAAGGTTGCCCTGGTGGGCACGACCTCCAACCTCACCCCGGAAAAGTCCAGCCCGGCCAACGTTGCGGGTGTGAAGTTCACGGATTCCGCCGAGCAGGTCAACGTCGAGGCCAAGAAGCTCAAGGAGTCCGGCAAGGCTGACCTCGTCATCGCTCTGATTCACGATCCGGCCCACACCAGCGCACCGAAGCTCGACGCGAAGTACGTCGATTTCGTATTCGGTGGCGATGACCACATCAAGCGCCTGGAGCTCGACCGCGACGGCAAGGTTCCGTACGCGCAGTCCCACGAGTACGGCAAGGTCGTCACCGATATTGCTTTCACCTACGATAAGGCCGAGAAGAAGCTCGTCGAGGTCGACGGTCGCCAGATCGAGGCGTCGCAGCTCGAGGAGCTCGGCATCACCCCTGATGCCGAGGTTGAGAAGATCGTTGCAGAGGCAGACAAGATTGCCAGCGAGCTCGGCCAGAAGGTCGTCGCCAACATCGCCGCCGACTTCAAGCGTGGCTCCAATCCGGAGGATAAGCCAGGCTCCAACCGCGGCACCGAGTCCACCGCGAACAACATGCTGGCGCAGTCCGCCGTCGCTGCGCTTTCCGCATTCCTCGACACCGAGATCGACTTCGGTGTGATGAACGCCGGCGGTGTTCGTGCGGACCTGACCAAGGGCGATGTGACCTACGAACAGGCCGCCACCGTCCAGCCGTTCGGCAACAACATCGCTGTTGCCAAGCTGTCCGGCGCCGCCATCAAGGAAGCGTTGGAGAATCAGTGGCAGACCCCGGAGGTTGCAGCAAAGTCGGGTCGCCCGCGTCTGGACATGGGCCTGTCCGACAACGTGTCCTACACGTACAACCCGAACGCTGAGCGTGGCAACCGCATCCTGGACATCCAGATCAACGGCGAGTCCGTGGATCCGGAGAAGGACTACACCGTTGCAGCGTCGACCTTCCTGCTCGACGGTGGCGACGCCCTGATCAACGCTGACGAAGTCCGCGACCGCAACGATGTGGGCTACAACGATCTGCAGGCATTTGTGGACTACCTGCAGACCGGCGACGCCCAGGTCCGTGAGGGCCAAAAGGACGTCGGCGTGGTGCTCCCGGAGGGCGGTCTGAAGGCTGGCCAGAAGAACACCATCGAGCTGACCTCCCTGAGCTACTCCTCCGAGGGCGAGGCGCAGGCTGAGACCGTCACCGCGAAGGTGGGCGAGGCAACGGCTACCGCCGACGTCGACAACGCGGTCACCGACGCCGACAAGGGCTTAGGCGAGCAGGGCCGCGCAAAGATTGAGCTGGAGATCCCGGCGGGCGTGTCCGGCGAGCAGACCCTGGAGATCACCACCGACAAAGGCACCAAGGTGTCCTTGCCGGTAACTGTTGCCGAGGCTGAAAAGCCGGCTCCGGAAGAGAAGCCGACCGAGGAGCAGAAGCCGGCTCCGGAAGAGAAGCCGACCGAGGAGCAGAAGCCGACCGAGGAGCAAAGCTCCGCTTCTTCCTCCTCCGACGCTCCGATTGGCGTCATTCTCGGCATCATCGCCGCTGTCCTGGCTCTCGTGCTGCCGCTGGCGCTGGCGTTCCCGATTGACTCCGTGCTTGGCCCGATCGCGCTGCTGAACAACAACAAGTAGGACGAGCACGATCCTGACCTGATAGAGGCTGCACGCGACAACGCCGCCGTTTCCCGCGAGGGGGAGCGGCGGCGTCGCCGTTGGCGCGGTCGTGGGGCTGGAACGAAAAGAACCGGCTACCTAGAGCCGGTTACCAACGGAAATTTTCGCTGGTAGCCGGTAGTAGGTAGCCGGTTGTGTTTTGCGCAGCGGCGCGAGTGTGCCCCGTGCGAGAACGCGGTGGCTCTAGCGCGCGAACTTAGATGCGATGGAGAGCACCTGGGTGAGCATGCCGATGATCGCGGTGACCACGGCGATCCAGCTCTTCAGCTCCTCCGGGGTCATGTCCTCGATGGAGGAGCCCTCTTCACTCGAGGAGGACAGGCTGTCCTTGATGGTCCTCTTGTCGGAGTCCTTGCTGCCGGAGTCCTTGGACTTGCTCTCTGCGGTGTCGTTGACCGTCGGAGCTGCGTCGGCGACTGCGGCGCCAGAAACCATCACTGCGGTGGCGGTTGCGGCCGCTGCAAGGCTAGTGCGAAGTTTCATCGAATTTTCCTCACTGGTAAAAATGTGTGTGCTTCTCGGAATGCTATCGGGTGCGCTGGGAGAGCGCTACCTAGGACAGTAAGCTCTGAGGTGATTCCCAGAGCTACGTCGCTTCAACGGGCTGAAGCGTTACTGCCCGCTGTTACTTCACGGACGCCTTCTTGATTCGGACCTCGTCGGCCGGTGCACCGTCCTGCTGGCCACCTTCGACGCCTGCCTCGGCGATCTTGTCCAGAGTGGCAAGGCCCTCGTCGTCGATCTGGCCGAAGTAGGTGTACAGCGGCGGCAGCACGGAGTCGCCGTAGTTGAGGAAGAACTGGGAACCGTTGGTGTCCACACCGGCGTTTGCCATGGCGATGGTGCCGCGGTCGTAGCGCTGCGGCTGGCTATTTTGCTGCAGCATCATCGTCTTGGCCTGCATCAGCTCTTCTTCCGAGGCGCCCTCCGGGAGGCCCGCTTCAGACAGGTCGATGCCCTCGAGCGCCTGGTCGGTGGGCAGTTCGTTGGCGAACTGGAAGCCCGGGCCGCCGGCGCCGGTGCCGGCGCGGTCGCCGCACTGCAGGACCTTCAGGCCGTCGCCGGTGGTCAGGCGGTGGCAGACGGTGTCGTTGTAGAAGCCTTCCTCGGCGAGGTACTCGATGGCGTTGACGGTGCAGGGGGAAGCCGCACGGTCCAGCTCCATGCCGATCGGGCCCTGGTTGGTGTCCAGCTCGACGGTGAGGGTGCCCTCAGTGGACACGTCGTCAGTCTTCGGAGTGCCGACGCCGTCGCCGCCTTGCTCGTCAGCCTCGTTGTAGGTGCAGTTCACCGTCGCCGGCAGTGCCTGCTCGCGCTTGGTGGCGATCGGCTCGAACTGCGAGGCGTCGAACGGCTCCTGCTCCTCGGTGGTGGCCTCGGATGCGGCGGTGGTCTCGCTGGCAGCGAGGTCCTCGCCGCTGTCGTTGTTGGCCGCGAAGTAGATGCCGCCGCCGATGAGCGCGATCACGGCCGCGGAGATCGCCGCCACCGACCACGGGCGGGACTTCTCCTTGCGGTCGCGCGAATCCAGCTCGCTTTTCAGGTGGGACAGTGCTTCTTTGCCGCGCTGTTCGTTCGATGCCACTGGGGTATACACCTCGCCAATTTGTCGGGATGGGCGGAGTAGACGTCGATAAGCATCCGCCCTTGAACGGCTAGCAAGCCTATCAGCACCGATATAGTGGCCAGCATGAGAATCGCCGGTTTCGCCGCAGGACCTTTTCAAACCAACTGCTACGTCGTTTCCAACGGGGATCGCGCGTTTGTGATCGACCCCGGGCTCGGCGCGCACGAGGCGGTGAGCCAGCTGGTGCAGGAACAGGGGCTGACCGTCGAGGCGGTGGTGCTCACGCACGGCCACATCGACCACATCCGCGACGCCGCGGCGTTCGGGTTGGAGACGTTCATCCATCCCGCCGACGCGTTCATGCTGCTGCGCGGCGAGGGGGTCAGCGAGCAAGCACGCCAGCTTTACGACGCCTCCGCCATGCCCCCGATCGACAACCCCACGCACATCGAGGACGGGCAGACGCTGACAGTAGCGGGCGTGGAGCTGCGCGTCGTGCACGCCCCGGGGCATTCTCCGGGTTGCGTGATGCTCGTCGCCGACGGCGTTGTCTTTTCCGGCGACGTGCTGTTCCGCGGGTCCATTGGCCGCACGGACCTGCCCGACTCGGACCCGGAACAGATGCGCGAGTCCCTGCGCGGCCCGGTGTGGGAGCTGGACGATGAGCTGCAGGTGCTGCCCGGCCACGGCCCCGCAACCACGGTGGCGCAGGAGCGCGCAACCAACCCGTACCTGCGCCAGGCCAACGCCGACCGCTAAACGGGTACTCGCCCCGGGCGTCTGTGGGCTGCACTAGACTTGCCCGGTGTGAGCGAGAACAAGAACGACCAGTTTCAGAAGCTTTCCGCCCCGAAGGGCGTGCCGGACTACACGCCGCCGGAGTCGGCGGCGTTTATCCATGTGCGCGACGAGTTCGCCCGCCAGGCGCGCATCGCCGGCTACCAACACATCGAGCTGCCGGTGTTCGAGGACACGACGCTCTTCGCCCGCGGCGTGGGTGAGTCCACGGACGTGGTGAGCAAGGAGATGTACACCTTCGAGGACCGCGGCGGACGCTCCGTCACGCTGCGCCCGGAGGGCACTGCCGGCGTGATGCGCGCGTTTATCGAGCACAACATGGACCGTGGCTATCTGCCGGTGAAGCTGAACTACTACGGCCCGTTCTTCCGCTACGAGCGCCCCCAGGCCGGCCGCTACCGCCAGCTGCAGCAGGTGGGCGTGGAGGCCATCGGCATGGACGATCCGCTGCTGGACGCAGAGGTCATCGCGTTGGCGGACCGCAGCTACCGCGCCATCGGCCTGAGCGGGTTCCGCCTGGAGCTGACCAGCCTGGGCGACAAAAACTGCCGCCCGGCGTACCGCGAGAAGCTGCAGCAGTTCCTCTTCGACCTGCCGTTGGACGAGGAAACTCGACACCGCGCAGAAATCAACCCGCTGCGCGTGCTGGACGACAAGCGCGAGGAAGTCCGCGAGATGACCGCGGATGCGCCGCTGATGCTGGACCACCTCTGCGACGAGTGCCGCGCCCACTTCGAGGCCGTCACCGCGGCGCTGGACAGCTTCGGCGTGCCGTACGTGATCAACCCCCGCATGGTGCGCGGACTGGACTACTACACCAAGACCACCTTCGAGTTCGTCCACGACGGCCTGGGCGCGCAGTCCGGCATCGGCGGCGGCGGCCGTTACGACGGCTTGATGGCCCAGATCGGCGGCCCGGATCTGTCCGGTATCGGCTACGGCCTCGGCGTCGACCGCGCCGTCCTCGCACTCGAGGCTGAGGGCGTCGAGTTGGACGAGGCTTCGCACCGTGTGGACGTGTTCGGCATCGCCATCGGCGACGAAGCGCGTGTGAAGATGAGCAAGCTTATCGACGAGCTCCGCGCCTCCGGAGTCTCCGCCGACATGTCCTACGGGCAGCGCGGGCTCAAGGGTTCGATGAAGGGCGCCGACCGCGCCGGCGCGAGGTACGCGCTCGTGCTCGGGGAGCGCGAGCTGGAGGCCGGCGAGGTGGCGGTGAAGAACCTCGCGGAGCACTCGCAGGAGTCCGTGGCGCTCACGGTCCAGGCGGTGACCCAGGCGATCACGGGCGCGGGGGACTAGGCTCTAGCACTCGGTGATGTTCACCGGCAGGCCCAGCTGCACTGCGAGGCCGCCCATGGACGTTTCCTTGTACTGCGTCATCATGTCGCGGCCGGTGGCGGCCATGGTCTCCACCACGTCGTCGAGGGTGACGATGTTGGTGCCGTCGCCAAGCTTGGCCAGACGCGCCGCGTTGATGGCCTTCACCCCGCCGATGGCGTTGCGCTCGATGCAGGGCACCTGAACCAGGCCGCCGACGGGGTCGCAGGTCAGGCCGAGGTTGTGCTCGAGCGCGATCTCCGCGGCGTTTTCCACCTGGGCGGGTGTGCCGCCGAGGGCGGCGCACATGCCCGCGGCTGCCATGGAAGACGCCGAGCCGACCTCGCCCTGGCAGCCCACCTCGGCGCCAGAGATCGACGCGTTCGTTTTGATGATCGACCCAACAGCGCCCGCAGTAAGCAGGAAGTCGCGGGCGCGCTCCGTGGTGAAGTCGTCGGTGAAGTCGCGGCAGTAGTGCATCACGGCGGGGATGATGCCGGCTGCGCCGTTCGTCGGCGCGGTGACCACCTGGCCGTGCGCGGCGTTTTCCTCGTTGACGGCCAACGCGTAGAGGTTGACCCACTCCATCGCATCGAGCCCACGGGCGGTGGACGCCTCGTATTCGGCAGTGAGCAGGCGGTGCAGGCGGTTCGCGCGCCGCTTGACGTTGAGTCCGCCGGGCAGCGTGCCCTCCGTCTTCAAGCCGTGTGCGACGCACTCCTGCATCACGTTCCACACCGCGTCCAAATGGGCGTCGAGTTTTTCGCGGCCGTGGATGGACTCTTCGTTGGCGCGCATGATCTGGGCGATGGTCAAGCCGGTCTCGTCGCAAAGCTGCATGAGCTCCGCTGCGGTGTCAAAGGGGTGAGGCACAGACGGGATCTCACGGGCGGCGGCCACGCCGGTTTCGTCGCGGTGCGCCTCCATCTCCCAACGGTCCTGGATGAAGCCGCCGCCGACGGAGTAGTAGTCTTCGCGCTCGGCGAGGACGTTGCCCTCGGCGTCCCACGCGTCGAAGATCAGGCAGTTCGGGTGCGCGGCAACTGGGGCGGGATCAAACCGCAGCTCGTACGCAACGGTGCCGGTGGGCCCGGTAATGCTGCCGGTGGCGGGAATAGGCTCTCCCGGTTTCGGCTCGACGTCAGCCGACGTGGTGGTGGGGGTGTAGCCGACAAGGCCCAACAGGGCTGCGCGGTCGGTGCCGTGGCCGACGCCGGTGGCCGCGAGCGATCCGCGCAGCTCCACCAGCACTTTGGCCGGGAAAGTGTCGAGTTTGTCTATGAAGGCTTGGGCTGCACGCATCGGGCCGACAGTGTGGGAGGAAGAAGGGCCGATGCCAATGCTGAACAGGTCAACAACGCTCACAAAGTTTGCAGACATGCCGGGGATACTACAGCACCAAAAGGTGGGCGGCGCCACAGCGAAACCGCAATATTAGGCTTCCTGGGCAAGGGCCGGAATGTCGGTCGCACCCAGCACCGATATAGGCTTCTGCGTCGGCTTTCCATGTTCGGTGATGATGGCGAGGCGGGGAACCGCGCCGGACTCAAGTGGGGTGCTCAACGCCTCGACGGCAGCCGCCGCGGTGACGTCGCGCGGCAGGAAAATCGGCTGGTCCAACTTGCCGCTGTGCTCAATCACGTCAGCGACGGTGCCTGCCGCAATCGTGTCGTCCTCACGCAGCTCCGCCGCCAGCCACCGCGCAATCGCGTTGGTGGTGAGCAGGCCGACGCACTCGCCGCCCTCGTAGACCGGGAACTGGGCGAGCCCCTCGGAGGCGATGATCTCCAATGGCTCGTGGATGTCGGCGTCAGGGGAGAAGGTCACCACCCGCTGGTGTTCGATCACTTCAAGAGCCAACGTCGGGGCGAGCAGGGAATCCCGAACCCGCTCGATCTCGGCGACGGTTTCCGGCAGCGGCTCGGCGATTGGGCGCAGGTTGTCGTACTCGCCGTGGCTGATCGCATTGCGTAGATCCGCGAACTCCTGCAGCGTCTCAGATTGCTCGAGCGTGATGACGCCCTTCTTCGCCGCCAGGCGGGCCATCCAGGAAATGGAATCGGATCGTTTGGCGTTGAGTTCGCTGCGCAAGAACTTCTCGATGGAATTGAACGCAGCAAGAAACGGCACGGCGCGGTTGGGCTCAGCATTGCTCATGCCGGCCACTGTAGCGCCGTGCCGTGGGCCCCATCCGCGGATCCAGCTATCAAGGTCCAGCTAATCGGCCCCAGGGGGCGATAAACGAGGTGCGACTAGCTGGATCCAGCCCCGGCGGGGTGAAGGGGAGAGGGGATGCGATAGATCTCGTGCGCGGTGAGTCGGCGGTTTAGCTCTTGTACACGCCGCGGTTGAGCGTGTCGCAAGCAGACATTTGGCCAGTTTCGTAGCCGGACTTGAACGCCTGCATACGCTGTTCCGAAGAACCGTGGGTCCACGCGTCCGGGTCGACCTCGCCGCCGGAGCGCTTCTGGATGTTGTCGTCGCCGATGGACTGCGCCGCCTGCAGCGCCTGGTGCAGCTGCTCGTCGGTGATCGGCTCAAGTGCTGCGTTCTCACCCTTGGAGGCGTGGTGCGCCCACAAGCCCGCGTAGCAGTCGGCCTGCAGCTCGATAGCCACTGCGGCGGAATCCTGGCCCGGGTTCTTGTAGTCGCTTAAACCGAGGGTGCCCTCAAGGTTTTGGATGTGGTGGCCGTACTCGTGGGCGGTGGCGTACTCCTGCGCCAGCGGGCCGTTGGAGCCGCCGAGCTGGGACAGCTGGTCGAAGAAGCTCACGTCCAGGTACGCGGTGGTGTCCTGCGGGCAGTAGAACGGGCCGGTGTCAGAGCTTGCAAAGCCACAGCCGGAGTTCACGCTGCCTTTGAAGATGGTCATCTCCGGTTTGGTGAACTGGGTTTCGGACTGGGCGGGCAGCACGTCGGCCCAGATGGCGTTTAACGACCCCATCGTCGCTGCTGCGCGGCAGTCGTCGTATTCGTTGGAAGAACCGGCTTCCTGGCAGTGCTCCAGGGTGTACTCGCCCTGGGACTGCGACTGGGAGTCGTTGCCTCCGCCACCGAGAATGCCGTTGAATGCGCCGCTGAAGTACAGCAGCGCAAGCAGGACCAAAATGATCGTGCCTCCGCCGCCTCCGCGCAGCAGAAGCGGCAGCAGCATCATCGCGCCGTTGCCCATGCCGCCGCCTCCGCGGCCGCCACCGGAGCTGGTATTGACGTTGCCGCCTTGGCCCTGTGCGTAATCGCCTCTGAAAGTCATGGTCAGAATTGTGCCAAATAACTAGGGCACGTGTGGGATCTGGGTCATTTGGCACTTGCGTCGGGCCTCCGGCAAGAGGGGGCCGGGCGCGTCGTGTCACAGAGCCGGGTAAACTTTGCCAGGTTAGATTCGCCATCACGTGGAAGGACGTGGAAACCGTGCTGCGCACTCACCTTGCGGGGAACCTGAATAAAGAACTCGAAGGCCAAACTGTCACTCTCACCGGCTGGGTGGCCCGTCGTCGTGACCACGGCGGCGTGATCTTTATCGACCTGCGCGACCGCTCCGGGCTGGCCCAGGTGGTCTTCCGCGAGTCTGAGGTCGCTGAGGCCGCGCACGACCTGCGCAGCGAGTTTGTCATCCAGGTCACCGGCACCGTCGAGCCGCGCCCGGAAGGCTCCGCGAACCCGAACCTCGCTTCCGGCGAGATCGAAGTCAACGTCACCGACCTAACGGTGCTGAACAAGGCCGCGGCGCTGCCGTTCCAGATCGAGGACGCCTCCTCCAGCGAGGTCGGCGAGGAAGCCCGCTTGCGTTACCGCTACCTGGACCTGCGCCGCGAGCGCCAGGCGAAGGCGATGCGTCTGCGCGCGAAGGCGAACCAGGCGGCGCGCCGTGTGCTGGACAACCACGACTTCACCGAGATTGAAACCCCGACGCTGACCCGTTCCACCCCGGAAGGCGCGCGTGACTTCCTGGTACCGGCACGTTTGAAGCCGGGCTCCTGGTACGCGCTGCCGCAGTCGCCGCAGTTGTTCAAGCAGCTGCTCATGGTGGCAGGCATGGAGCGCTACTACCAGCTGGCGCGCTGCTACCGCGATGAGGATTTCCGTGCGGACCGCCAGCCCGAGTTCACCCAGCTGGACGTCGAGGCCAGCTTCGTCGACCAGGACGACATCATCGAGCTTGCCGAGGAGATCCTGGTCGAGCTGTGGAAGCTGATCGGCTACGACATTCAGACCCCGATCCCGCGCATGACCTACAAGGAAGCGATGGAGAAGTACGGCTCCGACAAGCCGGACCTGCGCTTCGACATCCCGCTGGTGGAGTGCACCGAGTTCTTCAAGGACACCACCTTCCGCGTGTTCAAGGCCGAGTACGTCGGCGCTGTGGTCATGGACGGCGGCGCTTCCCAGCCGCGTCGCCAGCTCGACGCATGGCAGGAGTGGGCGAAGCAGCGCGGCGCGAAGGGTCTGGCCTACATCCTGGTGCAGGAGGACGGCGAGCTGACCGGCCCGGTGGCCAAGAACATCACCGACGAGGAGAAGGCCGGCATCGCCGAGCACGTTGGCGCCAAGCCGGGCGACTGCATCTTCTTCGCCGCCGGCGAGACAAAGGCGTCCCGCGCGCTGCTGGGCGCGGCCCGCGGCGAGATCGCAAGCAAGCTGGACCTGATCAAGGACGGCGACTGGGCGTTCACCTGGGTCGTTGACGCGCCGCTGTTCGAGCCGGCCGCAGACGCCACTGCCTCCGGCGACGTGGCACTCGGCCACTCCAAGTGGACCGCCGTGCACCACGCGTTTACCTCCCCGAAGCCGGAGTTCCTGGACAACTTCGAGCAGAACCCGGGCGAGGCCCTGGCCTACGCCTACGACATCGTCTGCAACGGCAACGAGATCGGCGGCGGCTCCATCCGTATCCACGAGCACGACGTGCAAAAGCGCGTGTTCGAGGTCATGGGCATCACCGACGAGGAGGCTGAGGAGAAGTTCGGCTTCCTGCTGGACGCGTTCCAGTACGGCGCCCCGCCGCACGGCGGCATCGCCTTCGGCTGGGACCGCATCGTGTCGCTACTCGGCGGCTTCGAGTCCATCCGCGACGTCATCGCGTTCCCGAAGTCGGGCGGAGGCGTGGATCCGCTGACCGACGCCCCGGCGCCGATCCCGGCGGAGCAGCGCAAGGAGACCGGCGTGGACTTCAAGCCGAAGAAGGACGCTAAGGACAACGAGGTAAAGGACACCGAGGCGGCAGGCGCCGAGAAGTAGGCCAGCGATGGGCGATACGCAGGAGATCATCCGCGCAGCCGCCGACATACTGACCAAGCGCTATGGCGGCGAGCAGCAGCTTGTCGACGTCGAAAGGCTCGACGGCTCAGGGCTTGCGGACGTGTTCCGGGCACGTGTTGTGAACAACCCGTTTTTCCAGCACCGCTCGGTAGTGGTGAAGCACTCGCCGGCTACCGGCGACGAGCTGGCGGACGCGGCGTTTCTGCGCGAGACGGTGGCCTACCAGTTCGCCACGTCGTTAAGCGAGGAAGTGCGCCCGGGCCCGGTGCTGCTGGGCTACGACACCGCGCAGCGCATCCTGATCATCTCGGATCTGGGCGACGGGCGCACGCTCGCGGACCTGCTGCAGGACGCTGACCCGGAAACCCATGTGGATATCCTGCGTCGCCTTGGCCGCGCGCTGGGCAAGATGCACGCCGGCACCGCGGACGACGAGGACGCGTTCAACGTGCTGTTCCAGCGCATGACGCGTTCGCGGAAGAACTCGGCAAACCTGCAGCTTTTGCGTGACCGCCTGCTGTCGCACCGCATCCGCATCGGCGTGGAGTTTTTGGAAAACGCCGGCATTGACATCCCGGGGGAGGTCCGGTTCGCCGCCACTAACGTGCGCACCCGGCTGCTGCGCGGCGGCATGCGTGCGTTCACGCCGTTCGACCTGACCCCGGACAACATCATCCAGACCGGCAGCTCCTTCCACTTCCTGGATTACGAGTGGGCGGGCTTTAGGGACGTCACCTTCGACGTGGCGTTTGTGGTCGCCCGCTTCCCGGTCTTCCTGGCGGCGCAACCGTTCAACGCTGCGGCGACCGAGGCCTTCGTCGACGCGTGGTTGAGCGAAGTACGCGGCATCTGGCCCAGCGTGGAGCACCCGGATACGCTCCAGGCGCGGATCACCGCAGGCCTGATCGGCTGGGCGATGAGCAGCGTGGCCATGCTGGATCCGGTCAGCCCGGCAGAATTGCTGGAACACGATGTCAAGCTCAAGGAGGACTTCGAGGCTGCCGGTCTCGACGTGTCCGACCTCGGTCCGCTTGAGGCGAGCGTGGAGGCAGAAGAACAATCCGCGGACCACGCCGGAGATGTGCTGCGGCCGCCGTCGAAGGGGCCGTTCACCGCAGACGAAGCACTGGTGCGCCGGGACTTGCGCGAGACGTTCGAGTCCCTTGCCGCATTTGCGGGCACCGGCACCGACCCCGCGTACCGCACCATCAGCGAGTTCGCGCAAACGTTGGCTGAGCGCTTGCGCTAGGAGGGGATGGCGTGGAGCAAGAGGGATTATTCGCGGCCGCCGGCGGCGCGGATAGCCGCGGCGATTCCGGCAACCGCGGCACCGCCTTTTTCGAGGCGGGGGCCTCGGCACCACTGGCCGCGCGCATGCGCCCGCGAACCCTCGACGAGATTGCGGGCCAGCGGCACTTGCTCAGCGAGGGCAAGCCACTTCGCAGACTTATCGACGGCTCCGGCGCCGCCTCCGTGATCCTTTATGGCCCGCCGGGGACCGGCAAAACCACCATCGCATCGCTGATCGCGTCTGCGATGGGGCAGAATTTTGTCGCGCTTTCGGCGCTGTCCTCCGGGGTAAAGGAAGTCCGTGCCGTCATCGACGAAGCCCGCCGCGATCTGATCCGCGGCGAGAGGACGGTGCTGTTCATCGACGAGGTGCACCGGTTCTCCAAGACTCAACAGGACGCGCTGCTCGCCGCCGTGGAAAACCGCACAGTGCTGCTCGTCGCGGCGACCACGGAAAACCCGAGCTTCAGCGTGGTCGCGCCGCTGTTGTCGCGCTCGCTGCTGCTGAAGCTGGAGTCCCTCGACGCCGACGACTTGCGCGGGGTACTGGACCGCGCGATGGCGGACGAGCGCGGATTTGGCGGCGAATTCGAGCTCGACGACGATGCACGGGACCAGCTGGTCCTCCTCGCCGGCGGCGACGCCCGACGCGCGCTGACGTACCTGGAGGCCGCGGCCGAGGCGGTGCAGCCGGGGGAGACCATCACGGTGGACACGGTCAAAGAAAACGTGAACCGTGCGGTGGTGCGCTACGACCGGGACGGCGACCAGCACTACGACATTGTCAGTGCGTTCATCAAATCCATCCGCGGCTCCGACGTTGACGCCGCGCTGCACTACTTGGCGCGGATGATTGAGGCGGGGGAGGACCCGCGCTTCATCGCCCGGCGCCTGGTCATCCACGCGTCCGAAGACATCGGCATGGCGGATCCGACCGCACTACAGATCGCCAATGCGGCGGCGAACGCGGTGCAGTTCATCGGCATGCCCGAAGGAAGGCTCGCCCTTGCGCAGGCGACGATCCACTTGGCCACGGCGCCGAAGTCGCCGTCGGTGATTCAGTCCATCGACCGCGCGTTGGCGGGCGTACGCGCGGGCCAGGCTCCGCCGGTGCCGGCGCACCTGCGCGACGGGCACTACGAAGGCGCGAAGGCCATGGGCAATGCGGTGGGGTATGTCTATCCCCATGATGATCCTTTGGGCGTCGTCAAGCAGCAGTACATGCCCGACGGTCTCGAAGATGCTGTCTATTACGAACCGACCGACCACGGCGCGGAGCGGCGGATTAAAGACTTCATCGGCCGGCTGCGTGCCCTCGTCCGCGGGCGGTGACACCGGGCGGCGTCCGGGCGCGGGGTAGAGTAAGCGCGGATAAAAACCGGCGCTGCTGAAAGGACAATCACGCGTGCAGACCCATGAGATCCGAGAGCGGTTCACCAACCACTTCGTCGAGGCTGGCCACACCCCGGTGCCGAGCGCCTCGCTGATTCTGGACGACCCGACGCTGCTGTTCGTCAACGCCGGCATGGTGCCGTTCAAGCCGTACTTCCTGGGCGACCAGACTCCGGATTTCAAAAACGGCACCGCCACCTCCATCCAGAAGTGCGTGCGCACCCTGGACATCGAGGAAGTGGGCATCACCACCCGCCACAACACGTTCTTCCAGATGGCCGGCAACTTCTCCTTCGGCCAGTACTTCAAGGAAGGCGCAATCACGCACGCCTGGACCCTGCTCACCGGCACTGTGGACGATGGCGGGTTGGGCCTGGCCCCGGAGCGCCTGTGGGTGACGGTGTACCTGGACGACGACGAGGCAGCCGCGATCTGGCGTGACAAGATCGGCATCCCGGAAGAGCGCATCCAGCGCATGGGCATGGAGGACAACTTCTGGTCCATGGGCATCCCCGGCCCCTGCGGACCGTGCTCTGAGATCTACTACGACCGTGGCCCGGAGTACGGCGTTGAGGGCGGCCCGATCGCCGACGACAACCGCTACATGGAGATCTGGAACCTCGTGTTCATGGAGTCCATCCGCGGCGAGGGAGACAAGAAGGGCAACTTCGAAATCATCGGTGAGCTGCCGCAGAAGAACATCGATACCGGCATGGGCATTGAGCGTGTGGCCTGCCTGCTGCAGGGCGTGGACAACGTCTACGAGACCGACCTTCTGCGCCCCGTCATCGACGCCGCCGTCGAGCTGACGGGCGCGAAGTACGACGCCGGCAACAAGGACGACGACGTGCGCTTCCGCGTCATCGCCGACCACGCGCGCACCGGCATGATGATCATCCTCGACGGCGTGACCCCGTCCAATGAGGGCCGCGGCTACATCCTGCGCCGCCTGCTGCGCCGCATCATCCGCTCCGCGCGCCTGCTGGGCGCGACCGGCCCGGTCATGGAGACGCTGATGAACACCATCATGGACACCATGACCCCGTCCTTCCCGGAGATCGCGGACAACCGCGAGCGCATCCTGCGCGTCGCCGGCGCCGAGGAGAAGGCCTTCTCCAAGACCCTGGAGGCAGGCACCTCGCGTTTCGACGAAGCCGCGTCCGCCGTTTCCGCGTCCGGTGCCAAGGTCCTGCCGGGCGCGCAGGCCTTCGAGCTGCACGACACCTACGGCTTTCCGATCGACCTGACCGTGGAGATGGCGCGCGAGGCTGGCCTGGACGTGGACATGGACGCCTTCAACGCCGCGATGCAGGAGCAGCGCGAGCGCGCCAAGGCAGACAACAAGGCGAAGAAGCACCGCAACGTGGACGAATCGCTCTACCGCGAGTGGGTGGATGCGAACCCGACCGAGTTCGTCGGCTACGACCAGCTCACCCACGATGCGAAGGTGATCGGTCTTGTGCGCGGCGGCGAAAAGGTCGGCGAGGTCTCCCAGGGCGACGAGGTCGAGGTCATCCTCGATGTCACCCCGATGTACGCCGAGTCCGGCGGACAGATGGCCGACCGTGGCCGCCTGCTCATGGGCGATACCATCCTCAACGTCAACGACGTCCAGCGCGTGGGCAAGAAGCTGTGGCTGCACAAGGCCACGGTGCAAAACGGCGGGCTCGATTTGGGCTCCACCGTCACTGCTGAGGTCGACGGTGCGTGGCGCCACGGCGCGCGCCAAGCGCACTCCGCGACCCACTTGATCCACGCGGCGATCCGCCAGGTGCTCGGCCCCACCGCAGTCCAGGCTGGTTCCTTGAACAAGCCGGGTTACCTGCGCTTCGACTTCAACTACACCGACCAGCTCACGGACGCGCAGCTGCAGGAAATCGCCACCATCACCAACCAGGCGGTGGACGCGGACTTCGCTGTCAACACCATTGAAACCTCGCTGGATAAGGCGAAGGAGATGGGCGCGATGGCGCTGTTCGGCGAGAGCTACGGCGACACCGTGCGCGTGGTGGAGATCGGTGGGCCGTTCTCCGTCGAGTTGTGCGGCGGCACCCACGTCGAGCACTCCTCCCAGATCGGCCCGGTGGCCGTCCTCGGTGAGTCCTCCGTCGGCTCCGGCGCGCGCCGCATCGAGGCGTACTCCGGCATGGATTCCTTCAAGTTCCTGTCCAAGGAGGCCGCGCTCGCGTCCGGTCTGGCTGCGGAGCTGAAGGCCCCGACCGAGGAGCTGCCGGACCGCATCGCCCAGCTCACCGAGCGTCTGCGCGCGGCAGAAAAGGAAATTGCGAACCTGCACCGCCAGCAGCTTCTGGCGTCCACCGCCAACCTGGTGGATGAGGCGCAGGCGGTTGGCGTGCACCGTGTCGTCGCAAAGCAGTTGCCCGAGGGCATCAACACCGGCGACTTGCGCACGATCGCCAACGACCTGCGCGGCAAGCTGCAGGCGGAAGACGCCGTGATCGTGCTGCTGTCCCAGGTGGACGGCAAGGTGTCCCTGGCCGCCGCGGCCACGCCGCAGGCTGTCCAGTCCGGCGTGAAGGCCGGCGACCTGGTCAAGCTGATCGGCCAGTACGTCGACGGCAAGGGCGGCGGCAAGCCGGACCTGGCGCAGGGCACCGGTGCAAACCCGGCCGGAATCGAGGACGCGCTGCGCGCGGTGCGTGAATCTCTCGCGGAATAACCAGCGCTGTAATGCGTGACACGCCGAGCAAGCGCCCCGCCGGTTCCACAGGAAACGGTTAGGTTTAACCAAGGCCAGTTGACAGCCCCGCCGTTAACCGGTCTGTTACTCACGTAGCCGTCGAAGGTGGAAAGGAAACACGGATGAAGGTGCAGCCAGACACCCCGGGGCTCGACGACCCGGGGCAGGGCCGCCGCATCGGCATCGATGTGGGCACCGTCCGCATCGGCGTGGCCTCCTCCGACAAGGACGCGACGCTGGCCACCCCGGTGGAAACTGTCCGCCGGGTCACCGGGTTCAAGGACCGCGACGGCGAGGACATCGAGCGCTTGCTGGAGCTTATCGACGAGCTGGATGCCGTAGAAGTTGTCGTCGGCCTGCCGTCGAACCTCAACGGCGACGGCTCCAAGAGCGTCAAGCACGCCAAGGAGATCGCCTTCCGCATCAAACGGCGCAGCGATGTGCCGGTGAAAATGGCGGACGAGCGGCTGACCACGGTCGCCGCCACACAGGCGCTGCGCGCTTCGGGTGTGCGTGAAAAGGACGCTCGTGCCGTGATCGACCAGGCGGCGGCGGTGGAGATTCTGCAAACATGGCTGGACGGCCGCAAGAACTACCTCAAGGAGAATTAACCGTGACCCCACGACAAGCCGCCATGCGGCGCACACGGAGCACCGCGGTGCTGGTTGCTTCGCTCCTGCTGATTATCGGCTTGATCGCCTGGATCGCCATCGCCCGCGGCAACAACGTGTCCGACTTCGAAGGCACGGGCAACGGCGAGGAGCAGGTAGTGCAGATCAAGGAGGGCGCGAGCCTTTCCGCGCTCGGCCCGGAGCTGGAGGAGCGCGGCATCGTCGCGTCCGACAACGCGTTCCAGACCGCCGCGGCGAACAACCCGAACGCGGACAACATCCAGCCCGGTTTCTACCGCCTGCAGGGCGAGATGAGCGCCGATTCTGCCGTGGAGGCGCTGCTTGACCCGCAGCAGCGCATCACTCCGCTGCAGGTCTACGGCGGCGCGACGTTGATGGACATCAATATCCTCGGCGGACAGAAGCGCTTGGGAATTTTGACCATGATTCAGCAGTCCGCCTGCGGCGAGGAACCGGCGCCGGACTGCGTGAAGCTGGAAGAGCTGAACAAGGTTGCCGCAGAAGCGGATCCGGAAGCCCTCGGCGTGCCGGAGTGGGCGCGCGAGACGGTCGCCGGCCGTGCTGGCGACGCGAAGCGCCTTGAAGGCCTCATCGCTCCGGGCGAGTACATCATCGACCCACACGCGGGCGCCGAGGAGATCCTCACGGACCTGATCACCCGTTCCGCCAAGCAGTACGAGTCCACCGACATCGTCGGCCGCGCCAAGGCTGTCGGCTTGACCCCATACGAGTTGCTCACCGCGGCGTCCCTGGTTGAGCGCGAGGCCCCGGCGGGCGAGTTCGACAAGGTCGCGCGAGTCATCCTCAACCGCCTGGACGAGCCGATGCGCCTGGAGTTCGACTCCACGGTGAACTACGGGCTACCGTCCGTCGAGGTCGCCACCACCGACGAGGACCGCGGCCGCGTCACCCCGTGGAACACCTACGCCATGGACGGCCTGCCGCAGACCCCGATCGCCTCGCCGTCGATCGAGGCCATCGAGGCGATGGAGAACCCGGCCGAGGGCAATTGGCTGTTCTTCGTCACGGTGGACAAGGACGGTACGACGATCTTCAACGACACGTTCGAGCAGCACCTCAACGACACGCAGCGCGCGGTGGACTCGGGCGTGCTGGATTCGCAGCGCTAGAACGATGGAGATCACGCACCGCGCGGCCGTCCTGGGCTCGCCGATCGAACACTCGCTCTCCCCGGTACTGCATGGTGCCGGGTATGAGGCGGCGGGCCTGGACGGCTGGGAGTACACTCGGATCCTCTGCGAGGCCGGCGACCTGCCCAGGATCGTGGGGGAAGCGGATCAGTCGTTCCGCGGCTTCTCGGTGACCATGCCGTGCAAGTTCGCCGCGCTGGATTTCGCGGATGAGGTGACCGAGCGCGCGCAGCAGATCGGTTCCGCAAACACACTGACGCGTATCGACGGCGGCTGGCGCGCCGACAACACCGACTGCGAAGGTGCCCTGGTCGCTCTGCAGGAGCTGCTGGGAGACACCCCGGTACAACGCGCAGTCCTGGTCGGTGCCGGCGGTACCGCCCGTGCCGTGATGTGGGCGCTGCGCGAGCTCGGCTGCGAGCAGGTGACTGTGGTCAACCGCTCGGACCGCGCAGCGGAGTACGTGGAACTGGCACAGGGCATGGACGTGTCCTTCTGCACCTTCGACGCCGACCTAGAGGCGGTTGCTTTGGAAGCGGACGTTGTCGCCTCCACCGTGCCCGCGGATGCGCTGGAACAGCATGCCAAGACACTTGGGCATGCTCCGGTGTTCGACGTGATCTACAACCCGTGGCCGACGCCGCTGGCCGTTCGTGCGGCCTCGAACGGCTACCCGGTGGTGGGTGGGTTGTCCATGCTGGCGGGGCAGTCCTACGCCCAGTTCGAGCAGTTCACGGGCGCGGACGCTCCGCGCGAGGCGATGCGTGCGGCGCTGTTGCGCCACTGGGAGCAGTCCCACTAGTCTCGCCTGCATGGGGATCGGGGGATTCGCCGCCTATGCGGCAGGGGGAGTTGTTCTTGCGTGGACGGCGCTTCTGTGCGCCTATGACATCCGCGAGCGCAGGCTGCCGGACGCGCTGACGGTGCCGCCCGCCGTCGCGGCTTTATGCGCGTGCCTGTTGTATCTGCCTGTGGCGTGGGGGCTGCTGTGGCCGGTGTGGTATCTGCTGGTGGGGCGGGGCATTGGTGGGGGAGACATCAAGCTTGCGGCACCGCTCGGCGTGGCCTGCGCGGCAGTAGGCGGGCCCTTCGGAGTGATCGCCGGATTTGGGCTATCCGGCCTGCTCACAGTGGGTGCAGCGGGAGTGTTCGGGAGGCGCTCGGTGCCGCACGGGCCGTCCATGTTGTGCGCTGTGTGGGTGCTGTTTCCTTTTTTGTGTATGTATTCGGGGGTTTAAGGGCATTTTGTGGCTGTGCTTGTGCAAGAATGTCGCCATGCTTCGTTGGACAACGGCCGGTGAATCGCACGGCCAAGCCCTCATTGCGTTGGTGGAAAATGCGCCGGCAGGTGTGCCAGTGCGAAAAGAGGAAATTGCCCATCAGCTGGCGCGACGCCGCCTCGGCTACGGGCGCGGCGCCCGCATGAAGTTTGAGGCGGATGAGCTCACGCTGCTCACCGGGGTGGTGCACGGCACCTCCATCGGCAGCCCCATTGCCATCCAGATCGGCAACACTGAATGGCCGAAGTGGACCACGATCATGT
>ERZ1673749.775-NODE-775-length-30069-cov-49.785533_pt1 | contig 30069 bp, 26 predicted proteins | sample MGYA00580204_ERZ1673749 | MGnify/ENA primary metagenome ERZ1673749 (study PRJEB41218, sample SAMN15661745) | gut metagenome | host: Homo sapiens | place: Canada: London | collected 2015-08-20/2019-03-30 | study: EMG produced TPA metagenomics assembly of...
CAAACTTTTCGCCCCGTTCTTCCTCCCTGTTGCACTTCGTCCTTGAATCTACGGGTTACGACACAGCATCTTCTTTCTTACCGCTATTGCCATATTGTGGGTACCTTTGTAAAAGTATTTAATAGGAGAGGGTGTACTCCTTGAGTTTTTCCCGCATACCTCTCTGCTCTGTAAGTCTCTTAAGTCATGAATTACAGTCTACTAGACTTCCTCAGCCTGCTTGGTTCGCTCGGTCTCTTCCTCTACGGGATGAAGATCATGAGCGAGGGTCTGCAGAAAGCTGCCGGAGATCGCCTTCGTTCGCTGCTCTCGGCCATTACCTCCAACCGCTTCCTCGGTGCGCTGACCGGGCTCTTCATCACCGCGATGATCCAGTCCTCGTCGGCTACGACGGTGATGGTGGTCAGCTTCGTGAATGCCGGGCTCCTCAACCTCACGCAGGCGATAGGCGTCATCATGGGTGCCAATATCGGTACCACGGCGACGGCGTGGATCATCTCGCTACTGGGATTTAAGGTGGAGATAAGCGCCTTCACGATCCCGATGATGGCGATAGGCATCCCACTCATATTCTCTAAGAAAAGCAACCTCAATGCCATAGGAGAGTTCATCTTCGGCTTTGCGTTGCTTTTTTTGGGTCTTGAGTTTCTCAAGGACTCTATGCCCGACCTGCAGAGCAGTCCCGAGGCGCTCGCCTTCCTCTCCAAGTACACGGGGATGGGCTATGGATCAATCCTGATCTTCCTCCTTATCGGAAGTGTCCTGACGCTGATCGTCCAGTCGTCGAGTGCGATGGTGGCGATCACGCTTGTGATGTGCGCTCAGGGGTGGATCCCCTTCCACATCGGTGCGGCAATGATCCTCGGAGAGAATATCGGTACCACGATCACCGCCAACCTCGCTGCACTGAGTGCCAATACGACCGCCAAGCGGGCAGCCTTCTCGCACTTGCTCTTCAACGTCTTTGGTGTCATCTGGGTGCTGATCTTCTTCTACCCCGTTACCAACCTCGTTGCCTCGATGGTGGTGAGCGGTGGGGGAGCCGACCCGAGGGAGCTGTATGACTACATAGGCTCACTGGGGAGCCGGTTCTCCAGCGACCAGATCAGCCTGATGACCAATGGAGAGACGCTGACCGACCCGGCGATGATAGCCGCTCAGTCACAGATCGTCTCCTACACCAGCGCCGTCAGCATCGGGCTCTCGCTCTTCCATACCTGCTTCAATGTCACCAATATGCTGCTCATGATCTGGTTCGTCCCCGTCTATGCCAAGATCTGCGAGCAGGTGATCCGCCCGGCGAAGAAGCACAAGGGGAATAAGGAGTACAGCCACCTCCAGTTTGTCTCCGCACCGCTACTCTCCACGGGCGAGCTCTCCCTCCTGCAGGTGCAGCGGGAGATGGGGATCTACCTCGGACGGATCCGCACGATGCTGTCTATGGTGCGGGAGCTCTACTTAGAGGAGGACCAAGGGCGCTTTACGCAGATCTTCACGCGACTGGAGAAGTATGAGAATATCTGCGACCGGGTGGAGATCGAGATCGTAGACTTCCTCACCCGTCTGAGTACCAACGACCTCTCTAAGGAGACCCACCACGACATCCAGGCCTATATGCGCTGTGCCACCGAGATCGAGAGCATGGGCGACTCCTGCTTTAATATCGGTCGCGCTCTACGTCGCCAGCGCAGCAACTCTGTCGAGATGGCACCCGAGCTAGTCTCTACGCTACTCGAGCTGCATACGCTCTGCGAGCAGATCCTCGATAATACGGTCGCCACCGTGGAGACCTACCCGAGGGATGAGTCCTTCTTCTACAAGGCGCAGAATCTTGAGAATGAGATGAACAACCGACGGGATGCCCTCGAGAAGCAAAATATCGCCGACGTCAATACGCTCAAGTACCCCTACGAAGCCTCCGTCTATTACGTCGACGACATCGATGAGTACGAGCACTTCGCAGACTACGCCATCAATGTGGTGGAGGCGCTGACCAATAAGAAGCACTAAGAGCGGCCACACTCAAAAAAAGAGAGCCCCGAGCGGAAAACGACCGCCCGGGGCTCTTTTTTTTATTACTTCCGTCCGAAGTCGGCAGGGATCTCACCCAGTAGCTCCGTGGGCCACTTCCGGAGGTCGTACTTAGTTAGGTCGTGTCGCTGTAGCCAGAGGATCGCCCGGTCGATGTGGCGGAAGAGCTGCTCCGTGCGCTCATCGCGCGGGAGCTTCGTCTTGCAGACCTTATTCTGCACCCAGCGGATCGCATTACGGCTATCGGAGTAGATCGGGACGAAGTACCCCATCTGCTCCTCCCAAGCGAGGGCGTGGACGATGGCGAGGAATTCGCCTATGTTATTCGTCCCCCTCGGGTAGACCAGGCTGTGGAAGACCTCGTCTCCCGTCTCCACGTAGACCCCTCTGTACTCCATCCGCCCCGGATTGCCCTGCGATGAGGCATCGACGGCGATCGCATCGGGCGAGATGGAGGCTTTCGCCTGATCGTAGTTCGGTGCGGGCTTCTTCTCCTTTTTCGTCCCGGTGCCGTAGTACTGCTCCGGTCCGTCAGCGAGGATCCGCTCCGCTTCGGCTTGCGTGATGCCCTTGAAGGACTTGTACTTCGCCCCCTTCACCCCCACCACAAGGGGCTTGCAGTCGTCCCAGCTGTCGAAGATGCCGGTCTCGCGTCCCGACCAGACGACGTAGACCTTAGGCTCGTCGTTACCCCTCATACCTTGATCTCATCTCGGGGAACATACCTCTCGCTCGCCACGTAGAGCAGCGCAATCCCCTCCGCCTCGAGACGGATGGGGCACTCGGTGACGCTATTGAGCGTCATCTGCCAATGCTTCGGGTAGATCGCCTTGTGGAAGGGGTAAGTCACCCCCTTGGCACTCATCGGCAGATGGTCTTGGGAGAAAAAGCTCACCTCCAGCCCCTGCGGCACGTCGAAGCACCGCTCACCGGAGAAGGGGACAAAAGTCCCGTAGTCGCTCACCATCTGCACCTCTGCCCCCGACTTGTAGTAGTCCATCAGGAGGAAGATATTGGCGACCGTGTGGTCCTCCCTCAGCCCTGTGCCGCCCAGGATCGTGATCGACCGCCATCCCTTGCAGAGGGCATGGTGGACCGCCTTGGTGAGGTCGTTGGTCATCTGGTCATCGATGCGGGTAAAGGTGAGGTGGTGCTGCTCCAGCAGCTCCGTCGGGACCGAGTCCCCGTCGCCGATCACCACCTCCGGATCGCGCTCCGTGAGGCGGTAGTAGTTGCTCAGCGCACCATCGGTGACAATCACCTGGGACGCCCGACTGAGTACATAGGAGGCAAGCTCCTCGGAGGGAACTTCGCCGTCGGCAAAGATCACGGTGGAGATGGGATGGGGTAGGTATCTCATAGTTGGTCGCTCTCGTGGTTCATCTTTCTCCTCCAGACGATCAGCCCCCGCACTGCAAGGAGGGTCATCACACCGTAGAGGATGGCGGTGTAGAAGTATCCCGGGATGAGGGCGTAGAGGACGGTGTAGAGGAGGTTGGAGACGATCCAGACATACCACGACTCGACATACGCCCTGATGAGCAGGTACATGCCGAGGAAGCAGAGGGCCGTCCCGGCGGCCTCCACCGCAGGGTAGGGGCTAAAGGTCTCGACCGAGACCATGATCAGCCCAAAGGCTGCCACCGTCGCCAGGGCGCAGATCGCCAGCTCTCGGTGTGGTATGTGGGTGATCGGCGGATGAGCCGTCTCTCCTCCGCTACCGTCTCGTCGCCGTCTCTGCCACGAGATCCAGCCGATGATGCAGGTGATGAGGTAGTAGAGCTGCACTAGGATCGTGCTGTAGGTCTGGCTCTGCCAGCCGACGATCAGGGCAAAGATCGGCTGCACCACCCCGAGCGGCCAGAGCCACATCGAGGCGCTGCCCTCCAGTAGGACGTAGACGATGCCGAGGACGGCATTGATGATCTGTATTATCGTTTCGCTCATAATCTTGGTGGCAAAGGTACCCATTCTCCCTCACCTCCGACGCATCATCAAGCCTCACATCTGAGGCGGAAACGAGTCTGCGAGAGGAGACTGAATATCAGTGCTATCTGCCCCCTCCTTCAGGCTTATAACTATTACCGGTAATAGGCGCGACTAATACCGACTATAGTCTCATCTATTACCGGTATTAGTTCGAGGGGTGATCGTACCCCGGTTTTGGGTCTCTGAATTAAGGGAAAAAAGAAGGGGCACACTCTCTCGAGCGCGCCCCTTCGCAGCAAAAATATGGAAAAATGTATTTAGCTGTATCTGTTACTTGACAAGTGCCTTGAAGTCGGCGCCGGTGGCATACCGACCAAACTCCTTGTCCTGTGCGATCGTCTGCTTGAGAGCCGGATCGAGGATGACGGCCTGACGGATGCCCTCCAGGACGAGGTTGTCCTGCGAGGTGCGGGCGCCGATGATCGCCTTGAGGTAGGCGGTGGTGGCGTCAGGAGTGGCGATCTTGCCGAGCAGCTCGAGGGCGCGATTGTAGTCCTTATTGAGGATCTGGGCGAGGACACCATTATTGGTCGGCTCGTCGCGGAGTGCCATGGCGGCATCGGCATAGCGTCCCTCGCTGATAGCGAGGAGTCCGGTCACTCCCTCGTACTCGGGTACCTTGGTTGCCTGACCGATGAGGGTCTGAGCATTGCGGACGTCACCGTCCTTGAGCGCAATCAGTCCCTTATTGAGTGCCACCTCAGGAGCCTCTACACCGGCTGCGGTAGCGGCGTGGGTCGCCTTGTCGAAGTAGGAGGCTGCCCCATCGATGTCTCCGGCGAGGTAGCGGAGGAGACCGAGGTTATTCCAGGCACGGTAGTCCTTCGGGTAGATGCCGGAGGCCTGCTGATAGGCATTGAGCTTCACGGCGGGGTCGTCGGAGAGCGTTGCGGCATAGAGGAGCTCGTCCACGGTGAGACGACCGGGACGCTCACGGAGGTAACGGAGGATGTCGTCATCGCTCTTGCCGATGATGGTGATATTGGCTACAAGACGAGAGCGACGGAGCTGCGGCAGGATGACGTCAGCGAGGTCGGAGAAGACTGAGGAGATGTTCTTGATCTCACGCTCGCGGACCTCCGGGTCGGGGTACATCTCGAGGACGCGGAGTACCAGCTCCTTGTCCTGGAGGTTGCTCTGCTCGACCAGCTTGCGGAATCCGTCCCAGTCCTGGGCGGTGTAGTGAGCAGCGACGTCCTTGTCCACACGGAGACGATTGAGCTCACGCTTGATATACTGGGTGGTGTTCTTCTCACGGTTCTGAGCGAGCTTGTCATTGAGCTCCACGCCACCGTCGGGGGAGGCGTAGGCCTGTACCTCGACATCGACGTCCTGGTTAGGGATCTGGTAGGCGTTTTGGACGAGGTCCTTCCAGTTGCGGATCTCGCTCTTAGAGAGCTCGGTGCCGCGGAGATTGGCCTGCTGGATGAGGAATTGGATATTGGCGTCGTACTCCTTCTTGATGATCCTCTGGAAGTTGTCCGGAGCGAGTGCGGGCATGGCGTACGCCACATCAGCGAGTGCCTCGGTGGCGATGGTGCCCTCACCTACCTTCAGGTCGGGGAGGCGGACCTCCTTACCATTCACCTTGGCATTAAATCTCAGGAAGAGTGACGCATTGCGCATCGCGGGCTTCCACTCGAAGTCGCTATTCAGCACCACGCTCTGACCGGCATAAGAGACGGTCTGGGCATTGCCGCGCACCTTCTCTCCCTGCAGGGCGTATGCGGTGCCCCAGCTCTCTCCTCCGGGGTACTTGAGGATGGGAGTGATGCGTACCTCTGCCTTCTTATTGAACCACTTATTCGGGAAGCGGACATTGATGGTAGCCGGGACCTTCCCGCCCTTGAGGACAAGGGGCTGGGGATCTACGCTCACGCGCTGGGGATCCAGGGGCTTGAGGGTGCTGCAGGCAGCGAGCCCCACAGAGAGTACGAGGGCGGCGAGTGTCGCCATCTTGATGGTCTTCATTCTTCTAAGTCTTTAATTCTAATGTTACTCTGCTACAAAGGTAACGAAATAAAGCAGGTATCCGGTGGCTTCCTCCTCTTATTTTTCCCTTTCCTCACTAAAGAAGCCGAGTGCCGCCTCCTCGGTGAGGAGACGGCACTCGGTCTGTGGGGTGGGATCGATTACTCCTTGGATCGGCCGACGTAGGAGCCGTCGCGGGTGTCGATCTCGATGCGCTCACCGGTGGTGATGAAGAGCGGGACCATCACCTCGGCGCCGGTCTCCACGGTGGCGGACTTGGAGGCGTTGGTGGCGGTATTGCCCTTGACGGCAGGCTCGGTGTAGGTTACCTCGAGCGTGACGTGGGCGGGGAGCTCGCAGGTGAGGATCTCCTCATTCTCTGCATTGATCATCGCCTCGACCATGTCGCCCTCCTTGAGGAACTGCACGCCGACGATCGCCTCCTCAGGGATGGTGATCTGCTCGAAGCTCTCCGGGTGCATGAAGACGAGACCCATCTCGTCCTTGTAGAGGTACTGGTAGGGACGGCGCTCGATGCGGACGTCCTTTACCTTGACGCCGGAGGTCCAGGTTTTATCGAGTACGCGACCGTCGCGGAGGTTGCGCAGCTTTGTGCGGACAAAGGCGGGACCCTTACCGGGCTTTACGTGGAGAAACTCTACGATCTCGTAGAGCTGGCTGTCGAGCTCGATGCAGACGCCGTTCTTAAAATCTGCTGTTGTAATCATGGTGGTATGTTTTGTATTAATGTGTTATCAGTGTCCGGAGATATCCTTGGGGGCGGCGCCAAATTGCATGAGGAAGGCCTTGATGAAGCCATCCAGGTCGCCGTCCATAACGCCGTCGACATCGGAGGTCTGGTAGTCGGTGCGGTGGTCCTTGACACGCCGGTCGTCGAAGACGTAGCTACGTATCTGGGAGCCCCACTCGATCTTCATCTTACTGCCCTCGATCTCCTCGGTCATCTTGTGGCGACGCTTGAGCTCTCGGTCGTAGAGCTCGGACTTGAGGTGGCGCATGGCGTTGGCGCGGTTTTCCTGCTGCTTACGGGTCTCCGTATTCTCGATCAGGATCTCCTCCGTCTCGCCGGTGTCGGGGTCGGTGTACTGGTAGCGCAGTCGGACGCCGGTCTCGACCTTATTGACGTTCTGCCCGCCGGCGCCGCCGGAGCGGAAGGTGTCCCAGCTGATCTTGGCGGGGTCTACCGTCACCTCGATCCGGTCGTCCACGAGGGGGACGACGAAGACGGAGGCAAAGGAGGTCATCCGCTTGCCCTGAGCATTGTAGGGCGAGACGCGTACGAGACGGTGGACACCATTTTCGCTCTTGAGATAGCCGTAGGCGTAGTCGCCCTCGATCTCAAAGGTGCAAGTCTTGATCCCGGCCTCGTCGCCGTCCTGCCAGTTGGTGATCGTCACCTTGTACCCGTGCGCCTCGGCCCAACGCTGGTACATTCGCGCCAGCATGGAGGCCCAGTCCTGACTCTCAGTACCACCGGCACCGGAGTTGATCTGGAGTAGGGCACCCAACTGATCCTCCTCGCTCCGCAGCATATTGCGTAGCTCGAGGTTGTCAAGTGCCTCCAGGGTAGAGGTGTATATCTTGTCGGTCTCCTCCTCGGAGATCAGCTCCGGCTCCTCCTTAGCATACTCGAGGGCGAGGGAGAGCTCCTCCGCCATCGTGTCGATCTTATCGTAGTCCTCGATCCAGCGTTTCAAGTCGCCCACCTCGCGCATCTTTTCCTGCGCCTTGGCGGGGTCGTCCCAGAAGTGCGGGTCTTGAGTCCGGAGTTCTTCTTCTTTTAGTTGAATTCTCTTGTTATCGATGTCAAAGGTACCCCCTCAGCGCATCGCGGCGCTCCAACACCGAAGCAAGTTGGTCTGATGTCATCATAATAATCGAGTCGATTAGTGTGATAGTTGGTGATACAAATAGGTGAGTGAGTGAAGGAGGGGGAGGGCTCGCCTAAGCTCTCCGCCTCATCGCTCTATGCAAAGGTACAAAAATGCGGGCAACCCGCTCTTACCTGCTCACGCTCAGCGGAGCATCGGCAGTACGCGCCTGAGACCGGCGATGAAGGTGTCCACCTCCTCGCGTGTGGTGTAGAGGGCAAAGCTGACCCTCGCCGTGCCGGTGATGCCATACCGCTCCATCAGCGGCTGAGCGCAGTGGTGCCCGGTGCGGAGGGCGATGCCGAGGTGGTCGAGCAGCGTGCCGAGGTCGTAGGGGTGGACGCCGTCGATGAGGAAGGAGATGACGCTCTCCTTGCCCGGTGCTGTGCCGTAGATCCTCATCCCCTCGATCTGCTCCATCTCGCTCGTGCAGTAGTCGATCAGCTCCCGCTCGTGAGACTGTATCTCATCGATGCCGATCTCGCTCACGTACTTGAGCGCTGTCTCCAGTCCGAGGCTGCCGATGAAGTCCGGCGTCCCGGCCTCAAACTTATAGGGCAGGTCGGCGTACGTGGTGTGGTCAAAGGAGACGTGGTCGATCATCTCCCCGCCGCCCTGATAGGGCGGTATCCGCTCCAGCCACTCCCGCTTGCCGTAGAGGACTCCGATGCCGGTAGGGCCGTAGATCTTGTGTCCGCTGAAGGTTAGGAAGTCGCAGTCCCACGCCTGCACATCCACCGGCCGATGGGCGATAGCCTGAGCGGCATCGATGAGACAGGGGACACCGTGTGCGTGTGCTATGTCGACGATCTCGCGCACCGGATTGACTGTGCCGAGGACGTTGGAGAGGGCGGTGACAGCCACCATTTTCGTCCGTGGAGAGAAGAGCTTCTCGTACGCCTCCATATCGAGCTCTCCCTCATCGCTGATGGGGATCACACGGAGCTTGGGGCCCTGGAGCTGCCAGGGGACGATATTGGAGTGGTGCTCCATCGTGGAGACGATCACCTCGTCACCCGGCTGCATGAAGGCACGGCAGTAGGTGTCCGCCACGGTATTGATGCCATCGGTGGTGCCTCGGGTGAAGACCACTTCCGCAGCCTCACGGGCGTGGATGAAGTGGGCAGCGGTCTCCCGTGCCGCCTCGTGCGCCTCCGTCGCCACGCGGCTGAGGTAATGGACGCCACGGTGGATATTCGCATTGGCGTGGAGGTAGCCTTCCGCGAGTCGGTCGATGACGCACTGGGGACGCTGTGTGGTGGCAGCGTTGTCGAGGTAGGTCAGCGGTACCTCCTTATATATGGTGTCCCGGAGAGCGGGGAAGTCCTCCCGCAGTCGCTCTACATCTATAGCCATCTGATCACTTGCCGGAGAGGAGCTGCTTGACGATCCTGGAGATGTCGCCGCCCTGAGCCTTGCCTGCCAGCTCCTTCGTGGCGGTGCCCATGATGCGTCCCATCCCCTTCATGTCCGTGACCCCGAGCTTCTCGATCAGAGCGCGGATGTACTCGGTGAGCTCGCCCTCCTCCATCTGCTTGGGGAGGTACTCCTCGAGAATCTTGGCCTCTGCCTCCTCGCCCTCGGCCAGCTCCGGGCGACCATTGTCGTGGTATATCTGTGCCGCATCGAGTCGCTGCTTCTTCATCTTCTGCAGGATCTCTATCGCGTGGCTGTCTGTGAGTTCGCCCTCGGCGCCCTTGGCGGTCTTCGCCTCGAGGAACTCTTTCTTGACCCCTCTCAGAGTCTCTGTCCGCACGTGATCGTGCGCCAGCATCGCCTTCTGTATATCTTCGCTTATTTGGTCAAATAAATTGCTCATAGGTATTCTTCTCTTCTTAGTCGTTGCCAAATCGGATGATCTCCTCCTGCTCCTCATCGTCGGGGAGACTCTCCTGCGTCTCCGATGCGGGCGAGATCATCGGCTCCTCCTCGGCGGTCGGTGCCTCCGGAGTGACGGGAGTGCTCTCCGGTGCGTGAGACTCGAGTGAGCCGAGGTCATCCACTCCTGCGACCGGCTCCCGCCGTGTGGTGACGGGGGTAGGCTTCCCCTCCGTCCCGCCGGAGGTGCGGAGGTGCTGCCGGAGCTTCTTCAGGTCCTCGTCCTTGCGCTTCAGCGTCGGAGTGGCAAGGACAGCGGAGATGAAGTCGTCGTTGTCCAGCTCGTCCTCGCTGAAGATCACGGTCGCATAGGGACCCGTATCGAGTACGTCACCATAGAAGAGGCTGATCTTGCGATCGTTCTCGTGCCGCTTCTCAGCCGTCTCGCCGATCTCCTTACTGATCGCATCGCTCAGCTCCTTGCCATACTCGTCGTAGCGGAGGTCACCCTCGCTGAAGCCGGAGGCGAGGAGCGTGACGCCAATCTCATTCTCCATATCCTCCCGCTCACTGATACCCCAGATGAGGGAGTAGTTATTCTGGATCTTCTCCAGCTCGCGCTGGAAGTCCTGCGCGATCGCCGCCTTGGGGTCGTGCCCCTTGAGGAAGGTCAGCAGCAGGAGGACGCGCGAGGCCTTGTCGAAGTTGGTCGTATTGACGAGCGGCGACTTCAGCGCCCGATCCATCGCGACGCTGACGCCCTCCTCCTCGCTTGCAAAACCCATGGTGATGATCGAGACGCCTCCATTCTGCAGCGTCGTTCGGACGTCGGCAAAGTCGAGGTTGATCGCACCCTTGATCGTGATCATCTCCGCGATGGCTCGGGTGGAAGTGGTGACGACGTCATCCGCTTTCTTGAAGGCCTCGGTGATCGTCAGGTCGGGGTAGACTCGGTAGAGTAGCTCATTCTTGATCACAAGGAGGGCATCCACATTCTTCGCCAGCTCCTCCACGCCCTGGATCGCCTGGAGGATCTTCACTCGTCCCTCAAAGACGAAGGGGATCGTCACCACGCCTACCGTCAGCTTGCCCATATCCTTGGCGATGCGGGCGATCACCGGGGCGGCACCTGTGCCGGTGCCGCCACCCATACCGGCGGTGATGAAGACCATCTCGGTCCCGTCGTTGAGTGCCTCGCGGATCTCCTCTGCTGACTCCTCGGCGGCGGCGTGAGCCACCTCGGGTCGATTACCGGCGCCGAGCCCCTTGGTCGTCTTCTGTCCCAGCACGATCGTGTCGGGGACGTTGCACTCCAGGAGGTGCTGCCGGTCGGTATTGCAGAGCAGGTAGGAGACGTGGTCGACATCCTGACCATACATATAGTTAACGGCGTTGCCACCACCGCCACCGACGCCGATCACCTTGATGATCGTCGGGATCTCATCCTTTTTTTTGCTGCTGATATTGAGTAATTCGCTCATAAGTCCGATACGTATCTATGATAAAAAAAGGTAGAGATCACTCGTCGACGTCATCCTCGGGGAAGATGAGGCCACCACTGAATAGCTTGGCAAAGAATCCATTGCCCTTGTCCTTGCGCTTCGTGCCGCTGCGGCGAGAGACCTTCTTCGGCGGCTCCTGCGCCTTCGTCTCTATCTCCTCTACGTCGATGAGTGTCTGAGTCGTGCCGGCAAAGACATCATCCGGCAGCTGATCCTCCGGGAAGTCGCTCCCGGTCGAGGTCGCCTGCTCGCTCGTACGCATCACCGGCTGCTCGGTGGGGGCGGTCGCTGTCTGCTTCTGCGCTGCCGGCTCGGGGCGGACATAGGTGGCAGCGAGGTCCTGAGCCACGTAGTAGACCATGCTGTAGACGGAGTGCCACTCAGGATTCTCGATGTAGTAGCTATTGTCCCGTCCGTAGCGCCCGAGGATGGAGGAGGCAAAGTCCACCTTTACATTAAATTCCTTCGTCAGCAGATCCCTCAGACCGGTCATGCGGGACGCACCGCCGGTGATCACTATGCCGGAGAGGCTGTGCTCTGGGAGGAGGGCATTGATGTAGGTCGAGATATTGCGTACGATCTCCGTGGAGCGGGCGCGGATGTACCGATTTACCTCTCGGAGCGGCAGGCTCTTGGACGTCATGCCATTGGCGGTCTGCACCACCACCTCGCCCTTAGCCTCCTCCTCGGAGGCAGAGAGGGTAGAGCCGTTCTTCGTCTTGATCCGCTCCGCCTCCATGAGTGAGATATGCATGTCGGTCAGGTCGGTGGTGATCGCATCGCCGCCGAGCGGGATCACGCGCAGCCCGACCATCTGCCCTCTATTGTACACCGAGACGGTCGTACACTCGGCACCGAAGTCGATCAGGGCGCAGCCGAAGCGCTTCTGCTCCGTGGTGAGGAAGAGGTCGCTCATGATCGTCGCCGGGATCAGGTACTCTGTCTCGCGTGCCAGCTTCTCCTCCAGCACGCGCCGGATATTGCGGTCCAGCTCCTCACGGGCGAGGAGCAGCTGGTAGCTCACCTTGAGATTGGATCCCTGGACGCCGACCGGGTTATTCGTCCAGCTGCCGTCCACGTAGTAGGCGGGGGTGACATCGTCGGCGATCGATATGTAGCGGCTGTCGAAGTCCTCGTCCGCCGTCTGCAGTCGCAGCGTGTCCATATCCTTCTCCGTGATCTCGCGCGGCTCGCCAAGTGTCAGCTCGCCCTCGTGCATATCGGAGTGGAGGCTCTGACCATTGACCCCTGCGTAGACTCGGTCTATGGGGCAGTCGGCGAGCTGTGAGAGCTGTCGGAGGAGCTCGTCGGTCTTCGCCGCCACCTCCTTGAGGTTATAAATGATGCCGCGGCGGATCTGTCCCTCCGACTCGACCGTGCTCTGCTGACGGAATGTAAAGGTGCCGTCCGCCTTGCAGTCCGCCAGGGCTGCCTTGATCGTGTGGCTGCCAAAGTCGAGGAACGCAGCAGTAATGGTATCGTCTTCTCGCATGAAGTAAGTCCGGATAGTGTACGTGTCTCAGTATCGGGTGGATCGGTCCACCCACTCCCCCTTCCCACAAAGATAACTTATCTCCCCGACAAAAGAAAAAGCGGCCCGCCGCCGTACCCGAGGTCATCGTCCGGGCTGCTACCCCTCCTCGTCACTCTGGCGGAACAGCGAGCACCCCTTCCGAGGTGTAACCTTGCTTGCCGATCCCTCTGGATATAGCTCCCCTGCGGTAAAAGTACGAGCAAAGACACTCGTAGAAATGGCTGATTTTCAGTGCGCGAGTACGCGAGCCCTCTCGGACAAAACTAATACCGGTAATAGGCGCAACTAATACCGGTATTAGTGTTCTCTATTACCGGTAATAGTTTTCACCGATAACGGATCGGGGTCAGCTCTATTGCCACTGCGGTCATCCGTTGTGCGACCCGGAAACAAGGAGGTCTCTTCCTTATTCTGTAACGCTCATTGATCTCTTTGTGATGCTACAGAGGTACGCATTTCTAAGTACAGAATGACTGGAACACAAGAAGTTTCATCCCTAATAATAGTCCTCTTAAAGTTTGGTCGTGACAAAAATTATCTCAATCTTTACAAACGAAAACATAACGCGCTGTATGGCGAATAAGAAATGAAGACCACAAAAGAGACTATACTCAAGGAAAGCTTTAAGCTGTTCTTAGCTAAAGGGTATGAAGGCACCAGTGTCCCAGACATTGAGCGTGCTGCAATGATTACCCGTAGCGCCATATTTTATTCAAGAGTAACTTCCACCATAGTTATAATACTGTGTTGCCTTGGGATGTCTCTACAAACTACAGCTGCACAGGAAGTAGTAGGTCGAGTCGTCTCAAAGGATCGCACTCCACTGGAGAATGTGCATGTATTACTGTATAGTAGCCAAGACTCTACATTGCTTACGATGGCTGTAACGGATAGCTTAGGTTGGTATGCGATGAAACTTCCGGAGAAGGCATTCAGCGTCACCTATTCACTCATTGGGGCTAAGCGAGTCATTATTCCATACGATAGCACACTCAAAGCTTACCGAGAGGTGATTATGGAAGATGATGCCACTGCTCTCGGAGAGGTGGTCGTCTTAGCTCATCAAGTGCGTACTAAGCCTATCGCAGGTGGCATAGAGTGTCGTATTCTTAATCAAGACTTGATCAGCAATCGTACTGCCGTAGATCTTCTGGCCTATGTGCCGATGATCTCAAAGAAGGGATTGGACAGCTATTCCGTGGTGGGTACGGATGATGTCGTCTTCTTTATCAATGGTCGTCGCTCCCTCATGTCAATGTCGGCCTTAATGAGCTATCTGAAAACACTATCAGCAAGCCAGATCAAATCGATGAAGGTACTCTATCATCCCTCACCGGAGTATGGAGTCGGTAAACGTACAGCAGTCATCGACCTTGTCATCGAGGACGACAATGTGGGCTTCCAAGGAAGTGTGCGTGGAGAGCTGATCCGCACTAGAAGATGGAAAGAGACACTTGGCACGACGCTCGTCTACCAGGCACCGAGATGGCAAGTGCAGCTCTTCGCAGGAGCTCGTAACCTGAGAGACTATGAGCGCAGTAAGGGAGAGACTCATTACTTACAGTCGGGAGTGGTCAATACCTCCGAGCAGCTCCGCGACACCCGTCGTCGACAATATGACCTCAACCTGACGGGAGAATACAAGATTGCAGAGGGACATACCGTGGGGGCCTCTGTAGATCTCTACCGCTATGGAGGTAAGCCCCGTACTACCATAACCGACCGTTATAGCTCCTCTTCCGTAGACTCGACCTTCACGGGACTCATCAACAGAGACTACGTGGATAGCTACATAGGGAGCATTATCTACTACCAAGGTAAGCTTCCCCATGGTATGTACTTGACGGCAGAGGGTAGCGGTCTCTGGAGTGACTATCGTCAGACGATGAGCCAACGTTATGACAGGAGTGACCTGCCGAGTCATCCAGTCTACTTGGACTACCAGTCCAGCCTCCCTATGGCAACGAGTGGCTACTCCCTTAAGATGCAGCTATCTATTCCGCTCTCTGAGAAACTCTCCCTCTATATGGGCGACAATAGTTCGCTAAGCCAGGCTCGCTATAGTGAGACCTACGACATCCGAGTGATCCCGGGCAGCTTTCGTCCGGTTGACCGTACATTGCATTACAGCGAGATATTACATCGTCCTTATCTCTTGGCGAACTATCAGCTTCCGTATAATCTCACTCTGTATGGCGGGCTGTACGGGCAGTATCATAGTACATCGGGCGCTTATGATGATGGTGCAAGGCAACACTATTCGGGACGATGGTACCTGCTCCCCTATGCCAGTGTATCTTGGAGGCGAAGTGCACTGAGTCTCTCGTATGGCTTCTCCATGAGTAATACCTACTCCTCCTTTGCATCATACTCTCCCATTGTCAAGTGGAGTGCAATGAATGCTTACACGGAGGGCAATCCTGAGCTGAGACCAGCTCGCTCTGTGTTTCACTCCTTGACGGCTCGCTACCGCAACTTTTATGCACAAGCTTATTACGGAGAGACGAGAGACAACATCGGTAGCTTTGCCATACTGACTTCTGATCGAGTAATCGCTAGTAAGAGCTACAACTACGGTGTCGGTCGGTCGCTTAGCCTCTCTATGGGATATGGAGGTGACATCACCTCGTGGTGGTATGTCAATACTAATGTGTCGGGAAGCTACTCTCGTAACGAGGTGACCATGGAGGGGCTCCCTCAGTATGGAGACAACTACCGGACGTGGATGGTGGATGGCTCCTTCAACAATGCCTTCACGCTCTCAAGACGCTACGACTGGACAGCAGATGTCAACTTCAGTTACTCATCTCCTTACCATCATCTATACACCACACAGGATGGGATAATGCAGTGCAACATCATGACGAGCAAAGGTATTGGCTCAAGTGTCACGCTGACCTTATGGGCATACAAGTCATGGAGGCAAAGTCTCGGACACGGCATCTACTCGTGGGGCTTATCAGAGAGTCATACACCAGACTTCGATCGGTGGACGAAGTCGTGGGGTGAGGATATGGGCATCTCGCTATCCATCTCTTACTACTTCGGTAAGTCATCGCTCAATCAGAAGATCCAAGCAAAACGATCTGACGCCTCACGCATCATTTCCAACAACGATTAATAGAGTGCTTTTTTCGCTAATCGTATGACTTCATGAAGTCATTCCTAAAAACAGGAAAAGAATTTCTATAGTATTTCCATTAAGATGCAATGGACTACAGACGTGTGCCTGACAATGGTGGTCGGGTTACCGGCCGGGGCAGCTGTACGATCTCAGGCGTAACCACGAGTGCCGAGACCCGCCTCTCCCCCCTCGACCCCTTGTGGGTCGCCGAGCAGAAATCCCCCCTTTCCGGCGACCCCGTCCGGGTGCCGTACTTTTTAGGGAGCCAAGCAACCACTGCGACGCTATGTGGGGCTTAAGGAATGAACCACCATCTCTCCGTTACACCGCGTATGCCGTGGTAAAATCATACTCGAAGAAACTCAAACAAGAGAGCACCGGAGAGTATCACAAGCATCACTCTTCCCCAAAAGGCTCTCGTGCTGATTTGGAGTGATCCCTTCCTCTTGAGATATATCGTCAGGATCGGTGCTATTCCGTAGATCACAAAAGCGCCAATAAGGGACAGCAAATGGCTCCTGAATAGATAGTAGTTCAGTACTAATAGAAGGCCTCCGAGGACAAAAAAGGTAGCGAATAGGAGGTCCGCAGAGTAGTTTCGTTGTCTGTCCATTCACTCAAGATGGCATTGGTGTTTTCGGAGGGGATCTCTCTCTCCGAGCGACGCATCCGCGGGATGAGTTGTCTGTAGGATGCTATCGCTTTGGATCGGGATGAGGGCCCTCCTTGTCGCTTTCTCCCAAGACCTTTCGTAGACCCAGACCGTAGGTCTCGTCCGCCACATCGATGAGCGTATTGAGCGCATATACCCTGAGCTCAGCCTGACGGGCTTCCTCTTGTGACTTGGCAATCTCGACCTCCATCTTGGCATTCTCTTTTTCCTTTCGCTCGATCTCTGCCCTCAGTCTCTGGTTCCGTTCGATCGCAAGCTGCTCGGCAGGTGATGGGAGGTCTCCGTGACCATCTCCGCTCGGGCTGTAGTTCTTCTCTTTCTCCATAAACGTCTCTCCTGTATGACACTATGCACAAGATACATAATCTTGATCTCTTATACGTCTCTTTGCAAAGCCCCTCAGGGGTGACGCATTTGAGAGACACCGTAGCCATTCATCTAATAGTGAAGAGTGGTGAACGAAGCACCCCCTTGTGGGTGCCCGCTCCATAGCCTCGGGTCAAGGGGCGTAGCCCCGACGACCCGTGGACCGGGCAATGCAAGCAATCCCGCGACACCCTGGCGGGTCGCTGAAGACTCTGCTCGGCGACCCACAAGGGGTCGAGGGGGTAGGGAAGGGTCTTTGTACATCGGTCACCGCTTCGCGGATGACCGATGCCTATGGAGCGAGCACCCTTCGGGTGCCTCACGGATAAGCCCTCTAGGTATATGATTACCCCAATGCTCAAGTGCGTCACCCCTGGCCCCTGGGGGCAGATAGTTGAATGGTGACAAGTTATTGTGTAGCTTTGGTTTGCGATAGAGACTGATAGCTTAGTCGATAGGTACTTGGCGCCTGTTAGTCCAACGAATCTTCAAAGGGGCAAGTCGGGGTCTGAGAGTACAGTCGTGGCGAGGACACGATGGACTTAGGGATAAACTGTGGATAACTCTTTCTGATCATGGAGCACTTGATTATCGGTATCATCATCTTTGTAGCGATCATTTGTTTCGTTGTACTGATATTTCGGATCATAGGTGGCTATTTCTCAGGTCTCTTCGGTAGCGTCAAGGAGATCCTGACAGGCAATATCGTCGAGGGTGGCTGTAGCTGTATCATCATGCTCATACTCGGAGTCCTTGGAGTCATAGTCTTTGTCGCCTTTATGATCGGGATCGTGCAGGCAATGCTTGAGTGAGCCTGTCGCCCTGGGATGAACTTTGTACAAGAGTTGCGTGTAATGGGTGATAAGTGCAGATAAGAGACATGGAGGGCGAGAGGGGGTGGTATATTTGCAGTCTTCTTCGCATCTCTGGTCTCTCGGTATTGTCCACCATTTGGATCTCTTTTAGGGACCTTTGCATAATACCCCATCTGCGGCGTCACTTTCGAGATTCGGACTTGGTCATGTGCGTAAGCACACTCCCTTCGTCCTCACTCTCAGTTCCTTGCATCTGGGGTATTCTTCAAAGTCCCTGCCGAAAAAGCGGTGCTTTTTCGGCGAAAGACCATTTTGCGAAGGTCTTTTTTAGGGAGTCTTGATCCTCTGGACCTGACTGTCTCCGGGGATGATGAAAAGAAAAGGGGGCGACAAGTCGGTCTGACCTGTCGCCCCCTGTGGGCTCTCTCGAGGGAGAGATTACTTCTTGCGGCTTACGCTGCAGTAGCCATACTGAGCCTTGTCACCCAGCTCCTCCTCGATGCGGAGCAGCTGATTGTACTTAGCGATGCGGTCGGTGCGGCTGAGAGAGCCGGTCTTGATCTGGCCGCTATTGGTAGCCACAGCGATGTCAGCGATGGTGGTGTCCTCAGTCTCACCGGAGCGGTGGCTGGTGACACTGGTGTAGCCGGCGCGGTGAGCCATCTCGATGGCGTCGAGGGTCTCGGTGAGGGTACCGATCTGATTGACCTTGATGAGGATCGAATTGGCAGCGCCCATCTCGATACCCTTCTTGAGGTAGTCGACGTTGGTCACAAAGAGGTCGTCACCCACGAGCTGGCAGCGGTCACCGATGCGGTCGGTGAGCTTCACCCAATTCTCCCAGTCATTCTCATCCAGACCATCCTCGATGGAGTCGATGGGGTACTTGGAGATGAGCTGCTCAAGGTAGTCGATCTGCTCCTTGGCGGTCAGCTTCTTGCCATTGGGGTCCTTGGGCATACCGCTCTTGAGCTGGCGGTAGTCGTAGTACCACTTGCCATCCTCCTGTACTGCAAACTCAGACGCAGCGCAGTCTATGGCGATGCGTACGTCCTTGCCGGGCTCGTAACCGGCGTCCTTGACAGCCTGGATGATGGAGTCGAGGGCGTCCTCGATGCCATCGAGCTTGGGGGCGAAGCCACCCTCGTCACCGACAGCGGTGGAGAGGCCGCGCTTCTTGAGCAGCTTAGCGAGAGCGTGGAAGACCTCGGTACCCATACGGAGACCCTCACGGAAGGTCTCAGCACCCACGGGGCGGATCATAAACTCCTGGAAGGCGATAGGCGCATCAGAGTGTGCACCGCCATTGATGATATTCATCATCGGGACCGGGAGGACGTACGTATTGGTGCCGCCGATGTAGCGGTAGAGGGGCAGGTCGAGTGCAGTGGCGGCAGCACGAGCGCAAGCGAGGGAGACGCCGAGGATGGCGTTGGCTCCCAGCTTAGACTTCGTCTTGGTGCCATCGAGCTCGAGCATCTTCTGGTCGATGCCGCGCTGGTCGAGGACGTCCATGCCGATCAGCTCGGGAGCGATCTTGGTATTGACATTCTCTACAGCCTTGAGGACGCCCTTGCCGCAGTAGCGCTTCTTGTCGCCGTCGCGGAGCTCGAGAGCCTCATTCTCACCAGTGGAGGCACCACTGGGGACGCAAGCGCGACCGATGATGCCATACTCCAGCTCTACCTCTACCTCTACGGTGGGGTTGCCGCGAGAGTCGAGGATCTCGCGACCATGTACGTTCTGAATTTCCATTCTTCTCATTGTCTATAGGGATTAGTACTAAAAATCTTTCTTTACCGATGGCAAATATACCCAAAGTGTCCGACTTAAGTGGTCCGCTTGACCTCTTTTATAAGTTTAAAAATGAAAAAGGGTCACGTCTCATGCGAGACGTGACCCTGGATGGCTTGGTGATGAGCGTCTGCTAACGGCGTGACCGCTGGTAGAGGAAGTCGATGATCCCCTCCAGCACCTTGCCCGGAGCGAGTCCGGCGGCGCGGATCTGCTGGGGGATAAAGCTGGTGGCGGTCATGCCGGGGGTGGTATTGACCTCCAGCAGCACCGGCGTGCCGTCGCTCTCGATGAAGTAGTCGACCCGGATGATGCCGGCAGCTCGTAGGTGACGGTAGATCTGGTTGGTCAGCTCCCTGACACGCGCTGTCGTCTCCTCAGGGATGCGGGCCGGTGTGATCTCGTCCACGGCGCCATTGTACTTGGCATCGTAGTCGAAGAACTCACTCTTGGGCACCACCTCGGTGATCGGCAGGATGTGGATCCCCTCGGCGTCCTCATAGGCGCCACAGGTGATCTCGGTGCCGGTGATGAGGGACTGGATCATCACGTCGCCGCTCTCGGCGAGGGCTTTCTCTATCGCCGGCTGCAGCTGCTCCCGCTCGGTGACGTGCGTCGTAGCGATGCTGGAGCCGCCGTTATTGGGCTTGACGAAACAGGGAAGTCCCGGCTCTCGGAGCAGATCGTCAATGTCGATCCTGTCGTACTTGGTGAGCCGAACTGCCGGGGCGATCTTGATCCCAAAGGTGGAGAGGTAGCGGGCGCAGACGTACTTGTCGAAGGTGAGTGCCCCGATCAGCGTCGGGCAGCAGGAGTAAGGGATCTGCAGCATGTCGAGGTAGCCGGTCAGGTGCCCGTCCTCACCCGGCGTGCCGTGGATGGTGATGTAGGCGAAGTCGAAGCGGACCTTGCGTCCCGTCTCGGGGTGGACGAAGGAGAAGTCTCCCTTGTCGATCTCCGGGTCGCTCTCCAGACCGAGCACCGTCCAGTGGTCACGTCTCAGCAGCACCGGATAGATCTCGTACGGGCTGTCGGAGAGAAACTTCATCAGTCCCTCCTGGCTCGACAGGGAGACGGTGTACTCGCCACTATAGCCGCCGGCGATGAGCGCAATCTTTAGTTTTTCTTGATCCATGATAAGATAAGGTCAGAGGTTCTCCACATTGCCGTCGTCGACGTACTTCCGCCACTTCTCAATTAGGGCGGTCATGTCGGGCGGTAGTGTACTCGAGAAGTCCATCTGTCGCTTGAGTATGGGGTGAAAGAAGCCCAGTGTCTGAGCATGAAGCGCCTGCCTCGGGCAGATAGCAAAGGCATTCTCCACAAATTTCTTATAGCTGGCGAAGCGATTTCCTCGGAGGATCCGGTCCCCACCGTAGACAGCGTCATTGAAGAGCGGGTGACCTTCGTTCGAGAGGTGGACGCGGATCTGGTGGGTCCGTCCCGTCTCGAGGCGGCACCGTACCTGGCTGAGGTAGCCGAGGTACTCCTCCGTGGCGTAGTGGGTCACGGCTGTCTTGCCCACTTCGCCCTCGTAGGGGAAGGCGGCCATCCTCGTCCGGTCGCGCGGGTCTCGAGCGAGGTTGCTCCTCAGAACGCCATCCGCCGGGTCCATATGTCCCCAGATCACCGCCACGTACTCGCGTCGGGTGGAGTGGTCGAAGAATTGCTTCCCGAGGGCACTCTTCACCTCCGCCGTCTTGGCGATCACAAGGAGTCCGCTGGTGTCCTTGTCGATACGGTGAACCAGCCCTATCGCCGGATCATTGACATCGAAGTCGGGGTTATTCCGCAGGTACCAGGCGAGCCCATTGAGGAGCGTCCCGTCCCAGTTGCCGTGCCCCGGGTGGACCACCAGCCCGGCCGGCTTATTGACCACCAGGAGCCAGTCATCCTCGTAGACGATCTCGAGAGACATCTCCTGGGGAGTGATCTCAAGGGTCATCGGCGGACGCTCCAGCCGCATGGAGACGCGGTCGAGAGGCTTGACCTTATAATTGGACTTGACCGGTTCGCCATTGACGAAGATGAAGCCGGAGGAGGCTGCCCGCTGGATACGGTTGCGGGAGATCTTCGGCATCATATTGACGAGGAATCGATCGACCCTCAGAGGCTCCTGCCCCTGATCCGCTCGTATGGCGTAGTGCTCATAGAGCTGGTCTACCTCCTCATCCTCCTCGTCTACCGGCTCCGGATCTGTCGGTAGGTCTCTCTCGGTCATCTGGTGTAAGGTGTGTGCTGTGTGGCTGTCTCTCAGAGTTCCGGCAGATCCTCCCCATCGGGCTCCTCCGTCTGACCGATCCGCTCAAGGGCTTCGGCGACCTCGCGGTCCATAGCTGTGGTATCGGCATCGTAGAGACTGTCGAGCGAGATGGTGGAGGTGATCGACAGGACTAGCGGGGTATTGAATGGTAGCTTCGTCCCCGGCTGGATCACTCGTCCGGTCTGGCGGTCTGATACTTCCACGGCGAGGTCATTGTACCGCCCGGGGACCATCTTGACCGTCACGTCGATGAATCCCGCCGAGCGGAGAGCCGCCTCGGCACGGCGGCGGGAGGTGTCATAGACGGCTGGCATCACCACCTGCTCCACGGTCGTGGTATTGGTGGTGAGGAAGATCGTCCGGTGCTTCTTGATGATGGATCCGGGTCCGGGTGAGGTCCTTAGGATCACTCCCGGAGCCAGACCCTCGGTATAGATCGAGTCGACGATCTCGAGGTCCAGATCCATAGACCGGACCGCACTCATCGCCTCCTCCCGGGTCATACCGGAGAGATCCGGCACCTTGACCGCCTCTCCATGGTGGGTGTAGACATCGAGGAGATAGAGTGCTCCCACCACGATAAGCGCCCCCACGACGACCATAGCCAGCAGGTTTAGCAGCGTGATCCCGACAGCGCGTCCTGCACTCATTGTCCGCTTTTTCTCCTCCGTCCGATCCTCTGTCTCTCTGTCCATCTCCTCCTCGCTCATGACTGGGTGACTTGGGCTTGCTTACTCTTCGTCCTCCGCCATGTCGGAGAAGACGTTTTGCACATCATCGTCGTCCTCGATCTTGTCGATCAGAGTATTGACCTCCTCGCGCTCCTCGGGAGTGATCTCCTTCGTCATCTTGGGCTCGCGGATGAAGTCTGCCGACTGGATCTCGAAGTCCATCCCCTCGAGAGCGGACTGCAGGTCGCCATTGACGGCAAAGTCTCCCGTCACCGTATAGCCGTCGTCCGACTTGGAGACATCCTCCGCACCGGCATCGATCAGCTCCAGGAGCAGCTCCTCGGGATCGTACTCCTTGCCCTCCTCCTTGGGCGTGACGGTGAAGACCACCTTGTGATCAAAGAGGAACTCCACGCTACCATTCACGCCGAGGCTTCCGCCGAACTTGGTGAAGTAGCTCCTGAGATTGGCCACCGTGCGGGTCGTATTGTCGGTCATGGTCTCCACAAAGATCGCAATGCCGTGCGGAGCATAGCCCTCGTACGTCACGATCTCATAATTCGCCTGATCCTTGTCCGTCGCCTTCTTGATCGCACGCTGGACATTCTCCTTGGGCATATTCTCCTTCTTGGAGGTCTGGATGAGTACGCGCAGGCGGGGGTTGGTGTCGGGATCGGGACCGCCGTCGCGTGCAGCGATAGTGATCTCCTTGCCCAGCTTGGTAAAGGTGCGGGCCATATTACCCCAGCGCTTCATCTTACGCGCTTTTCTGTACTCAAATGCTCTTCCCATGATTGTCTGTATCTATAGTCTCAGTCGACCGTTTTATCGGAGGGTCGCTCCGGTAGCGTGCTCGATTTGGTTGAAAATTTTCTTCATTGCTTTCTCGATCGCCTTATCGCTCAGCGTCTTGTCCGGGTCAAGGAGCTCAAAGGTGACCGCATACGACCGCTTGCCTTCGGGCAGGGTCTTGTCCTCGTAGACGTCGAAGAGCTCGACGCTCCTCAGCAGCTTGGGCTCCGCCTTCTCTGCCGCCTGCTTGATGGTGTCGAAGGTGACACTCTTGTCGACGAGGAGTGCGAAGTCGCGCTTGACGGAGGGGAAGCGGGGGATGCTCGTCGCCTTGGTCAGCCGACCAAGGACGCGATGGAGCAGGATGTCCCACTTGATCTCAGCGAAGTAGACCGGCACATCGATGTCGTGCATCGTCGTCAGCATCTCCCGGTCGAGGAGTCCCCAGCGGGCGAAGGTCTCGCCGCCCCTCAGCGAGAGCACCTGACTCTTCTCAAAGAGCGGGTCGTCCTCCCTCTGCTCGCTGCTGATCTCTCCGGCGCTCACGCCCATGCGGATAAGGATCTGCTCGAGGACTCCCTTCAGTTCATAGACAGAGACCTCCCGCTCCGGAGTGATCCAGTTGCCGGTGTCGGTATCCCCGGTCATCCAGAGCCCGAGGCGGAAGCTCTCGTGGAAGCCACGTAGCGGATTCTCCTCCTTCTCGTCCACGCGGGTGTAGGTGTTGCCAAACTCGAAGAAGCGGATGTTCGTTGCCTTGCGATTCAGATTTCGCTCGATCGACTCCAGTCCGCCGTGAACCAATGTCTGACGAAGGGTGGAGAGATCGGCGGAGAGGGGGTTCATCACCCTGACTGCCCGCTTGTTGCTCTCCTCATCGCTGTAGTAGGACTCCTTGGAGAGGGAGTTATTCAGGATCTCGAAGAATCCCGCTCCCACCAATTGCTCGCTGATCACCTGCTGGTAACGGACGCTCTGATCCTGGTAAGAGGGTGCGCCCATCGTCAGGGTCAGTCGCTGGTCCGGTGCCTGGTAGGTATTGTATCCGTAGATGCGGAGGATCTCCTCGATCAGGTCCACATCGTGTGTCACGTCGTAGCGGTAGCGCGGCACCTCCACGTGGATCCCCTCTTCGTCCTCACTTGTGATGGTGATCAGAAGCGACTCAAGGATATTACGCACCTGAGCCTTGTCGATCTCGAAGCCGATCAGGTCGTAGAGTCGCTTCCACGGGAGGTCGATCGTATAAGGTCCCACAGGATCAGGGTACTCGTCGTAGATGGCACTCGCCACCTCGCCCCCTGCCACCTCGGTGATCAGATCCACGGCACGGCGGAGGGCGTAGGGGATCTCATTGGGGTCCAGCCCTCTCTCGTAGCGGAAGGAGGCGTCAGTATTGAGTCCGTGCCGGCGGGCGGTCTTGCGGACGTACGTGGGGTGAAAGGTGGCACACTCGAGGAACATGTTGGTCGTCTCCTCAGTGATGCCGGAGTCCTTCCCACCGATCACGCCGGCGATGCAGATCGGGTCGGTGGCGTCGGCGATCACCAGATCCCTCTCCGTCAGCTCGTACTCCTTGCCGTCCAGTGCGGTGAGCTTCTCACCCGCCTTAGCGAGCCGGACGTGCACTTCGCCCCCCCTGACCTTATCGAGGTCAAAGGTGTGAAGCGGCTGTCCGATCTCCATAAGGACAAAGTTGGCAGCATCAACCACATTATTCACCGGGTGGACGCCCATCGTCTCAAGTGCTTCGCGAAGCCACTTAGGCGAGGGACCGACCTTCAGCCCGCGTACGACCACTCCTGCATAGCGAGGAGCAGCCTCCGGGGCGTCGATATGTAGGCTCACCGGGTGCCCTTCCCCCTTTATCTCACTCACCTCAGGCTTATGGAGCGCCGTACGAAGTCCGCGCGAGCGGAGGTAAGCGTAGAGGTCGCGAGCCACGCCGTAGAGAGAGGTACCGTCGACGCGATTGGGGGTGATGTCGATCGTGATCACCTGATCCGAGTGTACGCCGAAGTAGTCGGCCGCCTCGGTCCCGGCGGGGATGTCGTCCGGCAGCACCATGATCCCGTCGTGGGCGGTGCCGAGCCCGATCTCATCCTCTGCGCAGATCATGCCGAAGGAGTCCTCCCCGCGCATGCGTCCCTTCTTGATCGTAAAGGACTCCTCCCCGTCGTAGAGCGTGCAGCCGATGGTGGCCACCACGACAGTCTGCCCGGCAGCTACATTGGGTGCACCGCAGACGATCTGTAGGGGTCCGTCCGGGCTGTACTTGCTACCGAGATCCACGGTGGTGATGTGGAGGTGGTCAGAGTTGGGGTGCGGGACGCAGGTGAGGACCTTACCGATGACGAGACCGCGCAGTCCGCCACGGATCGACTCGCGCGTCTCCACGCCGTCTGACTCCAGACCGGTTGATGTCAGGATGTCGCTGACCTCCTCAGCTGTGAGGTCATGGTCGACATACTTCTTGAGCAAGTTGTACGATACGATCATTCTTTTTCTCTCAATATATATACGTGCCGCTTGGCGTCATCCTTGTCTAAGGTCGATGGTACACGGCACAGGATACTCAGTATAATGGGACTACAAATTTAGCCCTAATTCCGTCCAATCACAAAAGCACCACTCCTCTCGCTCTGGGTGATGCATCTGAGTGGTGCGGAGAACCATTCTACAGACGTGTACGAGGCACCCGATAGGGCGCCTCCAAGAGCCCGAAATACCGATGGAGGATGGTGGTCCAGGAGAGGTATGTCCTCACCCCGGCAGTAGGTTGGCGTCGGACTTTTTCAGAAGCTTTAGTGGTGCAAAAATACCACCTGCGTACGGAGCAAATGTCTCACAGAGTCTCTTGATGTCTTTTTCTGCTTCTTTCTGATGAAAAGTGGGAATTAGCTCAGATGCGCCATGCCCAAATAGTTTAGATAGATAGAGGAATGTTGGGCTGTTTTTCTATATCTTTGCGGAGAAATGAAGAGAGAGCAGCTCATAAGGGTGTTGGCCGGCGTGCTGCTGGCGGTCTTTGGCTCGGTGGCGGTGACGCTGCCGGTCCACCTCTCGTCGCCCGATCACGTCAGCGGTCTCTGCGACACCTCGGCGACGAGTACCACCGGCTGTCTCTTCGTCCACTTTCTCTCCGAGACTTTTGCCGAGGGTGAGGGGACTCCTGAGGTCACTGCACCTCAGACCCCTGCTGTGGAGCTTTGCGTGGCTCCGACTCGGACACTTAGCTCGGTCTCTGTCACTCTTCCGGCTCTCCGTGCTCCTCCTTTCTCTCTACTGTAATGCTTGACGTCGGTCGCTCTCCGGAGCGGTCGGCTTTGTTGCACTGTAGAGAGAAATCCAATGACACACTTATTATATGACGGCGTGAGGTGTACCCTCCTGGGGACACTGCTCACGCTCCTGACCCTGTCGGCGGCGGCTCAGTCGTGGCGGGTCACCGTCCTCGATGCCGAGGACAGACAGCCTCTGCCGGGTGTGATCCTCCGGCTGGGTCGTCACACCTATCTCACGGATGGCGCAGGTCTCGCCCTTGTCCCGACGGATGCAGGACAAAGGGGGGATCGGCTCGCCGGCAGCTTCGTCGGCTATGATCCCTTCGCGATTCCGGTGGCGAACCTGAGGGATACCACCATTTATATGCACCCTGCGCGCGAACTCCTGAGCGCTGTCGAGGTGGTGGCGCAGCGGACGCCCAAGGAGCGAACGATGGTGGGCGAGGTGATCACCTCCGATGACCTCCACCGGACGATCCGGCAGGACCTGACCGATGCGCTGACGATGGTCAAGGGGGTAAGCAGCATCGGAACCGGTAGTGGCGAGGGAGTGCCGGTGATCCACGGTCTCTCGGGGAATAGGATCCTGATCATCCGAAACGGCGTGCGGCAGGAGGCGCAGCAGTGGAATGTCGACTTCGGCACCCGGCTCCACGCTGGGCATGCCGGTATGATCACAGTCCTCAAGGGGGCAGAGTCGGTTCGCTACGGCAGCGATGCCCTCGGCGGGGTGATCATCGTGGACAGCCCTTTGCTGCCCTATGGCGAGCAAACTACCGGGCGGGTCGGAGCGGAGTATGGCTCCAATGGTCGCAGCCTCGGAGCTGACTTTGCGCTCGCCGGGAGTCCTTTGCCCTCCTTTGCCTACCGTCTCCAGGCGGCGTATGCCAATGCAGGGGATCGATCGACCGCCAAGTACCTCCTAAATAATACCGGCTCGCGAGCTGGAGACCTTGACCTCAATCTTGGGTGGAAGGGGGAGAAGGGGCTGGTGGAGCTCTTCTACAACCTGAGCGACCACGACGAGGGGATCTACTTCGGCGCACAGCTCGGCAGCGTCGACCAGCTGCAGGAGCGTATCCGACTGGGTCGACCCGTGGAGACTGCCCCTTTCTCTCGCTCCATAGCCTTCCCTCGCCACCGGTCGGTCCATCACAACCTCCGCCTGCGGGGGGAGTATCACAGCGACCACCTTGGCACCCTCGCTCTCTGCCTCGCCTACCAGCGCGACCGTCAGCGGGAGTACCACTTCCGCCGCATGGATCGCTCCTCGATCCCGAGTGTGAGCCTGACGCTCGACAATGCTCAGGGCGACTTCACCTGGTCGAAGAACTACGGTCCCTGGTCGAGCGAAGTGGGGAGCGGGGTCACCTACAGCAATAACTACAATCAGCCCGGCACGGGAGTGGTTCCCCTGATCCCCAATTACGTCCGTCTCTCAGGCGGGCTCTATGGGGTGCAGAAGTACCAGACCGAGCGGCTCGCTCTCGAGGCTGGCGGGCGGATCGATGCCCTTTACCTCAATGCCGAGGGCATCGACCTCTACTCCCGTCCCTACGGGGGCGAGCGGAGGTATCTCAATCTCACCGCCATGGCGGCGGCGCACTACCACCTCCTTCCCTCTCTCGCTCTCACGACGCAGCTCGGCAGCGCCTGGCGGGCGCCCCATGTGGCGGAGCTCTGGAGCGAGGGACTGGATGCCGCCGGGGGGCTCTATCTCAAGGGGGACGACACGATGGGTAGCGAGCGAGCGCTGAAGTGGATTGCCGCCGTCGATTACTCCTCGAGCGCCATTCGCGCATCGATCGAGGGGTATCTGCAGTGGATCGGAGGGTATATCTACAAGGCTCCGACGGGAGACTTCTTCCCGGTCCTCAGCGGCGTCTACCCGCTCTTCCGCTACCGTAGTACCTCCGCCTTTCTCCGCGGTGTGGATGCGGAGGTCCGCTGGTCGCTCACCGACCGAATCTCGTACCGGGTGCTGGGGGGCATCGTCCTCGGCAACGAGCGCTCCACCGGGCGGTATCTCCCCTTCATCCCCCCGTTTCGCCTCACTCAGACGATCGACGTGAAGCTCCCCCTCTGGCGGGAGACCACGATCAGGCTGTCGCATAAGTATGTGGCCAAGCAGCGGCGATTTGATCCCGATCAGGATCTGATCCCCTACGCTCCGCCGGCATACCATCTCCTCGGACTCGAGGCGGGGACGATGATCCCGCTCTCCGGAGAGCAGTCGCTCAGCATCGCGCTCTCCGTCTCCAATCTGCTGAATAAGGAATATAAGGAATACACTAATCTCTCGCGGTACTACGCACACGACCTCGGTCGGGATGTGCGACTAGCCGTGACCTATCACTTTTAATATCATGAAGAAAACGAATTACGCTACGCTCATAGCCCTGCTACTCCTGACCCTCGGTCTCGCAGCCTGCAAGCCCAGTACCCCTGTCGACGAGGTGCAGAATAAGAATCACGATGACCCGAAGAAGATCGAGCTGATCCTCTTTGACTGCCACTTCCACGGCAATAAGGTGCACGCCACGCCTGAGCAGAAGGGCGTAAAGTACCTGACGCGCGAGCAGGTGATGATCCTCGAGGAGGTCCCCGGCAAGGGGTGGCAGATCTCGCCCAAGGGAGTCGACCGCTTCATCGTCCAGGGCGGCAAGGAGGGCGTGAAGTCTCCAGACCTCTCCACGATCATCGATCCCGCGAAGAGGGACTGGACTGATCAGACCTTCATCGCCGAGGATCAAGCCGGTCTCGCCAACCGCCAGTATGGCCTCCTCATTAAGATGTACGACAAGGAGGGGAAGGAGATCACGGGGCAATTTGCCACCAATGGCGAGGACAAGCGACACCAGTTCTTCTTCACCGCCCGCAACATTCGCCCGACAAAGTTTGGCGACCCGACTATGAAATTTACCGACGGTGACTACCAATACATGTACTACTACTACTTCGACACCAACCCTTGGGACAAGTCGCTATACGACGGGGCAAAGTACACCGGCATCTCCAATCCGATCGGACTGAAGGGCTTTATGGAGTTCCCCGTGACAGAGATCCGCTTCGAGCTACAGCTGACACTACTCCATGCGAGATCAAGCAAGTTTAGCGGCGAGGGTGGTCGTCCGTCGCCCTTCTACGGTATGACGCCGAAGCAGCGAGCTACAGATGTGGTGGACATCAACCTGAAGGGGATCCCCTTCGTTGTCTTTGCCAACGCCGGTGAGTATCTCTCGACCAATACGCACGACCTCTCCAAGCTGAAACCTGAGGAGAGGCTCCTCGTGGAGAAGCTGAGCGACGCCGCCGGCATCACCGAGCAGGAGGCACTGGATGACCTCTGGTACTTCCCCTTCGGAGAGACTCCCGAGCACAGTCTCAGTGAGGGTCGCTACCTCTGATCTAAGGAGCCTTTACAAGAGCCCCCCGCAAGTACTAAACTTGCGGGGGGCTCTTTTTTTTGTGCGGAGTTACCGGAGGCGCTTGCGTTGCTTGCGGTAGCGGTAGTAGGTGCTGCCGGCAAAGGCGGCGAGGACGATGAGCG